>Ga0334884_1001936_pt1 | contig 28241 bp, 21 predicted proteins | sample GraSluR1_MG_7_FD_207215 | JGI IMG/M metagenome (GOLD analysis project Ga0334884, IMG submission 207215) | Sludge microbial communities from methane-producing bioreactor in Wageningen University, Netherlands - Granular Sludge_12_05 R1 | ecosystem: Engineered > Bioreactor > Anaerobic >...
CTCGAAGTCGCTCGGCATCATGTCCACTACGCGCTGCCAGTTGTCTGCGATGATAGTGGAGGTTTCCATGCCGATAGCATACTGACCCATCGCCGCCCTGTCACTAGCCAATCCTAGCGCCTATGGGCTGGGGGGGTGAGGTGACGTGAGTCGGCGCCTGCCCGGAACCTGCATAATCTGAGTGGAAAGCCCGCGCCACTGACGGCAGAGACCCGCGCCCGCCTCGCCTACCCTCCCACCTTCCTCGCCACCTTCTCCTCTAGTTCGCCCACACGCCTCCGCAGCCCCGTGAGCTCCTCCTCCGAAGGCCATTGCCCGCTCTTCCAGCGCCTGCGGGCGTCGAAGTACGCGGCACTCAGCGCCTTGATGTCCGCAAAGACCACCTGCCACTGCGGGTCTTCCGTCCCATCGACGGCGGCCACCTGCGGGCGGATGAGCTGATGGATCCTCCCGAAGGCGCTCTGTACCTGCTGCAGCGCTTGCCTGGCATTCCAGTACGGCGCGTTGGCGCGCTCGGCATCCAGGATGGAGTGCTCCAGCCCCTCGAACATCGGGGTCATATGGATCGTGTCGGGGTCCTTCGCCTCCGGGGCCAGCTCTGCCAGGCCGGCGACCAGATCTTCCACCGGCAGGCCCGCCTGCGCCATGAGGCCGAGGCGCACGTCCGCCTGCTCCCAGCGCCGCCGGTAGTCGCGGTTCAGATAGCCGCTCTTGACGTCCATGAACTGGCCGTCGGTAGCCACCAGCAGCAGGCATCCGTCTCCCGGCCGCAGCAGGATGTCGCGATCCGGCCGCCCGGTGGTGTCGGCGGTGTTGGGCTCATTCAGCGGCCCGAAGAGGCTTTGCCCTTCCGGCACGTCAACCTCCACCCTCCCACGGTACACCTCAGTCAGCGACTTGTTGACGATCACGATCAGCGTGCCATTGACGCCCTTGAGCTGTCCCACGATGAGCCCCTCATCCGCCCGGATCGTGAGGCCCCCATCATCGGGCTCCTCGGCGTCCAGGAACGAGGGCATGACCGGCACGATCCTCTGTGCTATCCGCGACAGCTCGTCATATACAGGGTGCGGATTGCCCCAGGGGTCCACCAATGTATCATCGAACTCCTCGCCCCGCTGGGTGCCGTCCAGGTAGGTGCAGGTGTCGTTGTAGATGAAGAACAAAAAGCCCCCGGCTCCGGCGGCCAGGGAGTTGTACACATCGAAGCGGATCTCCTCGGGCGTCGGCATCCGCCAGGTGTACCTCCCCCGGCTGCGGCCGCTGAAGCTCTGAGCGATGAACCATACCTTGCCTCCGGCGGTGAGCTTCCGGCCCTCGCGGATGAGGTCCGCGTGGTAGGTCAGGCGCTCCACCTCGGGCGGGCCGGGGACCACGGAGTAGTGGTCCAGCATCACAAGCTCCATGAACGGCCCCAGTACCTTGGCCGCCCACATTTCGTTGAAGGCGCTGGCCACCGGGTGCTCGGGGTCCAGAGCGTTGATGGCGGCCTTGTTCTCCAGGTAGGCCCGGTAGTCCGTGGGCTCGTCGCGACCGTACCAGCACAGCAGTCTCGAGTGCTCGGCGGCCCGGCGCACCGTCCGGCAGAGGGGGTCGTCGGCCGGGCGGCCGGCCACGGTGCTGTTGGCCAGCATGGTCTCCACCAGGTACAGGTGATAGCGGTCCATGAGGTCCAGGCGCCACAGGACCTCGGCGTCATCGCAGAAGTTCGAGAGGGCGTTCATGCCACGCAGCTTCAAGTCACACAGGTCGTCCTCGAACCGCTCCTGCTTCGTCTGGCCGAAGAGCGCCGCGTTGGCGGCATTGCCCGCGGCCACGGTGCTGATCACCCCGAAGGGGAACGTCTCCCGTAGGCAGGCGTAGTCCTGCAGGCCGTAGCCTTCCGGGGCCTCCAGGTCATCGGGGGGAAGGTCGGGAAGCGGGACGTCGCTTTGCACGATCTCGAAGTCGTCGATGAGCATCTCCGTGCCCAGGTAGGCAATCTGAATGCTGCCCAGCTCGTCTCCGGCCATGCCGTCCCAGGGTGTCCCCGGCTTGCCGAAGCGCTTGTAGGTCGCGTCCGCCAGACGTCTTTGCACCACGGTCCACTCCGTGTGGACGAGGTTGAAGGCGATGTAGTACTCGGCTCCATCGGTGGCATTGCGCACATTGAGGCCGAAGCCTCCGCTACGGTCGGCTTTGATCTTGAACCGCACATAGCTGTGTTCGGTGACCTTCAGCGGCGGGTCGAAGGCGATGATGGCGGTGTCCCAGCTCGTACTGGTGATAGAGAAACGCAGGCACGTCTCGCTGTCGTAGCCGGGGGAGTGGCGCTCGATGCTCACCGGCTCATCCACCGACCAGCCGGTCCAGGCCGCCTCCTGACCGGGGGTCTCGAAATCATGGCGCCAAAGTGCGCTCTCCTGCGCGCAGGCCGCAACGCACATCAGGGCGGCGGCGACGGCGCTGAGTGCACGCAGGGATAGTCTCTCGGTCATGCGGAAGTCTCCTGGTCTGGGTGGTGAAGGAAGACAGTCCGGCCCCCTGGGGCCCGTTGTGTGGGGAGGGGTGAACGGCCGTTCGCCGTTCCCGGTACCGCGGGCGTCTCGCCCACATTGCCGTTGACGGCGTCCTCACCCCCTGCCCTCTCCCGTCCCGCCCTGCGGGATCGGGAGAGGGGCAGACGCCAATGGCGGACGGCGGCGCCGCTTCGCTGCCGTCACCACCGCCGTCCCCGCCGTCCCTGTCACCTGTTTCCTGTCACCTGTTTCCTGTCACCTGTCACCTGTCACCTGTCACCTGTCACCTGTCACCTGTCACCTGTCACCTGTCACCTGTCACCTGTCACCTGTCACCTGTCACTCCATAGCTGTACACGTACGCCCCGGTGGCGAAGTAGATCCTGCCGTCGACCATGTCGCCACCGACGCCGATGCTCACCGGGGACTGCGTGACCACCCTGAGCTCAAATGTCTCGGGGTCCACGGTGACGATGTAGCGGGAGTAGAGCATGTAGATGGTGCCGTCCGGAGCCGGCACGAACACCCTTGGCCCCTGGCCGCCGCTGCTACCGCCCACCGTGCCGGTGGTGTCTTCCTGGTGGATAAGCTGCCTCGTGGCCGGGTCGAACACGAAGAACTTGCGGCCATCGACGACTCCGTACACCAGACCGTTGGGCGCTGGGCACAGATCGGTGTAGGTCTGGGCTCCGGGGAACAGGGGCTCGTGCCACTCGACCTGCTTGGTGGCCATGTCCATGATGTACAGCTCGGCCTGGTCCGCCAGCTTCTCGCCGCCGGTGCCGGGACTGGTGGTGGAGCCGCCCAGGAGCTTGCCGTCGGGAAGCGCGACAAGACTCATCGTGGAGTGGTTGGGCAGGATGTCGGTGTGCCCAAGGAGTACCCGCGTTTTGGTCTCGCGGTCCCAAAACAGCAGGCCGCCGCCGGTGAAGCCGTAGCCCGGAGTGCCCGCCAGGACGATGGTCTTGCCATCCGGATGGGCCAGAAGATCGTGGGGGCGGTTGATTGTGGGGGTGGTGTCGGTCAGGAACAGCGGGTTGCAGCCCTCCTTGTCCTTGACCGTCGCGACCCACGGTGCCGTCGGGTCCCACTCGGTCAGGTAACCGCCGCCGTAGCCGCCCACAAAGAACCGATCGCCCTGACTGACCACCGTATTGCACTGGCCGTAGGCCGCCCAGTTCTGCCACTTGTCGGTCTTCGGATCGTAGGAGAAGAAGCGCATCGGGAACGCCGTGCCGCCGCAGATAGTGCCGTCGGGAGCCGCCGCGACGCCCATCACGTGGGCGCCCTCGCGCTGGTACTCGAACTTCACGCTCTTTTGCTCGCCGCCGTCGGGCTCCTGGGTGGTTAGGATGCAGGACACCAGGTCACAGGAGACCAGCTTCCTGCCGCTGGGGAAGTCCCTGTGGAAGAGCCCCTGGTGGCTGGTGATGATCGGCTTTTGGGCAACGCGCTCGAAGCTCTCGAGCTTGCGGGTCTCTCCGGCGTACAGCTCGTACCATGGCCGGTCCTTGCCGGAGACGGCCTGACCGTACACCTTGCCGTCCGTGGCCCGATAGACGAAGCCGGCCGTCCCCTCGCCGCCCCGCTCGCTCTCGGGGATCATGGGCTTGGCCGTCTCGGCCTTGGGGTCGAACCCAATGAGGTGGCTATTGGTGCTGCCGATGCCGAAGTACACCCAGCCCGTGTCGTCCGCCGCCACATACCTCTGGTACTGCCGCCAGTTCTCGTCATGGACGGTGCCGTAGTCCTTGAACTCACCGGTCTGCGGGTCGTAGGACACCACTCCGCTATTGGGGTAGCTTACCGACCAGATGACCCCGTTGTCGTCCTCCGTCATCCCCATGGCCATCTGCGGAGTGGTCTTCTGGAAAAAGGTGAACTCACGCTTGACCGGGTCGAACTCCACGAAATGGCTGTTGAAGTGGGTGTAGAACTTGTTCTTGCTCGACAAGATAGATGAGTAAGGGCAATCTCCGCCGGGCGGGAAGGGCATCTCGTACTCGTGGCTCTCGCCGGTGAGGGCGTCAATGGCAAGCAGGGCGTAGCCCCCGCGGCTATCGAACAGCCAGACCAGCACCACATCGCGGCCGTCGCCGTCCACCGTCGCTACCGTCCCACGGTGGTTGCTGGCCGCCGTCGCGACTCCGTGGTTCAGGAAACCGTTGCCCAGGTCCTCGGTCTCGGCCAGGGATGCCTGGACGAGCACGAAGAGCGCCAGGCAGGCGAATACGAAAGACAAGTGCGGAACCGTCATGAGCATCGACGTCATCCTTTCAGTCAGGAAGTAGTGACTGTCTATTCCCGGTAGGGGAAAGGAAGGCCTCCCTGGAGCGGACGAACGGCGCAACACAGCGACACGGGGGAAGGAAGGAGAACCACTCAACATCGGGACACAGTGCCCGTGGTGAGACGTCTACCCTTCCCGCCGTTCTCAGTGGAACTCTGTGTCTCCGTGTCTCTGTGGTGAGGCGTTGCCGTACCCCGCCCTTCTCCCTCTCCCCTTCCAATCCAGGAGGCACGGGCACTCCTTTTGGCGAAACGTGCAACCATGTGCGCACGGCAAACCGGCGAGGTGCTCAGAGATGGGATTGTGCCTGGACACGGAACTGCTGCGCGAAAAGACCCTCGAGCTCCTGGCGGATGTGGGACTGAAGGTCGAGCATGAGCAGATCGTGCGGGTCATGCTGGACCGCGGCTGCGCCCTGTCGCCGACCGGTCGTGTCCGCATTCCCGCGGCCCTGGTGGATGAGCTTTCGGCCTCCCAGGAGCGGACCCGGGCCCGGGACGACGACGACCAGCTCCTGGTGCCCTCCTGCGGCCCGGACTGGGCGCACTGGATCGTCTGGACCGGTCAGAAGGCCGAAGTGCGCGACCGCATGCGCCGGGAGTTTCTGATGCCGGCCTTCGACTGCGGCCCCACGCAGTTCTACGACGACCAGACCAAGGCCCTGGTGGCCGTCAACACCGACACCTTCGTCCGCATGATGCAGCTTGCCGAGGCCACGCCGGAGATCGGCTACGTCAGCACCTGGTACCGGCAGGACGTGCCGCCGGCCACGGAGCGCCTGGAGTCCCTGGTGCTCGCCCTGCGCTACACCCGCAAGGTGGATGGTATCGAGGCCATCAGTCCGGGGATGATCGAGTACCTCATCGAGGCGGGCGAGATCATCACCGGCAAGCGCGACGGCCGCTACCTGGCCGGTTCGCAGTGTCTCATCTCTCCCCTGATCCTGGATCACCGCGCCTCGGAGGACATGCTCGAGCGCCGCCGCTGCGGCGTGCCGCGCTACCACGCCGCCTCAATGCCCACCATCGGCATCTCCACACCGGTCACGGTGGCCGGTGCCATCACCATCGGTGCCGCCGAGATCCTGGGGTGCCTAGTGGCGGCCTTCTGCCTGGCCCCCGAGGCCGACCTCAGCGGCCGGATGATCTCCACCGTCATGGACATGCGCACCGCCGACGCCGCCTCCGCCGGACCCGAGAACGTGGCGGTGATCGCGGGCGTCAAGAAGCTCTTCGACGAGCACTTCGGCGGCCATCTGTGGACGGAGACGTACTTCTCGCCCTCCACCAATCGCCCCGGACTGCAGGCGGTGTACCAGAACTTCTTCGCATCAAGTTGCCTGGGGCGGCTGCGCGGAGACGCCTTCCTCCCATACCCCGGCATGGGGACTCTGGACAACGGTGGCGTCGGCTCACCGACGCAGCTCATGCTGGACCTGGAGATCAGAAAGAGCCAGTTCGCGCTGCAAGACAACGTCGATGTCTCCGCGGCGACGCTGCAGTTTGACGAGATCCGCCGGCGTATCGAGACGGGGGAGACGTTCCTGGACAGCGAGCACACGGTGGCCAACTTCCGGTCGCTGTGGCAGTCGGCGGTCTTCCCGCTGACCCTGCCCGAGGTCATGCCCGAGGGTGGCGACGAGCGGCGCATCCTGGCGTTGTGTGAGGCCAAGTGGCGGGCGAACCTGGAGAGCTACCGCCCGCCGGAGCCGCTGCCGGACCATGTCTCTGAAGGCCTGGAGGCCCTACTGCAGCGGGCGCGACGGGAGCTCTCCTGACCGCCGACACCGGGGCGTCGCGGTCCACTGCTCGCGGGGGCTACCGCCCGTCATCTTCCGGGAGATGAGCCTGATGCCAGACCACATCGGTGAGCGCACGCGGCGGCTGCAACTGGAGGCCGAGCGCCACATCCTGTTCAGTTTCGGCGACTACGCGGACATCCAGCGCAGCGGGATCAAGGTCATCGAGCGCGGCGAAGGCTGCTATGTCTACGACACCGATGGCCGGCGGTACCTGGACACCTTTGCCTCGCTGCTGACCACCATCTGCGGCCACCACCGGCCACAGGTGCACGAGGCCATGCTGCGGCAGCTTCGGCAGATCGAGTTCTACCCCATCTACCACGACTGCCTGACTCCCGTGGTCGTGGAGCTGGCCAAACGCCTGGCCTCCGTGGCGCCCGGCGACCTGGATGTGAGCTTCTTCGTCTGTGACGGCTCCGATGCCACCGAATCGGCGGTCAAGCTGGCGCGGCAGTTCTTCTGGGAGCGGGGTGAGAAGACGAGAAACAAGATCCTTTTCCGGCGCAACAGCTACCACGGCGCCACGCTGGGGGCGGTGGCCGCCACCGGGCTGGCCTGGTTCAGGGAGTCTCAGGAGCCCCTGGCCCCGGGCTTTGTGCCGGTCATGACCCCCAACCCGTACCGCTGCGAACTGGGCCTGGACCCGGAAGCATCCGCGCGCGCCGCACTGGCCAATACCGAGGCGATCATCCGCTGGGAGCGCCCGGATACCATCGCCGCCATGATCCTGGACCCGATCCCGGGCTCCAATACGGGCTATCCCGTGCCGCCGGACTTCTACCTTCCTCAACTCAAGGAGCTCTGCGATCGCTACGGAATACTCACCATCTACGATGAGATCCAGACGGGCATGGGCAAGACGGGCCGGATGTTCGCCTGCGAGCACTGGGACGTGGTGCCCGACATGCTCTGCGTGGGCAAGGGGTTCGCCGCCGGCTTCGCTCCGCTGAGTGCAGTGATCACTCGGCCGTCGATCGCCGACGTGTTCCGCAGTCCCGGCCATGAGTTCAGGCACGGGTACACCTATGCGGGGCATCCGGTCTCGGCCGCCGCGGCTTTGGCCGTACTGGACATCATACAGGACGAATGCCTCGTGGAGCGCGCAAGACAGGTGGGACACTACCTCGGGGAGAAGCTAAGCCGGTTGCGCGAGTACCCACTGGTGGGCGATGTCAGGGGCCTGGGACTCCTGCAGGCGGTGGAGTTGGTGGCCAACTCACGGCACAGAACGCCGCTTGAGCCTGCGGGCGTCGTGGGTGGCTTTGTCAGGGAGTTCTGCTACCGGCGCGGGATGATCCTGCGCAATAACGGCGACACCCTTGTCCTGGCGCCGCCGCTGGTGGTTACCGAGAAGATCGTCGACGAGATCACCGCTTGCCTGGAGGCGGCGATTGTCGCCGCGGCTGAGGACCCGCAGACCAGACCTCTGATTGCCGCATCGTAGGTGGGTGGCCGACGGGTCGGCAGCCCACAGATGCCGAAGTGCGTAGGTGCAATGGCATGATAGTCTACGATCTGAGTGTGCCTGTGGTCGACGGTACCGACTGGTACGCAGAGCCCGGCTGTTCGCCGGTGAGCCTGCGGGACGTGGGAAGCCTCGACACCGACGGGTGGCGGTCCCACAGCCTCAGTCTGATGGTGCTCAATGGCACCACCTATCTGGAGACCTCGGCCCATCTACTGCCCGATGGAGAGGTCCTGGAGGACCTCTCAGCCGACCGCTTCCTGACCTACGCGCATGTGGTGAACGTGGATAGCGATGGGCGGCAACTGCTGGCCCCGCCGGACCCGCTCCTGCAGTTCACCAGGGGCCTGGACTCGATGCTGATCTGCTCTGGATGGGATCGCCGCATGCATCAGGAGGGCTACTACTACGACAGCCCCTACTTCTCCTTGGCCCTGCAGGAGTGGATACTGTCCCATGAGCCCGCCATTGTCGGGGGCGACATGCTGTCCTTCGACGACCCGTCCGACCGGACGATGCCCTTCCTGCGCCGCTACTTCTCCCAGGGCGGTGTGGTCGTCTGTCCGCTGATGGGGCTGCGCAAGCTGCCGTGGGAGCGGGTGACGCTCTGCGTGGCTCCGCTGAAGCTCTCCGGAGCCAATGCCGCGCCGTGTCGGGTGCTGGCCTGGTAACCGAACCCAGACAACAAGGTGAAGAGCCCCGCGGATGCGGGGCTCTTCACCTGCCCCAGTGCCTACCCTCACACGCCACCACTCGCCAAAGGGGTCTGTGAACCTGATTGTGGGCGTCAACGGCTTCTTTCAACTCTAGATACAGCATACCCAACCAGGGAGAAGATGAAACATATCATGCGATCGGCCTGCGTCGCTGGACTGCTCCCTGCGGTCCTTGCGGCGGCCATGCCGCCGCCGGCCGCCCGGCCCGCAGAGGCGGCCGAGCGCGATCCACAGATAGAGAGGACCGCATCCACCATGCCACAGTCCCCCGCCAAGCCTGCGCCCGAGACCCGCGGCGTCTGGTACGCCTGTGGGCACCGGGTCAACACCCTTCCCGGCCAGGAATACGTCTATTCCGGCCCAATGGCCACATATTGCGCCTGGCACCGTCCCATGGCCGCCTATGCCCCGGACGTGAACCGGACCTTCTGGGCATACGGCAATGCCGACAATGCCCCGACGATCACCGTCTATGACCACGCCACAGGCCGCTTCGCCTACCCGGTTGTGTTAGGGAGCAACCCCGATGGCGACGCCCACCGCAACGCGACGATCGCCATCGACGATGACGGCTTCTTGGTGGTCTTCTACGGCGCTCACGGCCATCACACCCATGTGCTGCGCTCTGCACGGCCCTACGACGTCGGTGCCTGGGAGACGCTACCGGACCTCCCCGAGCCCCACACCAGCTACCCTCAGCCGTTCATGGTCAACCCCGGCGAGCTTCTGGTCTCCTACCGACACGCTCCGGGCTGGAACTTCACCACCACCCGCGACAGGGGGCGGACGTGGGCGGAGCCTCGGGCGGTCGTGGATTTCGGCTGCCCGTCGGAAGCCAGGGGCTGTGCGGAGTGCTCCATCTACGGCATCACCATCGGCGACACCGGGGACTACCCGCGCCGGGTGCATTTCGCCTGGTCGCGTCTGGGCGGAGGCACTCTCGAGGAGATCGCGAGCAAACACCTGTGGGCCAGACGCTACAACATCTACTACGCCTGCACCGACGACGGCGGCCGCACCTGGCGGCGCAGCGATGGCACCCCCTACACGCTGCCCATCGACGAGGAGCAGGCGGAGAAGGTCTACGACTGTGGGCAGCGCGGCGTCTGGCTCAAGGACATCCAGCTCGACGCCGACGGGCGCCCGCTGGTGCTGTTCATCGACTCCGTCCCCGAGACCTACGAAAGCCGCTGGCTGGTGGCCAGACTCCTTCCCTCCGCCTGGCAGATGTCCCAGGTGGCGGAGAGCGACCACATGTACGACGACGGCGGCCTGCTATATATGGCCGAGGACGATATCCGCGTCTATGCACCGACCACGGCGGTGCAGCCCCGGCAGGATGGGGGCGAGATCGAGGAATGGCGTTCCACCGACGGCGGCAAGACATGGGCCAACACCGCCCACATCACCGCAGGCTCGCGGTACTCGCACAACAACGTGAAGACGGTCTTCAACCATCAGGCGGGTCCCGGCGATCTCCAGGTGGTCTGGAGCTACGGCGACTCCGTCTATCCGCCAGAGAGCGATGAAGTCCTGCTGTACAGATACGGCAGGGGGATGGCGGCGGGGGCACCCGCCGAGTTCGAGCCATAGAGGTCTGGTCGGAAGGCCCACATTCGCCGGAAATGTCATTCTGAGAGCGTCCGCTCCCGGAGCGAGCAGTTCGAGGAATCTCCTGGCATATGGCGAGGTCCTTCGCTAGCTCGCTGCGCGAGATTGCCGCTCAGGATGACAAGCGGTGGTACAGGGCAAGCGCCTATGCAGGATCGGCTCGCAAGGTTGGGCGCCCCGGAGGGCGGTCGAAAGCGGCTCCGGGGCGGCCCATACCGTGTGCGTCCACTATGCGGTCAGGCGCTCGAAGTCGCCGTCGTCGTCGTGGAGGTTCAGGTCCGCTCCCGGGCGGCTATCTCCTCCCGTGCCCGGCTGCGCGGGGTGGAGGCCGGAGGCGGGTTGAGTCCTTGCGGCCGGTTGTGAGGTCGGCGCCGCGGCTTCGGTTCCCGCCGCTGAGTTGATACGGAAGAAGGCCACCGCCTCTTGCAGTCGCGCACTCTGTGCCGCCATCTCCTCGGCGGTGGCGGCCATCTCCTCGGCGGCTCCGGCGTTCTGCTGGACCACCCCGTCCAACTGGGTGACCGCCGAGGAGACCTGCTGTACCCCATTGGACTGCTCGGCGCTGGCACCACTGATCTCCTGGACCAACTCCGCGGTCTTCTGAATGCCGGGGACAATGTCCTCCAGGAGGCTGCCTGCCTTCTCCGCGATCTCGACGCTGTTGGATGACAGTAGGCCGATCTCCTGTGCCGCGGTGCCGCTGCGCTCGGCCAGCTTGCGCACCTCCGCCGCCACCACGGCGAAGCCCTTGCCGTGCTCGCCGGCACGCGCCGCTTCGATGGCCGCGTTCAGGGCCAGCATGTTCGTCTGACGCGCGATCTCCTCCACCACGCCGATCTTCTCCGCAATGTCCTTCATCGCCTGAACGGTGTCGATCACCGCCTTGCCGCCCTCGCGTGCGTCGCTGAAGGCCTGTTCGGCGATGGCGGTGGTCTGTCTGGCGCTGTCGGCGTTCTGCGCCACAGAGGCGTTCATCTCTTCCATCGAGCTGGTGATCTCCTCGACACTGGCCGCTTGTTCGGTGGCACCCGCCGCGAGCTGGTTGGCGGACGCACTGACCGTCTGGCTGCCGGAGGCCACCTCGTCCGTGGCATTCTTGACCGTGGTCACTACGTCCGAGAGGTTGTCCAGCAGCGCTCGGAAGGAGTTCGCCAGCACGTCGCGCTCCGAAGCGGCCGCCACCTGGACCGCCAGATCGCCGCGCGAGACCGCCTCGGCCGCCGCGGCGATGCGGCGGATGTAGGCCATCAGGTTGGTGAACGCCATCGCCAGGACGTCGCGTTCCGAAGCCGGCGTGATCTTGACGCTCAAGTCGCCCTGCGAGACCGCCTCGGCCGCCGCCGCCATGTGCCGGATGTACTCCATCTGCCGCACGAAAGCATTCCCCAGTGCGTCGCGCTCTGAGGCCGCCGCCAGATCCACACTCAGATCGCCCAGGCTCACCGCCTCGGCGACTGTGGCGATGCGCCTGGTGTAGGCGATCGTCTCTCGGAATGAGTCCGCCAGAACTCCGATCTCATCGCCAGACTCGTGGGCCACGTGCTGGTCCACATCACCCGTCGCCAACCCCTTAGCGACGTTGGCCATCGCGGCCATCGGCACACTGATACCGCGCGCAATGACGACCCCCATCAGCACGGCGAGCAACAGGCCCACGACAATGGTCACCAGGATCACCGCCTGCGAGCGGGAGCCCGTGGCGTGGGCCAGCTTCACGGCGGACCTGGCCTCCGACGTCGTGGCTTCCACCAAGTCGCGGAACGCGGTCTTGACAGGAGCGAACGCTTCTCGCGAGGCGGTGGCGGCGTCGAAGGCCTTCTGATCCAGCCCCTGCACCGCCGGGGCCTCCGCGTCGGCACCGGCGGCCATCAGCCGGTCCTTGTCCCGGGAATACTGAGCCACCACCTCATGCTTGGCCTTCCACTCCTGCCACAGGGGCTGGAGTTCCTCCCACAGCTCGGCGACCTCTTCGTCCTTGGGAAGCTTGTCGTATGCATCCCAATGGGTCTGGGCCTCAGCGAAGTAGTCCTCGATGTTCTTATACTGCGCCTTCCTGATCTCCGGATCCGCCATGCGTCGGTTGATCAGGCCCCGCTCAGCGATGCGCACACCCAGAGTGCACACGTCCAGCATCAGCAGATGCTCCGTGCCGGGCAGCGATACCATGCCCACATGTTCCACCTGGTTGGTCAGACCACGGACGGCGACGATGCCCACCGCCCCGATGGTGCCTGCTATGACAGCCACGAAAATGAACCCTCCGATCAGTTTCGGGCCCAGCTTGAGTCGCTTGAGCATTCCTACAAACGCCCTTTCCTGTGGTGGCTTGCTGCGTCCGTGCGAGAGTAGTTCGGGCCGACGCGGCTCATCCCCGTTGGTCTTCGTGCAATATATTGAGCCGAACTTGACCCAAAACCAGTTTAATATCGGCAATCGTTCGCAAGCCATTCGCATGCATTGGGCGCACCTTGCGTCAGACATATCAGCACAATCGGGGAGCACGACATGCGCTCATTGCGGAGCCATCCGTCAGTCTGTGGCTGACATCGCTAAGCCAATGCAGGACGATGCAGGTGTCTGTCAGACCACACGGCCGGCCGTCATTGCGCCAGGGAACTCGGTCCGTGAAGGGTGGTCTGCGTGGTACACCGGAATCCCGGAGCCAGCGAAAGGGCCGCATGAGTCCCTGAAGTCTGGCCATCTTGACTCCCCGTACCGAATGGCGCAGTATGGAAGCCTCCGGCCCTGCTTACCATCACCTTAGTGAGTTGACCGTCTGTGAGACTGGATCCCTCCGAACCCGCCTTCACCATTGGAGTCGCCGCGAAGCTAACGCAACTGTCGCAAAAGCAGTTGAGGCTGCTGGAGGCCAGGGAGATCGTGGTCCCGGGACGGACCTCCCGCGGCCGCCGGCTCTACTCTCTGCATCAGCTCGATCAACTCCGCTACGTGGCCTACCTGATGAGCAGGCGGGGTGTCAATCCCGCCGGAGTCCTGGTGGCCCTGGAGCTGCTCAGTCTGCTGCCCGAAGAGGGGCGCCTGGCCGTGCTGTCTGCCGCGGACGACGCGCTGGCCGCCGGACTGTCCGATGGCGATCTCGAGCCGCTTCTGGAAGAGATCGAAGCCGAGGACGCCCGGGAGCCGTGAGGGCCTGTCTCAGACCTCCTAATGCCTCTGCCGCCACTGTCCGCTGACTTGTCCTCGACCCTCCGGCGCCGCGGTCCCGTCCAGATCTGTGCCCACAACCCGATCCGCACCGGCGTCCCCAAGCCCTCTGCCCCCACCCCCAAAGCCCTCTTAGGACCCCTCGCCGTGCCTGCTGGGCACGGCCGCCTGTGTGCGTGCGCGCTGGGCTCGCCCGCGTCTGCCGTCTGGTGGCCTTTGAGGCATCCGTGGTGGCGTCGCCGGGGAGATCGACGCCCCCTGGACGATTTGACATCTGCCTTACATGGATATATTATAGGACCCACTAGAGCATATTAGAGTTCCTTGGTGGGGGCGGCGACCGGCCTATCCCAGCCCTGTGTAAACCTCTGTCCGGATTGCCGGTGTGACGCCTATCCCTCGCGTCGCGCCTTTCCCCCCCCGCGGCAACTAACCGACTGCGAGCCAGACCCAAAGGAGTCGATGCCCATGACCGACTGGCACGGCGGGCAGTACCGGCCTTTGACCGACGACGATTGTGCGCGCATCATCGACGCGGCGTTGACGGTGCTCGCGGAGACGGGGGCCATCGTTGCCACCGATAGCGGGCGCGAGGCATTGCGGGTAGCGGGAGCCGAGGTTGACCAAGGCGCTCGGATTGTGCGTTTCCCGCGCTCAATGGTGGAGGACGCCATTGCTTCGGCTCCCGATTCGGTGACCTTGTGCGGGCGCGACCCGGAGTTCGACTGCGTCCTGGAGGCGGATCGGGTACACCTGGGCACGGGTGGGACGGCCCTATACGTACTGGACCGGGACACCGGCCGGCGGCGCTATTCCACCAATGCCGACGTGGCGGATTGCGCGCGGCTGACCGATGCGCTGCAGAACCTGCACGTATTCACGATCAATGTGTTCCCCAACGAGATCCGGCAGCAGGATGACATCGACGTCAACCGCTTCTACTGGTCGCTGCGCAACACCCAGAAGCACGTGATGGGTGGGGTGTACTCCCTCGCCGGGACGCGGCAGGCCGTGGAGTTGGCACAGATCATCGCCGGAGGGGCCGAGGCCCTGCGTCGGCGTCCCTTCGTATCCTTCATCTCGCTGGTGATCTCGCCGCTGAAGATCGACGACATCTACGGCGAGATCTCGTGTTTCGTCGCCGAGCAGGGGCTTCCGGTGGTGGTGCCCGCGGAGCCGATCTGCGGTACCACCTCCCCGGTTACACTGGCGGGGAATGTGCTGATGCACCTGGCCGACACCCTTGCCGGGGTGACCATGGTGCAGGCGGTGAATCCCGGCTGTCCCACGATATGCGGCAGCGTGGGCTCGACCATCGACCTACGCACAATGCAGCACCTCGGTGGCTGTGTGGAGCGGGGCATCATCAACGCGGCGGTGTCCCAGTTGGCTCAGAAACTCGGGCTTCCCTACTACTCCACAGCGGGGGCCAGTGATTCTAAAGTCCCCGATGCGCAGGCCGCGTATGAGAGCGCTCTCACCAACCTGATTGTGATGATGTCGGGCGCCAATTACATCCACGACGCGGCGGGGCTGATGGAGTTCGATCTCACCGTCTCGTACGCCAAGATGGTGATGGATGATGAGATCATCGGCATGTCCGGTCGGGTGCTGGAAGGCATCGAGGTCACCGATGACACGCTGGCGGTGGATCTCATCCAGCAGGTCGGGCCCGGAGGGCACTTCGTCTCCGAGGAGCACACGGTGCGGCACATGAGGGATGAGTTCTACGAGCCGCGGATCAGCGACAGGCAGGAGCGCGATGCGTGGGCCTCTCAGGGACGGGCGGATGCGACGGAGCGGGCACGGGCCAGGGCCGGAGAGCTCCTGGCGACCCACGAGGGTCCGGGGCTGCCGCCCGAGGTGGACCGCGCCATTCGCCGGAGGTTCCCGGCGATCGCCGAATGACGGCTTAGGGAATGTGTGGACGGGAGCGGCCGACGACCGGGGCGCCCGGTGGGCAGCCCGTCTTCGGCACGCGAGCACTCAGGCTTAGCCATGACCTATGGGAGGCGAGACGGATGGCACAGAATCTCGGGGAACAGCCCACAGCGCCGGTCGCCGAGAGCACCGCGGGCGTGTACGATCGCAGTGTCGCCAACGGGCACTACATCCTCGATACCGGTGGGCTTTCGGGCAAGCACGACAACGTTCGCCGGTACTGGGAGGACGACCTCACCCGGCAGTTCCTGCGCCCCATGCTCCGCAGGGCCCTGGCCAGGCACTACTGGGGCGCCGCCGAGCGGCTGCGCATCTTCGATCTGGGCTGCGGGTCCGGGCAGGGCTATGAGCTTATCACCTCCGTGCGGGCCAGGGACGCCGGCATCTACCAACACTCGGCGGAGCTTCTGCCGCGCCACGCGATTGCCCGCTACGTAGGCTGCGATCTGTCGGAGGGGATGGTGCAGCAGGCCCGGCAGATCTACGGTGAGGGCGGGAAGTTCGACTTCCGCACCGGCGATTTCGGCGTCGGCCTGCCGGTGAGGCCCGAGGACGCGCCTTTCCACCTGTACTTCTCTTCGTACGGCTCGCTGTCTCATATCGACACCCGCAGCCTCATCAGCCTGCTGCAGGAGATCGGCGCACATGCCGAGTCCGGGGCCTGCGTGGTTCTGGATCTGCTGGGGCGCTACTCCTATGAATGGCCCTGTTACTGGGGGCGGCGTGCCACCGATGAGGACGACATGTGGGATTACAGCATGAGCTACCTCCCCGGTGAATCGCCGGAGAGCAGCGACTGCTGGCACATGCGGTACTGGACATCTGAGGAGGTCGCCGGCGCGGTGGAGCAGGCCTGCATCCCCGGCGAGTTCGAGTTGAGGCTTCTGGACACCTTCGACCGTTCGCTGCTGGTGGGACGGCACATCGATACCTGCCAGTACAACCCACAGGCTCCGCGCCTGCGCTCGGCGGTTAACCGCCTGCATGAGAGTAACGTCCGCACCGATCTGGCGGAACTGCTCTTCGACTACTGCCCGCACCCGACCGAGCAGGGCGCCAATGTCGTGCTGGAGCGCCTTGCCGTGGCCTGGAATGGTCTGGTGCACTTCTGCATGGACAAGCTGTCCTCGCCCGACGGCGGCGCCGATCACCTGACCCAACTGGACGCCATGCCCCCGGCACTGCGCCAGAGCATCATCACCATGAACAGGGTCATCGACAACGTGGGCTGGATGGAGATGGGCGACCCGCGGGCCAATATCATCGAGCCGCAGTTGGGCTATGCCCTGCGACGCCTGGAGCAGAGCATGCAGCCCGGCGAGGGCTTCGGCCACGGCCTCCTGGTGGGGATCGAGGTGGTCAAGTCCACATGAGTGTAGGGACAGACGGCCCCCGCGGACACATGGAAATGGTGTGGCAGATGGCCCTTGCCGGGCGAGAGGCTCAGGCGGCTTTGGCCGAAGCGTCGCCGGGCCGGTTGGCTCAAGCCGTGCGCTTCGCCGCCGGCGAGCTGCGTGCCCGCAGCGACGGGGTTGCTCGGGCCAATGCTGAGGACCTGGAAGCGGCCGCGGACTCCGGCCTGCCCCCGGCCCTGGTGAGCCGCCTGGGTTTCGACAGGCAAAAGGCCCTCCGGCGCGCGGACGTACTGGACGAGATCGCCGCGATCCCCTCGCCCCTGTGGCGCAGCGACGTGGTGCGCACCCTGGACAACGGCCTGCGCGCAGGCAAGCTCCGCTGTCCCATGGGTGTCATCGCCATGGTCTACGAAGCCCGCCCGCACGTGACACTCAATGCCGGCGCCCTGTGCCTCCGCACCGCGAACGCGGCGATCCTCAAGGGCGGGAGCGAGGTGGCCAGGACCAATGAGTTCCTCGGCCACCTGTGGCACCGGGCCCTGGACAGGGCGGGACTTCCCACCGCCGCGGTGCAGGTGATGAACCTGCCCGGACGTGAGGCCGTGGAGGGCCTCGTGAGTGCCGCCGGGTATGTGGACCTCATCATCCCGCGTGGCGGCAAGGCCCTGATCGAGGCCGTGAGCCGAGCCGCCACCGTCCCCGTCATCAAGCACTTCGCCGGCAACTGTCATGTCTATGTGGACCGCGACGCCGACATCAACCGGGCGGTGGACATCTGCGTGGACGGCAAGACGCTGATGCCCGAGGTGTGCAATGCCACCGAGAGTGTGGTGGTGGCCGAGCAGAGCGCTTCCGACTTCATGCCCGCCCTCTGCACCGCCATGGCCTCGCGCGGCGTCGAGGTCAGGGGCTGCCCGCAGGCCAGGGAGCACTGCCCCGCGGTCGCGGCGGCTTCGGAGGAGGATTTCGCCGCGGAGTACCTCGACTTGATTCTCTCCGTGAAGGTCGTCGAGACGCTGGATGAGGCCATCGAGCACATCAACCGCTACGGCTCCCACCACACCGACAGCATCGTGAGTCCGTCCCAGCAGCGCATCGCGCGGTTTGTCCGCGCCGTCGATTCCGCCGTGGTGCTGAGCAATGCGTCCACCATGTTCTGTGACGGCAACACGCTGGGCATGGGCGCTGAGATCGGCATCTCGACGGACAAGCTCCACGCCCGGGGGCCGATGGGGATGGAGGAGCTTACCACCTGCAAGTGGGTGATCTCCGGGGACGGGCAGGTGATGGGGTAACAGCGTGAGCGGTCCGGACGCCAGGTACGGCGGGAAGACGTCAACCCATGGAGGAGACTGCATGCGAGAGCAAGAGGTCCCGCACGACAATGTAAGAGAAGCGAGGGAGGTGGTTGCGGCGCCCGGCACGTCCCGCGCCGCAAGAGGCTCTCTTCAGGACGAGGGGCCCTTGCCGGGTCGGGCGCTGGATGGGGCGCTGGACCGGATTGTGGCGTACCATCGCTCCCGGCTGCGCGATGCCGTTCAGCGCCGTCGCGGACAGTCGGGGCGCCACGTGGGTCTCGAGCTCAAGTTCCCCGTGGTCGATGGATCCGGACGGGCCGCGGGGGCCGACGCCATCCATAGGTTCTGGGAGATATGCCGGGAGGCCGGATGGGAGCTGGATCGCGACGGCCATAGCGGTCAGGTGGTGTGCGCCCGTACCGCCTCCTCCGACAACCCGGACTTGATCCGCACCACCACCGGGATCTGTGTGCTGGAGTTCTCCATCGCCCACGCGCCGGACCTGTTCTCCCTGCAGCGGCGTATCGGGGAGCTGCGACCGCTGGTCGCAGAGCTCCGGCGACTTGCCGGCGTGCACCTCCTCGGCCTGGGCATCCAGCCACTCACCCCGCCTCAGAACAAGATTCGCCACGCCAAGGGCCGCCATCTGTTCTGGGATCAGGTCATCCCGCCCCGAAGCCGGACTCCTCACGGCCACAGGGGAACGGTGGACCTGTTCACCGTCATCGCCGATAACCAGGTGCATGTGGATGGCTCGCCGTGCGACTGCATTGACGCGCTCAACACCCTCAACGCATTGGCCGGGCCCCAACTGGCTCTGACGGCCAATAGCTCGGTATGGGCGGGCCAAAGCGATGACCGCCATGCCGCCGTCAGAGAGCTGTTCTGGGACTGGTGGTTGGGAGACAGTCCGCGGGCCGGCATGCCCACCTCCCCCTTCACCGACTTCGCCGACTATGTGCGCGCCACCGCCCTACTGCGTCCCGTCTATGCCCGGCGCGATGGGGATTACCTGGGACTTCAGGACTACCCTAGCTTCCTGGAGTTCTTCGCACACCCGACGGCGCAGGCAGTGACGACAGAGGGGCGGAGGGTTGGGCTCGAGCCCGGCGGCGACGACATCGACCTGCACGACCGGGCCTTCTGGTGGAATTGTCGGCTCAGTCGCTTCGGCACCATCGAGAGTCGCACGAGCTGCCAACAACCGCCCGACGAGATGCTGCTGCCCGCGGCACTGGTACTGGGAGTGATGGAGAACCTGGATGCCGCCCGCGGCCTGTGGGAGCACCTGGCGTGGTCTCGGCTGCGGGGGCTGCGCCAACTTGCCGCACATGGCGGTCTGGGGGCCCTGGAGGGCCCCCAGGGCGAGCCGGGCCTGGTGCGCGCGATGCTCGCCGTCGCCGAGGAGGGCCTGCGCAAGAGGGGTCTGGGCGAGGAGACCTTCCTGGCTCCCGGCTGGCAACGGGTGGCAACGGGCCGCGAACCGGCGTCCTGCGCGCGTGAGGTGTTTGGGCGCGAGGGCGTGGAGGGGCTCATTGACAGGTTCGGCTGGTGAGCCCGGGCGGCTGAGGACGCCGAGTACGCACGGGATACGGGACGTAGACCAACTCTCATCTTGCTCGCATATCGAGGATGCGCATGATCCGGCTTGAGAAACTGTGCAAGACATTCGCCGGCGGGGTCGAGGCGGTGCGCGACGTGAGTCTGCACATCCCTGAGGGCGAGACATTCGTCCTCATCGGGCTCAGCGGCTGTGGCAAGACGACTACGCTGCGCATGATCAACCGGCTTATCGAGCCCACCGGCGGCGCGGTGTTCCTTGGCGGCCGTGATGTCACACACGCCGACCCGGTCAAGCTCCGGCGTGGGATCGGCTATGTCATCCAGGACATCGGGCTGTTCCCCCACATGACGGTGGCGGCCAACATCGGCATCGTCCTGCGCCTTTGTGGCGTGCCCAGGCCTCGCTGGACGAGTCGGGCCGCCGAGCTGCTGGACCTCGTGGGCCTCCCTGCCGACGAGTACCTCCACCGTTACCCCGGTGAGCTCAGCGGGGGACAGCAGCAGCGCGTCGGCGTGGCCCGCGCACTGGCGGCGGACCCGCCGGTGCTTCTGATGGATGAGCCCTTCGGCGCTCTGGACCCCATCACTCGGGAGCAGCTCCAGGCCGAGTTCCGCAGCCTGGAGGCACAGATCCAAAAGACCATCGTCTTGGTGACACACGACATCTTCGAGGCCGTCTTGCTGGGAGACCGTATCGGGATCATGGCGGAGGGCCGACTGGTGCAGGTGGCCAGTCCGGAAGAGCTGCTCGCCCGGCCGGCGAACCAGTTTGTCCGCAAGTTCCTGGGGCGCCATCGGTTCCAGCTCCAGCTCACCACGGCCGAAGCCTCTCAGGGCACCCTGGACGACGGCAGGGCCGATGTGCTCACGGTGCCCGCCGAGATGTCCGCCGCTCAGGTCACGGCCCATCTGGAGCGTCATGACCTGGAGGCCGTCGTGGTGGAAGACAACGGCTCCGGGGTAGTGGGAGTGCTAAGCGCCGGGGAGCTCAGTCGTGGCGGCGGCGCGCCGCTGACGGACCTGGTCGCCGAGGAGGTGCCCGTCCTGCCCGAGGACGCCAGCCTTCTGGATGTGGTGCGGGCGCTGAACGCCACACAGACGGCTCTTGTGCCCGTGGTCAACAGCGAGGGCCGACTGACCGGGGTGGCCACTCGTGACAGCGCGGCGGCGGCGGTAGCGGCCGCGCTCGGACTACAAGACGGTCGGGAGAGCGGGCAATGAATGAGCTCGTCGTAGTCCTGCAACGCGAGGCCGGCAACATCGGCCGGCTCGCGGTCGAGCATCTCGTGTGGCTCGTCTGCATCCCTGTGGCCCTGGCGATTGCGGTCGGCGTGCCCACTGGCATTCTCCTCACCCGCTGGGAGCGGATGTCCGGGGCCGTGCTGGGCACGGCCAGCGTCATCCAGACCATCCCCAGTCTCGCCCTGCTGGGCTTCCTGATCCCGCTGGTCGGGATCGACAAGAAGAACGCGATCATCGCGCTGTTCCTGTACTCGCTGCTGCCCATCATCCGCAACACCTACACAGGGATCAAGGAAGTCGATCCCTCCCTGGTCGACGCCGGAACCGGGATGGGCATGTCCAACCTCCAGCGCCTGCGGCTGGTGGAGCTCCCTCTGGCGCTTCCGGTGCTCATGGCCGGCATCAGGACGGCCACAGTGATCTGTGTGGGGATCGGGACCCTGGCTTCGCTCATCGGCGCCGGAGGTCTGGGCGATCTGATCATGCGCGGGATATCGATGGTCAACAATAACGTGATTCTCGCCGGCGCGATCCCGGCGGCACTGCTCGCCCTGCTCCTGGACTTCCTCCTCGGACGGCTCGAGAAGGCGATGACCACACGGTGAGAGGTGGGGGAGAGCGGACGGCTACGGTACACACTAACTGGAGGGACTTCTGTGGACAAGAGACTGCTTTGCGTGCTATTGGTGGCCCTGGTCGTCGCGTTGGGCGGCTGCGGGCGCCGCGAGGCTCCGGATCCGAACGCTGCGACCGCGCAGGGTAGTGCCGGGGCCGACGCCGGGACCCAAGCGGAGGGCCGGGTAACGGTGGGCTCCAAGAACTTCACGGAGCAGGTGCTACTGGGCGAGATGATGAGCCAACTCATCGAGGCCAAGACCGACCTGCGGGTGGACAGGAAGCTCAATCTCGCCGGGACGCAGGTCTGCTTCGAGGCCCTCAAAAGCGGCGAGCTCGACATCTATGCCGATTACACCGGTACCGCGCTGACCGCGATCTTGAAGCAGGAGGTCTCCGCGGATTCCGCCAGAGTGTACGATGCCGTCAAGAGCGCTTACGAGGAGCAGTTCGGCATCACATGGCTAGAGCCCCTGGGGTTCAACAATACCTACACGCTCACCATGCGCAGGGCCCAGGCCGCTGAGCTGGGCGTCAAGACCATCTCCGACCTGGCGCCGCTGTCGAAAGACCTCGTGCTGGGCGCCAGCTACGAGTTCCTCGAGCGCCCCGATGGTTACCCCGGCCTGCAGGAGCTTTACGGCCTGGACTTCTCACAGGCCAAGGGCATGGATGCCGGGCTGACCTACCGGGCGGTGGCCTCCGAGAAGGTGGACGTGATCGACGGCTTCGCCACGGACGGGCGCATTCCGGCCTTTGACCTGCTGATCCTCGAGGACGACAGGGGCTTCTTCCCACCGTACGACGCGGCGCCTCTGGTGCGGCAGGACACGCTTGAAAAGCACCCCGAGCTGGCGGAGGCGCTGAACCTGCTGGCGGGCAGGCTGCCCGACGACAAGATGAGAGACATGAACTATCGCGTGGATGAGAAAAACGAGCAGGCCGCGGACGTGGCCCGCGAGTTCCTGGAAAGCGAGGGCCTGCTGGATCAGGCCTAGTGCTACCACGTTGGATCCGGGAGCGCTTGCCCGGAGGACCGCATGGTGCAGTACGGCAATGCATGGGTTACACGTCGCACACGACATGGGCTACACATCTGAGCGCCATGGCGGTCATCAGTCAGATACTCAGATTATGCAGGTTCTGGGCGGGCGCCGACTCACGTCACCTCACCCCCCCAACCCCCCTCTCCCTTACTCGCCGATACGACCGGCGAGACGGGAGGAGGGGGGAGAACGGCATTATGGCGAGCGATAGAGGCTTTGCTGCGGCGGGATGTGGCATCAATGCGTTCATGCATAATCTGAGAGATAGCCTGCATTCCCCTGGCCCACACAGGGTGCGCTGGGGTTGCCCTGACGCCGCGGGAGGCCCCGGCGATGCCCATCACCTGGACCCAGGAGCAGCTCGACGAACTGGCCGAGGCCGGCCGCTGCCATCCCCAAGCGGGTGTGAGGGTCAGGGCGCTGGTCTTCGGTGTGGTAGCCAGGGGCCAGACGGGACAGAGGGTGGTAGATACGTTCGGGCCCTCGGCCAACAGCGTGTGCCGGTGGGTCGGGCGCTACCGCGAGCAGGGGCTCGCAGGCTTCGAGATCGCGCCCGGGCGCGGCCGCCCCGCCAAGGTGGACGAGAAGGATCTGGAGACCCATGCCCTGCAGAGCCCCCGGACCTTCGACATCGGCCGCAGCGGCTGGTCGCTGAAGCTGCCGGCAGAGACCGTACCCAGCCTCAGGGGCTTCACACCGGCGGGGGCGCAGCAGGTCCTGAAGCGCTGCGACATCCACTACAAGCGCGGGCAGGCATGGGCGCTTAGCCCGGACTCGGCACCTGAAGCGCCAAGCTCGTGACCACCGCGGCCCCGCGGCACACCCGGCGCTGCTCCGGACCCCGGTACGGGGCGATGGAAGACCGACTCATCCCCGGCGAGTGCCCCCTCGTAGCAGGTCTGGCCTCCCACAATCACGAACTGCCTTCCCCAGTCAATCTCGGTGAAGCGTGCGGGTCAGCCCTGTCCGGCGCCGCGTGGGCGGCGGGGCCTAAGCGAGGGATGGCGGATGCGTGGGAAGCGGCTGCGCTGGATTGTCGCGGGTCTTGCGGCGCTGGTGGTCCTGATCTCGGCTGCCTATCTGCGGGACATGCACCACGCCTACCGGCGCATCCGCTCACACGGCACCGTCATCGCCTCGCCATACGGAGACATCGAGTTCTCCACGGGCGGGTCCGGCCCGCCCGTCCTGGCGGTACACGGTAGCGGCGGCGGCTACGACCAGGGTGAGCTCCTGGCTCGGGCCGTTCTGGACGACCGGTTCCACTGGATCGCGCCATCGCGCTTCGGCTACCTGCGCTCGACCTTCCATGAGGGCGCCACCTTCGACGATCAGGCCCACGCCTACGCCCACCTGCTGGACCATCTGGGTATCCAACGCGTCGCCGTCGTTGCCCTCTCACACGGCGGACCCTCGGCACTGCTGTTCGCCGTCATTCACCCCGAGAGGGTCTACTCGCTCACGCTGATCTCCTGCGGCGTGGCCTCCTCCACCGAGCAGGACCAGGACCAGGCGAACCAGAAGGGCAATCTGCTGGTGACCGTCTACAGCCACAATCCGCTCTACTGGGGGATCACGAAGCTGTTCCGCAAGCAGTTCCTGGTGCTGATGGGGGCGGACCACACCGTTACCGCCCGGATGGGCCCCGAGCAGCGGGAGCTGGTGCGCCGGATCATCGACGACATGAACCCGGTGGTTCCGCGGTCCGAAGGTGTCCTGTTTGACAACACAGCCACGCTGCCGAATGAGAGGATCGCCGCGATCCGCACCCCGACGCTGATACTCCACGCGAAAGATGACACCCTGCAGCTCTACCACAACGCTCAGTTCGCGGCGGCCACGATCCCCGGGGCGAAGCTGGTCAGTTTCGACTCAGGGGGCCACCTCTTGCTCGCCGCCGAGCAGCCGGCCGTCTCCACGGCCACGCAGGCCCACATCCGCGAGCACATGTCCCAGTCCCCGTAGAGCCGGCCAGACCCCCGCGCGAGCTCGAGCGGCCCTCTTTCTGGGCATTCCCGATCCCCGAGCAACTTCTGCGCTTGGAGACTAACTTCTGATATCCCGTGAACGGCAGGGCGGACCTGCGGTAGGTGCCGGTCGACGAGCCGGCGAAGTACGAGATCACGTGCACCTGCGGGACCAGCTTCGCCACCATCACCATCTGGGTGGTGGACATCGAGCTCACCTTGGGCAGCGACGAGATCTACGTCAACACCGATGACGACAACGGGACTACGGTCAGCGACCTCACCGAGTCACCGGTGGACGGCGAGAACGACCTGACCTTCCTGCACACCGCCATCGTCCCGTCCGACGCCCCGATCATGATCGATAGCATCGTCACCGTCTGGGGCAGCGGCGGCGTGGCCCTGTGGGAAGACGATCAGAAGGCCTCCGCCTCACCGGGGATGTGGTACTACACCTGCCCCGACGAGCTGTGGGTGGAGGGCACGTCGGTCAGCACCAATCCGGGTGACCGCACCATCACGCTGCACTGTGTCGCCGACTGCGACTCGTGGTGGTGGTACTGCGAACCGCTCTCGACTACACCTGCGGGCCGGTGGGCAAGACGTTTGAAGTCAAGAACGTCTACATGGGCAAGGACCCGAGCACCGGGGTACAGACAGACCGGGCCAAGGCCTCCAACGGCACTATTGACTACTTCAAGTGGGACCCGGACGGGGAAGCGGCCCAACGTGTGGTACTCTGTCTTCTGGGCAGAGATCAGCAGGGGCAAGACAGTAGCGGCTGCGAGCTTGGCCACCCACAGAGCCTCCAAGAAGAAATGGCACTACAACTCTTCCGCCAATCCGCGCATGCTTGGTGAGAACCAGTCACTCAAACCATGAGGTGATCCCATAGCTATGCTACCCAGGATCTGGGGCACGACGTGGGCCGTCCTCTACGCCGTCGTCATGATAGCGCTCTCGTCCTGTGCCGAAGAGGGTCCAGACAGCCAGGCTGCCCTGGCGACCGCCCGGGGTTTCCTTGGAGATCAGACGGCCGACCTGCAACCCGACGGCGAGTCCTACGACGGGCTGGACTATGCCTTCCGATCCCCGGATGGGCTGCAGATGGTGTCGGTCACGAAAGCGGGGGGCTGGGTGAGTTCCTACGCTCGCACCGATGATCCTCCCCCAGTGGGGCCTGATGGGCCTGCACTGAACCCCGACGAGGCTCGGGTCGCTGCTTTGGAGTATGCGCGTGCGACGAAGGTGCCGGTCGACGTGGATAGGCTGGATGTCCGCGTGTGTGACACAGCCCCCGACCAGCAGCACTTGGCAGCGCTGTCGCTCAGCTTGCGCGAGAACGATGTCGAGATGCCTGTAGCATTCGAGGTGCGCATCCGCTTTGCCGATGGCGTCTTGCAGGACCTGTTCGCGGTCAACTACCTGCCGGTACGTGTACCCCTGGCACCGAGAGTATCCGAGCAGGAGGCTGTTGCCAAGGCGAAGCGTGCCGTCTCGGCAGATGGGATGCGCAACGTCAAGGCCGTGGAGGCCAGACTACGGGTCTGGATCGCCTACTGGCTCGACTACGATACCGCAACGCTGGGCCGGGACCACCAAGTCCTCCTGTGGACCGTGACACTCGAGGGGGAGCAGCCGACCGAGATGATCACTGGGAAGCAGGGCGTCGTCAAAGTGCCGATGCGACAGCGCTGGACTTTGGACGTGGATGCCGGTACCGGGGATGTGCGGGATGTCACCGGCGTTGACGCTCTGGAGACGCCCGAGGAACTCCGCGCCAAGCTGCCGCCGGAGCCGCGTCGGCTGGACCCCGGCGACTTCGGCCCAGCGTGGGACGGCAATACCCGCCTGTATTTCAGCAGCGATCTGAGGACGACGCGCGGGTGGGGGACGTCGCTGGGCAACGAAGCCTTACAGTCGATACTGCGGGCCGATCTGGCATCTGGACGCGTTGAGTGCATTGTGCCCAAAGTGCTGCCCATTACTCCGGCCGCCCCGCTTCCCAGCCCCGACCGGACCCGCCTTGCCTTTGGTATCAGAGGGGAGCAAGTGATGCTCGATATGACAACAGGCACGGTCGGTTACGCGCTGCCTGGGGAAGGCGGTCCGAGCTATCGCGCCTGGATGCCGGATGGCACGCGCGTGCTGTTCAACCACTGGACCGCGGGCCCGGGCGCAGGGATCGGTTCGGTCGCCGTGACTGCGCCACCAACGTCAAGCCTGGGCTCATCGCCCTTCTTCCATACAAACGCCGATGTGTGGGGTCTGGCCTGTGCCCCCGCTGGCAAGTGGGTGGCGTACGTGGTGGCGCCGCAGGGCACCTGCAGCATCCATGTCATCTCCCTGTCGCCCGCGGGCGAACCCGTCGGGGAGCCGCGACGCATAGCAGATGGCCTCGCTGACGTCACCAGCATCAGTGCCTTCCCGGACAGCAAACGACTACTGGTCTCGAGTACGGGAGGGTGGGACACCATCGACGTGGAGACAGGTCACAATACGCGTGTCTTCGACGGCGCAATGGCAGACCCAGACACTCCGGAGAGGGAGCTGTATGACATTCGGGAGGCCGTCATCGACCCGACCGGAACACGGGTCGCGTTTTCTGGCTGGCGGTGGTCCGGGGACCCGGACGACGCCATCTTGCCCCGGATCTATGTATGCAACCTCGATGGTTCGGACGTGAAGCGCGTCACTTCCATGGATGACGAGCCGGTAGAGCCCTACGTGTTCCCGGCCTCAGGGAAGACCGCCATCGACGTTGGCAGGGAACTGCAAGGACACATGGAGGAACTCCGGCGGCAGATGCGAGGCGAGAGATAGCCTGGCAGCGACCGCAACCAACCACTCTACTGACGGAATCGCTGAACCAATCTACCGACAGTATCGCCGAACTACGACAGAGCCAACCCATCGGCGGCACGGTGTACCCGGTGCTGTACATCACCATCGGCCCGGGGGAGCGCATCGCCGGCGGAACCACACAGAGCGTCATCCGCGTGCACGACACCTACACCGGCTACACCGCGGGCCCCCCCGTCAACAGTGAGGCCATTGCAGACCTCACGAGCACCAACCACTGGCAGGTCTGGAACGGCACGGCCTGGGTGACGGCTTCGGTCGCCCCGGCGCCCTGACGTTGCAGGTGAAATGCCCCCACTGCGGGAACCTGATCGGTGTCAACTGAGCGCCGCGCCGGACGCAATGGGGTGTCATATGATTGTCGATCGCCTGTGCTTCAGTTGCCGCCATCTGCGCATGACGTTCCCTGTCTCGTGTGATGCGTTCCCTGACGGCATCCCAGAGGACATCCTGGATTGCACCGTGCAGCATGACGCCCCATACCCGGGCGACAACGGCATCCAGTTCGAGCCCCGCGATGGCGAGGAGGCCGACGAATAGCCCATGCCCTATACATCCGCCGACGCCATCAGAGCACGCTTCGCCCAGATGACTCACGCCCCAACCGGCGAGCGCGACCGTGTCTGTGCGAAGCCGACTGCATGACGCCGGACACCACCGTCGAAGCCAGTTAGGTCCGCCCCCCTGGGCGGCACCACCAGAGCCGCCCAGGGGCCGCCTCCGCCAAAGGCCCGTTCACAAGTTAAACCCCACCGCCCACCCGCCACCCGACCCGGATTGTGACAGCCCAACCCGCCCGCCCCCCA
>Ga0334884_1001937_pt1 | contig 28237 bp, 17 predicted proteins | sample GraSluR1_MG_7_FD_207215 | JGI IMG/M metagenome (GOLD analysis project Ga0334884, IMG submission 207215) | Sludge microbial communities from methane-producing bioreactor in Wageningen University, Netherlands - Granular Sludge_12_05 R1 | ecosystem: Engineered > Bioreactor > Anaerobic >...
GACCTTCGACATTCAGACCTTCGACATTCAGACCTTCGACATTCTGATCTTCGACATTCACACCTTCGACATTCAGACCTTCGACATTCAGACCTTCGACATTCAGACCTTCGACATTCAGACCTTCGACATTCAGACCTTCGACATTCAGACCTTCGACATTCAGACCTTCGACATTCTGACCTTCGACATTCAGACCTTCGACATTCAGACCTTCGACATTCAGACCTTCGACATTCAGACCTTCGACTTCCATCTTAAATCAAAAAGAGCAGTGAAGGACAACCCCACACTGCTCTTTTTGGTAACCCTATGCACGGTGCTAATACAAACTTAGCTTTGAAATATAGCGTTTGTTTGCCAAAAACAACTCAACGATAACAACACCCCTGGGCAGGTCATGCACAGAAACAGCTTTACTATCTCTTGCATGAATTGCTTCTCTCCTCAATATTTTACCCCTAAGATCATAAAAAGTCAGTGTTCCGGCTTCTTCGAAACTGCCTTTAAAATACAATTCATTGGTGGCAGGATTGGGATACACCTCCAGTCTTTCCGTTCCCGGGATTGCTGACAGGCCCGTGTAGAAATCAGCTGAATCCACCACCACAAACTGATGCATCATGCTTGTGTCTTCGTGTGTAAGGATGTGGCAATGATACATATAACCCTGGTTTGGATGGAGTGGCGAAGGGAAGCTGTCAAAACGGGCTTCAAAAATAAGTGTTGCTCCCGGACGGATAAGCTGAACATCCTTGAATCCAAACAATTCGTCAGGAAGATCAGGATGCGTATAGGTTGCCACCGTATCCAGCACTCCAACTTTTTCGGTGTATTCAACTACCTGAAACTGTACCTTATGAATATGGAATGGGTGAGATTTGTTTGTCTGATTATTGATTACCCAGCGTTCTTTGGTGTTCACCAAAACAGTGTCGTTTATCACCATCATATCCATGGGTGTGCCATCGATCGTCCAAACATGTCCGCTTCCGCCTGATCCCATCAGGTTTTTCTCTCTTGTCATAAAAACGGGACCAGGAGTCAGTTCGTAATCAACCAGGGTGCTTGGCAAAGTTGTTACAGGATTTTCAGACGCCAGGCTATGATCAACAATAAAAGCCATCAAAGCCTTACCATTGGTGGAGCCATAATTCATGTCATGCGGAACCGCCAAATTCGTCATATAAACTGTATCACCATCGTTAAACTGAGCAAAATCCACCAAAAACTCTCTCCTGTCGCCTACCGACATCAAGGTGGAATCAGTGGGTCGGGGCACATCAACATAGCCTCCTCCGGTTGCTACCATCCACATGCTTGTGAAGTTTGAAGGGGAAGCTAACTCTTTTGACAAACCAATATGAAACATCTTACGCGGACTGCCATTCAAAATCCTCAAACGCACTACCTCAGCCGGAACTTTCAGATACCCCCTACTACACCGTTTATCAAAGTATATGGCCCATTACCAGGTTTCTCGCCTGCCTTGATGGCTACTGCTGTTGGTGGTGTGGTGGTTGAGTCGAGTACAAATCCCTTTTCCTGAATCACCAGAGGGAAATCGTTTTGGCCATAGTTGTGTGGCAAAACCTGATACAACAGGTCGTTTGCCGGATCCTCCACTACGATCATCCCTGCCAGTCCTCTGATTACCTGATCGGTAGTTAAATCCATCAGATGCGTATGATACCAACAGGTTTGAACCTCATCGATCATCGTAAAATTAGGTGTCCAATTGGAGCCATTGAAAATAACCTGATGCGGACCACCATCCATCGCAGCAGGGATGTTAAGTCCATGCCAGTGAACCGTGGTGTTAGCCCCGTCTGGCAGCGAATTTGAAATATCAAAGGTCAATTCATGGTCTTTCGTGAAAATCAATGTAGGCCCTAAATACGACATCTTTGCATCAGCGGCTTGTCCAGTTTTGTTGTAACAATAAGTGGCCAGCGGAACATTTAAATTGATATCAGTGACGAAACCGTTAGGATCAAAATTATGCTGCCCTCCGGCGATGTCGATCTCAAAGTGATCCCCCTGCACCTGATAAGGAACCGGTACCTCATTTTTAAAGATTTGAGCATTAGCAAGCTGCGATATTGATAGCAGTAAAATCAAAGCAATCTGAAACTTGTAAATAGAATTGGTTCTCATAGTATTAGTTTTAATGAATAAAATATTGAAGTTTTTATGCCACGAATGCTGGTCATCATTTGGTATATGTGGTAAAACTATACAAACCAAGTTTGAATCATTAAATCTTAACAAGAGTTTAACAAATAGGCGTTCTTGCAAAGTCGATTGGAAAATAAAGTTTTATCGCGCTGTTTTAATTGATCACTAAACCAGGAAATATCCTTTATAACTTATTATAAATCATTGGTGTCCGGTAAAAATATGATGTCGTCCCTACGGTCTGCATATATAGCATTACCTTTTGAAATCAAAAAAGCAGCACGAATAGCGTGCTGCTTTTTTTTCCATGCAATACATCACCATCCTTTTGAATAAATTATCCTCTCCGTTGAATGTTTACCGATCCAAATCAATCTAAAAACCTGTTGCAGCCAAACCTAAAAAAACATACATTTGCTATATGCGCTTCCACTTAATCTATGATATTGATCAGACGAAACTTGTACAGGAAAAACTACTGCCGTTGGTGGAAGAAATACTCGAATCACATGCCATTTATAGTCCTGATGGCTTGAAAAGTCTGGATGAAGAGTCAGCAATATTGACTTATCTTTCGGATGCTGCATTACGCGATGCCATGCCTCTGATCCTTGAAAAAAAGCTCAGTTTGGCCGTATTACCTCATCCGGATGCAAAAGAATCCTGTATCGGCCTGGGTGTTAGTCGTCAGCTTGAAAAGGCTGTTGAACATCTGAAAAAGCTGGAACAACCAGTGCTTACCGATGTGCTTCTCTGCAACGAACAAGTGGTCTTTAATCAGGTTTCGGTAGGCGAAACTTTTATGACCAATAGCGATTTGGGCTCGCTCAATTTTTTCAGGTCAGGAAGTATTAAACGCCTCAAACGTTTGTTTAAAACGCGTTTTTTCAGGGTAAATATTGTATTGCCAAACGAAAAAACAATCAAGACAGCTGTTGCCGGCATCACCATTTCTGAGCACCGCAAAAGCTCCTTACTCTCACGACTGGTACTGGACGATTCCTCGGTGAACGATGGCCTTTTACATGCCCTATTGATAAGCCCGAGAAGTATTTCACAAATGTTGCGATATACCTTCGGTTTTTGGAACAACGGCAAACGACTGCCTGATTTCGCTGCCCATCTGAAAGTTGCATCCCTTGGCCTGGAATTTCCGGAAGGCGAAAAGGTTTTTGTTCATGATGCCAGGGTGCGAAGGGCAGACAAACTGGATTTTGAAATGCATGAGCAGCAGCTGCAACTGTATCCAGGAGCCTACCTCAAATTACCAGAAAATAACGCTAAATCGGGCGAACTGATCAAAACCAGGGCACTGGCTGGCGAACAAACTTCCAAAGAGCTAAGTGGCCATACTATACCATTAATCCGACAGGCTTCCAGCGATGAGTTCAAAGAGCTTTTTCAGCTGTTGCGCGAAAATGCCAAAACAAAATCAACTTACCTGGTGCTGATGGTACTCTCTACCATGCTGGCTACCTTTGGTTTGTTTGCTAATTCAAGTCCGGTGGTGATTGGTGCGATGATACTGGCACCGCTGATGAGTCCGATCATCTCGCTGAGTATGGGAGCTTTGCGTCAGGACAGATCACTCATTATCCAAAGTGCCCGAACCATTTTAACAGGCATGGGACTTGCCATGCTTTTTGCCGTAATATTAACCTGGTTTACACCGATTAACAATGCTGGTCACGAAATTATTTCACGCACCAGACCCAATTTACTCGATCTGAGTATTGCTGTGGTATCCGGCATTGCAGGGGCTTATGCTCATGCCCGCGAGGAGGTAGCCAAAACCCTTGCCGGTGTTGCCATTGCAGTGGCCCTGATTCCTCCGCTTGCCGTTTCGGCCATTGGCCTGGCCTGGCTCAACTGGGAGATTGGGCTGGGAGCTTTATTGCTATTGGCTACTAACCTGGCAGGCATCGTATTAGCAGGATCGTTCACCTTTATGCTGCTTGGTTTTAGTCCGTTTAAAAGAGCTGCCAAAGGCATGTTGATTTCGCTGAGTGTGGTGCTCTTGCTGAGTATTCCATTGGCTTTTAGCTTTGGCCAGATGATAAAAGTGCATCATTATACACGCGAGATGGAAAAGTTTGAGTGGAAAGGGACAGAAATAAGAGAAATACAAGTGCAAAATTTGAAACCAATGCGTATTGCATTCAAACTGGTTACTGCAGAACCTTTGCAATCAGAACAATTAGATTCATTGAAAATGCTGGTGGAAAAACATCTGGAGCGGGATGTTGAACTGGAAATAGTTGTTGCGCTGGAACGTTAACTGACTGATAAATAGCTGAAAACCAGAAAAGCAGGAACCGGAGCTCCTGCTTTCATCGTTCAGTAATGCATCAGTGTGTTAGTAGTCTTAGAGATTAAATTTTTCGGCCAGGTCAACAACACGACAGCTGTAGCCCCACTCATTGTCGTACCAGGACAATATTTTAACTGTTTTTCCCATCACCATGGTGCTCTTGGCATCAAAAATGGAGGAATGGCTGTTATGGATGATATCCACCGATACAATTTCATCCTCGGTATATTCCAGAATACCTTTCATCGGACCTTCGGCAGCCTCTTTCATGGCAGCATTGATCTGATCTTTTGTGGCTTCAGTTTTAAGATTAACTACCAAATCAACAAGCGAACCTGTTGGTGTGGGAACACGAACAGCCAGTCCGTCGAGCTTACCGGCCAGTTCCGGAATAACAATGCCAACAGCCTTGGCAGCACCTGTGGTAGTAGGTATCTGCGAAAGTGCAGCCGAACGCGCACGACGAAGGTCGCTATGCGGAGCATCCAGTATCACCTGATCGTTGGTATAGGCATGAATGGTGGTCATAAAACCATTGTCAATGCCAAAACGATCGTTAAGCACCTTAGCCACCGGAGCCAGACAGTTGGTAGTACAACTGGCGTTTGAGATACACTGGTCGCTGTCTTTCAAGTCGTTGTCGTTAACGCCCAACACAATGGTAGCATCAATCTGATCTTTGGAAGGCACGCAGAGAATCACTTTTTTTGCACCATTCTTCAGGTGATCGCCATATCCGCCTTTGCTGCTTTCGCGTGAGCGAAAAACACCGGTGGCCTCAACAACTACGTCAGGTGTAACAGACCATTTGATGTTGATAGGGCTGCGCTCGGCAGTAACTGTGATACGTTTGCCATTTACAATAACAGCATTTTCGTCGTAGGAAACCGTGCCATTGAATTTCCCCTGTGTTGAATCATATTTAAGCAGATGAGCCAATACTTTGGTATCAGTAAGATCGTTAATGCCAACGACTTCCATATTGTTGCGTTCCATAATAATCTTGAACACATTGCGGCCTATGCGTCCAAAACCATTGATTCCGATTTTAATTTTCGACATAATTCTTAAGTTTTTTGATGTTTATAGCTATATCTTTAAAACAAGCGCAGAGACTTATTGTTTTTTAAGCTTTTTAATACGTCAAAGTTAAGTGATTTCTGTATCTTCGAATGTTAAAAATTTACCTGATGGCGACAAAATTTACTTCGAAGGCACTTGAAGCAAATCTTGCAGAAACAAGATACAGAGATATTTACATCCCCGAGGACCATCAAAAATTCATTGGGATGTCAGAAGGCTATTATGGGATAAAAAAACGCGCAACCGATTGCATTACAGAGTTTCACCATCCTTTATCCAACCGAAAATTTGTTATAGAAGAATTACGTGAAATTCTGATAACGGATTTTTGGTTTTATGCCAAGCCCGAAATGCCGGCCAATGCACTGAGTGTACCCATCGAAATGATGGATCAACTGCTGACAGAGAAAAACAGCTGCGAGCTGCATTTGTTGATTGCCCGTACTTTGCTTGAGCTGATCACCCTGATTCTGCAAAATGCCTCACATCAGCAACTACTTGCCTTGAAGGCACTTGAAGTGCTCGCCAGGCGCTTCGATAAGAACAAGGATTGCTTCATTCGCGGAACGCTGCATTTTAAACGTCATCTGGATAATGCACAAACCAATAAAGAATTAAAAAACACTGCTTTTGACCTCTTAAAAAAGATCAAAACAGAAACCTATCACTACTGGCAAAACAGCACTCAGATCGAAAAATGGATCAAGGCACAAGGCAAAATCCTAAATACCCTGAACAAAAAAATGCTGAAAGATGCATTAGGCAAAACCTATTTCGAGCAGCTGCAGCACCAGCTAGATTCGTTCAAAAACTGGGACGACTTATTGGAAGCACCTGACTATGAAATGATTTCGAAACATTTTATCGAAACTGGCTCCAGGCTGGATAGCTTTCTGAAGCAGTTTCAGTACCAGTTTTACCTGCTTCATCTGCCCGGACTGGACAGCAAGCAGGAACGTATGATCTGGAACCTGGATAAGATGATTCGTCATGCCATCGACGAACTCAAACAGGAGGAAATAATCCCGTTTATCGACCTGATTTTTTCGCTGGCCGAAAAGCTACGCGAAACACACCTGGGTCCTGTACTCGATTTTCAACTTACACTGGGCCTCAAAGTGATTGATATTGATCAGACTGAACACAAAGAAATTATCAATCATTACGAAAAAAGACTCATCGACTTTGGTTTTGCCTCACCGGGAATGGTATTTGTGGATGAAAACTGGCAACTCAGCGTGAATGAGAATCATATCAAGAATATCCGGATCTGGCTTCAACTGATTGAATATTCACAGTCGCTGATGGAGAAACTGCTTTCGGCTCTGATCGTCAATTTGCGTCTTGGCGGGATTTTTATCAGCGACACTGATCTGTTCCAACGCGAAATAACTAAAATCCTCAATTCCAATATCGCACCTTACTACAAAAAGGTGAAACAGCTCACACGTATCTTTCCGGTTTATTTCACCGAAATAGGTGCAGAAGGCGAAATCCGCAATGTAACCACAACGATGGACGAAATTTGCGGTCGCCAGGACAAGCTGATTCACTTTTTGCGCAAGCAGGTACATACAGAAAGCAACAACACCCTGATCGAACTCACACGCAGGGTTTTCAGGTTTTGGCATGATGGCGAGCTGCAAAAACTGCGCAATGCATTACCCGATAATGTGTATCAATTTGTTGATACTGAAGGTGAATATTTTGTGACAGTTCATCAGCTCGTCAACCAAATGGCTCAGCTTCAGCAATCAGATGCCGATGGTTTGTTAAGCTGTAGTCTTGAGCGATTTAAGTACTTGCTCGAAAAAGCGATGGAAGGCATGGATACTAATCCCGAACTGGTAAAGCGCGACAGTGAGCGCATACATGATATTCGAGTCCTGTATGATCACCTGCGTGAAAAATATTCCTTCGAAACAGTGAACATCATTGCGTTGCTGCGACGTTATCCTTTTATTCCCGACGAAGATATTGAGCTGTTGCAACAGGCCATGAACAAACAGGATTATGGTCACTCACTCAAGCTGATCTATTCGTTTATGGAGAAGCTTAAAGCCATCATTTTCAATCCTCAGGAAAGCGAAAGCTGGGAAAATATTTATCACAAACGACATATCGCCATCGGAATTCCTTCCATGTATGGCGTTTACCGCGAAAATAAATTTGAAGCACTCGGCCTTACCTTTCGGCTCGAAAATGTGGCTACCCGATTAATGGAAAAAGTGGTTTCGAGTCTTAACCTGGATTATATCTCGGCCAGCACACTCGAGGAAATCAACGGCATCCTGGAGTACTTCCGCTCAGGCCTCGAGCTGGACGGCATCACCAACCAAAGCTTTAACTCCAACCTGCAGATGCTGCGATACAGCCTCACTTCACGAAGCTTTTCATTTGATCAGTATATCAATATCTTTCAGTTTTTGGCCGAAGATGTCAAGCGTATCATTATCAAGTATTTTCTAAAATCGTATGAATACCCGCTAAAGATTGTAATCCCTCAGATTTTTGATCCTCTTCAGGACAAAACTGACCGTGAAGTACAACAGCTCCTCAGCATGAAATCGGAAGGCTTTCACCGCGATGTGATTGCCGAGGCTTTTTTGGTGCAACCGCTCGACAATTTTATCTCTCGCATTCTGCAGTCGCTGCGCAGCATGGCCGACAGGCTCGATGGCAACTTGATCAGCGATATCATGACTTACAATTCAGAAATGGTGATTAGCCCGTTCACAGAGCGCAATCCCAAAACTGACAATCAGGTATTTTTGGGCAGCAAGGCTTACCACCTCAAAAACCTATATCTGGCAGGTATTCCGGTGCCTCCCGGATTTGTGATCACAACAGAAGTGTTTAGGAGACATCAAACGATTTTAGGCTTAAAAGCCCTGAAAAAAGAGCTGCACGAGATGATCCGCAAATACCTGAAACAACTCGAACAACTCAGCGGCAAACGTTTTGGCGACTACAAAAACCCCTTATTGCTATCGGTTCGTTCGGGTACGGCAATCTCCATGCCCGGTGCGATGGACACTTTTTTAAATGTCGGACTAAACGACGAGCTGGTTGAAGCCATCAGCAAAAGACCTGAGATGTGTTGGTCGATCTGGGATTCGTATCGGCGCCTCATCCAGAGCTGGGGAATGGCACATGGCATTGATCGCGATGTGTTTGATTCGGTGATGCTGAATTATAAACAAAAGCTTCAGGTGAAGCAAAAAAATGAGTTTGAACCAGCTCATATGCGCCTCATTGCATTGACCTACAAAGAGGTGCTTGCAACCCATAACATCCGTTTTGAAGAAAACCTGTTCGAACAGCTCATCCAAACGATTGATATGGTTTTTGCCTCCTGGTCATCCGAAAGAGCCTATGTGTACAGGCGTCACCTGCAATTTTCTGATAACTGGGGAACAGCTGTAATTGTGCAACAAATGGTGTATGGCAATCTGAATGACAAATCCGGGACGGGAGTGGTATTTACCCAAAATCCACATCGCGAGCGGCCGGGGGTTCATCTTTACGGCGACTTCAATATGCGCAGCCAGGGAGAGGATATTGTTGCAGGACTTGTGAAACCCTCTCCAATAAGTGAATCGCAACGACGACAGGCCGACATCAGCCAACAGTCATTACAAGCCAGTTTGCCCGAAATCTATAAACGCATCCATGCCATTGCTACCGAACTGACCGAAAACCTGGGTTATAGCCCTCAGGAAATCGAATTTACTTTTGAATCTGACAAGCCGGAAGATTTGTTTATCCTGCAGGTCAGAGATCAGGATTTGCGCGTTGAGCTGGAAACCAATGCTTTTGTTGTTTTACCCGAAACGATGGACTTGATGGGACGTGGAATTGGAATTGGTGGGGGTGCACTCAACGGGCTGGCAGCTTTTGACGAAACCGACCTCGAGCAACTGCAAACCGAAAATCCTGATATGCCACTTATATTGATTCGGCCTGATACAGTACCGGACGATATCGGCATGATTTTTAACTGCGATGGTTTGATCACAGCCCGTGGAGGAGCTACCTCCCATGCCGCCGTTACGGCAGTTCGTCTGGGAAAAACCTGTGTAGTAAACTGCAACAGCCTGTTGGTTGACGAAAACAATAAACAATGCAAACTCGATGGAAGGCTGGTACAGAGCGGAGATAAAATCAGTATCGACGGCAATTTGGGCAATATCTACATGGGACATTATCAGATCGAAAAATCGAGTATGAGTGTCGGCTATAATTATTAAGAAATAATCATTGTTGTCCGGTAAAACACAAATAAAGTCACTCAATAGCTGTAATAATGCCGTCCCGTACGTACGGGACTTGGGATAATCAGGGGTAACTTTTTATTCTACCCATATTTTGTCCCTAACGGGACTGTCCCGTTAGGGACAAAATATGGGTAGTCAACGTGTTAGAATTCAAGAAAAAGTCCCGTAGGTACGGGACGGCATTATTACAGCGATTGAGCGTTTTTATTTAAATTATACCGGACAACAGTGTTAAAAAATAATTGAACTATTAGCAATTAAAGTCTTTTGCAAACCTCATTTAAGCAGGAGATAAGTTCTGCAACAAGCTATCGGCTAAGTTACAGTGTATTTTTATATTGTCTTGTTTGAGATTAGCGGAATATCGTAATTTTGCAGTCCATGAAAAATATACGCAACTTTTGTATCATTGCACATATCGACCACGGTAAAAGTACCCTGGCCGACAGACTTTTGCAACTCACCAACACGGTTTCGGAGCGCGACCAGAAAGAACAAGTGCTCGACAGTATGGATCTTGAACGCGAGCGCGGTATCACAATCAAAAGTCATGCAATCCAGATGAAGTATGAACAGGCAGGCGAAGTTTATACGCTCAATCTGATAGATACACCCGGGCATGTTGACTTTTCGTACGAAGTTTCGCGATCTATTGCAGCTTGCGAAGGTGCTTTGCTTGTTGTTGATGCCACACAAGGCATTCAGGCTCAAACCATTTCTAATTTATATCTTGCCCTGGATCATGACCTGGAAATCATTCCTGTGCTTAACAAAATAGATATGGACAGTGCAATGGTTGATGAGGTAGAAGATCAAATCATTGAACTGATTGGCTGCGACAAAGAAGATATTTTACGGGCAAGTGCCAAAACAGGTATCGGTGTAGCCGAAATACTCGAAGCCATAGTTAGGCGAGTCCCTGCTCCGGTAGGCGATCCCGAAGCTCCGCTGCAGGCACTTATTTTCGATTCTGTGTTTAATCCATTCCGTGGTATTATTGCTTATTTCCGTATCATGAATGGCAGCATGAAAAAAGGCGATCTGGTTAAGTTTGTAGCTACCGGAAAAGAATACAATGCCGATGAAATTGGTGTTTTGCAACTCAAGCAGATTCCCAAACAAGTGATGAGCACAGGAGATGTGGGATATATTATTTCAGGAATCAAGACCTCACGCGAAGTAAAAGTAGGTGATACCATCACACAGGTTGACCGCCCCTGCGACAAAGCCATTTCAGGATTCGAAAACGTGAAACCAATGGTTTTTGCAGGAATTTATCCGGTTGATGCCGATGATTATGAAGAACTTCGTGCCTCCATTGAAAAACTTCAGCTAAATGATGCGTCATTGGTTTTTGAGCCGGAAAGCTCTGCTGCCCTTGGCTTTGGATTTCGCTGTGGATTCCTGGGACTGTTGCACATGGAAATCATTCAGGAAAGGCTGGATCGGGAGTTCGATATGGATGTGATCACTACCGTTCCCAACGTAAAATTTAAAGCCTATACCACTTCGGGCCACTTGATAGAGGTGCATAATCCTAGTGGTTTGCCGGATGCCAACAAGCTGGATTATATAGAGGAACCTTACATCGTTGCACAGATAATTTCAAAATCGGAGTATCTGGGCAATATCATGACGCTGGCCATCGAAAAGCGGGGTGTGCTTAAAAATCAGGTTTATCTCACCTCCGACAGGGTAGAACTTACTTTTGAAATGCCGCTGAGTGAGATTGTATTTGACTTTTACGACAAACTCAAATCCATTTCGAGAGGGTATGCTTCCTTCGATTATCATATCGAAGGCTACCAGAAGGCGATCCTGGTGAAGCTGGATATCTTGCTCAACGGCGAATCAGTGGATGCGCTTTCTACCTTGATTCATCGCGACCATTCTTACAATTTTGGACGAAAAATGTGTGAGAAGCTAAAAGAACTCATTCCACGACAACAATACGACATTGCCATTCAGGCTGCCATAGGCTCTAAGATTATTGCACGTGAAACGATCAAAGCACTGCGCAAAGACGTGACAGCCAAGTGCTATGGTGGCGACATCACCCGTAAACGCAAATTGCTCGAAAAACAGAAAAAAGGAAAGAAACGCATGAGGCAGGTAGGCAATGTGGAAGTGCCACAATCTGCATTTTTGGCTGTACTCAAACTGGACTAAGGCGGATTTTCTGAATTTGATTATTTTTGTTTGCAGCTGTAACTTTACAGCTGGTTAAACGTATTACATCCTGAAAGCTTAATTTACCGCATGACGCGAAAAGAATACAATCGTTGTGTAGATATGTATGCTGATGGCCTTTATCGGTTCATCCTCAAAAATATACGCGATGAGGAGCAGGCAAAGGATGTAGTGCAGGAAACCTATGCAAGGGTTTGGCAGCGAGTGGATGAAATTCCTTTCGAAAAGGCACGTTCATATTTGTTTACAACAGCTTACCATACCATGATTGACGACATCAGAAAAAACGGGAAATCGGACAGACTGGAGCAACAGCACAGCCATCTGCAGGTAAGCTACAACAGTTATTCCGACCTAAAAAAAGTGCTGGACGAAGCCTTGCAAACCCTCTCTGAAATTCAGCGGTCAGTGATTCTTTTGCGCGACTATGAAGGCTATAGCTATCAGGAAATAGGCGAAATAACGCATCTTTCTGAAGCTCAGGTAAAAGTGTATATTTTCAGAGCCAGGATGAATCTGAAAAAATACCTGCAAAAGATAGAAAACGTATTGGATGTACCCGCATGACAACGATCAACACACAGAATTACGAAGCCTTTCTGCTAGATTATTCAGAAGGTCGGCTTAATGAAACGCAAGCGTTGTTGCTCAGGCAGTTTATTGCTGCACATCCAACACTGGGCAGCTGGGAAGAACTTACGGAAGAATTGCCGCTGCTGGCTGCCGAAACGTTATATTTTGAAGACAAGCACAGGCTGAAACGAATACCGGAGTTTAAGCTGATCAGCACTGCGGGTATTGAAAGTTTCGACCTTACTGCGATTAATTACCTCGAAGGGGAATTGAGTGAGGCAGAAAAGCATAAGTTCGAGCAATCCATCAATTCAGATACCAGGCTTGCACAAGAATTGGAACTGCTCAAATTAACCTACTTAAAAACTAACGAATCAATCACTTACCCACACAGGACTGACCTTAAAAAAAGCTCTTCGGCCTTGCTTTTACTGAATAATAATTACTGGGTTGGAGTGGCTGCCGGTTTGTTACTGCTAATCAGTGTCGGCTGGTGGTTTTTGAAAGAGCCTGTCAGGATTCCTGAGCGCGACATACAATTAATCGAACTGAGCTATAAACAATATCCCAAAACCCTCTCCGCAGTTCATATGCCCAACGAGCAATATCTGACGCATCGCGCTTTTAAATTGCCGGAAATGGAAATTCCAGCTCCGGTTGATGAGATGCTGGCTGAGGCAGAAACCACTCCAGTTTTGCTCCCGCGAAAACCAGAAGCCGTTGGTTGGTCGCCAATCGGGCAGATTCTGTATGACGACAATTGGCAGCACATGAATTATTACTTTAACGGAAAAGCTTATTTGGCCAGAATCGAAAACCAAAACAATCAGGAAAAATCGTTAGCAGGACTGATATTAGCCAACACCAGCCGCAAATTTGTCAGGCTGTTAGTAAAAACCAGAACTGATGCCATAGTCGAATCAGAATCGAGCGAAAATATGGCGCAGCAGAAACCGGCTGAACGCTTTCCGGCAATTCGCTGGGTCGAAGCCGGGATAAAAACATTTAACTTGTTAACTGATAATGAAGTAGAGCTTAAAAAAATTGCTGACGACAACGGAAGGCTCAAGGCAGTTCAGTTTCTTTCTCCCGCGATAAGTTTTCAAAGAAATCTCGAAAAAGAAAATCAGAACGATTGAGCTAATTCAAAAATGTAATCAGGCACCTCTTTTCGAATTGCAATTCATTTAATGGTATTTTGCCCGAAGGATAAAACCTCACCGAAACCGTTTTCTCTGGCTCCAGGTCAAAATAATTGTTCTCCCATTTGCCGTCCTGATCATTTGAAATAAGCTCCAAATACCTGACATAACGATCAGCTTTCAAAATGATTTCCACATAATCCTTGCGCGGCATCAGATGCATAAATATTTCTGCTTCAGGCAATTTTAACGATTTTGGAGCTACAAAGAAGTAATTATAAGCAGCCAGGTTTTTGTTTGAATCATTCAACAATATTTTAAGCCACACCTTAGCCTTATCTATCCTTCGAAAAATATCAGCCGGCATAATCTGTGCAAAAGCTTTTTGTTCACCTGGATTCAGCTGCACCGGAACTGAAAAGGCATGCAAAACATTCCCTTCAAAATCAATCAAATCAGCTCTCATCCTGGCATTTACTGTATCTTTTCCATGATTGACAATCTGCACTTCTGTTGATTGTTTTGAGGACTTAACCCCAATCAGAACCGGCCTGAATAGTCGTTTCAAATGGTAATACAAGGCTTTTGGCCGTCCAAAATAGTCAATCATCGACCATGATATCACGGGCCAGGCATCGTTGAGCTGCCAGATCAAAGTCCCGTTGCTTCGCCCGTTCGAAAGCCGTTGCGCTTCAACAGCCATTCCAACTCCATAGGCCTGTGTGAGCTGACTCATATAAATGTAATCCTCAAGCTTTTCGGGAACCGGGAAGTCAGCCTGCATATAATTATGGATCAAAGCCGTTCCACGGAAATGTTTCTGGTAATAAGCAAGTGCGGGTGATCCTTTATACCATTGATTTTGAGGTATTAATTGTTTGAGTGTATGATGGGAAGGCATGGCCTGAAAGCCAAACTCACTGTTGAAACGGCCCACTTTTTTTTGATACATCTCAAAAGCTTCTTCACCCCACCAAACGCCCCAGTAATGCACATCTCCCTTGAGCAAACTTTCGGGCCTTCCCCAGCCTGTGGAAGGCGAGCTGGGCCAATAAAAGGTTTCCGGATCCAATTCATCAACCAGATCAGGCAGCAGTTGTTCAAAGAGTAATTGATAGCCCCGCCATAAACTGTCCTGCTCAGAAGCAGACCAACCCAGCTGATCAGCCCATCCCCAATTATGGAAGCCTTCATCAACTTCATTATTGCCACACCACAGTGCCAGCGAAGTTCTGTCGCGCAGCCGTTTGATTTGCTGCTCTGCCTCCATCTTTACATTAGCTAGAAACTCAGTATCAAACGGATACAATGTGTTTGCAAACATAAAATCCTGCCAAACCAGCAGGCCAAGGCTGTCGCATAGATCATAAAAGGTATCAGACGGATAAATGCCACCGCCCCAGACACGTATCATATTCATGCCCGTTTCGGCTGCAGACTGAAGTAGTTTGATGGTGGTTTTTTCATTGATATTCGAAACAAAAAGATCTTCAGGCACATAGTTGGCCCCCCTTGCATAAATTGGCACTCCGTTCACCACAAAAGAAAAGGCTTGGCCAATACTGTCAGGCTGTTGTGAAACCCCGATACTTCTGAGGCCAATTCTTTTGCTTGTGGAATAAATGACATGATTCCCATCAAGTAATTGAATATCAAATGTATAAAGGAGTTGACTGCCATAACCAGCAGGCCACCAGAGCTTTGGATCTTCGATAGTAAAAGCAATGGCCGACTCATTCATGCCGTTATACAGATGAATAGTTTGATCAATCAATTTTCTTCCCCGATGCAGCAGAATCATTTTATACGACCTTTGCTGGTCGGCTTCGATCTCGCTCACCAAAGTCAGGCTTGCCTCCTCCGGATCAACCTGTGTTTGCAATATTGAAACAGCATTCACCTTTACCTTGCTCCATCCTTTCAAAACCGGAGCTCTGCCGATTTCAGGTGAAATAATCCTGGGAGCCCAATCCCAACCCGACTGATATGCCGCTCTACGCAAAAAAGCCCGGCTGTCGGGTAAGGCAACAGTAGCTTTCCGGGCGATACTGTCGAGGTAAACGGCTTGTGGTGGAAAAATTAGCTTAAGCTTGTTCAGGCCATTGTGTAACAAAGCTTTTACCGGAATTTCATGCGTTCGAAACATATTGTCAGCTACATATACTTCCTTACCGTTGAGTTCAATCTTAGCCAAAGTATTTATACCTTCCAGACTTAAAATCAGATTATTGTGCTTAAGAACTTCTACATCAGGAGTAAAAGTGGTTTCCCATGTCCAGGTTTTCTCTGATAGAGCAGCATGTGATTTTTCAGCTTCATGGGCATGATAATGAGCTGCCCTATCCTGTTCGTATAAAAGCTGAAAAACATTCCCTGGCATTTCAATCCGAAAAAGCGTATCCAAGGTATCAGAATACAACTTCCAACCCGTATCAAGCCGTTGAATTTCAACACCTCCCTGCCTGACACACCCCAGGGCTAAAGTTGTAATCAGCACAACAACAAGATTTTGCAGGATTGTCGCATTGCTTTTGTTCGTAAGGATCTTCATTGTCAGTTATATTTCAATGCTTAAGACACGCTAATTACCAAATTGGTTCAGTACGGAATCATGGTTTTTCAACTTAGATCATGATGGTTTTATCCAAAACCAATAGCTAAATTAGTAATTATTTCTAATGTATAAATTTTATTTTCAGCGACTTACTCCCATGTTGATTCTGACTAAAAAAACTTTAATATTGCACTCAAAACCAATAAGCAATGTCTTACTTAAATTTTATACTTATGCGAAAATATGCTGCACTTTTAATGTTGTCCTTAGTTTTAGCCTTTTCGATCCAGGCACAGGAAACTTATCAATTGAATATCAATGGAATAAGTTTGCAACAATTGAAAAAAAACCTGGCAGCAGAGCAAAGCTTTGAACAGACCTTAACGAATAACAAAACACAAACAATTCAGCTTTATGCAGGTGATGACGGCCTGACAGTTAACGTTGATTTTACGCCGGTTTTTAAAGGTCGTCGCATGAAATTGAAAAGAAATATTTATGTGAAAACACCAGAAGGCCGGAAGGTGCAGGCACGACAGAAAAAAGCTGTTCAACTGCTCAAAGTATCTGTTAACGAAAGCATGAAAGGCAGAGATTCTGTTTCGATTTTGTATGATAAAAAGAAACGTAAATCAATTTTTGTTAAGTACGATTATACCCTGATATACAATTAATTAAATTAAATCTTATTACATCATGAAGAAAAATCAGATTTTAATGTTGGGCATCGCCCTGATTGCAATAAGCAGCATCTTGTATAGTTTTCGCTCACCTGCACCCCAACCAGGAGAGGTTAAATGGCTGCAGATCACAGTTGTGGAATCAGTAATACCGGGAGGAGCCGGCCGATCGCGAATGATTACTATTGATGAAAATGGCAAAACAGATGAAGTTAAAATCAACAATTTTTTCAGTCTGACAGGGATCAATTTCAATAATATCCGCGAAAATGATCAAACGGTCACCAACGAAATACAAGAGCTAACCAATCAGGGATGGGAGTTGGAACATATTTCATCCGGTGTTTTTTCAGGAAACCAAAACAATACCAACGGAATTTTCTTAACGCGCTATTTGTTTAAAAAGGTTGAGTAACCAGAAAGTTTTTGTAAAAAACGCTATTCAGGTGCATCAACTGATTTTGTAACCTGCCAGTGCAAGCTGATCAATAAGTCCGCTAATTATTTCAGGATCAGTTGCCAGCGTTGTCATGCTTGCACCGGTTTTGTCTTTTTCGGTATGCCAATGATTTGGTAGTGGAAAAAAGTTTTTAGCACTCAGATGAATGGCATTTATATCGGTGTTTTGCAATAGTGCAACAGCATTGTGCGGATCAATTCCACCACCGGCCATCACTTCAATTTGGTGACCAAAACTTTGCTGTATTTGCCTGATTGTTTCCATGCCCTGAGTTGCTGATGGCTTCGTTCCGGAAGTTAACACAGTATCAAAGCCCAACCCAATCAGTCTTTTTACAATTTCAAAAGGATTGGAGGATGCATCAATGGCCCGGTGAAAGGTCAATTTGAGTCCTGCTGCTGCTGCTCCGACTTTCTTCAAAACAGCCTCATCCAAGGTACCATCTGCTTGCAATGCTCCAACTACAACACCTTCAAAACCAAGTGATTTCACAAGTTCAATATCCAGCAACATCTGCCCAATTTCGGGTGGCGAATAACAATAATGCCCGCCACGCGGACGTATCAACACCCTAACTTCCTTTGTTTTGAGCTGTGATGCCAGTTTCAGGCAGCCATAAGAGGGCGTAGTGCCACCGATTTCCAGGTTCTCGCACAATTCTATCCGTGTTGCACCATTTGCCTGAGCCATCTGCATCGAAAACAAACTATTGGCACATATTTCGAGTTTAATCGTTCTCATACTCGCAGTTTTCAAAAAGCAAAGGTCGGAGTTTTCAACCGTTTTATTTTTCTAAACTTCTGAAAACCTTCATAGCAAACGATTGTGTATTCTTTTCTGGGCTATGTCAGGATTTCAGTTGACCAGCAGTTGAATAAAGTGTAATTTTGATAACCTAAACCTCGGACATGATAAATATCTATCAACTTTTTCCACGGCTCTTTGGCAATCAAAATACAAATGTAAAACCTTATGGATCAATCGTTGAAAATGGCTGTGGGAAGTTTAAAGATATCACCGACAATGCCTTGTATGCCCTAAAAGATTTGGGAATCACACACCTCTGGCTCACTGGTATTATACGTCATGCCAGCCTCACCAACTATCCCGATCTGGGTTTGGCAGTTGCGCATCCACAAACGGTAAAGGGCATGGCCGGATCGCCTTATGCCATTACCGATTATTTTGATATTTGCCCCGACCTGGCTACTCATGCTGCTCATCGAATGAAAGAGTTCGAAGCACTTGTCGAACGCATCCATCAAAAAGATCTACAGCTACTCATTGATTTTGTGCCCAATCATGTGGCACGAGCTTATAAATCACTGGCAAAACCTTCTGAAATAACTGATCTCGGTGCGCATGATGACAGCTCACAGGCATTTAGTCCGGCAAACAATTTTTATTACCTGCCCGAAGAAAAATTACAGCTACCTGAAATTCCTGACTCTCCATTTAAAAGTAACACACCTTATGAAGAATTTCCAGCAAAAGTAACTGGTAACGATTGTTTTACAGCTTCACCATCCATTAACGACTGGTACGAAACCATCAAGCTGAACTACGGTAAAGACTATAGGACCGGTGCCCAAATTACAGATCCAACCCCCGATACTTGGCTTAGGATGTATGAGATACTAAACTTTTGGGCAGCCAAAGGGGTGGATGGATTCAGGATAGACATGGCTGGTATGGTTCCCCTGGCATTTTGGCAATGGGTAATCTCCAGGCTGAAAGACGAATTTCCTTCTCTGATTCTAATTGCAGAGCTTTATGAACCAGCATTATATCAGGATTTTGTCAAGGCAGGATTTGACTATTTGTATGATAAGGTAGGTTTGTATAATCGCCTCGAAGCCATTTTACGCTACGGACAAGCTGCCGAATCGCTCAGTATTTGCTGGAAAATGCTTCAAGGATTGGATGACAGCATGTTGCGCTTTATGGAAAACCATGACGAGCCCCGGCTTGCATCTCCCCATTTTCTGTCAGATGCTTTTGCGGCACTTCCTGCAGTGGCAGTGAGTGCCCTGATGCACCGCGGTCCTTTCATGATTTACAACGGCCAGGAATCGGGCGAAAAAGCAGAAGGAGTGATGGGCTACAGCGGCGATGATGGCCGGACAAGTATTTTCGATTACACACATATGCCCCAGCATCAGCCGTGGTACAATGCCGGAAAATGTGATGGCGAAAACTTAACCGAATCACAGCAAAAGCTGAGGAGGTTCTATCAGTTGATTTTGCGCTTGCGATTGAGCAGCAAAGCTTTCAGCAAGGGCTATTTTTACGATTTGATGTGGGCTAATCCCTGGTACACCAACTTTGATCCCCGATTTGTATATGCATTTTTGCGTTATTTCGAGGATGAACGTTACCTGATAGTAGTTAACTTTAACCGGCACGAGAGCCGTAATATGTGTGTAAACATCCCGGATGATGCCCGTGAACTGGCTAAAATTTACCCCGGAAAAAATCGCAAATGCTGGATAGCAGAAAATATATCAGAAGATTCTGACAAAATTCCTTTCGATCCGGATTGCATCGCCAGCGAAGGCATTTGGATTCATCTGGAACCCTCGCAAACCCTCATATATAAACTTCAACCTATTCCTAAAAGTTATGACAACCCCAATGATGAAACTTGTTGAAAAAGACCCTTGGCTCACACCAGTAAGCCAAGCAGTTACCGAAAGATATTTAAGATACAAAAACCGGCTCCAGGAACTGGAAAACGGCTACGGAAGTCTCAAGTCATTTGCACAGGCCGATAAACTTTTTGGCTTTAATTATGATGCAGTTCGCAAAGGCTGGTGGTTCAGAGAATGGGCCCCAGCTGCCACCCAGCTTTTTATCATGGGCGACTTCAACGCCTGGAACAAATACAGCCATCCGCTGATCAATAATGGCAAGGGCATCTGGGAAATTTTCTTCGACGACAAAACTTATCAGTCAAAACTGGCTCATCAAAGCCTATACAAACTCATCGTCCAGTCGCAGATTGGCGAAAATGCACGGATTCCGGTTTATGCCAATCGTGTCGTTCAGGATGAAAACACCAAAGATTTTACGGCCCAATTCTGGAATCCCGAAAAGTCTTTCAAATTTCAACATAAAGCACCGGTTTTAGATACTAAAACACCTCTGTTAATCTACGAATCGCACGTTGGCATGGCGCAGGAATCTGAAGGGGTTGGCACTTACCTTGAATTCAGGGATATAGTTTTGCCACGCATTGTAAATGCCGGATACAATGCCATTCAGCTGATGGCTATTGCCGAGCATCCTTATTATGGCTCATTCGGCTATCATGTAGCAAACTTTTTTGCACCAAGCAGTCGTTTTGGCACCCCCGAAGAGTTGAAATCTCTGGTGGACAGAGCACATGAGCTTGGCCTTGTTGTGATTATGGATATTGTGCATTCACATACCGTAAAAAACACCCGCGAAGGACTTAATCTTTTTGATGGCACTGATTACCAATACACCCATCATGGAAGCCGGGGCGACCATCCGCAATGGGATTCCAAGCTATTTAATTATGGGAAAGAGGAAGTGATGCAAATGCTGCTCTCAAACGTGCGTTACTGGCTGGAGGAGTTTGGCTTTGATGGCTATCGTTTTGATGGCGTAACCTCGATGCTGTATTTCCATCATGGCATGGGTGTGAGTTTTGATCAGCCAGAGAAATTTTTTACTGACGGAGTTGAATTTGATGCCGTCACCTATTTGCAGCTGGCAAATACACTCATTCACCAGCTCAACCCGAATTATCTTTCTATAGCAGAAGAAGTTAGCGGAATGCCGGGATTGTGTAACCCCATCGAAGACGGGGGAATTGGGTTTGATTACCGCCTGGGAATGGGCTTGCCTGATTTTTGGATCAAACTACTTAAAGATCAGCATGATGAATCCTGGAATATCCATGAGATGTATCATACCATGACCAACAGGCATTTCGACATCAGGACAGTGGCCTATGCCGAATCGCACGATCAGGCTCTTGTGGGAGATAAGACCATCGCTTTTCGGCTGATGGACAAGGAGATGTATTTTAATATGGCCAAGTCATCCGAAAGCTTAGTCATTGATCGTGGTATTGCACTGCATAAGATGATCAGGTTGTTTACCATTTCGCTTGGCGGTGAGGCTTGGCTAAACTTCATGGGAAACGAATTTGGCCATCCGGAATGGATTGATTTTCCGCGCGAAGGCAACAACTGGAGCTACAAACATGCCCGGCGGCAATGGTCATTGATTGAAAAAGATTATTTGAAATATCACTGGCTCTCCGATTTTGATCAGGCCATGATTAAGTTGATAAAGGACTATCATATCATGCTTGCCATGCCACCCTGGCTGTTAAAAGCTGATGAGGCCTGCAAAACCCTGGTATTTGAACGTAATCACCTGATCTTTGTTTTCAACTGGCATCCCTCCGATTCCATCCCGGACTATGAGATACCACTCAAACAAACCGGTGATTATGAGCTGATCCTCTCAACAGACGAATCGCGCTTTGGTGGCTTCGACAGAATGGACAAACACCTCCATTATCCAAGCTATTTAAAAGATGATCAGGCTTTTATGAAGATATATAACACCAATCGTACAGCTCTGGTTTTTAAACCTAGCAAGCTAAAACCAGACAAAAACTGATTAATCAAGTGGTTTTAGTCTGATTAGTTGGCCAGGGTCTTCTGTAAGCACATAAAGAAAGCCGTCCGGGCCTTGACGGATATCTCTGAAGCGTGCATACCCCTGCAGCAATATTTCTGTGTCAACCACCTGTGTGCCACTAAGCGTTAGTCGCTGAATCTGCTGGCCTGCCAGTGCTGTAACCATCAGGTTATTTTTCCAGTTGGGATATGTATCACTGGTAACAAAGCACATCCCGCATGGCGCAATGGATGGCACCCAATAATGGATTGGATCAGTTATACCGGGAAGCGTAGTGTCGTGGCTTATCGTCGTTCCATCATAATTGATACCATAGGTTACAAGCGGCCAGCCATAGTTTGCACCAGCTTTTTCAATATTGATCTCATCACCACCACGCGGGCCATGTTCGTGTGTCCAAATTTCACCTGATAGCGGATGAATCGCCATGCCCTGGATGTTGCGATGACCATAATTATAGATTTCAGGCATCGCCTCTGCTTCCTCAGCAAAAGGATTGTCTTGCGGGATGCTGCCATCATCGTTGATGCGCATTAGTTTGCCATTATGATTGTCAAGCTTTTGGGCATTGGTCATTTCTCCACGATCACCGATAGGGAAATAAAGCCGGTTCAACTCATCAAAAACAATTCTGCAACCAAAGTGATAAGACAAATCAGTGAGCGGACTGCCTCTGAATAAGGTTTCAAAATTCAACAGGCTATTGCCTTCCAACTGGCCACGACCAATGGCTGTATTGCCTTTCTGCCCATCGTCAGATGAGGCGTAGGCCAGATAAATCCAGCCGTTGTTTTCATAATCAGGATGCAAAGCCACTTCCAATAATCCTCCCTGTCCATTCTGCCAGATTGGTGGAAGTCCGCTGATGGGTTCAGATAATTGTCCGTCTCTGAAAAAGCGCAATCTTCCTGGCCTTTCGGCTATCAACATACTTCCATCCGGCAAAAAGGCGATGCTCCAGGGGTTTTCAAGATTTTCGACCAAAACCTCTACTTCAATTTCATGGGTCTCACCCGATGGTGAATTCATTAAGCCGGGCATGTCAGAAGCTCCGCATCCGGTATTGAGAACGAGAACAGCAACTATAAAGACAAAAAAAGATTTCATCGTAAAAACATTTTATAATTAGCAAATGAAGATACGAATAAAACAACCAGCTTATCCGGACTGTTCAATTAATTTATGGAAAAACTATCCCAGTAGTTTTTCAAGCTCTTTGTAAACCAGCGCACTGGCACCAACAATGGCCGCATCTCCGGCTTTTAGCTGTGAGGGTAGAATCTTGACTTTGTTTTTAAAAATCGGGATCAGATGCTTTTCCATGCTTTCGATGGTAGGCCTGAAAATATAACTACCGGCAGCTGTAGGTCCTCCAAACAAAAAGATTGCTTCGGGGCTGGTGTGGGCCACGGTATTTGCCAGGCCTATTCCAAGCCAATGTCCGGTAAGCTCAAATACTTCTTTGGCTACGGCATCACCAGCTTCGGCGGCTTCGAAAATCATTTTGGAATCCATCTCGTTGAAACATTTGGAAGCCAAGATACTTTTGGTAGCATTGTATTTGGCCATCAACTCAAAAGCGGTCCGCTTCATGCCCGATGCCGAGCAATAGGCCTCCAAATGACCTTTGCCACCGCAGCCGCAAAGCCTGCCGTTGTTTACAATGGTAGTATGGCCGCATTCGCCGGCAAAACCATCGTGTCCGTAAACCAGATCGCCATTAACCACTATGCCGCTTCCCACGCCGGTGCCGAGTGTATAAACCACAAAATTTTTCATGCCTCTGGCACCGCCATAAATCATCTCGCCTATCGCAGCGGCATTGGCATCGTTGGTGATAGCAACAGCTTTCATCTCCGGAAAGTTTTCTTCCAGCAATTTTACCATTGGTATCACTCCTTTGAAAGAAAGATTGGGCGCATGTTCGATATTTCCGGTATAATAATTGGCATTGGGCGCACCGATTCCTAATCCCAGGATTTCAGCTTTTGGATTCAATGATCCAACTGCATTTACCAGTTCTCTTACCGAATTTGTGATATCATCAATAAACAAGGTAATATTTCCGTGATCAGGCGTGGGGATACTATCTTTCACCAGCACTTTGCCATCACTGTCAACCACTCCTATTGCTGTATTGGTGCCACCAACGTCAATTCCAATTGCGACTTTTTTCATATATAAATTTTATTTCAGTGTCGATTCAATTTTACGTCTGATTTTGCTGCCTGAGATGGCATAATAAAAAATGAAAATATAACTCACAGCCGGAACCAGAAAAGCATAGGTATAACCTGCAGTATCTGCTATGCCACCCATCAGCGGAGGGAGGATTGCGCCACCCAGAATCAGTGCATTGATCAAACCTGAAGCACCACTTAATTCTGCATTGTCGAGATCTTTCACGGCCAGCGAAAAGATATTGGGAAACATAATGGAGTTGAACAATCCGATGGAGATGATGGTCCATAGCGCAACTGATCCGGTAGTAAAAGTAGTTGTAATATCCAGCAGGGCTGCTACCAATGCAAAGGTGGCAAGGGTGCGGGCTGCATTGCCGCGTCCGAACTGCATGATGATAAAATTAATGGCTGCGATTCCCATGAAAACCAAGCCTATATTCCAGCTCCATTCCGTTACAAATGCACCCGAAACAAGTGCAAGAGCCAACACAGGGAGGGCATACATATACTTTCGGATGGCTTTCATTTCAGAAAACATAAAGGAGCCAAAAAAGCGGCCAACCATTGCACCGCCCCAGTAGATAGCGGCATAAGTGGAAGCCATTTCTGCCTGCATTCCAAGATTTTGTTTCAGATAGTTTACTATCAGGCCTGCATTGCCCACTTCGGCACCTACATAAAGAAAAATGGCCACTCCCCCCAGCACCACATGCGGGTATTTGAAAATACTTTTCTTTTCTTTTTGCTCAGATTTTAAAGTAGGCAGCTTGATTGTAAAAATGATAATAGCAACCACTAAAACGATGATTCCCATTGTGATAAATGGCATGGGCACTCTGCCGGCAGCAATTTCGACATCGGCAGGAAATTGAAGACCTCTAAAAATAGCAACAGAAATCAGCCAGGGCGCAATCATTGTGGCGATAGAGTTGAGTGCCTGGGTAAAATTTAGCCGGCTTGATGCGGTTTCAGGAGATCCAATTGCTGTAACATACGGGTTAGCAGCTACTTGCAAAAAAACAACACCGGTTGCCAAAACAAATGTGGCGATCAGAAAAACAGGAAATGAGGGTAAGTTGGCAGCTGGCACGTAGATAAAGCTTCCCAACGACATCAGAATCAAGCCTGCAATTACTGTCCATTTGTAACCGATGCGGTCGATAAGCCTTCCGGTTGGAATCGACATCAAAGGGTAAGCAATAAAAAATGCCGAGGAAAGCAATTGTGCCTCAAATTCTGACAGACTGAAGATCTCTTTCACCGGAGCACTGAGCGTTACGATGAAAGTAGTGGCAAAGCCAAAAATGAAAAAGATAGCACCAAAAACTGAAATGCCCAAAAAGACCTGATTTGAGTTGTTACTGTTAGCCATAGTTTTGATTTCTGATGAAGGGTATTTACTACTGTCCGCCTCGTTGCGAACGCTAACAAAAGTAGAAAAATATTTGGTTTCTCATCTGCAATCGAATTTTAGTTAGCTGATTATTCATGCCAGACAAAGCAATGAAGTTAAAGTTTTACTATTTTCGTGCGTCAATCAGACATTCCTGCCCTTTTGGTTGTCTGAATAACCAAAACCTAATACACGCATTTCATGAGCAACAGAAGAAAATTCCTGATCCAGACGTTTATCGGAGGTATGGCAACCGGATTAGGATGCCGTTACGGGCTTGCAAGCACCATGATGAAACCGGCTGTTTTGCCTCCCGACAAAGGAACACTACCTGTCATATTATCTACCTGGAATCATGGTTTGGCCGCCAATAAGGCTGCTATGGAGATGTTGATCAGGGGCGGATCTGTTCTTGATGCTGTTGAGCAAGGTGTTCGGATTTCGGAGGCTGATCCCGAGGTGACAAGTGTTGGCTATGGAGGATTTCCGGATGCTGCCGGGGAAGTAACGCTGGATGCATGCATCATGGGACCGGATGGCAGGGCAGGCTCAGTAGCTTGTTTGAAGGAAATCATGCATCCGATTTCGGTAGCCCGTAAGGTAATGGAAAAAACACCTCATGTTATGCTTGTAGGTGATGGCGCACAGCAATTTGCACTTGATCAGGGTTTTATGAAAACCAATTTGCTTACCGCTCAAATGAAAGCCAATTACGCAACCTGGAAGTCTTCTGGTGCAAGCTATGCGCCTCATGCCAACTGGGAAAATCACGATACTATCGGGCTGATTGCTATGGACGGTAATGGCGATATGGCCGGAGCCTGCACAACAAGTGGCATGGCTTTTAAACATCCCGGACGCGTTGGCGATTCTCCGATCATTGGTGCCGGCCTTTTTGTTGATAACGAAGTGGGTGCAGCCACTGCCACGGGCGAGGGCGAAGCCGTTATGAAAACCCTTGGCAGCTTTTTGATCGTTGAACTGATGAGGCAGGGCTATTCGCCTCAGCAAGCCTGCGAACAGGCCGTAAGACGAATTATTGCCAAAATTAAACCACATCCTCATTTTCAAATCGGGTATATTGCCCTGAATAAATCAGGCGAAGTGGGTGCTTATGCCTATGCTCCGGGTTTTCAGTATGCCTTGTCCAACAGCCATGAAACGGCCCTGATTGATGTTGAATCGCTGAAAAATAGTTAACATGAAAAAGTTGTTTTGGCTTCTCATAATTGGTATTTTATTCGCATTTACTGCTTGTAAAAATTCACCAAAACCTCAAATAAACATCATTCCACAGCCAGAAAGGATGTTCGTTAATGATCGGGAATATAAGCTCGACCAAAACAGCAGAATCATCTTTGAAGACCCAAATCCCGCACTGAGGTTAATTGCTGAAGACCTGGCTCAGTTTATTTCGTCAGGAAGTAATTTTAAACCAGAGGTTATGCCTTATAGCCTGACCAAATCCATCGAAAACGACATCTATTTATCTATAAGCCTGAATGATAGCATTCTTGGAGATGAAGGATATCAAATGAAAACCAATAACGGGCAATTTATTAGCATACAGGCCAATACAGCACGCGGTGTCTTTTATGGCGTTCAAAGTCTTTATCAGCTTTTTCCTGACGCATTTTATAGTCAGGAAAAACATGCTGAAATGTGGAAATTGCCTGCCGTAACTATAAAAGACCGAAGTCGTTTTGCTTACAGAGGAATGCATCTGGATGTTTGCCGCCATATCTTTCCGGTGGAATTTATCAAGCAATACATCGACCTGCTGGCCATGTACAAATACAATCATCTTCATTGGCATCTTACTGACGACCAGGGCTGGCGCATTGAAATCAAGGCTTTTCCCCGACTTACCGAAGTTGGTGCCTGGCGCGATGAAACATTGATCGGGCACGGAGGATCAAGCTCAAAAGTTTATGATGGCAAGCCCTATGGTGGTTTTTATTCTCAGGACGAAATCAGAGAAATTGTGGATTACGCTGCCCTGCGATATATCACCATAATCCCTGAAATTGAAATGCCCGGACATGCCTCGGCGGCCTTGGCTGCATATCCTGATTTGGGATGTACAGGTGGTCCTTACAAAGTTGAAACCAGCTGGGGCGTTTTTGAAGATATCTTTTGCACAAAAGAAGAAACTTTTGCTTTTCTGGAACAGGTTCTGGATGAGGTTATGGATTTGTTTCCTTCAAAATACATACATATTGGTGGCGATGAAGCTCCCAAAACACGCTGGAAAACATGCAAAACCTGTCAGCAGCGAATTAAGTCGGAAGGCTTTGCCGATGAACATGAATTACAAAGCTGGTTTGTTCAGCGAATTGAAAAATACCTCAATCAACATGGTCGTAAAATCATTGGCTGGGACGAGATTCTCGAAGGCGGGCTAGTGCCTGATGCAACCCTTATGTCGTGGCGTGGAACCGCTGGTGGTATTGAAGCAGCCCGGCTTGGACATGATGTGATCATGACACCCGTAAGTCATTGCTATTTCGATTATTACCAGGGCGATCCGGCA
>Ga0334884_1001942_pt1 | contig 28207 bp, 27 predicted proteins | sample GraSluR1_MG_7_FD_207215 | JGI IMG/M metagenome (GOLD analysis project Ga0334884, IMG submission 207215) | Sludge microbial communities from methane-producing bioreactor in Wageningen University, Netherlands - Granular Sludge_12_05 R1 | ecosystem: Engineered > Bioreactor > Anaerobic >...
ACAGCATCGCGAATTGCCCGCGAGATGCGCGAAGCGAGCGAGGCTGCCGCGTAGTCCCGAGTAGAACGGCGTCCAGCGTTCTACCATGAGCAGGTGCTGTCCCTTCGCTCCGTGGCCCCGGACGGCTACACAAGTGGGGAAGGAGGAGGAATCTGATGAAAAAAGGAATGTTAGTCCTCAACAAGAAGAAGCTGGCGTCTGGGAAGACGGCGTACTACGTCCTTGGGAAAGAGCCGACAGCAGGAGACATCTACGCTCTGTACTGGGATTTTGACGTACAAGAGTGGAAGCACTTCAAGGACTGGGCGATGCTGTACGAACGTGTGTTCTTCGACACGGACTACGACTGGGAGCCGGTGGCCGAGGACGAACTGCCCGCGCCGGTACCTCCGGAGCTTCGCGGACCCAAGGACTAACAAGAAGAGGACTCTTCCGCCACCGCCGAGCTACCGCGGCGGTCCGCACGAGGGATGGACACCGCTCGGGCTGCCGGTGCTCGCCCCCAGGAGCGGTTGACAAACGGGCAGCGCGTCAAAGCCGCGGAGGCGCTCGCCGCACGCTACGCCTCGGGGTGCTGCGGCACCGGCCAGGTCAGCGCGCCAATGATCTCCGCGTTGGTGACGCCGCGGGCGGCGAATGCCGCCACGACCGCCTCAGCGGCGGCGAGAAGGCCGCGTTCCGTGTATGCCGCGTCCCGTGACCAAAGGACTGTGCCCGCCGCGACTAGCTCGACTCGCACGCGCTTGCCCGTGGCCAGCCACTGCGCTGTGACACCAGCGAATGTGATGCTCCCATGGCGTCCGCTGGTGGCGGCGTCGCCCATTGCCCACGCCAGCTCGACCACCGCCTGCTCCGTGGTGGGTGGGGTCGTTGGTGGCGGTCCGATCTGCGCGATGACGCTTCGCACCTGCTCGTCGTTGAGCACGATGCTCAGCGGCGGATCCTCACCGTCGAGCTTCGCAGCCAACTCTGGGCTGGGTCGCCAACCGACGTGGGCGACGAGTTCCTCGACCGCCCCGCCGCTGGTGCGGATGAGTGCGAGGACGGCCATGAGGTCGAGCGGGTCCACCACCGCCACGTAGATCCAGTTCGTCACTCATCCTCGCTTTCGTCTGTGTGCACATTCGTGTGCACAGTCTTTCAGGGAAGGGACGTGACGACATGGCACCAAACGGGATATCGACACACCCGTGAAGCACTCACTGAGCGTAAAAGGGACGCCCCGGGATAGCCCGGGACGTCCCTTCCCACACTGGGGTCAAGGGGTCGCAGGTTCAAATCCTGTCAGCCCGACGCATTGAGGGCCTTGTGAGAGCCGAATTGGCTTCCTCGCGAGGCCCTTTTTCATGCCCCGGTGGGGCTTGTGCGCGGCCTCGTCAGCGACGCCCCGCTCACTCGCATGCGCAACTGGACCTTCACCGACAAGACCAGGCACTGGATGATGCGGAGGACCCCCGCCTGGTCGGCCACCGACGAGCGGCTGCCGCACTACACCCTTCGGTAGAGCTCCCCGAAGTGGTTGGAGATAAGACCCGTGCTGCTGAACTACGACATCCCTGACCCCGACCTGATGGCCCCTTTGCCACTTATGGTCTGGTCGCCTTTCCGTCGAGCCAGAGTGTGTCGGAATCATCTCGGTGCGACCCGCTGCTGCCGACGTGCTTGCTGTCGATCTGCGGGCCCTTCCTGATGACGTGGACGAGCGCCATGCCGTGGCCGCGTCCGAGCCCGTAGTCCTCCTTGAGCCATTGGAGAATGACGGCGGCCTTGACGTCGGGCGCGTCGTAGCCGCGGCTCCTGGCGATGTCGAGGAGTTGGCGCGGGGTGAGGCCTGTCTCGTCCTCAATTGTGTCGAGGTATGCCTGGAATGACATCTGACGGTCCGTTCTTCGCTTGAGCGGGAGTCGACCCGTGCGGGCCGTTCGGCGGGATGCCGGTGTGAACCGCGGTGCCGGAGTTGACGACCGAGCTTCCACGAGCCGGAGGTTGGAGCCCCTGGCCCCCGGCCACGTTCCCATGCCCAGGGGTCACGAGATGGACGATGACGCGGAACCGCCCCGTGCCCTGGTCGAAATCGGCGCGATCGGCGCCGTTTTGCGATCAGACCCGTCCCATCGAGCAGCCGCGGACATCGTCCTTGGCGCTCCTGTCAGGCACAATGTGGGCGGGGCGACATTCTCGCGGCGGCATCGTTCATCGGAAGAGGCCCACGTGGTCGTGCGCCCAATCGGCGAAGCTGAGGGCAGGACGTCCGAGGAGTTGGGCTACCTCGTCCGTGACCGGTTCGGGATGGCTGATGAAGTCCTCCCAGGCATTGAGCAGGACATCGGGGATCTTGAACTCGGCTTGAGCTTGGGCTCGGTCGATCTCCTGCCAGCGCAAGGGTCTGCGGATCGCCGCTCCGATGAGCTCAACCTGCGTCTCCTGGGTGACCGACTCAGGCCCGGTGAGCACGTAGCGGCGGGCCTGGTGCCCTTCTTCGAGCAGCGCCTTGACGGCCACGGCGGCGATGTCACGTTCGTGGATCAGTGGTCTGGCCATCTGGCCGAATGGCCACCGCACGGTATCGCCATTCACGATCTGCGGCGCCCACTGTTGCGCGTTGACTGCGAAGCCGGTCGGGCGCAGCATCGTCCATTCTCGGACCTGGGCCGTCACTGCGTCCTCAACCACCGCCCAGAAGCTCTGTGGGTCATTCTCGACCGCTTGCGACGACAGGTAGACGACACGCCGCACGCTTGACCCGAGCAGCTGCGCAATCGGTAATGCCTTCCGGCGAGCATCCTCCGTAGTGTCGAAGAACGGCCACATCAGATGGACCGCGTCCACACCGTCCAGCGCCGGTCCGAGCGTGGCCGGGTCGGTCAGGTCCACCGCCACTGCTTCGTCGTAGCTGCCAGGTGGCATGGCCTCTGGGTGACGAGTCGCAGCCCGGACCCGTGCTCCGGCATCTCTCAGCTGTCGGCAAACCTCGCCGCCGACGCGGCCGGACGCTCCGATCACCAGGACTGTGGGAAGAGTAGAGGAAACCATAGGGCCACTTCTATTCCTTCAACCAAGGTTGAAGGCAAGCCGGGCGCAATGCGAAAGTGGACGCATGAGTCTGCACGAGAGCGGGCTGAGCGTCGGGCAGCTCGCCGAACGGATGCACATTGCTCCGTCCGCTGTGCGCTGGTACGACGACCACGGCCTGTTGCCCAGCGAACGGACCAGCAACAACCACCGCCGCTTCTTCGCGGACGCCTGCTGCCGGATCGCCATGATCCGTGCAGCCCAGCGCGCGGGCCTCACCGTCGCCGAGATCCGGGAAGCACTCACCGCTCTGCCACCTGGACAAGCGCCGACGCAACAAGACTGGGATCGCTTCGCCGCGCATCTGCATTCGGTCGTCGGAGAACGGATCAACGAGCTCTTCGCCCTACTGGACGAGCTGGCTCCCTCGGCGAACCATCACTCCCTCGACGGCGACGTCCAAGAAACGCCGTGACTCGCTAAGACAGGCGGATGCTGCTCAGCGGTCGCTCGATGTCTCCTGCTCGGCTGCCCACTCGGTCACTCGGCGGACGCTCTCGGCCTCGGAGAGATCCTCCACGCGCGACATAATCGACCAGCGCACCCCGAACGGGTCACGGATGGAGGCGAAGCGGTCACCGGAGACGAAGTTGCTCACCGGTTCGCGGATGGTCGCTCCGGCCTGCTCGGCGCGCTCGACGACCGTGTCGACGTCTGCGCAGTACAGGCCGATCGAGTAGCAGTCGCCCTCTCCCTCGGGCGCAGGTACCAGCCCGTAGTCCGGGTTGGGTTCGCCGATCTGGAGTCTGCCGTTGGCGAAGTCCAGGTCGGCATGCACGACGATTCCGCCCATTTCGGTGGCATCGACCACCCGGGCGCCAAATACCGAACGGTAGAATTCGATGGCATCCGCCGCGCCCTGGATCGCCAGGAACGGGGTCAGACTAGTGAAACCGTGCGGGACGCCCGCGGTGGTGTGCTCACCGGAGACCCCGAGCCGACGCGATTCGTTTTCATTCATGAACCGACCGTACGTGGGCGGGGGCAGGCGAGGCTTGAAGATTCGCGACGAGTTGGCGGAAGGGAGATTAAGGATGGCCGACCTGAGCGACCGGCGGGGCGTCCTCTACCCCGCGAAGCTCCCCTCCTTCTACCGCCAGCCTGCGGACGAGAGCCTGCGCGCGCTGGTTCGCTGGTTCTGGATACCGCGCTGGGATCTCGCAGCAGGGCGAGTCTCTCGCCAGGAACTGCTGCCGTTCCCGGCGTCCAACCTTGTCGTCGAACCCGGCGGCGTTTCGCTGGCCGGCCCCACCACCGGGGCATCACACCGTGACCTGCGCGGTCGCGGCTGGGCCGTCGGGGCGCTGCTCCGCCCAGCCGGCATCGCATCGCTGGCGCCTGATCCACGCGCCATCCAAGACATCCAGGTGCCCTTCGACGCACCGGACCTGCACCAGACCGTATTGACCGCGATGCGTGACGGCGACGAGACGGCGGCCCGCGACCGAGCGGTCCTGGCCTACTCGGCCTGGGTGGCTGAGCGCCTCGCACCACCGGACGAGGGTGGTCTGCTGGCCAACGCGATGGACGACCTGATCGCCTCCGACCGCACCATCGTCCGCGTCGACCAGGTCGCCGAGCGCCTCGGCACCTCCATTCGCGGTGTGCAGCGCCTCGCGCAGCGCTACGTCGGCCTGACGCCCCTGGCCATCATTCGCCGATACCGTCTTCAAGAGGCCGCCCAACGGCTGCGCGACGACCCCGCACTGACGATCGCACGCGTGGCCGCTGACCTCGGCTACGCCGACCACGCCCACCTCAGCACCGATTTCCGAGGGATCCTCGGTTTCACCCCCAGCTCCTACCGCCGACACCCCGACCACGCGCCATGACGCTCCACCGGATGCGTCCACCCCACTGAACGCTCGCCATAAGTGAGTTCGCTTGCGTTGCAACAGAAGCGAACTGCTCTACGGCGAGCGTCTGGAACCGACGGCGAGCGTGGCTCAGCCGCGGCGCTCTGCTGAACACGCTGCCGATGGCACGGCGCCTAGGTCGATCCGATCAAGCGTAGTCTCGACCGCATGAGCCTGTCGTCCCATCGCCCCCGGTCATGGCTGGGCTGACCTCGCAGCAGGCGGCCGAGCGGCAGCGGGCCGCAGGGCCAAACGCGATCGCAGGCAACAAGCGTCATCCGGTTCGCATGGCGCTGTCGAAGCTGTGGGGCCCGGTGCCCTGGATGCTTGAGACCGCCATCGTGCTGCAACTCGTCACCGGCGAATACGCCGAAGCGGGAGTCGTGGCCGCCCTGCTGCTTTTCAACGGTGCGCTGGGCTACGTGCAGCAGTCCCGGGCCGCGACGACGCTCGACACCTTGACCAGCCGTCTCGCCCTTGAGGCCTCGGTCAACCGCGACGGCAAGTGGCAGACGATTCCCGCCGCCGATCTCGTCGTCGACGACCTGGTGACGCTGTCGCTCGGGACGGTCGTGCCTGCGGACGTGCGCATTGTCGATGGCACGGTGCTCGTGGACGAGTCGACGCTGACGGGGGAGTCGGTGGCACAAGATGTGTCGACGGGCGGCGCCGCCTATGCGGGCGCGCTGATCAAGCGCGGCGAGGCACACGCCGCCGTCACGGCCATCGGTGCCAATACCCGATTCGGCCGCGGGGCCGAGTTGGTGGCAAGCGCGCACGTCGAGAGCACCGAGCAGAAGGCAATCTTCCGCGTCGTGCGCAATCTGGCGCTGTTCAACGGCGGCGTCACGGTGCTGCTCACCATCTACGCGTTCGTGATCGGCCTGCCGTTGGTGCAGGTCGTGCCGCTGGTGCTGATCGCCCTTCTGGCCTCCATCCCCGTCGCCCTGCCGTCGATGTTCACGCTCGCCGGCACCATCGGCGCGCGATCCCTGGGCCGCCGGGGCGTGCTTCCGACGCGACTTTCCGCACTTGACGAGGCTGCCGGCGTCGACGTGCTGTGCGCCGACAAGACCGGCACGCTGACCATGAATTCGCTTGCCGTCGCCGACACGGTGCCGGCCGAGGGTTTCACTGCGGCGCAGGTGCTGCAACTCGGTGCGCTCGCGAGTTCGACGGGCGGGGCAGACCCTGTGGACGCGGCCGTTCGCTCGGCAGCACCGGCGCCATCGACCGACTTGCTGGCCCTCGAGCGGCAGAGCTTCACCCCGTTCCACCCATCACAGAAGCGGGCGTCGGCAACGGTTCGGAATGCGAATGGCGTTGTGAACGTGGTGACGAAGGGCGCGTACTCGGTGATCGCCGGACTGGTGACGGACGGTTCCGGTGGCGCAGCGAAGGGGCCGATTGCCGACGAAGCCCGTCGGCTCGAGGAGCACGGCGAGCGGGTGCTCGCGGTGGCGTTTGGCCCTGAGCGCTCGCTGAGACTGGCCGGATTGATCGGCTTGAGCGATCCGCCGAGGCCCGACTCCGCGCCGCTGGTCAAGCAGCTGTCGCAACTGGGCGTGCGCACAGTAATGGTGACCGGCGATGCGCCGGCAACGGCTGCCGCGGTGGCCCATGAAGTCGGCATCGAGGGCACGGTGCGCGCCGGCACGCCGATACCGCCAGGCGTCGACATCGAGCACACGGGCGTCTATTCCGGCGTGCTCCCCGAGGACAAATTCTCGCTGGTCAAGCAGCTGCAATCGGCGGGGCACATCGTGGCGATGTGCGGCGATGGTGTCAATGACGCGCCAGCGCTGCGGCAGGCGCAGATGGGCATTGCGGTGTCGACGGCGACGGACGCAGCGAAGTCGGCGGCGGGCGTCGTACTCACCAAACCGGGCCTGGAGGGTGTGATCGCCACCATCGAAGAGGGCCGGTCCACCTTCCAACGCATCCTGACGTTTACCCTGCGGTCGGTCATTCACAAGGTGGTTCAGGTGCTGTTCTTGTTCGTCGGACTCGTCGTCACCGGCGGCGCGATTCTGACGCCTGTGCTGATGGTGCTGATGATGATTCTGGGGGACATGCTCGCGATGTCGTCGTCGACCGACAACGTGCGGCCGTCGTCGCATCCCAATGTGTGGCGGATCGGCAACCTCACGCTGGCCAGCGTCGTGCTGGGGCTGTGCGACCTGGGGTTCTGTGTCTCGTCCCTGCTGATGGGCCACTTCGTGCTCGGGCTTGATCTGGCGAGCCTGCAAACGATGGTGGTGGTCACCTTGGTGTTCAGCGGCCAGGCGGTCTTCTATGTGTCGCGCGAGCGGCATCATCTGTGGAGTTCGCGGCCGAGCACGTGGATGATTGGTTCGTCCATCGTTGACCTCACCGTCGTTATCGTGTTAGCCACCGTCGGCATTCTGATGGTGCCGCTCTCGCCGGTGATCGTCGGGGGAGTAGCGGTGGGCGCGGTGGGCCTTGCGTTCGTGCTCGACGCGGTGAAGGTACTGCTGTTCCGCCGGCTGTCGGTGGTGTGACGACGACCGGGAGGTAGGCCACAACGACCAGGAGACACCATGTCACTCGTTCGGGTTCAGAACTTCTCCATCTCGCTCGACGGCTTCGGCGTCGGGGAGGACCAACGGTTGGAAGCACCGTTTGGCCATGCCGGAGCCCGGTTGCTCGAGTGGGCGATTCCGACCCGCACTTTCACAGACATGGGCCTTCACGGCAAGCAGGAAGGCTCTGCCGGCGTTGATGAGGTCTTCGCAAGTCGCTGGAACACGGGCGTCGGCGCAGAGATCATGGGCCGAAACAAGTTTGCTCCCAAGCCGGGGCCCTGGCCCGACGACAGTTGGCGAGGCTGGTGGGGCGACAACCCGCCATTCCACACTCCGGTGATCGTCCTTACCCACCACCCGCGTCCACCGTTGGAGTTGGAGGGCGGCACCACCTTCTATTTCATCAACGCAGAACCCGCCGAAGCTCTTCGGCAGGCCCGTGAACTGGCCGGTGGTCTGGACATCCGTATCGGCGGCGGCACCACGACGATTCGTGAGTTTCTCCAGGCAGACCTCATCGACGAGATGCACATCGCCGTTGTTCCGATCATTCTCGGCCGGGGCGAACGTCTCTGGGACGGGCTGGAAGGACTCGAGAATCGCTTCCACATCGAAGCGGTAGCCTCGCCGAGCGGAGTGATCCACCTGACTTTCTGGCGCCGCGACTCGGACGCCTAGCCCCGGCGCGATCTCGTCAAGCCCACCGTGATCCATTCCCGGCTGCGGACCGTAGACGAATGGAACGCGATTGGGCTCGGCCGGCCCGCGGTCTTCGCCAACCTGACAAGGTGGTTTCCTTCGCCGGCCGAAGAGGCGACAAGGCTAGTCGCTGTCGACGGCCATACTGACCGCGGCCATGGATGGCGCACTCGCTGCGTCCCACACCTGGTCGTAGACCTCGGCGACCAGCGGCCAGATCTCCCTCAGGCCGTCGTTGACGGAGTTGATCTTGTCGGCCAACGGTCCCATCACCACGAAGTCGTGGGGGATCACGCGACCGGCCTCATCTCTCCGATTCAGCGGGTCGGGAAAACGCAGCGCTACCTGCTCATCGAGCCGTCGACAGGCAGCTCTCTGGCTCTGGAGGTCGGCGAAGGCGCGCTCATAGGCCAGCAGCGGGTCTGAGTAACCCCCGTTGAGGAGGAAGCGAAAGCCCCACGACTTTCCGCACGTGGCCCAGATGAGGTTCACCATGGGCTCTTGACCAGGAGGCGATCCTTCACGCCCCGGTCCAGGTCGAGTCGGAACTGCGCGAGGGTCGCCGTGAGGTAGTCCCTGTCGGCGATCGCCTCGGCGTGGACCTCTTCGATCTTCGATGTGCTGATTTCCAACAGGGAGTTCAGGACGGGGAAAGCGAGCGTCGTGATGATTGGGCCTACCTTGGGCACTTTGGACAAGAACTTCGCGGCCGCCTTTGCAGACATGCCGGTGAGCACAGCCGTGAAGACCTCAGCATTATCCACAAGATCGCCCAGCATCTTCAGAGGAATGTTGAACCTGTCGGCCCACTGCGCGGCACGGTCGAGGGGGAGCATTGTGGCCACGGGCAGGATGATGTCGAGTCCCACTCGCTGACTAACCTCGATCTTGCCGGGCTCGAATTTGGCCGAGGACAGCAGCATGAAGTCCTCCCCGAGTGACAGCGCTTCGGGACGCTGAACGAATCCCGCGAGCGTATCGCGCAGCGCGGCGACGTCGTCGGCGGCCTTCTCCACGACAAGATCCTGGAACCCTTGGGCGTCGAGTGTCGGATGCAGATCGGCCTTCGACAGCGCCAGGATCCAGATGCGCGGGAACTCGGCCAGCGGCCTGCCATCCTCAAGGATATCGTCCTTGAGCTTCTCAAGTCCGCCTCGAAGATCCCAGAGCATCAACTTGAGGTACTTCTCTTCCTCGCCCGCGTAGTCGAGGAGCTTCTGCCCATCGACCAGCACGAGGGCGACGTCGGACTTCAGCAGTCTGGTGAACGTCTCGACGCGGCGCGCGGCTTCTTCCTCACTACTTGGCTCCTCTTTGAACCATTCGCCCGGGTAGTCGTGCCAGACCAGACGCAAGGCGCTGAAGGGCTGTGCCTTTGCAGCTTTCTTGCTGTCCCCGCCATTCGGTCTCAGTGTGAACGAGTAGTGCGTTGCGGCGAACCTGGTCTTCTGCGGTTCCTCAGCAGCGTTCTTCATCTTGAGATAGTTCTGGCGCAGGCGGGTGCCCTGGCCGTTGTCGTCAGCGACCACCATGTAAAGGCTCTCGCGGGCAAACGATGCTTCCTGGGTGGCACCGAAGAAGGACGAGAGCAGAACGGTCTTGCCGCTGCCACTCTCGCCGAACACGGCGATGTTCTGTTCATTCACCTTGGTCATCAGTCTCACTACACTTCTCCGCGGGGATCGAATGCCGCATGCCATCAGTATGGACCAGGGCGCCGACATTCCTTGTCAGAACCCATCCACCGGGCTGATCCGATGTCGATCAACTCAAGACCAGTCAGACGGGACGGCGGCGGTCCCTGTGGCGACTGCGCGGAACGTCCACCGAGATCATGCATAAGCTGGGCGCGTGCCAGCGCCCCTGCTCATCGTCCTGGGTGGCCTGCCCGCCACGGGCAAGTCCACCGTCGCGGCCGAACTCGTCCGCGAGCGCGGCGCCTACGCCTATCTGCGTGTCGACACCATCGAGCAGGCGCTCCGCAACTCCGGCGAGATCGGGCCGGCCGGCGTTCAGAAGTCGGGCTACCTCGTCGGATATGCCGTCGCCGCAGATCTTCTGGCAGCGGGCAACGACGTTCTCGTCGAGTGCGTCAATCCCATCGAGATCACGCGATCTGCCTGGCGCACCGTCGCCGATGCCCAGCACGCCCGGCTACTCGAGGTCGAACTGTACTGCAGTGACCCCGAGACGCATCGCGGACGCGTGCGGACTCGCGTCGTTGACGTCCCGGGCCTCGAACTGCCCGACTGGGAGGCCGTGCAGAGCCGCGACTACGTCCCCTGGACGACTGCACAGCTGCGCATCGACACAGCCCTGGTCGCGCCCGCCGAAGCCGCCGCGCGGATCCGAGACGCCGCAGCCACGCTCACCTGACCGCGACCGCAATCAGGACGCGGAGCTTGGCATCGGCTTCACTCGTTCAAGCCGCGTCCTGTTCTGATCAGGACTTGCTGGAAGCGAACTGCCTGAGAACACGGACCTGCACCAGGCGTGGGGCAGTCGAGAACGTGACGGACGCTTCCCGCCACCTCAGGCGCATTGGGTCCGAGCGCGTGCAAGGATGGGCGCAGGATGCTTCGCACGGGAAGGGTGGCTGATGGCCGTCGTTGACCAAGCCGGTGAGCACTCAGCGATGCTGCCCTGGAGGCCTATGTTCCGGCTTGCGTCCATCTGTACGATCGTTGTGGCCTGCCTTATCCCCGTGCAGGCTGCGGTCTTCCTGCTCAGCCCGCCGCCCACGACCGTGCTGGGCTACTTTGAACTCTTCCGGCACAACCCGATCTTGGGTCTGCTGGACCTCGACCTGCTGCTCACTCTCGACTACCTGCTGATGGTGCCGCTCTACCTGGCGCTGTTCTTGGTGCTGAGGCGACCGGCCGCCTCCACGGCCACGCTCGGGATCGTGTTCGGCCTGTTCAGCGTCCTGCTGTTCATTGTGTCGCGCGAGGCAACGTTCTCCATGTGGATGCTGAGTTCGCAGCACTCGGCTGCCACTGACCCCGCCCAGAAGGCGGCGTTGTTGGCGTCCGGGCAGCTCTTGCTCACCGTGTACAACGGCAGCACTTTCGGCATCAGCTATATCCTCGGCGCCGCCAGCACCCTGCTGTTCTCGTGGTCCCTGTGGCGGCATCGCGTGCTCGGCAGGGCGCCGGGCATCGTGGGGATTGTCACCGGGCTCACCATGTTGGTGCCACCCAACACCGGCACTGTTGGGCTCATCCTGTCCCTGCTGTCCCTGATACCGACCGTCATCTGGCTGATCCTGCTCGCCCGTGCCTTCCCTCGACTGACCTTGCCGAGCAAGGCACAGTGATGAGCCCTGACTCGGTCCTGCCCTGAGCCTCGCGGCAGTGCATCGGTGCCGCCCGCATCCGACTACCGCCACTAGACCGCTGAAGGCACGAGCGGCCGACTCCTCCTGGAGCGCCAGAGCACGATGGCAGCGACCACGCCCTGGATGATGACGACGGTGCTGATGGCGGCGGGGATGATGCCCGAGGACTGGTCGGCAGCCGTGAGCAGGTCGAAACCGGCATGCCAGATGAGGACGGGCAGGATGCTCCAGTGCGCCTGCTGCGTCATCCAGGCGAGCAGCAGGGAGCCGGCAACCAGGCCGATCACCCAGCCGACGGCTCCCCAGCCCATCGCCGCATAGGTGGGATTGAAGAAGAACGCGGGCACGTGCCATGTGATCCAGATCACCGCCACTATCAGTGACGCCCCGAGCACGCTGGTCCGCCCCGCGAGGGTCGGTAGCAGCCAGCCACGCCACCCGGATTCTTCGCCGAGTCCCGAGGTGAGGATCCAGACCATGGCGACACCGAGCGCTCCGAGGCCAGGAAGCTTGTCCGTTAACCCGAATGCTGCCCAATCCGGCCAGCGGCCGTCGGCAACCCGGGCGGCGCCATACCCGATCAGGAAATAGGCGACCGGCATGGCGATGGCGGCGCACCACCACAAGGCTCGGAAGCGGACAGAGAACGCACGGGAGGCCCAAGTCCGCACCCCGGCGAGCCCGCCCGTGTACGCCGACGCCACGACGGCGCCGATCAAGGGCCCGAAGGAGGCATACAGGGATTGGTAAGGCAGGACGGGAAATTCAGTACCGAGTTGGTGATTGAGTATCAGTGGCAGCCATACCATCCAGGTGATGACGAACGTCACCGAGATGAAGACCGATAGCCCATTACGAGGGCGCACGAACAACACCGGCTTCCTCATTGTCAGGATTGCGCAGAAAGATGCTGTCCAGCGGGCTGGCCGTACTCTGCCGAAGCACCAATGATGTCGGGATCGTGATGTGGGTGGGAGCATCCTGCTCGCCCGCCGCGAGACGAACGGCAAGATCGGCCCCGCGCGCTCCAATCTCGGCAACGGGCTGATGGACCGTGGTCAGACCGAAGCTCGCCGCCATCGGGTGGTCGTCAAAGCCGACGACGGAGATGTCCTGCGGCACCCGAAGACCCTGACGACGCAGGGTGTGGATCAGCGGGATCGCCAGCTCGTCCAGCAGGACGAAGACCGCGGTGGGGGGCTGAGTCTGGTCGAGGATGCTCTGGGTCGCCAGTTCGGCGGCATTGGGTGCGAGCACGGCAGGGACGGAAAGGTGATGCACCACCGCCGCCGGCGATAGCGTCTTCACCTCCTGCTCGAAGCTGTCTCGGCGGGTGTCGCTACTCCAGAAGGCGCCTTGATGCTGCGATGCCGACCCGACCACCGCGAAGACCCGGTGCCCAAGGGAAACCAGGTGGCGGGCGACTCGGCGCGCCGCCTGGTCGTCGTCGATCGACACATTCGGATGAGGATCTGCGGACATGTTCAGGAACACCAGCGGCATGTGGAGTCGACTCAGGTGCGCGGTCTCGTCCTCTCGCAATTTGAACGACGTCACCATCATTGCGTCCGCGTTCTTCCGGGCGGGCAAAGTACGGAAGAACTGCTCACGTTCGGCGGCTGTGCCTGCCCGGTACAACGTGAGGTCCATCTGATGATCGCGAATCACGGTGTAGGCGCCCTGCAGAATCTCCGACGTGAACCAGTGCGCAAGGCTGCCACCGTTCAGAATGGCGATCCGGTCGGTTCTGCCGGAGGCAAGGCTGGAAGCACTGCGGGTGGCGCCGTACGACAGGGCCTGCGCCGCCTCCAGAATGCGAGCTCGGGTGGCGGGCTTGACCTGCCCGGGCCGGCGAAGCGCGCGCGACACTGTCGCGGTGGAGACCTCGGCCAGTCTCGCAACATCCGAGATGGTCGCTTCCTCTGATCGACGTGCCATGAGTCCCTCTCGTGCAAAGACCTCGTTTTCAGCGCCGCTGAGCACTTGGTAACGCGACAGGACTCAGGTTACTCTGTAAGCGCTTTCATTCTAAAGGCCAGCACCTCGACTCAGCGGCCAACTGCTGGAGTGCTGCACTCTCTATGTAAGGAAAGGCGAGCAAAGATGATCGCTCTACGAGTGGACGAGCGTCTGATACATGGCCAGATCGCCATGGCGTGGTGCCGGGCACTGCAAATTCAGGGAATCCTGGTAGCCAACGACGAGGCGGCTACCAACGAAGTCCAGAAGATGGCGCTGAAGATGGCTGCGCCACCCGAGGTGAAGGTGCTGATCAAATCGGTCAGTGACGCCGTCCGCATCCTCACCGCACCGGCCGCCGCGGGCAAGCGCCTGCTCGTGCTGGTCCGGAGTGTCCATGACGCGCTTCACCTGGTCGAAAGAGTCGGCAATATTGAAAGCGTTAACATTGGCAACGTCGGCAAGATCTCCGGCGGTGAGGACAAGACCGCGCTGAGCAGCTACGTCATGCTCACACCGCCGGAGCTCGAGGACTGCAAAGCTCTCGTCCAGCTCGCTCCTGAGGCATTCCTGCAACCGGTTCCAACCGCGGAGAAGACTCTCGCCCGCGATGCCCTGGCAAAGCTTTCAGTGAGAACTGAGGAGTCGACATCATGTTGTATCAAGCTGCCATCGTCGCTCTGATCGTGTTCGTCACGGTCGGCGGAGCAGAGTCGCTCGGTCTCTCCATGCTGAACCGCCCGATCGTCATCGGCCCGCTGGTCGGGCTGGCGCTCGGCGATGTTCAATCCGGCCTGCTGATCGGAGCTGCCCTCGAGGCCGTCTTCATGGGCGTGGTGAACATCGGCGGAGCCAGTTCCGCCGAACCAGGACTGGCAACCGCCGTCGGTGCTGCGTTCGCCATCCACCTGGGCGGAGGCGCCGCGGTCGCCATTCCGCTGGCGATCCCGATCGGATTGCTGGGACTCCAGGTCAAGACCCTCACCTACATCTTCATCGTGGGCTCGTTCGCTCCGGTCTTCGATCGATTAGCCGCCCAAGGTAAGGCGAAGAGCATCGTGGGGTTGCACTTCGGTGCGTGGGCGCTCCAGTGGGGCCTCTACGCCATCCTGCCTTTCGTCGGCATACTCGTCGGCTCGGACGCGATCCAGGTAGCGGTCGATGCGATCCCGGACGTGATCATGCACGGTCTGGAGATCTGTGGCAACCTACTGCCCGCCGTCGGCATGGCGATGCTGATGAAGCTGCTCTGGGACCGGACGATCGCGGTGTTCTTCTTCCTGGGATTCGTCGGGGTTGCCTACCTGCAATTGCCTCTCATCGCGCTCGCCGTGATCGGGGTCATCATCGCGGTCGTCATCGGCCAGCGTGACTACCAGGCATCCAAGCTCGCACGCGAGATGGACCAACTCGCCAAATTGCCGGCTGGAGAGCATGCCGTTGTGATGGCTGGCGCCGGTGCCGAGCTGGACGATCTCAATGCTGAAGAAGAGGACTTCCTGAAATGAAACTGACCCGTGATCTCTCGAAAGACGAAAAGAAGCTTCTGCGCGGAACCTACTGGGGGTCGTTCACGCTCTATGCAGCGGTCAGCCCGGCCAAGCAGGGGGCATCTGGTTACTGCTATGCGATGATCCCCTGGATCGAGCGCTTCTACAAGACCGAGGAAGACAAGCGGGCTGCGCTGGTGCGGCACATCGCCTATTTCAACACCACGGTTCCGATGTCGAGCTTCATCATGGGGCTCACGGCCTCGATGGAGAAGCAGAACAGCGAATCCGAAGACTTCGATGTCAATTCGATCAACGCCATCAAGTCGAGTCTGATGGGACCGCTCGCCGGCATCGGGGACTCGTTCTTCTGGGGCGTGCTGCGCGTCGTTGCGGCCGGCATCGCCGTCGGCATGGCGCAGGCGGGGAACATCTTGGCTCCCTTCGTGTTCCTGCTGATCTTCAATATTCCGGCGCAGCTGGTGCGCTACTACGGAGGCTTTCTCGGCTACACCCTCGGGTCCACGTACATCTCGAAAGTGTACGAGAGCGGGCTCATTCACATCCTGACCAAGGCCGCGAGCATCGTCGGTCTGATGATGGTCGGAGGAATGACGAGCAAACTCGTGGTCTTCCAGACCACCGTCTCCATGTCGATGGGTGGCACGTCCGTCCTGGAACTCCAAGACATGCTGGATCAGATATTCATCGGGCTTATTCCGTTGTCACTCACGTTGCTCTGCTACTACCTGCTGAGCAGGAAGGTCAGCATCAACTACCTGATCTTCGGGGTCATCGGCCTGGGCATTCTGATTTCCCTGCTCGGGATCGCTTAGGAGGGCGGGACTATCAATATGACCAAGTGGTGGAAGAACGCCGTTATCTACCAGATCTATCCAAAGAGCTTTTTCGACTCGGATGGCAACGGATGGGGAGACCTCGACGGGATTACCTCCAAGTTGGACTATCTGCATTCGCTCGGCGTCGACGCCTTGTGGCTGAGCCCGATCTACGAGTCACCACAGGTCGACAACGGATACGACATCAGCGACTACCGGCGCATCGACAGCCGTTTCGGCACGATGGACGATATGCAGCGGCTGATCGACGGTGCCCACGAACGGGGGATCCGGGTCATCATGGATCTGGTGGTGAACCACACCTCCGACGAGCATGACTGGTTCCGCCGCAGCAGGCAATCGCGGGACAATCCATACAGCGACTACTACCTGTGGCGAGATCCGAGGCCTGATGGTGGGCCGCCGAACAATTGGGGATCACACTTCGGCGGCTCCGCCTGGGAATACTGTGCGGACCGGGATCAGTACTATCTGCACTACTATGCGTCCAAGCAGCCCGACCTCAATTGGGAGAATCCCCAGGTACGCAGCGAGATCTACGATCTCATGCGGTTCTGGATGGATCGTGGCGTCGACGGCTGGCGCATGGACGTCATCGCCCAGATCTCGAAGTACATCGACTTCCCGGACTATCCTCCCCAGGAGGGCAAGGAATTCATCATCGGGCCGATGCATTACTACGGACCGCGACTGCATGAGTTCCTCCGGGAAATGCACCAGGAGGTCCTGAGCAAGTACGACTGCGTCGCCATAGGCGAGGCACCTGCCTCGACGCCGGAGATCGCGCGTCTGCTCACGGATCCGGAGCGTGCCGAGTTGGACATGATCTTCACCTTTGAGCACATCGAACTCGACCGCGTTCCGAACTCGGTGAACCGGAAATGGGACCTGCGGCCGATGGAGGTGCGCGAGCTCAAGCAGGTGCTGTCGAAATGGCAGTACATACTGGCTGATCGTGGCTGGAATGCCTTGTATTTCGAGAACCACGACCGGGCACGGATCGTCTCCCGCTGGGGTAACGACACCCTGTACCGAAAGCAGTGCGCGAACGCGTTCGCCACGGTGCTGCACGGAATGCAGGGCACTCCATTCGTCTACCAGGGCGAAGAGATCGGCATGGTGAATGCGCACTACGAGTTGAGTGACTACCAGGACATCGACATCAAGAACGCTTACCGCGCCTACGTCCATGATGCCGGCACGATCTCGGAGGAGCGGTTCACGAAGGCTGTCTGGCAGGTGGGCCGCGACAATGCTCGTACCCCCATGCAGTGGGATGCCAGCAAGAATGCGGGATTTACGAGCTCGTGGCCCTGGCTGAAAGTCAACCCGCGATACGTGGATATCAACGTTGCCGAGGCGCTGGCCGATCGCGATTCGGTCTTCGCCTACTATCAGCGGCTCATCGCCCTTCGTCACCAGGAACCGATCTTGATCGAAGGATCCTATGAACTACTGCTCGAAGACGATCCCGTTTTGTTCGTCTATGAGCGGGCCTGGCAGGGGCAACGCTGGCTCGTGATCGTCAACCTCTCGGATCGGGAGCAGTCGGCTGAACAGGTCCGGCCTCTGCTGTATGACCGGTGGCGGGCTGTGATCGCCAACTACCCGGAACCATTGGCGCAGTCCCAGTTGCGCCCATATGAAGCGTGCATTGTTGCGAGGATGGACGACGACGAAGGTGCGCACGGCGACAGCCCGGCCAACCGGTGATCGTGCTGCCCACGAGAAGACAGAAGGAAGGGAAGACATGACTCATCTGGTGATTGCCACCCACGCACACCTTGCGGACGCGTTGCGCGACGCCGCCGGCATGCTGCTGGGCGATGTGCAGGGTGTGTCCGCGGTGAACTTCGTGCCGGGCCAGACCGTTGCGGAGTTGATCGCCCAGTACACGCAGATCGTTGAGGACACGCCCGACACGGAGGTTCTGTTCCTCGTCGACTTGTTCGGGGGCAGCCCGTACAACGCCGCCGTGCAGTTCATCGCCGGGCGAACCGGGTTCGACGTGGTCTCCGGGGTGAACCTGCCCATGTTGCTCGAGACCCTGATCAAGCGCATGCGCGGGGTCGGCCTCGTCGACTTGGTTGACGTAGCCGAACAGGGCGGATCGTCGGGAATCAGGACATATCACGAGGCGCTCGCGCGGATTTCCAGCGCCGAAGCCGACGCTGACGACGACGAATCGTTCTGATGGTCGAGCAGTAGACCTCCGGCCCGCTCCAACCCGATGAGGTCTATCTTGTAGAGGCGGTCTACGGCGTAGAGTCCTTCACGGGAGGCGGCATGTTGACAGCTGAGAACATCCGGAAGTCGTTCGGCGACCATCGCGTCCTGACCGGCGTCGACCTGTCGGTCAGCGCCGGTCAGGTGATCGGCCTGATGGGAGTGAACGGCGCGGGCAAGACGACGCTCATCTCGATCTTGGCGGGCCTGGAGCGGCCCGATGCCGGCAGCGTGCAGGTGGCGGGTGTGGATGCCCTCCGCCATCATCGTGCCGCGGCAAGCCACCTCGGCATCGCCCCGCAGACGCTGGGTATCTACCCGACTCTCACAGTGCGGGAGAATCTCGCCTGCTTCGCCGGGCTGGCCGGACTGACCGGCAGGACGGCGCGGACTCGGGTGCAGGACGTCGCCGCCCTGATGGGCCTGCCCGAAGCACTGAACCGGCCGGCGGGGCAGCTCAGCGGCGGCCAACAGCGACGTCTGCACACCGGGATGGCGATCCTGCACCGCCCGGAGATCCTGTTCTTGGATGAGCCGACCGTGGGTTCCCCACCAGCCCGGTGCGCGATCCGGCGGCCGTTCTCGCCACCGCGTTCGCCGCCCTCGGCAGCCACGCCTCGGAGCTGTCCGATGTGCAGATCACTCGTCCGAGCCTGGAGGCTGCGTACCTGGCGATCACGGGCGCACATCCGCTCGAGGACGAAGGGGTCGGCGATGTCGCTGCTGCGTAGCTATTCGATCGCGCGTACCAGTTGGCAGCTGCAACTGCGCGATCCGGCGTCGTCGGTCATCATGACCGTCCTGCCACTGATCCTCATTGCTGTGCTGATTCCCAGCGCGAAGGCACAGCTGGTCTTGTCGGGCTACCCGAACGCAACCGGGGCGGAGCAGACCGTTCCCGGGCTCGCCGTGCTGTGTGCGTTCTTGTCGGTCGAGCAGGTCACCACCTTGTTCTTCCGCGAGCATGCCTGGGGAACCTGGGACCGGTTGCGCGCCAGCCCGGCCTCCACGGCCGACATCGTCATCGGCAAGGTCGTCGTCCGCTTTCTCGTCCAACTTGCCCAGACCGCGATCGTGTTCGCCGTCGGGGGGCTGTTGTTCGGCTATCGTCCCAATGGATCGGTGCCGGCGATCGCTATCGTCGTGGTCGTGTTCACCGCCATGCTCGTCTGCTTCGGTGTGATGCTGGTCGCGCTGTGCCGGACGATGGACCAGGCGAACACGATCGGGATGCTCGGCGGCATGGTCATGGCCGGCCTCGGCGGCGCGCTGGCCCCGGTCTCCTCGTTCCCCGGCTGGGTGCAGTCCGTGGCTCCCTTCACCCCGGCCTACTGGGTATTGGACGCCCTGCGCCGCCTGACCCTGGAGCACGCAACCCTCGCCGATGTGGCGCCCGCTACCGGCATCGCCCTCGCGTTCGCCGCTGGTTTCGCGCTGATTGCCGCCCTGTGCTTCCGTTCCAGTGCCGTCAAGATCGGAACCACATGAGCAATCCCGAACGTCCCACTCGCCCAGCCCTGTCCCGCGAGTACATCTTGCACACTGCGCTGCGCATCGTGGATCGCGACGGCCCGGACAAGCTCACCATGCGCCGGCTCGGCGCCGAACTCGGCGTCGACCCGATGGCCGTCTACCACTACCTGCCGAACAAGGCGGCGCTGTTCGACGGGATCACCGAAGCGATCTGGGCCTCCCTCGACCTCGACGATGTCATCGACCCCGGCAGCAGCTGGCAACGACAACTCGCCGCCGCCATGCATGCCCTCCGCGACGCATTGCGTGCTCACCCGCGTGCCATCGCGATCCTCGGCACCCGACCGGTCACGGGACGCGAGCTATTCGCGCTCCTGGACCGTATGCTCGGCGTGCTCATCGCAGCGGGCATGCCCGCCGATGCGGACACCGCCGACCTGTTGGACGTCCTCGTCACCTACACGATCGGCCACGTCCTCGCGGAGGTCGGAGAACCCATGGGTGCAGGCTCTGCCCCCACCCTGCATCAGACACTGTCCGGCCAGGCCTACCCGCACCTCGCAGCCGTGCTCGACAGCGGATGGGCGTTCGACCCGGATGCCCAGTACGACCGAGGGCTGAATGCCATACTCACCGGCTGGCAGCACCCGTAGCCAAGTCGGCAGTCTGGCCCCGAGTGCTCACAGGACGGCCCATCCGATCAGTCCGGACGCGATCACGACCGCCCAGGCCGGTGTCTTCCGCGACGTCAGGGCGACGAACGCGACAGCTGCGATCGCGAGCGTGGCAGTCGAGGTGATGCCTTGGGTGAACACCGGGGTGTAGAGGGCGGCGGCGAGGATGCCCACCACTGCGGCATTGACACCCATCAGGCCGCGCTGGGCGCGTGGAGCATGGCGAAGCTGCTCCCAGAAGGGCAGCACGCCGATGATGAGCAGGGCAGCGGGCAGAAAGACTGCCACCAGCGCGATCGTGGCGCCCGATAGTCCCGAGGGCGGCGTGGTGGTCACCGCGCCAAGGTACGCGGCGAAGGTGAACAGGGGTCCTGGCACCGCCTGGGCCGCACCATAGCCGGCCAGGAACGCATCCTGCTGAATGAGCCCGATCTGCACGGTCTCCGCTTGCAGCAGCGGCAGTACAAGATGTCCACCGCCGAACACCAGTGCCCCCGAGCGGAAGAAGATGTCGAGCAACCGGATGGCTCCGTCGCCGCTGGCAGCGGCCAGCACCGGCAGTCCGGTCAGCAGTACTGCGAATCCGATCAGGCAGGCAATCGCTGTCCAGCGGGGCACCCGGATCGCGAGCGCCGCAGCGTCCTCAGCGGGGTCGGGTGTGGCCCGCAGCCATGCCAGTCCGGCCAGTCCGGCGGCCGCGATGGCCACGACCTGGACGAACGCACCTGGGACGAGGAGCACGGCGATCATCGCGGCCACGGCGATTGTCGCGCGCTTGGCGTCCGGCGTCAGAGACTTCGCCATGCCGAGCACCGCATGAGCGACCACCGCGACCGCGGCGGCCTTCAGTCCATGAATCCAGCTGGCGGATGCAAGATCACCGAGCGCAGTGATCCCGTAGGCGAAGGCGACGAGCAGGATTGCCGAGGGCAGGGTGAACCCCGCCCAGGCCGCCAGCAGCCCACCGAATCCCGCGCGATGCAGCCCGATCGCCATCCCGACCTGGCTGGATGCCGGTCCCGGAAGAAACTGGCACAGCGCCACCAGGTCGGCATACGCCCGGTCTCCGAGCCACTTGCGGCGCTCAACGAACGCTTCGCGGAAGTAGCCCAGGTGCGCGACGGGGCCGCCGAACGAGGTCAGTCCGAGCCGCAAGAAGACCAAGAAGACCTCGCCGACGGAGCCGGGCGGACGATGCTCTCCGCCGGAAGACGGGGATTCAGTCATCACCACCATCTTGTCTCATGGCCGGGTGCCGCCGTCGCCATCGAGACAATGAACTATCAGACTGCCGACCGGGGCCGGCCAATCAGTCCTGGCCGGCAACCGGCGGGATCATCGCTGAATCGCCGGCTCATCGTCGCGCGGTTCATCAATGTGCTGCAACGACGCCGTGCCGAGCAGCGTGGAAACCGCCGGCTCATTCTCAAGGATCGGGTCGACGGCCAGATAGGCCTTCGTCTCACGTGCGATCAGGCCCGAGCAGATCAGCAGGCCAATCAGGTTGGGCAGCGCCATCAGACCGTTCGCAACGTCGGAGAACGTCCAGACCGTCGACAGCTCAACGGTCGCGCCCACGAACACCACTACGCTGAAGATCAGGCGGTAGGGCATCACGCCTTTGACACCGATCAGACGTTCAACGTTGCGTTCGCCGTAATAGGCCCAACCGAGCACGGTCGAGTAGGCGAAGAAGATCAGCGCGATGGCCACGATGCTGCCGCCCCACTGGCCGGGCAGACCGGTGCTGAAACCCTCGGAGGTGAGCGCCGAGCCGGTACTACCGTCCTGCCAAACACCGGTCGTGATGATCACCAGACCGGTCATCGACACCACGATGATCGTGTCGATGAAGGTCTGGGTCATCGAAACCAGGCCCTGGCGCACGGGGTGCTTGGTCTTGGCGGCCGCCGCAACGATCGCTGCGGAACCCATACCGGACTCGTTGCTGAAGATCCCCCGGGCGACACCGAACTGGACCGCTTGCGCCATCGCCGAACCGGCGAAACCGCCAACCGCGGCGGTGCCGGTGAATGCGTCGGAGAAGACAATGCCGAGGGCCGGAAGGATGCCTTGCCAGTTGATGGCGAGCACCACCAAGCCGGCGACAACGTAGAAGATGATCATAAATGGCACCATGCCGGAGGTGATCCTGCTGATGGACTTGATGCCGCCGATCAGCACCAGCGCCGTGAACACGGCGAGCACGATCCCGACGATGAACGGCTCGACTCCGAAGGTGCTCTCCATCGCGGCAGCCACCGAGTTCGACTGGGTCATGTTGCCGATGCCGAAGGAAGCGATCACCGCGGCAATGGCGAAGAACAGCGACAAGAAACTGCCGAAGCGGTTCGGGATGGCCTTCTTCAGGTAATACTGCGGGCCTCCCGACATCTCACCTTTGGCGTCGGTCGTGCGGAACCGGACCCCCATGAAGGCCTCGGAGTACTTGGCAGCCATTCCGAAGATCGCCGAAACCCACATCCAGAACAGTGCGCCGGGCCCGCCCAGATGGATCGCCGTCGCGACACCGGCGATATTGCCGACGCCGACAGTCGCGGCAAGCGCGGTGGCCAGAGCCTGGTAGTGCGAGACATCGCCCGGCTCACCGTCGGCATCATGACGCCGCAGCAGTGCAAGCTTCAGCGCAGGGATGAGCTTGGTGAACTGCACCCCACCCAGGCGGATCGTCAGCCAGATGCCCGTGCCGAGCAGTAGTGGGATGAGAACGAACGGTCCCCAGATGATGCTGCTGAGTCTGTTCAGTATCTCGTCCAACACGATGGCCTCCGTCGACGGCTAGAAAACAACCAGCCAATCAAAGCACTCGGAGATCCTTGCTCGCGGTGGTGACCAAGAAATGGGATGCAACAGTGCTCCGATCCTCGTCGATATCGAGACCTGGTTGAATCGAAGAGTGTCGCCCTGTCTCCTGACACTCACCATCGATTCGTTTGCCGCGATGCTGAATTGCGAGTTCTCCGATCATCCGGACTATGACGCGCTCGAGTTGCAGTGGTTCGACGATGAGCGGCACGGTCGCGGCATGCTCGCCTTTCTCTCCCGACGCTCGGACGGGCGAGTTGACTACTATCTTCAGCCAGGTCTTCGCCTGGACCGCGACGCCTACGCCATCGGCGGGGGCGTCGGGGCCTGGGTCGAAACGGAGTTCGAGACGGCACGGCTGATTGTCGCCGATGACGGCGTGTTCGCTGAAGCTCATTTCGTCGACGTCGACGGGCGGGCAATCGAGGTGCGCATCGATGATCGCGACGGTCAACAACGTGAACGCGCCGGGCTCCTGGCACCCATCTCAGCCGGGATCCAGCACCCGAATTCGCTCATGCTCGTGTGGTTGCCCAGCTTTGATCTGCTGCGCGCCACGAGCAACAAGCCAGTGATCCGCATCGGCGGCGCAGACGCCCGGGTCGGCAGGCTGCCGGGGGAGCGTCTGCACCGCCGGATTCTCGTCAAGTACGCCGCGCCGATTGTCGTCGCCACAGTTGCCGAAGCCTACGATGGCTCGATTGCCGGCCTGGAAACCAGTCACCAGCTGGTGTCCGGCGCGGCAGGATCGGTCGGTGCTGTGGTCGCCGCAGCGGACGGCCATATCGCCCGCCTCTGCTTCGTCCCGGAGATACCCGATCCGGAAGCGATGTCCGTGGATTCCAACGCAACCGGCCGATGGCAGATCGCGATCGATGGTACCGGGATCACCGGCGGCAGCTGGGCCATCCATCGCACACACGACCGTCTCGAGCTGGGAGTCGACGTGACCGAGCGGTGGCGTCCGGGGCCTCTACCGCTGCTGATGCGTCTGGTGACCACGATGGTGCCTGTCTTTCGCCGGTGGCCGACCTCCTACCGGTGGCGCGCCACTGCCCAGCTCGGCGCCGACCCCACTCTCACCTCCCGATGGGAACGAACCGGATCCGGCGGGCGGTATCTGAACCAGGACACCTCCCGATAGGACTGGCGCACCAGCCTATTGGCGAGCCGTGATGTGGGCGAGCTCCTCGCCCAGTGCGCGGCCCGCCACGCGCGCATCGAGCACCCCGGCGTCCAGATGCACGGTGACGCTGAATCGTCCGGCATATGACATCGCCGAAATGCCGAAACGGACGTTGCCCTGCAGCGGGGTGATGGGCCACGCGTGTTCCAGCGGCGCACCGGCAACCGTGAGGCGCTCCTCGGGCCCGCGGACGTTGGTGACGAACACGGCAATGAACCGCTGGCGTCGCGCGAGCCAAGCGAACAGGCGCGAACCCCAGCGGGTTCGGGTGAGTTCGTAGGTTCCTTGGGCGCGGGCCTCAGCCTTCGCGGACCGCGTGGCTGCCGCGATCCGCGCGAGCCGTTCGCCGGTTGCTGTCTGCCCGGTGGGCAGGGGAACGACCATCACGCCGACCGCGTTGCCCGACGAGCCGCGATGGGGGAGTGCCACCGGGACGCTGGCTGGCACCACGGCTGGCACGGGATGTCCGGCGGCCTGCAGGGCTGCCTCGGCGGCCGCCACCGACGCGGCGAGCAGCGCATCGTTGATGGTGGCCCCGGCAGTCCTGGCAGCTGCGGCGAGCGCGCCGAGATCGACGTCAACGAAAGCCACGCCACGCCGCGCTCCGATGGTTCCGAGCAGCACGGTGGATGGGACGGCGGCCCGGAACATGGCCAGCACCCGCATGGCGCCGGTCACGAAAGCACGGCACCACCCCCGGGCCGGCGGCGTCGCCGAGGCACGAAGTGACTCCGGGTCTTCGGGCGCCGGCCCGCTGTCGAACAGCCGCTGCACCACCCGGACACCGGCGACCCCATCGGCAACCGCATGATGTATCCGCAGGATCATTCCCGGCGCGGCGGGTGATGCGCCTGGCACGATCAGCAGCTCCCACATCGGCCGGTCCAGGGGCAGCGGCACGGTCATCAGAGCGGCGCCCAGGTCGGCGAGTCCATCGCGCCCGTCGACCGGATCGACCAGCCGGATGTGCCAGGCCAGGTCCGGGTCACAGGTCTCCCACTGCGAAGATCTGCGGACGCGCTGGCTCAACCGAGCCAACTCCTTCAATTCAGGGTCCGCCAGGCGGGCAGCCAGGGTCGCTCGAAGCAGCTCGATGTCAATGGTGCCGTCGGCAGCAACGAAACCGCCGACACCGAGGATTCCGGCGATCAGGAAGACGTTGACCTGGTCAGGGGCGTCGATCACAACATTGGACGCGTCAGCGGCACTCAACCGCTCCTCGTCGCGAGGTTGCCGCATGCGAACTCCTCGGCCCGGAATCCCTTATCAAGCAACCCCATCGTACGGTTCGCCGCAGCAGAATCGCCGACCCGTATCAGGTCGTCAATCGAGCCGCTGACGTGACACGAAGCGGAACCGGTCGCCTCGGAATCGTCCGACGGACCATTCGACGGTGTGCCCGTCCGGATCCCAGCCGGTCCGGTTGATCAGCAGCAATGGCAGCCCCGTCTCGACACCCAGCAGATCGGCGGTCACCGGATCGGCCAGCACGGTTTCTATCGTGTCCTCGGCGGTGGCGATGGTGATGTCGTAGGCCTCGTGCAGCGTGCGGTACAAGGACGAATGCGCGGCGAGTTGACCGGCCAGGTCCGGCAAGGGCCCGGGCAGCAAGGCGACCTCATGGGCGATCGGTTCGTCCACCGCGGTGCGCAACCGTTCCACCCGATGGACCAGAGTGCCGGGGGAGACCTGGAGTCGCTCGGCCGCCTCGGCGCTGGCCGGCACTTCGGAGATGTCCAGCACGATGCTGCCCGGATGCCATCCTTCGGACTGGAGATCCTGCGAGAACGACGTCAGTGGACGCACCACCATCAGCTTCGGCTGAGCCACGAACGTGCCGCTGCCCTGGGTGCGAGCCAGCCGCCCGTCCACCACGAGTTCGGCGATCGCCTGGCGCACGGTGGTTCGCGACGTCGCGAACCGCGCAGCGAGTTCGCGCTCGGTGGGTACCGGCGTGCCGGGAGCCAGACCCGCGATGAGCGCGAGGATTTCCTTCTTGACCAGGTAGTACTTCGGTACTCGCACGGCCGTGGGCTCAGGGTTCTCGGGCATGACGACAGTCTACAAGATTGGACTAGACAACCCTTGACATTGGTATTGGTCTATGCCATTCTCTCCTTATTGGTCTACACCATTTACGGCCAACGTTGTCCTACCGTCACGAGGAGACAGATGAGTACCACCACCTCGGGGTCAGCCGCCAAACAGAAGTCCGGCCTGCGCATCCCCGGTTTCGCTCAACTGCAGCGGCTCGGCAAGAGCCTCATGCTGCCCATCGCTCTGCTGCCCGCGGCCGGCATCCTGCTGCGCCTGGGGCAGCCCGATCTGCTGGGTCAGATCACCACGCCGGTGATCGGACCGTTCTTCGAGGCCATGAGCGCCGCCGGGAGCGCGATCTTCAGCAGCCTTCCGCTGCTGTTCGCGATCGGTGTTGCGATCGGCTTCGCCAAGCGGGCGGACGGATCAACCGCCTTGTCGGCGGCCGCCGGCTATCTGGTCATTGATGCCGTCTTCAAGACCATGTCACCGGTCGTGCTGCGCGACGTGGTCAATCAGGCCGGTGATCAGGCCGTCATCAACTACAGCGTCTTCGCCGGCATCGCGGTCGGCCTGGTCACAGCCTGGCTGTTCGACCGCTACCACAACATTCAGCTGCCCCCATATCTGGGCTTCTTCGGCGGCCGGCGCTTCGTGCCGATCGTCACCTCGCTGGCCTGCCTGATCATGGGCTTCGCGCTCAGCTACTTCTACCCGATCTTCAACACCGGCCTGACCGGGGTGGGTGCGTTCATCGGTGGCACCGGGGTCATCGGTGCTTTCGTCTACGGCTTCATCAACCGCCTGTTGATTCCGATCGGTCTGCACCACATCGTCAACACCTACATCTGGTTCATCTACGGCGACTACACCACCGCGGCCGGCAACGTCGTCACCGGAGAACTCACCCGCTTCGCCGCCGGCGATCCGGCCGCAGGGCTGCTGACCTCCGGCTTCTACCCGATCCTGATGTTCGGGCTACCCGCCGCCGCACTGGCCATGATCCATGTTGCCAAGCCGAAGCAGAAGAAGGTCGCCGTCGGCATCTTGTCCGCCGCCGGTCTGACCGCCTTCATCACCGGTGTCACCGAGCCGCTCGAGTTCGCCTTCATGTTCGTGGCGTTCCCGCTGTACCTGATTCACGCGGTACTGACCGGCCTGTCGCTGGCCATCGCCTACGCGCTCGACATCCATCTCGGCTTCTCGTTCTCGGCCGGCCTGATCGACCTCCTGCTGTACGGCAGCGCACCAGCCGCCAAGAACATCCCCCTGCTGTTGGTGATGGGCGTTGCATTCTTCGCGATCTACTACTTCCTCTTCCGGTTCGCCATCGTCAAGTGGAATATGCGTACCCCGGGCCGCCAGGACGACGATGACTTCGAGGCCGAGCAGGCCGCCAACCAAACCGATGCCAGCGGCTCCTCCGGCGGCGCCACCAGCCCCGCCTCCGCGAAGGCCGAGCAACTGATCGCCGCCTTCGGTGGCCGTGCGAATCTGGTCAATGTCGACGCCTGCATCACCCGATTGCGCATGGAGGTCGCCGACAAGAGCAAGGTCGACCAGGCTCGGCTGAAGGCCCTCGGTGCCGCCGGCGTGGTCGAGGTGGGCAACAACGTCCAGGCGATCTTCGGCACCCAGGCGGACGCCCTGAAGTCCGACATCCAGGACGCTCTGGCCGCCAATCCCACAGATCCGATCGAGACGATCGCCGCGATCGAAGAGATAGCGCCGGCGACGGTCGTGGCAGCCGAGGCGAGCGCACCGGCGATCACCGTCATGGCGCCGATCGCCGGCCGGCCGGTCGCACTCAAGGACGTGCCGGACGCCACCTTCGCCGAGGGCACCGACGGCCACATCGGCTTCAACGAGCCGAGCTCATCACTGGCCTCCCGCACCAGGATCAAGACCCTCGCCACGCAGACCCGCATCGACAACGCCCGCTTCTTCGGCGGCGATGTCGACCAGG
>Ga0334884_1001958_pt1 | contig 28101 bp, 18 predicted proteins | sample GraSluR1_MG_7_FD_207215 | JGI IMG/M metagenome (GOLD analysis project Ga0334884, IMG submission 207215) | Sludge microbial communities from methane-producing bioreactor in Wageningen University, Netherlands - Granular Sludge_12_05 R1 | ecosystem: Engineered > Bioreactor > Anaerobic >...
TGTGCAAGAATTTACCGTAAAGAAGAACATGGAACCTGGATTACTTCAGATATGGAGCGGGCATACATCCACTTACATGAAATGGGATATGCGCATTCAATTGAATGCTGGCAGAACAACATTCTTACTGGTGGATTGTATGGCATAAGCCTTGGGGCATGTTTTTTTGGTGAATCCATGTTTTCACTTAAACCCAATGCTTCCAAAGCAGCACTTGCCGCTTTGGTTCAATATACCCTTCAACACCAATTTCACTTCATTGACTGTCAAGTCAGCACCGATCACCTTCTAAGCATGGGAGCAGTTGAAATACCTCGAAAAGTATTTATGGAACAGCTTAAGCATGCGACACAACATGAAACCCGCTTAGGTAGCTGGCAGTCTTAAAAGTGACTACAGCGAAGTGCTTTTATCAGTAAACGAATATCGACATGTCAATTTGTGAACTGAAATCGCACCACGCTTGTAGTCTAGAAGTTCAAACGATATGCCTGGTTATACTTAACTGGGAATTGGTGTGAAGGAACTGTAAATTAATTGGAGGAAAAAACATGTGTGCATTAATGAAGTGCAATTCAACTTTTTGGGTACTGGCACTAATTGGTATTGGCGGTTTAGCCATTGTGTTAGCTGGAGGTAGCTCTATAGCAGATGATCATGATGAAGACAAGGTAGAAATCGGGGACAAAGTACCTGATTTTGAAATGTCAGATACAGAGGGCAATACACACAAGCTGGAAGATTTTGAAGATAAAATAGTGGTATTGAGCTTTTACTCACAGCATTGCCCCTGGATTATTGGTCATGATCCCCACATGAATGCACTGGCCAAAGAATACATGGAAAAAGATATTGTTTTTTTGGGAATTGATGCGCATGCGGGTAGATCCCTTGAAGCTATAGAAGAGCACCGCAAGGAAGTCGGTGTACCCTATCCAATTCTTAAAGATGTTGACAATAAATATGCGGATAAAATGAATGCCAAGGTAACGCCTGAGATTTACATTGTCGATAAAGAGGGCAATTTAGTCTACCACGGCGCTTTTGACAACCGAACCAGCCCTCGAGATGAAGGTGAAGTCAACTACGTCAAAAATGCGCTGGACGCGCTTTTAGATGGTAATGATATTGATGAGCCACGGGTTCAAGCCTGGGGCTGTGGAATCGTGCGTATATAAAGGCATTAACTCGCTGGTTATAGACTTACGGTTATAAAATAGAATTACTGTGTGTCCGGTCGAATATAGAAATTCGGTCGGACACTTTGATATACAGAACCAGCTAAGTGCTACAAATCAAACAACACATTTAAATTTTCATTCAAAGGAAGTTCCGTAATGAGATTAATTGACTCTTATCACAAATTTAATTGGAAGACCAGATTTATTCCGGTAAGTACATTCATTATATTGGCGCTCTTCATCCTTCAGGGCTGCGCTCAACCAGCACAAGACAGCATCTTGGAAGATTCTACTGTCGATGAGCAAGTGCAACCAGGAGGGGTTGAACAAGAAGATGAGGCGGAACCAGAACCCATAAATGATACTGGTGAAGAAGATTCCTATCCTCCCATTGCGACCTTAGCGCCCGATGCTCTGGTAGAATTACTTGCTGAAGCACAAGAAAGAGATCAGGTTGTTGTAATAAATTTCTGGGCCACCTGGTGCCCACCCTGCCTGGCAGAAATGCCGTACTTCATCCGCTTTTATGAAGAATATGACCAGGACAAAGTGCTTTTCCTGAGTATCACCGCAGACCACATCGATACGCTGGAAACAGCAGTGCGGCCTTATCAGGAGCAAGAAAATTTACCATTTCCCATCTATGTTCTGGTAGGCATGGACCCTACCCCATATTCCGAGAAAATTGGTTTTGAATTGAGTGGCGCACTACCTGTTACGATAATTTATGATAACAATGGCGAACTCGTGCAATCCTGGGAACGTGAAATAAAGTACGAGGAATTAGAAGAAGCAGTCAATCCCCTACTGCAAACACCCAGTTCTCAATAGCAGATAAGACATTACCAAGGCTTGGTTGAAAACAGACAAGCTGTATTGGTCCAAGGATAATGGCCAATACAGCTTTTTTTAATGAATAGTGCTTCGGATGCCGTAATTGTATACCCAATGATTTGCAGATCAATCCAATGGCTTGATGGCTATTTTGCGGTATTCAACCCAAGTGCCAGCTGGACCATGGGAATCCTGAATACCAATATGCCCCGATAATGCTTTCTCGCGTGTCTCATCACTGGAGTCCTGATCGAAATCGATCACTTTAATGCCATCTACTTCAACCGTGATATGTGTACCTTTACAAGTTATTTCATAACTGCGCCAGATTTCCGGTGTTTCATCCGGCCTTGGTTCTACAGCAGCAAAACCGTACAAGGAGCCGGTACAGTGAAGGTTTTCACGGGGTGGCACTTCACTCGAGATTTGTATTTCATATGCATTGATCCACGGCGCAGCATCGTCTTTTTGCGAGCGAATGAATACACCACTGTTGCCATTTTTAGCGACACGCCATTCAACGCGCAAAATAAAATCAGAAAATTCATGCGCGGTGTAATACAAGATATGTCCACCTTGTCCCGTTTCAGAACGTATAAGACCATCTTTAACTTGGAAATCTTCCTCATTGCCAAAGATTTCCCAACCTGTCAGGTCTTCACCATTAAACAATGAAAAAAATCCAGCTTCATCCGGTTCCGTTTCATGAGGAAAACGTGCTGTTTCGGCCATCACGGCAGTGCTTGGGAGCAACACCGACAGCAGCATGACCTTTAAGCAATTTACAACATACATCGCAGTATACCTCCTGTTGACAGACTAAAAATTTGAGTCGTTATATATAAGCTTACATACATTTCATTATTTATAATTGTGATTTGTTAACAAATTGAGGGCACTCCGGATATGCCCAAAGTGTGTCAGGGTAGTTTTTCCACATCGTAACATCTTGCGTCAATAGACCATACATATCCGGACGGCGTTGATGCATGGTACGCAAGTTTTTGCGAATGATTCGAAGCCACTTGAGATCAATCGTCGCATGCACACAGGCGTCACCAGGTTCCTTAATGCGCGGGAACATCCGCATTTCTTCCCGTTCTCCTTCCGCCTGAATACAGGCACCTCCGGGACTGGCAAAACCGGTATTTCTTCCATTGGTAATATTGCCACCAACGATACACCCATAAGCGCTGGAGGCAAACAGGCAATGGCTGTCTTCAACAATACCGTCCCGACCATTTATCCAGAGAATTATTTCCGCACCCGCATAAGAAGTACATCCCCAGGCTTCGGGAAAATATCCATCATAACATTGCAAAATACCAACAGGTCCGAAGTCCAGATGAAATACGGTAAACTGGCTTCCCAGGATACCCCGTGCTTCATGGTCCTGACCTTCCAATGGTGGCCAGAAATGTGGCGCAGGGCCAGATGCCGGATGACTTTTAAAATATCGTCCCAGCAATGATCCATCACGATTTACCATCAAAGCTGTAGTCGACCATTGTTCTCCATGCGATTCCACCATACCAACTATCGCATACATGTTGTGTTTATTGGTCAGGTTTAAAAAGCGTTGTACCCGTTCATGCGTAACTGTAATACGCTGTCCCAGAACATACTCCGGGAACACGATCAAGTCGCTTCCATAATCGGCTGCTTCTTCAAAGAAACGGGGCATACGTTCAATGGCTGAATCAGGATCACCATTGTCCGTTAGCTGCACCAAAGTAACTTTTGCTAAATCTTTCATGCTTTTTTGCATCCTTCATAAAGGTATAGGTTGACCATTGATTTGTGCATAACAGTACCGATTCAGAGTAGCATACCAAAGTAAATACACCAATTCCTACAGACAATTTTCCGGTAAAATTCATGGTATTATGGAATACTGGGCATGGTGGTTAGTCGCGCAAATAGAAGTTGAAATTATATAAATTACTGAAGAATGTAAAAGTTATATAGTTAATATACATATTATATAATATTATTTTTATGATTTAACATAACAAAACTATTCTCGCTACCAAGATTCTAATTCTTTACGCAAAAGTTTATTTGGCAACTATTTTTAAAAAAAGCGCATCAGCCAACTGGTTGCAAATATCTACCGCACCAGTATCTCCACCAAGCGTATTTTGTAAAACAATAATGGTAGTTTTGCTATCTGGCCAGTAACGCATTTCAGAATTGTAGCCGGGTACTGCACCATTGTGGCCGATATAGCCATCTTGCATGGAAATACCCAATCCATACCCATTCATGCCATCAACTGGCACAGCTTCGTATTGCTCGACACATTGTGCAGTACTTATCATAGTGCATTCACCCAATGCCTGTGCCCATACTTTCAAATCGTACAGTGTCGATATCATTGCACCTGCTGTCCAAGTGAGTGACGCGCTTGTTTCTGTTACATCCACCCAAAGGTCTTCATTGATCACCTGATACCCACGAACACAGGTCTCTGGAACACTTGCTCCCTCAGCAAGAAAAGTATCGTACAGTTGAAGAGGTTCTATTAACCTAGTTTGAATCATTGATGAAGCAGTCCTGCCTGAAACTGATTCTATGATTAGTCCCAAGAGAACATAATTCGTGTTGCTGTATGCGAAGCCTGTGCCCGGTTCAAAATACGATTCTTGTTGAAATGCCATTGATAGCTGTTCATCAGGGGACCATTCGTACAAAGGCTCTGTTAATACACCATAGTCGGCATCTACGCCATTGAGGTATTCCGCTAGGCCGCTGCTATGATTGAGCAACATTTTTATAGTTATCTTGTCGCCATTGGGCACGTCAGCACGAAACTGGTCTACGGTATCATCTAATTGCAACCACCCTTCATCAATCAACTGTAAAACGACCATTGCCGTAAATGTTTTAGTGATACTGCCAACCCGAAACTGACTATGTATATCGACATGAACTGAATTATCTATGTCTGCCAGGCCTTGCGCGGTGTGCCAGGTACCTTTACCTTCTACCCACACCCCAGCGACAGCCGCAGCTACATCTGTATCTATAGCCTCTTGAACAATTTGCTCGAATTGCATTATTAGTGCAGTATCAAACTTTTCAGTTGGGTGTAGCGGACACCCGAAATTACTGAACACAAGCAACGTAATTAGTACTAAATTTATCTTCCAAGTGATTTTATTCCAAAGGTTGTTTTCTGTCATCTGATTTCCCCAGTGTGAAAAAATAATTTTTTACCATTCAAAAAATAGCAACTATACGCATTGAAACTATACTCAATTCAGTCATACTTTACATGAAAAGCAACAACAATAAAAAAATGCTCCGGAGAATCCATTAGTCTAAATTCTCCGAAGCATATTTATGTACCAACTTACTATAATTGATTTACGTCAATACTCACTTTAATTAATCATGGACATTTCACTTAAAATATTGTTTATCTTGCCGGTACCGGTGGTGTACGAGGATGCATTACATCGCCTGGGTACAACACACCATTTGGCGCAAACTCATGCAGCATTTCATGAAACACAATTCCTCCCGCATTCATTGGAAATCTTCCACCAACCGGGAACCCGGGGACATCATTGATAACTACTGTAACAGCTGCTTGCTGGGGCCAACGCACAAATTCGACATGACCATCCAAGTACAGAATATTGGAACCTCCCGGAATGTGGTTGAAATGCCCATCGTCCGAGACATTGTCCCACATGATAGGTAAAGTTGACTGTGCCATGGAGCCAGCCCCTGGGTTGTTGATATCGGTAATAAAGAACCGTTCTACGCCTTCACTCAGCCGTGGTATGGGCAAGCTACCTGTTTCAGTCTGAAGCGTTCCATCCTGGTTTACAGCATTAACATCCTGGAAAATGGCAGTGCCTTTTTCAAGTCCAAACAGCCAAAGCGCTTCAATACGCGGCACAGTAGCGACCATATCATCAGTAACTGTCCATCCAATATAGGTGTAGGGATGATCACTGACTTCACAGGGCTCAACCACACCATTGCCAAAGAAACCATCAACCGCACGGTAATTGTCGCTGCCGGTAATGCCCTGGTCCCAGGTTTCTAACGCAGACTGACCATCTGGATTGCTGGGACAAATCATGACATTGAAATCGTTCAGATAATCTGGGTACACAGCTTCCGTATCAAAAATCTGTTCCCAAGAGCTGATCGTATTGTCACATCGTCTTGTTTTAATTGGTGGGTAACGGTTTCCTCTTGATTCATTGGCGTACATTTTCAGTGCCAGTCCCACTTGTTTTAAGTTGTTTGCACAGGATGCACGTCGTGCCGCTTCCCGGGCGCGTGCAAGTGCTGGCAGCAATATTGCTGCAAGAATTCCGATAATTGCGATAACTACCAGCAGTTCAATCAATGTAAATCCTCTAAGTTTAGACGGATTTATTATTCTCATAGGACCTCCTTTTTTATAAACCAACCAACAATTTATACATCTCATTTAATTAAGTTAACCTCAATTAATTATATTTTACCTATGCTTTTAATTGAAAGTCAATTATCATCAAAAGAAGCCTTTTTTACAGTTCTATTCTGGCGTCTGGTTGAGAAATTATTTTTGAAGCGGTAAGTTAATTGGCTGCTCTTTGAACAACCACACCCGGTGCTGCCTGGGTAAGGACGACTCTTTCACCAGTATGGTAGGATTGATGTTGTTGCGCACGCACAGCGAATTCCTGGGTATCGCATCGGACACAATACAACAGCTCATGGCCACGAAATTGCTTGCGGATGATTTCGCCGTTACATTCACCATTTGCAGGTCGACGCAGTTGAAGATGTTCGGGACGTAATGAAAGGGTTACATTGCCTTCAAATTCCGAGTTCAACTCAAGAAGCCCGATACACGTTTGTGCCATCCGTCCATGAGCACAACCGGTGAGAAGGTTGGTCTGCCCCAGAAAACTGGCCACAAATGGATTTGCAGGGCAATAATATACTTCTTCGGGCGTACCAATTTGTTCAAGCTTTCCATTTGCCATCACACCGACACGGTCCGCAATGGAGAATGCCTCTTCCCTGTCATGGGTCACCAGGATGGCGCTGGCGCCAATTTTCTTGAGAATATCACGGACTTCTTCACGAGTTTCTGCACGAAGCGCAGCATCAAGATTGGAAAATGGTTCGTCCATTAACAACAAACGCGGGTTAGGAGCCAGCGAACGTGCCAATGCAACACGCTGTTGCTGACCACCCGACAACTGATGCGGCATTCTATGTTCTAATCCCTGCATATTCAACATAGAGAGCAATTCTTTAGTACGGCTTACTTTGCTACTTCGGGAAGTACGTTTCAGTCCAAAGGTGATATTTTGAAGTACATTCAGATGCGGAAACAAAGCGTAGTCTTGGAAAACAAAACCGATTCCCCGGTTTTCCGGAGGTACATGGTGCCCCTGGCCAGCCAACAGGGTGTCATGGAGACGGATTCTACCGGCATCCAGTCGTTCAAACCCGGCAATCAGCCGTAACATGGTTGTTTTACCACAACCTGATGCACCTAAAAGAGTAAACAACTCTCCATCTTTTACTTCAAATGAAATGTTTTCTACTACAGGTGGAGTAGATTTCATATACCTTTTGCTTACAGAATCAACTTGCAGAATCATTACTCTTGCCTCGTCTCTCGTAACAACAACATACTTGTAAAAACAGCAGAAATAGTCAATATGGTTATTGCATAGGGAGCAGCCTGTGCAAATAATGCTTCATCTACCAAGCCCCACAAATCAACTGCCAGTGAACGAAAACCCAATGGGGACAATAAAAACGTAAGAGGTAACTCTTTCATGGCTGAAACAAAAACAAACGCCAGGCTGATTAGAATCCCGTTTCGCAATAAAGGTAACGTTACAAAGAAAAAAACACTCGTCCAACCATATCCGAGGATACGCCCGGCCTCCTCTAGTCGTGGTGATGTTTGATACAAAGCACTGCGAATTGGACCAACAGCCTCCGCAACGAAACGCATGGTATAAGCAAAGACAAGTATTATCATGCTTTGATAGAGTACTGGAATCACATTAAGCGTAAAGAAAATAAGCGCCAGAGCAAACGCCAGGGATGGAACAGCGTAACCCATATATGCTGCCCGCTCCATGAATCGCGTCAGTCGCGATGGAGCACGCAGACTCCAGTACACCAGGGGTAACGCCAGGCAAGTTGCGGCAACAGCAGCGGGAGCACTGGCTCGCGTCGACCCCCAGGCAGCTTCGAGCAATCGAGGCCAGACAGACCAGGAATCTCCCTGAAGCCCCCAGAATATCAGTGTAAACAGGGGTAACACGACAAAGCAGAAAACCTGTCCCACCAGGAATGCATATCCAGGTATTTTCCATTTACCCAACTGCACTCTTCTGGCACGACGGCTACCCACAGCAGTCGTACGGTCAAAGCGTGACTTCCGCAGCAGGTAACCTTCCAACAATAATACCAATCCGGTCAGAGCAATCAACATCAAAGCCAGCCAGGCAGCATAGGTGCGATCAAAACCGGCCATATATTGTCGGTAAATTGCATAACTGAATGTTTCATATCCCATGAGGCTCACAGCTCCGAAATCGTTCAATACATGCAAACCTGTCAGCAGAAATCCTGAATAACAGGCTGGTAACAACTGTGGAAGGATGACGCGCCACAGGGTATTCCAGCGAGATTGCCCCAGTGACTTGGCAACTTCTTCCAGCGAGGGGTCCAAGCCCAACATGGCCGACCTTAAATTCAAGTACAGATAGGGGTAATTACAGGCACTCAAGACCAGTGCTGCACCCCAGAATCCACCCAATCGGGGTAATGTTATGCTAAATACCTGCGCAAAGCTTCCGTAAGAGCCACTGAGCGCGATGTAACAATACGCCATCAAATATGCCGGCATTGCCAATGGGAACATGCCCAACACTGAAAAAAGACGCCGGCCATGAATGTCGCAACGTGTTGTCAGCCAAGCCAGCGGCATGGCTATCATCAGGCTTCCAATAATCACTGCTACGGTCAACAAAATAGTATTGACAAATAAAACCACATTCCGTGGTTGCAACAAAATAGCTTGCAGCGTGGCTGGCTCTGCGTCAAGAGCTCTTATCACCAAATACAACAGGGGCACTCCCACGCCCAACCCGACAGTCAACGCGGCGATATAAAAAAACAACCGGGGTGGTGTGTGAACCAGTGAGCTACTTATAAGATTCCCACCTCCATCATAAGTTGCAATGTGCCCTGTAAATCATCCTGCTTGTCCAGATGCAGTTCCGGTGCATAGGCCATTAAAGATTCTTGGTCCATCAATCCTGAAGCTGGTGCCATGCCTTCCATTACTGGATATTCTTTGATTTCTTCTGTGAAAAACACCTGAGATTCATTTGAAAGAACAAACCGGATAAATTTTTCCGCATTGTCCTGTTTAGAACTCGACTGCAATATACCTATGCCAGCGACATTCACCAAATTACCAATATCACCTTTTTGAAATGTGGTCTGCTCCACTGGAAATTCGGAATCTGCATCTTTTAATCGATAGAGATAATAATGGTTTGTAATGCCCAAATCGATCTCGCCCGAAGCTATGCCCTGCAAGATTGGTACATTGGAACCATATGATTGCGCTTGATTGCTTTTCATTCCTGACAACCATTCTCGCGTCTTGGCATCACCATATTGCGTTCGCATGGATGTAACAAATGATTGAAATGAGGCATTGGTTGGCGCCCAACCCACGCGCCCCTGCCAAGCAGCATCTGTCAGATCAAATACAGATACAGGAAGGTTCTCTTTATCAACGCGTTCAGGTGAATACGCCAGGACACGAGCGCGGCCGCTGGTTGCTATCCAATTTCCCACATAGGGTTGAAACGAAACCGGTCGGAGTGCCTGTATGGATTCAGAAAGGGTTGACAGCAATCCCGATGAGTCCATGGCATCAAGCGCGCCGCGGTCCTGTGCCCAGAAGATATCTGCCGGACTACGTCGACCTTCTTCATGCAACGCTATCGACAACTGGGTTGTAGCGCCATAACGCACCCTGACTTTAATACCATGACGCTCTTCAAATTGCTCCACCAGCGGACCTACTAAACTTTCAGAACGTCCAGAATACAACACCAGTTCTTGCTCATCGGCAGTAGAATCCAATGCATAGAAGGAAAGCGTTCCCGTAACCGCAGGTATTGTAAGTAAAAAGATAATGATTATTGGACTATACCGTCGCATAGCTTCCTTTCCTGATTGTTATTGTAGACTTACTTAACGCTAAGGGCACTATACAATATTTCATCACGGATTACAACCCTTTTGAGCCATAAACCTATGTCAACATAGAACAATTGGCCTATTTGATGTATTCAATTTTTTTGTGAATCCTGCATTGCATAAATATCTAAACGTACCCACATCCTGTACAAATACCTTTTCTTCTATGATAAACTGACGACTAATGGAAATCTTGTCGGTAGTAATAATAAGCAATTGAACATGGAATGCCATATTTTTACAACCATGCGGTATTCGTTAGAAAGTCGAGGATTGAGTTGTTTTCATGTAATGCAGAAAAAAAACTATGCCACATGGACCGCCGGAGTTTTCTCAAAGCCAGTGGCATCGCAGCGGCCAGTATCTGGGGCCTTGGCACTTTTCAGGGACATGCAGCAACGATGAAAGACCGCCCAAATATTCTGTGGATAACCTGCGAGGATATCAGTCCCTATCTGGGGAGTTATGGTTGTGCTGAAGCCTATACCCCCAACCTCGACAAATTGGCGGACGAAGGAATTCGTTATACCCAAGCCTATGCCAATGCTCCGGTATGCGCCGTAGCACGCTCGGCGCTTCTCACAGGCATGCATTCTCCCACCCTCGGCACCCATGGTATGCGTTGTAGAACTCAGCTTCCTGATTCGATTCCAGCATATCCCAGGATTTTTCGAGAGGCAGGTTATTACTGCACCAACAACCAAAAGACAGATTACAACTCCAGTTTTGAAGGGGACGCATCGCTCTGGGATGAGTCCAGTGGTCAGGCACATTGGCGGAATCGCAATGAAGGCCAGCCATTTTTCGCAGTATTTAATATAGTGGAAACACATGAGTCACAGCTCAGCCAAAACCGGATAGATCACTATGTGGCTTCGGGTGCCATCACGGAAACACCACGCAACGATCCAGATGACATTATGTTGCCGCCCTATCACCCCGACTTGCCAGAAATACGACAGGACTGGGTGCGGTTGCACGACTTGATTACCCGTATGGATGAAATCGTGGGCCTGCGGCTTGCCGAGTTGGATGAAGCGGGGCTGGATGAAGACACCATCGTTTTTTTCTATGCAGACCATGGCGGCATGCTCGCCCGCTCGAAACGCTATATTTATAACGTGGGACATCAGGTACCATTGATTATCCGTTTTCCTGAAAAATGGCAACATCTGCCTGGAGTTAAACCTGGTAATGTTTCCGATCGATTGGTCGATTTTGTGGACTTGCCCAAAACAGCCCTGTCGCTGGCCGGGATGACTGTTCCCGAGAAAATGCAGGGTCACATCTTCCTGGGCCCGGACATCGAACCAACCCCTTCAAACGTCTATTTATACCGAGATCGTATGTCTGAACGCCCAGATTTCTGCCGTTCAACAACAGATGGACGCTGGTACTACATTCGTAATTTTATGCCCCACCGTCCCAATGGGCGGGACTCACGCTATGGGCATTCTGTGCAGGCAAATTGGCGTGCCTGGGAAGCACACTACGAAGCCGGGAAATGTGATCCTGTCCAGTCGCAATTCTTTGAGCCCAAACCGGTTGTGCAATTTTTTGACACCCAGAGCGATCCGTGGCACGTGAAGAATCTGGCGGACGCCCCGGAGCTTCAGGAGCGTATCCGGGAAATGGAAACTAAACTGGATCAATGGATGCTTGCAAACCGTGATGTTGGTCTGATTCCGGAGCCGCTCTTCTATGATTTGGTAGGGCCTGACAAGCAATATAAGACACTGTATGAATATGGTCAGAGTGACGCCTACCCGATTGAGCGCGCTTTGGATGCCGCCAAATCGGCCAGTTGGGGTGATCCCGATAAGCTTGATGAGTACCTCACCTACATGGTAGACGCCAGCTCTATCGTACGGTACTGGGGTGCGTATGGACTCTTCATGTTGCGTTCTGACACAGCACAAGTACAACAAGCACTGCGGGAGATGGCTACCAATGATTCCATGAGTGGAAACCGAATTATGGCGGCACAGGCACTTGGCCGCTGTGGCGACCCGGATACCGCTTTCAAGACGATATACCAAGAGATCGAAAAAACGGAACTGGGCTATGTGTTTTTCCAGGCCATCAACGCATTCCAATACAGCCACACGGATGATCAGTTGACTCAAGAAGATTGGCAACACTTTAAAGACAGAGCCTCTAATAAAGGTGGCAGAGAAGACAGTTTTGGGTATGAATATGCGCTTCGAATTATTGATGATGCGCTGGCATTATGGCCTGAACGTCGGACTGTGGACTGATCTCAAATAACACACTCAATCTGGAAGAGACAAACATGCATTCTAAAATCCAGACAGGTCTGCATTTTGTTATGGTGCTGTTCTTGTTGTTTCTTATCATGGATTCGGCAGTCTGCTGTGCGGCAGAAGAAGATAAGGCAACCATATCACCCTATGATTTTCCTTATGACTTCTTATATGGCTATCCATTCCCAGAGTACCCCACGGCAGGCGCCAGCCATCCAGGGGTATCCGCTGATTATAAGTAATATTTTCATGCAGACTCTCGGAATGAAGTAACGCCATTAGAACTGGACCACCAATTTTATCTCCAGCAGCAAGCCCCATTAATGTTCCAATCACTCGGTCCATGGTTTGATTGAAGTGTGGCATGTTGTCCTTTTGCGAAATCACTGATTTGCTGCTCGCAATTTTTTAGTTAAATTGAAAACTACAGTAATTATTGTAACTATTACAAATCCAAAACAAATAGACATTACAGATAGGGTTGTTAAAATAATATACCATTCTAATCCTTCAATTCCAGCCCTATCAAAGAAGAAACGTTGTCCTCGTACATATTCAAATTCGTTGGTTGAATTATTTTTCGCCAACATCATTTCATAATAAGCAAAACTATCATTGGCAAATTGTGAACTTTGTAGCCCGATAAATACTAAATCTCTTCCAGACTTATCAACGGCATGAATCAGAATCCCTTTGACATTATCTCCTCCATCATATCCAGGTTCAGATTGAACAAGTAATCCACTTTCTTTCAAAAGGTGTTGGATATCAGGAAAATCTGTCAGATTATCTCCATGTCCATCTGGAAGTAAATTTCTATCGTCCAGCACTCGTAAAAGTCTTCTTTCCAAATAATAGTATTCGTAATCATAATTTTCTAGAATATACTCACTCAGTGTGAATGGGTCTTTGACTATGGTAATTTTTTGCTCCTTATCATTTTCGGTATCAACCGGTATTATCGATTTGACATGAGTGACATGATGTATCTCAGAAAACTCAGAAGGACGGAAAAAGTAGTACCCCCAGTAATACTTTGATAAGCTTATAGAAATAAGAAATGAAACCACAATCATTAAAATTGCTGTTGCACCAAATAGAACCCATGGTTGTTTCAGCTTTGTTACTTTGACAAGACAGATGCCAATTATTGCAGCAAGAAGATAACAAAGGAATATATTCAATAGCAATGCAAACCATTTTATTTTGATTGTGGTCGTGTTATCATCTGTAAAAAATGTAATTGGTGATCCAATACCAATTGTTAAATTAGAGTGTGTTAAAGACAAATCTTCTAATGGATAACTCACAGAATATGAATTGAAATACAAATGCAGAACAGATAATATTAACAAAAAAAGTATCAGTTGAAGAGCGGTTGGCTTTAATAACTTCACCAAAGATTTCATAATTAAAAACATCCTCCCGTTATCTATCCGAAATTCAACCCTTTTTTTATCACACTAACCCTTCGTTCTGTACCTGCATAATATCGCGCCAGCACCCATACCCAACAGAATCAAGGTGGATGGTTCTGGAATAACATGATCATCTTCGATTGGCATTACATGAACATTCATCGTGCCATAAACAGATTGTCCCAAACCATATACCGCAGCGGAAAAGGTATATACTCCCGTCAATGTTGGATTGAATGCATAACCATAATATGGTGAGTTTTCATCTGTCTCATACCAGTTTGACCATCCAGCTTCAAATCCAGGGGCAAATGTCATACTCAGAAAAAAATGTTCATCCCAAGCGACTGCTACTCCACTCACTTCTGCAAGGTCGTAATATCTGGTTAAATGTTCAGGATTACTGTCCCAGAGGTGTTGGAACCAGTAAGCTTCTCCATAGCTATCGTGATCAGGTGGAAAGGGAAGCAGTTCCCAAAATGCAGTATATGAGAATAGAGTTGATGTACCACCGTTATCTAATGGAGCAATGAAAAAATTCCCTTGACCGTCGTTGGGTAGTGGTTCACCATTAAAATAATGCGCTCCGACTCCAACACGAGCAACAATATCGCCAGCACTGTTTCTTAATTCACTGATTGCAAAACCATCGATAAAATAATCAAACTCTGGGGCCAGAAAATCGGCATATGCTCTTCCTGGCACAACTATCAACACGACGATCAATAACCCTTGAAGCCCTTTCATGACGAGACCTCCTTTGTTTATTAGTGTAATACACTTCTTGTTATATTACAACCCTCAATTCCCAAAAAAATAGCAGTGAATCATCCATGTAATTGACTCATAATTGAGTTTTTGTTGAAACCAATTAGTGTGTGTAAAGCAACCTGAGTGCCAAGTTTTGGAGGATTTATAGGGTGGAGCATGTATTGTGAGTTTTTAGGATAAGAATCTGTTTCAGATACCACATGATGTAGTTGTGGTTATTAAAAATTCTTGAATCGAAATTTAGAAGCAAATGTAAGCCTGTACACTATAGAATTACAGCTTTATTTTGAGTAGATTGATCAAAAAAATAGTTCTCAGGTATTCCATGGTAATTATTGTGGTGTTTTACAGCATAATTCAGATGCAATTTTACTTATACTACAAAAATTGACTTTCTGATCCAGATGTGCTATAAGTTCAGTAGTTTAGTGTAAATATATATGCACGTGCTGTACCAAGGGGGAATAACAATGCGCAACATCATTCATTGTCAAATTTCTTTTCGATTTTTGAAACTTTTAGTGGGTGTTATTTTGCTTGTTGGGGTATTGATTAATCTTGACTATGCCTACAATAATTACGAGGTAGTGCATGCTGACGATATTGATGCAACCTATTTTATACCACCCTTGTGTCAAGGGTTGGGTAATTCTCCTGATTTACTGATAAAAAATTACAACTTCATTGCCGAAAGACTCAGTTTGCCCGAAGATTTGGCGGGTAATGGTATACCAGATGTATATGCTCTGGAGTTGGTGCGACAGCTGGGTTGTGCGGATGAATACAGTGCCCTCTGGGGTGCCACTCTGAATGCATTCGAGATCAATTATTTGACACTTCAATATGAAGCAGATGCCGATACACTGACCGACTATCATGTAATACTTGCTGTTTTACTCCTCCTGGATGAAGATACCCAATATGCATTAATTGAACACCTCGCCGAACAAAATATTTATTTAACTGGTGATTATGCAGTGGTTCAGTGTCTTTCTATAGATAATTGTGCCCCAGCAATGGATGGTGAACATCCCTTGTGGGAACAATATCTTATATACCCTCCAGAAGCCGAAGGTTTATATACACCATATTCAGCGTCTGGTGAAGTTATTAGCGACGGGATTAGTAATGTTGAGCGACTTGATAATGATATCGAGTTTAAAACACCAGACATAGAGGACGATGTATCCAGTTCAACTATAAAATCTGGCAAACAAAGCGTAATAGGTATTTCTACCATAGAGGAGTTGCAAAAAATTGGAAATGACCCTGATTATCCCCTGGATGGACATTATGAGTTAACGAATGACATTGATGCTTCTGATACTATGAATTGGAATGATGGTGCTGGTTTTGAACCGATTGGAACAGGCGAAAAAACACCTGAAGAAACTTTCACAGGTAATTTCAATGGAAATGGACACATTATTACTGACCTTACGATTAACAGAGCTGATAGCAGCTATATTGGCTTGTTTGGAGAAACAGGAATCGATGCCGAAATACAGTATGTTAATTTACATAATGTAAACATAACTGGGAAAAATTGTGTCGGTGGATTAATAGGAAAAAATAAAGGTAAAGTCAATACAGCGCATGTGTGGGGTAGAATAAATGGTAGAACAGGTGTTGGAGGTATTGCAGGTTATAATAGAATGGGAATTTTAAATGTATGTAATGCTGAAGTACATATTAAAGGATATATTTATGTAGGTGGATTAACAGGATATAACAATATTGGTGAAATAGTTTCAGGGCATACCAGTGGTTCAATCGAAGGATTCAGTTCAGTTGGCGGATTGGTAGGAAGTACTGACAGTAACAGTGATTGGATAAATCATACTTCATATAATAAATCAGGTTATTACGATTCTGATTTTATTGAACATAAAGATTCTCAACAAGAAAATTCTATTTCATATAGTTCCTCTAAAGCGTGGGTATCAGGAAATCATAGGGTTGGTGGGCTAGCTGGGCAAACAATACATACGAAAATGTCCAATAGTTATTCTGAATCGATGGTAATGGGAACATTACAAGCTGGTGGTTTAATTGGTATGTCCTGGTTTTCAGATATAGAAGATTGTTTCTCAATGGGACTGGTAAGAGGTACAAATCATGTTGGTGGATTGATAGGGTATGCAACCACCAGTTCTGCTGCCAGGTGTTTTGCAATTGCAACTATAAAAGGACATGAGATTGTTGGTGGATTGTTGGGAAGAGCGCATAAACTTGATTTATCCGATAGTTTTTTTACTGGAACTATAACAGCACACGAACTAGTTGGTGGCCTTGTTGCCACACTTGATAGCAGTTCTATATCTAGTTCCTATTCCTCTGGTAAGATTTTTGGAACAGAAAATACTGGTGGTGCAGTTTCTTATAGATATTTGAGCTATGTTGATAACACTTTCTGGGATGTAGATAAAAGTTCAATTACACATTCAAGTGGTGGTACTGGTATGTCTTCCAATCAATTGCAATCTGCTATTACTTTCATTGATGCTGGTTGGGATTTTGATACTGTTTGGGGTATTGATGAAGGAATAGGTACTCCTTATCATCTATCACTTCAACATTTCTATGATCGAAAAACAGATTCTGTAATTAGTATTTCCAGTATCGAAGAACTTCAATGTATAGGGAATGATCCTGATTACCCCTTAGATGGACATTATGTGCTGACTCAAGATATTGATGCATCGGAAACAATATATTGGAATGATGGTAAAGGCTTTGATCCTATTGGAAAGTATGGTCCACACGGAGGCAGAGACTTGGCATTTTCTAGCTATCTTGATGGGCAAGGTTATCAAATTAATGGACTGCATATTAACAGGCCTGAAGAAAATTTTGTTGGATTATTTGGCTATGTTGTGTTTGGTGCAATGATTTTTGACATTGGAATAGTGGATTCATCAGTTGTTGGCAATGAGAAAGTAGGTACATTGGTAGGCCAAAATCGCGGGTTAATCTCTGGCTGCCATGCTATTGGTGATGTAGTTGGTTATGACTGGCATGTGGGTGGTTTGGCAGGAGAAGTACACTTTGGTACGGTAGAAAACAGTTATTCTGTCTGCAATGTATCAGGCAAAAAGTTCAGGGCTGGCGGCCTCATCGGATTAAATTATAATGGAACCATAAACGATAGTTTCTCATTAAGCAATGTTTATGGGGTAAATAATGTTGGAGGCTTGGTTGGGTTAAACTTTTCTGGGCAAATTAATCGTAGTTTTGCCAGAGGCAATGTTTTCGGAGAAGAATCGGTAGGTGGATTGGTTGGGCATAATTTTGAATTTGGAATCATAGCTGATTCTTTTTCTTCTGGAAATGTTACGAGTAATTTGTATTCAACTGGTGGACTTGTTGGCGTTAACTTTATGTGGGGTGAGATAAGTAATTGTTTTTCAACTGGGATGTTATCAGGGCCTGGTATTAATGGCGATTATTTTGGAGGTTTGGTTGGCTTTCATGTAGACCACGATTATACCTACAATGCACTTTTTTGGGATATCGAATCCAGCAATATGACGACATCTAGAGCTGGTACAGGCCTGACAACAGCGGCAATGATGCAGCGTAATACATTTGAGGATGCCGGTTGGGATTTTGAAACTATCTGGAGTATCGACGAAGGTATTTCATATCCTTATTTACAAGCTTTTTTGTCTCTTGTCCCTGATATCACAGGAAAAACATATATAGAAGCTTTGTCCGAAATCAGAGCAGCAGGTTTCTTACATGGTCAGATTACCGAGATATATCAATATGGTATTGAACCAGGTTATGTTATCACTCAATATCCTGAACCTAACCAAAATAGAACCATCGATCAATTTATCGATATCGTACTATCCAAAGCACCGGACCCCATTACGGTGCCTGATTTAATTGGAATACAGATTTCGGAAGCTGAAGTAATAATTACCGAACTGGGGTTTTTATTTCACGAAGTAGAAGAAGCTTATGATGAGGTAATTCCTTACGGGCATGTTATTAATCAAAGTCCCGAATCTGGTGAAACAGCGTTCCCGGCAGACATGATTGTACTGGTGATTTCTGCTGGTCCCCAGCCTGTTGAAATTCCTGATATTACGGGTCTCACAGTTGCGGAAGCGGAGACATTATTAAATGAGCTAAACCTGATTCTGGGCTCAACTGAACACGTATACAGCGATGTCGTTCCAGAAGGCATTATCACAAGTCAGGAACCAGGCACAGGTTTTATTTCCGCATCAGGCAGTATTGTAAATATAGTCGTATCATCAGGTCCAGAGCTATTTCCGGTTCCTTCCGTAATTGGCTTGACCCAAATACAAGCAGGCATATTGCTAGGATCATCTGGATTTGATTTAGGTAATAGTGAGCATACCTACCATGATGAGATACCAGAAAGCCAGATTATCAGCCAGACTCCAGATGCCGGTACATATTTTCCAGCAGGCACCTCAATTGATGTTGTAATTTCTTCTGGACCGGAATTAGTTTTAGTACCGGTATTAATCGCTATTAATCAGGAAGAAGCGGAGCAAAGAATTAATTCTTCTGGATTGCTGGTTGGTACCGTAACTTTTGAATACAACAATGTTATTGCTGAGGGTTATGTGATAAGTCAGGCACCAAGTGCAGGCGAGCGTGTCGTAATTGGCAGTACAATTAATTTTGTGGTGTCACTCGGTAAAGAAAAAGTTATCGTACCTGACATCACGGGATTGAACTTGACTGATGCAGAAGCAGTGTTAACCAATGCAAATTTGATAATTGGCAGCATTACTGAAATCCACAATGATGAGATACCTGTTGGATTAGTGATACACCAAGTTCCGGTTGCGGGAGTGTCCGTTGCGCCAGAAACTGCGGTCGATATAATTCTTTCCCTGGGCTCAGAAGAGGAACCGGATACTGTAAGTGTGCCCAATGTCATTGCCATGCAATCAGAATCAGCCATTACTGTAATCGAGAATAGTGGTTTAGTTGTGGGCACAATCACAGAAGAATACAACGACGATATTCCAGCAGGACAAGTAATCCGCCAAATTCCAGAAGCAGGTATAGAAGTTGAACCAGGGAGTCATATCGACTTGGTAGTGTCTTTGGGTAAACAACCAAAATCACCGGCAATGTGTGGTACTGCTACCAAATCATCAAGTAATCCTGCAGGCAATGTGGTTTTGTTGTTTGGAGTGTTGTTAGTCTTGATCTGCAAATGCAGAAATCGAGAAGCAATGTAGCTGAATAGCATTCATGTAAAAACCTTGATATATCACTGGGAATTGTTCAGAAAAGGATGTTTCCGGTGATTGCTTTGTGTGCATAAATGCTGAACTTTTGTCTTCAGTTATACACCCCAATATAGCTTACATCATTTCTTTTTCTGAGCAAACCCAAAAAATTCTACTAACTTCCCCCAAAGACTTTTTTATTCTCAATTCGATGCAATATACTGTTGATTCTTTGTGACAATTTATCGTTTACAGCAAAGTTATTTTTACTGCTTGGCTGCAAAATAGATTTGATTTTTCCAATCTGTACAAGCATATCATGACATGGTTCAATGTGGTGTGTATATTCTTTATAGAAGTGGAGTATTAAACTCAAGAACGGTATGTTTTGTAAGTAAAAAAGTTGTGTCTCCGGTAATGGAGGTGGACGCACAGGATCACAACAGGAGGAAGACGTAAAGCCTTCCCCCTGTTCATTAGAAGTTGTATGCGCGTTTATTAACTATTACTGTACTTGATTGTTACCTGTATCCGTTCTTGATTTTTCGGCACCAGGAACAATGTGGATTCTTCTACATCATGTGTTAATGTTGCCAGGTTCTCGTGTTGAACATCGACGATATGCATTCCTTCCTGAAGACGTACTCGGAAAGCCAATTGCTCTGGCAGCTTATGGCATTCCGACAAGTCTACCTCAAGCGAGATCGTGTGCTCTGCGGGGTTTGGAAGAATATGATAACTGATACGTCCCCAGGGGGTTGGTGCGTCTGATACCACCACGGGCAATTCCTGGGTATACCACGCTTCGGGAATGAACGGTGCAATCCAAAGGGTCTCATTTTCTTCCTTTAGCAACATCAGCCGTGACTGATAAACGAGATACCCAGTCTCATGCGTTTTGTTATAGGCGCCATTAAAGAAATGTTCCCAGAGCGATAGGTCTTCCCGGTTTATCAAGGATGAAATACTGTTGAAATAGGAGCGAATGAATGGTTTTACATCGTTGCGCATGGCCAATATATCAAAATTACGGGCATAATACGGTTGCACCTTGGCAAACCCGCCGAGGTTAAACCAGTCTGCTTCGTTCTCTTCAGCAGGATAATACATCCAGCCACTTTTAAGAAATTGTACATCTTCCATGTGGTCAAGCATCCAGTCTGTTTCACGAGATTGAGGCGCGATAACCCCCATTGGCACCAGGTGATGGCTACCCAGCTCAACGTCATATGCCCAACTACGGCCCACATCTTGTCCCGGGTACAAGTTTTCCATTAAACCCCAGGCGTAGGGATGCGATGGATTAAACGGTACCCAGGAACCATCACGCAGTTTTACTACTGGCGCTCTTTCCTGCGCGTAACGAAATGCGTCAAGAATGTGCTGCCGATGGGTTTCTGCATAGGCCAACATCGCATCGGCTTCCTGGTCTCCAATAGATTTCAGGGCTTCTGCAACAGACCTCAGCCCGACATAATAATATCCATTGATGTAAAAGTAGTACTGGAATGATTCCCAGTCAGCGGCAGGGCCAGGCGGTACCAGTCCATACTCGGGCATCTTGTTGCCCGCGGCATCCAGTACCATCGTTTTCTCACTCTGCGCCTGGACCCACCGTGCGACACGCTTCAGTTCTGCAGCATGTTTTTCAAGCCAGTCCCTGTCTTGGGTCAGGCGAAAGTATTCTCCCACAGACCACAGATGCCAACCTGTACCCATGGTAGTATAGCCAGTAGTAAAATATCCGGCTTCATTATACCGTGCAATGTAGTATTCCAAGGCACGGCGTGTGTAGTCATCATGGCCCCAATACGCCAACCCGCGAACAATTGAATTAGACTCGCTTTCAAGTGGTCCATAGAAGATAGAAGCAATCCAGGGCGCAACACGCTCGTAGTCCTCACTACGTGAAGCCAGCAAGCAATGGATTATTGACGCACGCATAGTGTCCTGTAGCATGGTGTCCGGTAATTGCGCTGACATGCTTCCATCAAAGACCAGGTCCCAGTGCGCAATGGCATACGCAAGATAGGGCGCCTCTGGGTCCAATGCCAGCATTTCTGAAGTACTAATTTCCCAACGTGGAATGAGCAGCCGAACCTGCGATTCTTCTTGTGGTTGAAGCATCGTTTCAAGCAGAAGTCGTGATGGTGTTTCGGCTTGAATACTCAGCTTTGAATTGCTTCCTGGCATGGTATACACCCGGACAACAGGTTGGTCTCCAAATAGAACAATCCAGTCATCACCTGCTGCTTCAATTCGGATGGCATCCGTATTTTCCTGATGATTAATGGACAATGCCATTGTGAAATTGGCAGCTTCCTCCCCCTTATTATGCATGGTCAAATCCATTACCCCCAGTGGGTGACCGGATTTCCATACAGGCGTTTGCGCTCCCTTGACAGGTATATCAAGGGGTGCCACCAAGGTCTGTTGTATTATTTCCAGGTTTTCATGTTGAAGGGTAATCGTCGGGACTGGGTACCATACTGCATCGCGATGAAATGTACGTGTGATGGATACATCCGCAGCATCAATACCCGGTATTTGCGGTTGAATCTCCATTGGATACGGGCGATTCAATCCCGTTTCATATAGGTTGGCTGCTTCGAGGTCTGGCTCAAAGGTCAGTCGCCCTTCTCTTGTCAAAACGAATTTAAAATTATCATTTGCAAGGGAGAGCATGGTAGGCCCAAGATCGCCTTCAGCACGGTGTGTATATTCAATAGCTTGTTCGTAGGTCTGCTCGGGCATAACCTCAACCTGTTCGAGTACAGTTTTACCTTCTGCCAGACGTTCCTTGGCTTCATCAAGCGTAGTAGTTGCTTTTGCCGTACTGACAAATACGCCACCATACGGCACATACACACTCTCCTCACGCAGTATGTCGTCCAGTGCAATTGCGAAAGCTTCTTCTGAAGTACGTATACGCAACACAGATCGGTCTGACATTCGCCAACGACTCGGTGAGCAATAGTGTATTCTCATTTTATCTTCATTTGATTCAAGTACATATTGGTGTGTTTTTGCATCTCCAGAAACAAAGAAACCATTATAGATTTCAAGTGTAACTGGAGGATTGACCACCAAGTCATCCAATACAATAACAAACTCATTTTCAACCCAACGGTTTATCGTGAATGCTAGTAATTCTTTGACTTTCAGTGGAGACTCAAGTCCACCAACAAGCCACCGGAACTTATAAACACCATCACGCAATTCAGGCTCGTCGCCCCAATTCAGATGGTAAATCATGGTGTTGCCATCCAGATCGAGTACTCCCGGCAGAGAACTCCACTTTCCTTGCCACGGCGCACCACCAGGTGTTATGCCATGCATGGGTACTTTCCAGTATTCGAGTGACACGGAACTGGCATCGGGCAGTATCTGACCGGGCACCAATTCTAAGCTCAAGCTTCGAATACGCCGACGTTCCACCCATTGAACTCCAAGACAACCGGTGTCTCCCCAGAGTGGTATCTCGAACACACCATCACCATCCGGCAAAAGATGTTTATCCAAGAAGAGGTCTTCTTCCAGTACTTCTTCAAGGCGACTGCTTCTTATACCTTCTTTGCGGTTCGGCTCTGATGTATTGATGTAACCGAATTGCGCGATGTCAATCAATTCCTGTTCCATGGCCTGGATAGCGGGATTTGAGACAAGGCGTGGATTAGCCCAATTGGCGGCATCATTCATTATGCCGTCACCACCATCCTTCACCACCAGTCTTAATTCGTCCGCATCTTCGAGTGAAACCGAAACGGACTTGGCAGGTGTGTGTTCCGTCATCAGACCACTATCAAACACTTTTTTCTCGTCGACATACACTTCAAACTGAACACTACCGGGACCACCATCTTGCCATTGCACCCCGACTTCAGCATCAAACCTCAGAAAGCGTCCCTCCAGTGATAACATGGTTTCGCTTGGAGCATGCACCCCAAGACCATAGTTATACTCCGTATCTGCAATACGCAACGAAAGCGGTTCAATATCTGGTGCATGGGCGGCGACATTACGTCCCATTTGTCCCCAACCCTGGGTATGAAATTCCATCTGGCGCAACAGATAGGTCATTGAAGAACCGTTCTCTTCCTGCGTTGTCATTTCAGAAAAAGCTCCTTTGTTGGTACTAAACAATATCAATAAGACCATGTACATTATTGTGTGTCGCAAAAAATATTTTTTCATAAGCTCTATCCTCTTCTAGAAACCATCCATACAAACCAATTCTGCATATTAAATCTCAATTTATATCAAAAATGGAATGTATCCAGCGGCAAAATTCATGTATGATATTGCATGTTTCAAGATAGTAGGTAAAACAAGCATTGACTTGAAGTAATGCTCCCAGTCAACAGCAAATCCTTTAGTCGATTAATAAGAGCTTGTGATGCTATGCCGCATCCAAATTTGTGAATATATGTATGGAGTATTGTATGCAGCGAACTTTTAAAAATGCCTGGGTTAATCCTGACATATATTTGACAACACCACGCCTCCTCATGGCATGGGAAGGGTGTTATGCCATCCGGTATCCCAAACCGACACATTATCAACAGCGGGTATGGGTTCTGGATTACACTTTTGGTGAAGGAGGGCATTATTGTGTTGGTGACAAACCGGTGAACCAACAAGACTGGCAACTGCGTAAAGCCTGTACTGCACATTTGTATGCACCTGGTGCGATTTACTGGGAAGACCATAAATCGTTATCCATGTCCCATATGCATGTAGCGCACATCACCTTTACTGGTGGTGAGATTGTTCACCTTGAACGCTATTGCAAAAAAGGGTTTGCGTCATTTTTGGATACCGGAAACAGGGTTGGTAGCTTGTTGCATCGAATGGCAAATCTGGGTGGACAACGCAGCGAGAAGCAGGTACACAAAGCAACCAGTCTGTTCTATTCATTACTCCAGGCCTTGGAGGAAAGTTGCATTGTATTCAGTAACCACCATGTACTTTTACCTGAAGGCCAAACTGAAGAGCACACAACCCCTCTGGAACGTGTTGTATCTTATATGGAATCACACCTGGAACAAAGGGTTTCGCTAGCCAGTGTGGCAGACAAAATCGGCATATCAACATCCACCCTGGCACATGCACGCTTCGGTGAACACAACGACCCTCCCATGAGTTATTGGAATCGACTTCGGGTTGAACATAGTAAAGCGTTACTGATGCGAGGTTGGCGTTTAAAACAAATCGCACCGGCAGTTGGATTCTGTGATCCATACCACTTGTCAAAAACGTTCAAGCAATATACCGGTATGAGTCCTAGTGACTACATGTCGTCAATTCATCAAGCTACGCCAGGGTAAACATACGCAATTTAAGTGACCTATCAATTCAAACAGTGTTTTTCATATAAATGAGTTTTTAATGTCATGAAATCATGTATTAGTTGTTATGTTCCGCATTTGGTGTTATTTCAATTTGGAAGTCTGGCTGCGGTGTAAATGCAAGTAGATACCCACGCATACGACAGAATACGCGCCCAGCGTCAATGCCTGCTGCCCACAGATGCGCAGAATCATAAGGTGGATTAATCTGAATTCCTGTTAACTCCATGAAAATATCCCCATTAAACAAAAACGCCCGACCGCTGGCAGTTCGCGCATTCGCTGATGCACTGGCAAATCGACTTGTATCTTCAAACGAAGCGATAATGGTATTGGTCGCCATAAAAGTAGAGACGAAACCTGTATTATTCTCCCGGCTGTGACTGGGCTCGACCATAAAAGCTGTCTGACGAGCAACTGCTTTGTCTCCGTCACTGCCATTTGAATCGAATCGCGTTCCATCGTCAAAGCCGGTAAAAATCAAGGCATTCGCAACCCGATTGGATAAATGAGTTGGCCATACAAAGTGACAACCGATCACGCATTGATCAACTTTGAGTCCACTCATATCACCCCAGGGGCCATTCCCTGGAGGTAACGACAACGCTGCTTTACCCTTTACCGGATTGTACATGGGGTAGGTATCAGAAAATCCAAAACGAATGCCCGTATGAATCCCAAAAAAGGTTATGTCAGAAAAGCTGTATCCATCCACATGCCCAAGGTGAATACCGACATTGTCATGATGTGAAGCGATAATGCCATATATCCAGGAAAAATGTTCTCCATCGTATGCGGCAAATGGACCACCAGGAGACAACGGTCCTGTGTTTGGCACCCATTCATAATTGTGGATATGCATGACATCTAGCGCTTTTTCAATGGCAAAAGCACGCCGGTATCCAAAGGAGGTTAATCGCTGAAAATGGCATTTTCCGCCTGAAGCGATGTAGATAAAATCAACAGCCCGATCACATACGATATCTTCCAGTACTACATTAATAACTCCATCGCCGTAAAAAGTTGGACCATACGGTTTAACATGATCGTCCAGGAAGTTTTGTCGTGCAGTATCGAAATCAGGGTAATAAAATTCAGATTCTGGATTTTGAAAAGCTTCATCAGACGGCATGGGTTGTTCATCATAAAAAATCCAGAAACCACGCACCGCAGCTCCGGGACTCAATTGAAAAAGTGGTGCCTTTTGTACGCCTTCATACTGATCCGCTTTTGGCCGAGCTAAAATTTTTGAACCTTTTACATTGCGGTCCGGCAAAGTAAACACCGCACGTACATTGCTTCCCGCTCCGGCAGGCATACCTATCAACGAAACACCTTCCGGGATGTGTACCGTATGTGTGAGTACATATCCCAACCCACTACCTACAGGAGGTACATACACCCAACCCCCTACATCTGCCACGGAATTGAGCGCATCTTGAAATGCAGCGGTGTCGTCAAACACACCATCACCTCTGGCACCAAAATCCTGTACAGACACACCGCCTTCCAAGGCCATAGTTGAGCAAGAAAATCCAACAACAATTAGAATCAGAAGACTCATCGACTTTACTCCATTCGCTATACCTTGACCATTGTTCACAGTTATCTTGTGCCGATGGATTATGGGGCCATTCTATCCCCATTGGCCCGTATAGAAGGATTTGAATGATACGTATAAATTTACTGAATCAGAGTTGGCCTTTCTGGTTATGCAGGACATCCCAATATAATTGTTTGGATGCTATCACAACACAGGCCACTCATTTTGATCATCGTTATAATTGGCATCAGATTCAGGGGAATCGCCATTGAATGCTTCCGGATAATACTCACGCATACAACGGGGGCACACCCCATGGCTGAACTCGACATCAGAATGTTGCTCGATATAGCTTTCCAGACGTTGCCAGGAAGCATCATCGTTATAGATATGCTGACAATGCATGCAGATAGTAACCATGCCATGCAGGGTCTTAATCTGTGACATTGCTTTTTCAAGCGCAAAAACTCGTTTTGCCAAGGCATCTTGTAAATCAACTACACGACGTGCTACACCAATACGCGCACGTAATTCATGTAAATTATAAGGTTTGACAATATAATCATTGGCACCGGCTTCCAGTCCTAAAACGATATCTTCTGGTTCTGCACGCGCTGTAAGCATGATGATGTATAATTGCTTCCCAGCATTGCCGCTTTCGCGTAAAAGCTTGCACAATTCGATTCCGTCCAGCCCGGGCATCATCCAATCGAGTATACAAAGTTGCGGGGAACCTTCAATTTGAAGCATCTGCCAGGCTTCGTCACCATCTCGGGCAATTTGGATTTCGTAATTCCATTTTTTCAGCATTGCCTCCAGCATACTACGCGAAACCAAGTCGTCTTCCGCAATGAGGACTTTCATGCAATTATCCTTGTCAGTTCAATAATACTGTATTATCTTGAATAACATGCAGAAACTTCATGAGGTAAATTTATTACTTAGAAAGTCATACCAAGCTGATCCGAATTGTGCATTACTGGTCATGAATTCTCGCAAGCACTCCAGACGTTGAATAAGCGCGTCATCCAGTTGATGTTCAAGTCGACAAGCTTCATTGTCTGACCAGGCTACATTCATCTTCATGACATCGGTTAGAAAATCAAAGAGTATTTTGTGTCGTGTACTGAGTTGATCCGCCAGCCGATGACCATCCTCTGTTAAGTCAACATACCCATAAGATTTGTGTACAACGAGTTGCTTATCAACAAGATCACGCACAGCACGGCTGGCTGCGGGGCGGGTTACCTGGGCGGCTTCTGCA
>Ga0334884_1001964_pt1 | contig 28035 bp, 19 predicted proteins | sample GraSluR1_MG_7_FD_207215 | JGI IMG/M metagenome (GOLD analysis project Ga0334884, IMG submission 207215) | Sludge microbial communities from methane-producing bioreactor in Wageningen University, Netherlands - Granular Sludge_12_05 R1 | ecosystem: Engineered > Bioreactor > Anaerobic >...
TGCCACGGGCATCAACGGATGGTCTCGGCTGGTAATAGTAATAAGTACGGACGAGGACGTCCGCGCCAACCGGCAACAGGTTGCCACGAATGCACGAATGTAATGATTGAGCGAGCGTCTTCAGACGCGTGCCACGAGCATCAACAGAATCAAACCTGCATAACGTAACCCACGCAAAGCCCCCGCCAAATCGGGGCAAGCTGCCAAGACACAAGGGTTATTTTACGAACCCGTAATTCCTGGTTTCCCCGCAAGGCCAGGCGGCAATAAATAACGACCTGACCTGACAAGTATTCATTCAACTTGTCAGGTTTTCTTGATTCCGTAGGGTAAAATGACGTTTGCTCCGTGCCGGCCGGCAAAAGGTTAATTAAAAGTAGCCACGATCCCGATAGCGATCGGGACACGAATGTAATGATTGAGCGAGCGTCTCCGCTCAGGCCGCGGGGCCGCGCATTCGCAACAGGGGAGATGCCCTGGCATTGGTCCGGGGCCTCCTCTATTTGTTCAGATCGGGCAAACGCACGATCCAGCCGGCTTTAAAACATCCCCAAAGCCCAGTAAGTATGGCCTCCGCCGCATCATGAGTCGGGATATTCATCCCCGGGGCATCTGAACTTTTTATAAACTGCATGGCCATCTTTACCGCCGTTTGTTTGGCTTTCGTTCCTGACCTCTGCTGGCGGTTGTAAAGCAGATCGCGCCTCCATTCGCCGGCATCTGTTCTTATTGTGGTAATCCCCAGTTTTCCGGCCGCGTGTATCCAGGTTTCGGCAACCGGTCCTCCGCCTTCAATAATCAGATATTCAAGGCCATCAATGGATTTCAGCAATGGGTAAACTGCTCTGCGAAGCCCTGAAATGGAGCCCATATTGTGTGAGCGGTACCAGACAAGTTGTCCTTGATTGTTAAATAACGCCAGTCCCGTGCGAATGCCGGCATCCACGGAAAGCAGCAAGCGGTCTGAAGTATTTGATGTATTCATTAACAATTTACTAAGATTGGTTCAGAAACGGTTCCTGACCGGTGTATCAAACACAAATTTAATGAAAGCGCACCGATTAGGGACGGATTTTGAAGCTGTTTCAGCGGCTGCAACGAATGAATACTGAATTATTGTAACTTTTACACTAACTCCAACCACATCTTATATCCGGTTTATCCGGAAGTGATGGTTAATGTCTGAAATCAGATTTTTTTCTGAGAGATAAGACAGGCGGAACCTGAACGGATGCCGTAAGGGATATGCGAGTACATATTAAATATTTGATAATAAGTTTAATGCAATAATTTTAAACGGGTAATAAAAACACCTTTTCCCTTTGTCAATCGGGGGAAAGTTTCTAATTTAGCCCGCACTAACACCGGATTTAAAAACCAACTAAAATATAGTTTTATGTTAGAACTTGACTGGACACACTTACCCTTCGGGTATGTAAAAACCGACTACAATGTCCGTAGTTATTACAGAAACGGGAAATGGGGGGAGCTGGAGATTTCCTCCTCTGAATATGTAAGTATGCACATTGCTGCCTCTTCGCTGCATTATGGTCAGGAAGCATTTGAAGGGATGAAGGCATTCAGGGGAAAGGACGGTAAGATCCGTATTTTCCGTTGGGATGAAAATGCCAAGCGTATGGAAAATTCGGCCAACGGTGTTATGATGGCTGTTGTTCCGCATGATCTGTTTTTAAAGGCCATCACTACGGCCATCAGGCTCAATGAGCGCTTTATTCCGCCCTACGGAACCGGTGCTTCGCTGTATCTGCGGCCGTTGCTGATCGGAACCGGTGCACGCGTAGGGGTAAAACCCGCCGACGAGTATCTCTTCCTGGTATTTGTTACCCCGGTCGGGCCTTATTTTAAGGAAGGCTTTAAGCCGGTGGCCCTTCAGATTGCCCGCGATCATGACCGTGCAGCCCCCAAAGGAACCGGCCGTTTCAAAGTGGGCGGAAATTATGCCGCCAGCCTTAGCGCCGGTGAGGAAGCCCATGCCGCCGGTTATGCCGCTGCACTCTTCCTCGATGCAAAAGAGAAAAAATTTATTGATGAAGCGGGACCGGCAAACTTCTTTGCCATTAAGGGAAATAAATATATCACCCCGAAATCTGAATCCATTCTTCCTTCCATTACCAACAAGAGCCTGATGGATCTTGCCCGCGATATGGGTATGGAAGTTGAGGTAAGGCCTGTACCGGTGGAAGAGCTTGCTGAGTTCGACGAAGTAGGCGCCTGCGGGACCGCTGCCGTGATCTCACCAGTGTGTAAAATCGATGACCACCTGACCGGACATGTATACAAATACTGTAGCGACGGACAGGCCGGACCGGTTTCCACCAAACTTTACAAGCGCCTTCAGGGGATTCAGTACGGCGATGAGCCGGATATCTTCGGATGGAATTATATTGTTGAATAACAAGCGAATGCTGATAAAAAAAAGCCCGTGAGAACGGGCTTTTTTTATGCTGGGAAAGTGAATTATTTTTTTACCAGCAGACCGGCCATTTCTTCCTGCATGACTTTGGCCTCAGCAGCTGCCCTTTCGGTAAAATCAGTGCTGCCTGACGCATAAATTATACTACGTGAGGCATTTACAAGCAATCCGCAATCTTTGTTCAGTCCGTATCTGGCCACCTCCTGAAGGCTGCCGCCCTGAGCGCCGACGCCGGGTACCAGAAGAAAATGATCCGGAACAATTTTTCTTACTTCTGCCAGCATTTCGGCCCGGGTGGCGCCGACAACAAACATCATATTGCCTGGGTTTCCCCAGCTGGCAGCTGTGGTCAGTACCTTTGAAAACAGTTTTTCTCCCTGCCTGTCTTCCGAAAGCTGAAAATCAGCAGCCCCCTTGTTGGATGTGAGTGCCAGAAGAATTACCCATTTGTCTTCAAATGACAGAAAGGGTTTGACGGAATCCTCGCCCATGTAAGGAGCCACGGTCACAGCGTCAAAATCAAACCCTGAGTCCTGTTTGCAGAAGAAAGCTTTGGCATACTGGGCCGAGGTGTTCCCGATATCGCCCCTCTTGGCGTCGGCAATGGTGAAACACTGGTCCCTGAATGACTCCAGGTAAGCCATGGTTTTGTTTAAACTATTGAGACCGGCTATGCCGCGCGACTCATAAAAGGCCAGGTTGGGTTTGTAGGCAACCGCGTAGGGCAGGGTTGCATCGATGATCTGCCGGTTAAATTCGTAGATAGGGTCAGCCGTATTCCTCAGGTGAGCTGGAATTTTTTCCATGTCGCTGTCGAGTCCGACACACAGAAAGGATTGCTTTTGCCTGATCAGGTGGATAAGTTGTTCGCGGTTCATAGTACAAGGATTGATTGGGATCAGCCGCTAAATTAGAAAAAAGCGCTGAATTACAGGTCTGCCCGCGTGGAAATACAAAGCAATCCCGTGTTTCAGTAAGTCAATCGACTGAATACGAATAGAAAAGAATCGGTCAGAGATGCAAGCACTGTAATGGAAGGGCAGGCGGGATTAACCCACCGCTTCCTTCAGGCGCTCGGCATTTTCGGCAAGTTGCAGCGCGTCAATCATGTCCTGTATATCGCCGTCCATAAAAGTGGGCAGGTTATATACGGTGAGGTTGATCCGGTGGTCGGTAATGCGGCTCTGGGGATAGTTATAGGTGCGGATTTTGGCAGAACGGTCTCCGGTTGAAACCATGGTCTTCCTCTTTTTGGAAATCTCGTCGAGGTATTTCTGATACTCAAGCTCAAAAAGGCGGGTCCTGAGGATCGTCAGGGCTTTGTCGTAATTCTTCAGCTGCGATTTCTGATCCTGAATGGCAACGGTGATTCCGGTGGGAATGTGGGTAAGCCTTACAGCCGAATAAGTAGTATTTACAGACTGTCCGCCAGGGCCCGAAGAGCAGTAAAGGTCTTTACGGATATCGCTGGGTTTTAGCTCAATATCAAATTCATCGGCCTCGGGAAGCACCACCACCGATGCCGCGGAGGTATGCACTCTTCCCTGCGTTTCGGTCTGGGGAACGCGCTGCACACGATGAACGCCCGATTCATATTTCATCTGACCGTAAACGTTCTCCCCGGAAATATTCAGGATAATTTCTTTATAACCGCCCACGGTACCGTCAGTGAAATCAACCAGTTCGATTTTCCAGCCCTTGGTTTCACAGTATTTGGTATACATTCTGTAAAGGTCTCCGGCAAAGATACTTGCTTCGTCACCGCCGGTACCGGCGCGGATTTCCACCACGGCATTCTTACCGTCCTGCGGATCGGAAGGAATCAGCATCAGGCGGATGTCTTCTTCCATCGTGTCGCGGGTTTCTGTCAGCGTATTCAGCTCCTCCTTGGCCATTGCCCTGAATTCCTCGTCCTTCTCGTTGTAAAGGATTTCCTTTGCCGACTCAATATTGGCCAGTACGGTTTCGTATTCCTTATAAGCGACAATTATCGGCTGCAACTCCTTGTAATCCTTACTGAGTTTAATATACGCCTTCATATCGGCCATGACGGCCGGTTCATTCATCTGTTTTTCAATATCCAGGTAGCGTTGATATATGGCCTGAAGCTTATCGAGCATGGTGCTTGGTTTTTGGGGTGCAAAGATACGGAATTCCATCTTTCATGATTGAGTGATGATCAAGTCATGGTAAAAAGAGGGTGAGGTTGTGGGGTAATTCGCTGTTTGATGCGTTGGAATATGTTAAGAAATATAAGTATGCCAAAAACTGCAACATTTCAACCCGTTGAGCCTGACTGCAAAGGTGAAACACCACCTTCATCCAGGTTCAATCCGCCTGACTGCCGTATTCAAACAGGGATCATACTTAAAATATAATACGGCGCGTAATTTAGTTTCATCAAAGTCATTAATTCTTTCACTTGTCTACGTTTAACTTTAAACACTTTCTCTAATATCCTTCAATTTCTGAAGATGCTCAATTCCGTTTTCTTACCCCCGGCTTGAGCCGGGCGTAATCAGCAGCTGACAAACGAAAGGGCTTCAGCCCAAAAGGCGGCACAAGTTTATTCGCAGCCAGGCATTGGCAAAAACCGGTAGTTCAGAAAGTTTCCCCAGGCCCGGCTTCTCCCGGCTTTTCGGCTAAAGCCGGCTGGTTACGGGGGCTGCTGTTTCCCCGAGCTGAAGCCCGGAGTAAATCAAACGGAATTATTCACAATTCTTCAGAAATATGAGGTCTGAATCAGGAATTAAAGTCAACCAACGCAGGCATTAAGGAGATTGGACCTTTATTCATAAATCTACCGGAACCTGAATATTTAATACTGAAAAATGGATGCTCCGGCAGAAATTGTCAGTCTGGATTGCTTTGCCGCTTCACACCTGCCCACCACCTTCGCTTCGATCCCGAAACTTTCCGAGATCTCTACAAGCGCTGCGGCGATTTCTTCCGGTACGTACAGTTCCATCCGGTGTCCCATATTGAAGACCTTATACATTTCCTGCCACGAAGTACCCGATTGCTCCTGAATGATGCTGAAAAGCGGCGGAATCTCGAAAAGGTTATCCTTGATCACATGAAGATTATCCACAAAATGCAACACCTTGGTTTGTGCGCCGCCCGAGCAGTGCACCATGCCGTGAATCTGGCCATGAAATTGATCAAGTATCTTTTTGATAACCGGGGCATAGGTGCGGGTAGGGGAGAGGACCAGTTTGCCCATGTCGATGCCCGGCACCGGCGAGGGGTCCGTAAGTTTTAGTTTGCCGCTGTAAGCAAGCGATTCGGGGATATCCGGATCGAAGCTTTCAGGGAAGAGCGATGCATATACTTTATCAAAAACATCATGCCTGGCCGAAGTCAGCCCGTTGCTGCCCATGCCTCCGTTGTAAGTACTTTCATAGCTGGCTTGTCCGTAGGAAGCAAGTCCGACAATGACATCGCCCGCCTGTATGCGGTGGTTTGATACAACCCGGTTGCGCGGCATGCGGGCCGTAACTGTGGAATCAACAATAATGGTCCTGACAAGGTCGCCCACATCGGCCGTTTCGCCGCCGGTTGACCAGATGCCGACGCCATAGCTGCGCATCTCTTCCAGAAATTCCTCTGTGCCGTTGATGATGGCGGCAATCACCTCTCCGGGGATTTTATTTTTGTTTCTTCCGATGGTGGATGATAAAAGAATGTTGTCGGTAGCGCCCACGCAAAGCAGGTCGTCGGTGTTCATCACCACGGCGTCCTGAGCGATGCCTTTCCATACGCTGAGGTCGCCGGTCTCTTTCCAGTAAAGGTATGCCAGCGATGATTTGGTACCTGCCCCATCGGCATGCATAATGTTGCACCATTCCGTGTCATTCCCGAGTATGTCGGGGATGATTTTACAGAAGGCCTTGGGATACAGTCCTTTGTCGATACTGGCAATGGCATTGTGCACATCCTCTTTCCCGGCGGAAACGCCTCTTTGGATATATCTCGATTCCTGCGACATAGTTGTAATATAAACCAAAGCAAACCGGCTGCCGAAGCAGCCGGTTTGAAAATGTTAATTGAAAATCAGTTGTTTGTTCGCTTCATCAATTTTAAACCTGCCCAGCATATTGATGGTACTTTCGCCCATAATCACGCCTTCGGTAATCTTATGCGAAACGTTGGCTTCGACATTGGTAACGGTTTTCGGCCCTATTTTAAATTCCCTGATTTTAAATACGGCGCGGTCGGCAATAGAGCCTTCGGCCAGGATCACATTGGCATCCCCGATAAAATCATCTTTTGTGATGGCTCCCGACTGCAGCAGTTTCTGCGCTTCGGGCAGAGAGAAGATCAGTCCGCGGTCGTTGCGGTCGAGCATGATTTTTACGGTAATTCCGTTTACAATCACCGGAATGGTAACGGCATTGCCGCGACCTACTTCAATGGCCACAATATTGTCCTCAGGATTAATTTTGATATCTACCTTCTGGGTAATTTCCTTGTTTTTCGGTTTAGGGACGAAGTCTTTGCTCAGCACCCTGAATTCCGTACGGCGGTTGAGGGCATGGGCTGCCTCCTTTTCCGGGGTGGTTTTCAGGGAGTCAATGTACGACTCGGTCAGCCTGGTGCCGGTTTTAAACAGGAAGCCGTCTTTGTGCACATCTTTGGCAAGTACCCTGGGCACCCGTTCGCCATACCCCTTGGCAACCAATCTTTCAGGGTCAATACCCCTGTCTATCAAATAGTTAACAACTGATTCGGCACGACGTTGCGATAGGATATCATTACGTTCATCGGTGTCGCGCGCATCGGTATGCGAAGCGAGTTCAATCACCACGGTTTCGTTTTCAAGCAGGGTCTTGATAAGTCCCTGGAGAGAATCCTGGTACTGGGGTTTCAGGTCCCATTTGGCGAGATCATAAAGGATGTCGGGCAACACAACGGGCTTCTCAGGAATAGGTTCAAGCAGGAAGTCGATCACGAAGTCCTTGTTTTTCTCAAGGCCAACGGTTGTTTCCCGGGCTTTTTTATTGAAATAATTGTCTTTTAATACAGTAAGCTCATAGGTAACATTGGGCCTGATCTGTGATTTGCTGAATGAATAGAATCCTTTTGGATCGGTTTTGGCATCTACGGAAGAACCATCGGAGCCAACCAGTCTGACGGTGGCCAGGGGGACAAACTGCAGGGTACGGTCATCTTTAACAGTTCCCTGAAGGGTAAATACCAATGGCGGATTGATGAATGAATAGATATCATCTCCCCCTCTTCCGCCTTTACGGTTGGATGACAGAAAGCCCTGCTCTTCGCCAGGCTGGAAGATCATGGCAAAGTCATCGGCGCTTGAATTAACGGGGACTTCGAGGTTGACCGGGCTGGTCCATTCATCTCCGCGTCTGATACTCTTGAAAATGTCGAGTCCGCCGAGCCCCGGATGGCCGTTGGAAGCAAAAAACAGTGTAGTGTCGTTTTTCAGGTAGGGAAAGACTTCATCTCCCGGTGTATTTACCAGAGCGCCAAGGTTAAGTGGTTTCTTAAATTCATCGGCGGTGCTTTTTCTGGTTGCGATCCAGAGGTCTTTGCCTCCCTGTCCGCCTTTGCGGTCGCTGGAGAATATCAGGGTGAGTTCATCGGCACTGATGGCCGGGTGCCCGTTGGTGACCGTACTGTCGCTGCCCAGGTTCAGCACCTGCGGTTCGCCCCAACCGCGCCCTGACCGTTTAACGACCAGAATCTGGCAATTGGTTGCTGCATCTTCCGCATTACCGCAACGGGTATAATACAGGGTGGTAAATTTGTCATTGAATGCCGGTGCGCCTTCGTTTGCCGAAGTATTCAGCTTGCCTTCGGGGTCGGCAAGTGCCGGCTCGCTCCATTCGCCTTTCCTGTCCTGCCTGGTCAGGAACAGATCGCTGAAATTCTGTCCCGTCCAGTCATCCAATCCCTTGCCTGTGCTTCCTTCACGGGTCGATGTGAAGATCAGTGCATTATAAAATTTGTCAGCATAGGTGGCTGCAAAGTCATCACTTTTTGAGTTGATCTTTTTTACATTGGCGACAGTATATTTTGTCGGATTCTTAATCCATTCAGCAGCGAGTTCACATGACTTTATGCCGTTGGCTCCGCGGGGATCATCGGGAACATTTTCGGCATAGAGGGCATAATAATCTTTGGCATCATCATATTTTTCATTAGCCCTCAACATGTTGGCATAATGCAGGTATACCACGGGATTCCGCCTTGCAAAATCACTTTTTATAATCCTGCGGTACGTGACTTCGGCCCGTTTGGTATTGTTCATCATCCGATAACATTCCGCCATCTGAAAAGAGATCCTGTCCTTTTCGGGCCGGCTTTTGGTTTTTGAATATGCTTTCTTGTAACGGTTAACCGCAACATTGTACTGGAAGTTGTTAAAAGCTTCTTCGGCAGCTGCGATCCTTCTGCTCTGGCCATAGCTGACCGAAGGGTTAAGAAAAGCAATTATTATAAAAATTCCCAGGCTCAGCAGGCTGCCGGATATGGAATACGTTCTGGATGTTTCAGGAAAAACCATTGTTTTGATGCTGATTTGACTGCTAAATTATACAATTTTCGCTTTTGCTCCCGTATAACTGTATTGCTGTGGCGAAAATGGCTGATCTTCTAACGGAATTGATGATTTAAAATTGTGCCGAAAGCAACAGACGCGGTGCCGCCGTCAGCCTTGTGCGAAATCCAGTGGGCTTAGCTTCAGCCGGCGGCAGTGGAGTTTTCGTTGCTGTCAGAATCCCCGGGTACTTTGGGTTTATTGTCCTTTTCCATGTAAGCCTGGTTTTCATCTTCCTGATCCAGTCCGTAAGGGTCAGAATCAGGCCCGGATTCAGAAATTACATCCGTATGCCCGTCCGGAGTGATTTTTTGTACAATCTTATTTCCGGTATTGATCAATTCATCCTTAACAATATCACCCCCTTGCCGGAATGTTTCCCTTGCAGTATTCAATTCCCTGGCGATACCGCTGGTCTCCTCCCTGAATTCACGGGTAATATCACTGGATGCCTTTTTCAGTTCATTCATCGTTCGGCCGATCTTCCTGGCAATTTCAGGCATTCTTTTCGGGCCGAAAATCAGGAAAACTGCCAGGATGATGATCAGAAACTCTCCTCCGCTGATATCAAGAAACAGGAGTGGCTGGATGTACATTGGTTGATTGCTTGATGTTGTAAAATTACAAAAAACCTTCTTTATTCCGGACAGGATTATTTACACCGGGCAACTTACCTGATTTAGTTGGCTCTATGATTGCATTGCCTTATAACACCCCGGAAACCTGCCAAAAAAAAACCCGCCAGCAATTGGCTGACGGGACTATTTCTGGTTATTTCAGTTTATTATTTCTGAAGTTTTTTAGCTTCTTCTTTCCTCTTCCTGCGCTTCTGAGAATTTGTTATAAAGTCATAAGCGATGGGAGAAGCAACGAAGATGGACGAATAGGTACCCACGGCGATACCGACCATCAGGGCGAATACGAAACCGCGGATCACCTCACCGCCAAAGATAAAGATGGCGATCAACACAACGAGGGTAGTACCTGCAGTGTTAAATGTACGTCCGAGGGTGCTGTTCATGGCGTGGTTCATATTATCGGTGATGGCCCGCTTTGGATAGAGCCCGATATACTCCCTGATACGGTCGAAAATGATCACGGTGTCATTGATAGAGTATCCGATGATCGTAAGCAGGGCGGCGATAAATGCCTGATCCACTTCGAGGTTAAACGGTAATATCCCCGAGAAAATCGAATACAGCGAGATGGTGATCATGGTGTCGTGCGCCAGTGATATCAGACCTCCCATACCATACTGCCATTTCTTGAAACGGATGGCGATATAGATAAAGATAATCACAAGAGCGAAGAATACGGCCAACACAGCGCCCTGTTTGATATCATCGGCGATGGTGGGACCTACCTTCTGCGAACTCAGCCTGCCGAGTACCTTGGCTTCATCGTCTGCGGTGAAGTCATTGAAACTCATCGGGGTGTCGTAAAGCCCTTTAACACCATTGTAAATTTTGGCTTCCACGATGGAGTCAGCAGCCTGGGTGTCCTCTTCGATCATGTATTTGGTGGTGATCTTTACCTGATTGGAGGAGCCAAAGGTTTTAACTTCAGGAGATTCCCCGAATTCTTCGGCCAGCAGGCTTCTCACCTCATTGGTGCCTACTTCCTTGTCAAACCGGATTACATAGGTACGACCTCCGGAGAAGTCAACACCGAAGTTTAATCCTTTGGTAGCCAGTGATATGATGCCGATAAAGATCAGAATTCCGGAAGCGATATACATCTTTTTACGCAAACCGATAAAGTCAAAATTGACCTTTGTAAATGCGTAGCGGGTGTACTGGTTGTCGAACGGAATATTTCTGTTTTTGCGCAACTGCCATTCAAAAATTATCCTTGAGATAAAAATTGAAGTGAACAATGATGTGATGATACCGATGATCAGCGTGGTGGCAAAACCCTGAACGGGGCCTGAACCGAAAATATTCAGTACAATACCGGTAAGCAGTGTGGTAACGTTACCGTCGATGATGGCAGAATACGCATTGTTGTAACCATCGGTGATGGCCAGCCTGAGTCCTTTTCCAGCCCTCAGCTCTTCCCTGATACGCTCGTAAATAATTACGTTGGAGTCAACTGCCATACCCAGGGTGAGCACGATACCTGCGATACCGGGCAGTGTCAGTACAGCGCCCAGCGAGGTAAGTACCCCGAATATAAAGAAGATGTTGGTAACCAGGGCAAGGTCGGCAACCCATCCGGCACGGTTGTAATACAGCACCATGTAGATAAGTACCAGTACAAAAGCAATGAGGAATGAAGTCAGACCGGAGTTGATGGATTCGCGTCCGAGTGATGGTCCGACCACTTCTTCCTGAACAATGCGGGCAGGGGCAGGAAGTTTACCTGCCTTGAGGATGTTTGCAAGGTCCTGAGCTTCTTCAATGCTGAAGGTTCCGGTAATTGATGAGCGCCCGTTGGGGATTTCACTGTTTACACGGGGTGCCGAATAAACGTAATCATCGAGTACTATGGCAATCTGGTTGCCGATATTGTCGGCGGTGAGCCTTTTCCATGTTTTGGCGCCTTCGGCATTCATCAGCATGGTTATTTCCACCCTGCCGTTCTGGTCGTAATCCTGACGGGCATCTACCACTGCATCGCCACCCAGCGGAGCAAGGCCGTCACGGCTGGTCACCTTCAGGGCGATCAGTTCAAGGATGTCGGGACGATCTTTTTCAGGTTTTACAGTCCAGGCCAGTTTGAGATCGCGCGGGAAGATGCTTTTCGTTTGACGGAGCATGCGGTTAACCCTTGCAGTATCCTTTATCGTTGCAAAACCTACGGTTGCACCCTGTCCGGGGAAATACTGCCCCTGTGCGTTGGGGAAAATAGCCGGGTTGAGGTAGGCAAAAAGCGGATTTTCTTTGGCATATTTTTCAAACGATGCCTTTTGCTGATCAGCGGCAGTGGTGTCACTGATTTTGTCAAGCAGGGTTGACCTGGAAGTGTCCGTTTGCGCAGTAGTTACAGTATCAGCAGGAGTTGTTTGTTCCGTCTGTTGTACCTCTCCGGGAGCGGCACTTGCAGTGTCAGCCGGAACTGCTTCGGTTGAAATGGAAGCCAGTCGCTTATTGGCCTCTTCAAAGTAAGGAACCAGCTCTGCAAACTGATAGGTTTCCCAGAATTCAAGTTGTGCGGTTCCCTGAAGGAGTTTACGAACCCGCTCAGGTTCTTTGATGCCCGGAAGTTCTACCAGAATACGGCCTGCTGTCTGAAGTTGCTGAATATTGGGCTGTGCTACCCCGAAACGGTCAATACGGGTGCGCAGGATGTTGAACGTACGGTCGATGGCCCCTTTTGTCTCCTGACGGATCACATTCAGTACCTCACTGTTGGTTGAATTGTATGAAATCCTGTCCTTGAGCTCAACGGTGTTGAAGATAGCGGCAAGGCTTGCATTGGGGTCAATCTCCTGAAATGATTCTCCGAAAAGCGTCACAAAATCACTCTGACTGTTTTTCTGCTTCTGCAGGGCCATGTCGACAGCCTGGGTAAATACAGGATTGGTGCTATAACCTGACAGCGCCCTTACAATATCTACAACCGATACTTCAAGGGTTACGTTCATACCTCCCTTGAGGTCAAGTCCCAGGTTCAGTTCGCGTTCTTTGCACTCCTGATAAGTATATTTGCGAACCAGGATGTTGAATACCGGCTGGCCCGACATCGAATCAAGATAGTAACGCTCTCTTGATCTGCTGATGGAATCAAGCAGTTTCTGTTCGAGCAACGTGTTTCCCCTGGCCAGCTCTCTCGCCTGACTTATAGCAGCTTCATTCCTGGAATACTCCCTGGCTTTTTTCTCAACCCTTTTCGTAAAGAAGGTGAACGAAAGCTGAAAAAGGCACACAATTGCCAATGCAATCGCGAAGAATTTAATAGCACCTTTATTCTGCATGTGTGTTAGTTATTTATTTGAATTTGACTAATTTTTTGAGCCTGCAAATATAGAACTTCTATTGGAAATTACCAACCTGCTTATTTTATGAATTTTTCACGCCGGATACATGTCTTAAGCTTGCAGTTTAATGCTGTTACACGAACAATATTCTGACCTTTATGGCCGGTGCTTGTTTAATAGTATGATTTTTCCATATTGCAGTAGTCTGTTAAGAATTTTAAATGAATTGACTTATAGTGGATTATAAAAACTTGTTCAAATAACAAATCATTCATAATCAAGTTGTTGCTGCCTGCCCCGCCACTTATGCGGGGCACTTGCAGTCCGCCCTGCTGTGGCGGGGTCCTTGTGTGATTCTTAAATTTGGCGGACTATTGATATCACGCAATGGCTCATTTTGCCTACTTTTACGTTTTTGAATGACCGGAACAAACCTGAAATGAAATATTTTATAACGCTGCTTTCCTGGCTGAGCCTGTTATTATTGCATCCGGATGTCCGGGGGCAGGAGCTGAACGACTTTGAATTTGAGCAATGGTCAGACCTGCCGGTATTTTGGAATGGAGTTCATTTGCATAACGCCTGGGCCGGGGGATTGAACAATGTCCAATTCGGCAGGTTCGATCTGGATGGAGACGGATTGGACGATCTGCTTGTTTTTGACCGCCATGGGGACCGTTTGCTGCCTTTTCTTTTCAGCATACAGGATCAGCATGCGGTATATACTTATGCACCTTACTATCGCCGCTTTTTCCCCGCGATGAACCATTGGTTTCAGGTTGCAGATTACAACGGCGACGGGAAGCCTGATATTTTTACCTATACTCCCGGAGGGATCATGGTTTATAAAAACACGGGAGATCATAATCCGCAGTTTGAAAAAGCCGTGGACCCATACATTACCTCTTTGCAGGGAAGCATATACACAAATCTCCTGGTAACTTATGTTGATTATCCGGTAATTGCTGATCTCGACGGGGATGGAGATCTGGACATCCTGACTTTCTGGGGACTTGGTTCATGGGTTGAATTGCACCGCAACATGTCGGTAGAGGAAACAGGATCGGCCGATTCATTGCTTTTTCGTAAAGAAACCGGCTGCTGGGGGCATTTTGCTGAAAACCCGGAGTCGAATATTATATACCTGGATACGTGTTATGCCGGCGGAGGGGTCAGGTTTCATGCCAACGATCCCAAGCATACCGGTTCCACCTTCTGCCTGATTGATATAGACGGCAATCAGGTGCTTGATTTGCTGCTGGGCGATGTTGATTATCCTGATCCTGCTCCGTTGATAAACGCCGGCAGTAATATGGAGGCTTTGATGACAGAGCAGCTTCCGCAATATCCTTTAACTGATCCGGTATACCTCTGGTCGTTTCCCCTGGTTCAGCATATCGACATCACCAACTCAGGGCGGAAGGACCTCGTAGCCTCTCCGTTTGATCCGAGTCTGGTTAAGTCACGGGGTTCTGATTGTGTATGGCTGTATGAAGATGTTTCTTCAGGGCCGGTACCCGAATTTGAGCTTGTGGAGAAATCATTCCTTCAGAATACCATGATAGATATTGGGCTTGGGGCTTACCCTGTTTTCGCGGATGTCAACGGGGATGGCCTTACAGATATGGTTGCGGGTAATTACGGCCTTTATGATACCTGCTTCATGAATAATACGGGGCAGCTAAAATGCTATTACTACAGCAGGTTATATTTGTTTATTAATACCGGTACTGCTGAAAGTCCGGAATTTACGCTTGCCGATGATGATTTTGCCGGTATCTCCGCACTGTCAATCCAGGGTGCTTACCCTGCTTTTGCCGACCTGGATGGCGATGGAGATTTGGATATGCTGCTGGGAAGCGATTCGGGTAAGATTTTGTTTTTCGACAATATTGCCGGGGCGGGGGCTGTACCGGTTTTCGCCGAGCCTATACCTGATTACCAGCAGATAGCGGTGGAAAGTTTCTCAACGCCGGTTTTAATTGACTTTGACGGGGATGGGGATGCCGATCTGATCACAGGGAGTAGTCGTGGCCGTCTGTCATATTACAGGAATGAGGGAAGCGCCGTGGAGCCTTTGTTCAGTTTGGTTACCGGTTTCTGGGGCGGAGTGGATGTTACCGACTTTCAGCTTTCCTATACCGGATATAGTGTGCCGGCTTTTATCCGCAACGGATCGGGTGAACTAAATCTGCTGGTAGGATCAGAAACCGGTATCATCTCACGTTATAATAATCTCTCAACGGAGACGGGCGCCTTGTTTAATAAGGCAGAACATCATTTTATGTACATTTCGGAAGGTATCCGCACATCCCCGGCGGCAGCAGACCTGAATGCCGACGGTTATCCCGACCTGGCTGTCGGTAATTACGGCGGCGGCATCGCACTGTTTAAAGGGAAAAACCCCGGGCCTGCCGGGATCCCTGATTCGTACGGCGGGCGTAGGATCGATGTTTTGGTTGCGCCCAACCCGGCGATGGATTTTTCTTATATAACCATCCTGTCTGACGGAGACTGGTCAGTGGATATTATAAATGTATATGGCGCCCTGGTAAGGTCAGTTTCTGCCATCGGGCATCAGACAATAAAAGCCGGTTGGAATGATCTCCCTGCCGGCATCTACAGCTTAGTCTGCACGAAGGCCGGAAGCCCCCGTGCAAAGACAGCTGTTAAACTGGTGGTTATTCGATAACGGCGTTTTTGGGCTCTTCGGTTGGCTCTTCCAGAGCTCCGAGTTCCAGAACGCGTTCTTCAAACTTCAAGGTGGCTTTGCAATGACGAAGCAGGTCGCAACCAAGCAATCCGTCAATCTGGGGATTACCCATTCCACGGAATGAACGGTTCAACGCACTCAGGTCAACAGCGGTCGCTTTGTAATCCTTTATCACAACTGATCCGATTTCGAGTGTGTCGATATTGGCGATGTAGCTGTATACGCTGGTAGCTCCCGGTGCGAGGTTTTTACGGGGGTTGCGTTTCAGTTCGGTCTGACTGACAAATTTCTGCAGGTGATCTGTGTCAAGCACAGTCTGTGCCGAACCTGTATCTACCATAAACAATGCAGGTTTACCATTAATGATTACCCTGGCCAGCAGATTGTATCCACCGGTTTCAAAATTCAACTGAATCAGATTTAAAGAGGTCATGTCGTTTGTTTTTTGTGATTAATTTTCCGTTTGAAAGACCTGATTCCCGGCAAGTCTCAGAAGTTGGGTTTAAGCGCGTATTTGTTGTAATATTCCTCAATAATTGCAGTAGCTTCTTCAGCGGTGTCCACCAAAGTAAATATTTCAAGATCGGAGGGGCTGATATTTTTTTCTGACAACATATTGTGGTGAATCCAGTCAATCAGGCCTTTCCAGTAATCGGTAGAAACCAGGACGATAGGAAACCTGACGGTTTTATGCGTCTGGATTAGTGTAATTGCTTCAAAAAGTTCATCAAGTGTGCCAAATCCTCCCGGCAAAACGATATATCCCTGCGAATACTTCATGAACATCACTTTTCTGACAAAGAAATAATCAAATGTGATGAGCTTGTCAGGATCGATAAAAGGGTTTGAGCTTTGTTCAAAAGGCAATTCAATATTGAGCCCTACCGATTTCCCTCCGCCAAAATGAGCTCCTTTGTTGGCAGCCTCCATAATGCCGGGGCCGCCACCTGAAATAATACCAAATCCTTTTTTGGTGAGGAGGTAAGCTATTTCTTCTGCCAGTTTGTAATATTTCTGGTTGCTTTTAGTACGTGCTGAACCAAATATTGTAACACATGGGCCAATCCTGCCCATTTTTTCAAAACCGTCGACCAATTCAGCCATTATTTTAAAGACAGCCCATGAATCACTGGTCATGATCTCATTCCAGCTCTTCGGCGTTATTGCTTCCCTGATCCTTTCCTCTTCGTCGATTCCTTCTGCGTACATAGTAAAATTATAATGATTAAAAAATCTGTACAGAGATTTAAAAAGGCTGTAAATATAGTGCTAACCTGACTAATTATCAAAAAAAAATGACAAAGATTAATATGGATTATTGTTATCTGCTCAGTTCCTCTTTAATGTATTGACTTGTAGTGCTTTTTGAATTTCGGGAAATTTCTTCCGGCGTCCCTTCCGCAACAATCATTCCGCCGCGTTTTCCTCCGCCAGGTCCCAAATCAACGATGTGATCGGCTACTTTGATGACTTCCATATTGTGTTCAATGACCAGCACCGTATTTCCCCTGTCAACCAGGCGGTTAAGCACACCCAGCAGTACATTTACATCTTCAAAATGCAGCCCGGTTGTTGGCTCGTCCAGGATATACAGGGTTTTTCCGGTGTCTTTTTTCGAAAGTTCCGTGGCCAGTTTCACCCTTTGTGCTTCACCGCCGGATAGTGTGGTGGATTGCTGCCCCAGGGTGATATAACCAAGTCCGACTTCCTTGAGTGTCCTTATTTTCTGAAGAATGAACGGAATATTTTCAAAAAACTCTACGGCCTGATTGATGGTCAGGTTTAACACATCATTGATCGATTTCCCCTTGTACCTCACTTCCAGGGTTTCACGGTTATATCGTTTGCCGCCGCACGATTCGCACGGAACCTGCACATCCGGGAGGAAGTTCATTTCAATTACCCTGACTCCGGCCCCCTTGCAAGTTTCGCAGCGACCGCCCTTTACATTGAATGAAAACCTGCCTGCCTGATATCCGCGGATCTTTGATTCCGGCAGCGAGGCAAACAATTTCCTGATTTCATCAAACACTCCGGTGTAAGTGGCCGGATTTGACCTGGGCGTTCTTCCTATCGGCGATTGATCGATTTCAATAACTTTGTCAAGGTGCTCCAGCCCTTTGACGCTTTCGTAAGGCAGCGGTTTCTTGTCGGATCGATAGAAATGCTGACTCAGTATGGGATAGAGTGTTTCATTAATCAGCGTTGATTTTCCGCTTCCGGATACCCCTGTAACGCATATAAACAGGCCTAGGGGCAGCAACAGGTCAACATGCTGAAGATTATTGCCGGATGCACCTTTCAATACAATCCGCTGTCCGTTGCCAACACGCCTGACCGGTGGGATGCTGATCTGCTTTTTTCCGTTCAGATAACAACAGGTAATAGACTTACATTGCAGCATCTCTTCAGGGGTGCCTGTCGCGACAATTTTTCCGCCGTGCCGGCCTGCGCCGGGACCGATATCCACAATGAAATCCGATGAAAGGATCATATCCTTGTCATGTTCCACCACAATCACCGAATTGCCTATGTCACGCAGGTCCTTCAAAGCCTTGATCAACCGCTGATTGTCGCGCTGATGCAGGCCTATGCTTGGCTCGTCGAGGATATATAATACCCCGACAAGTTGCGAGCCGATCTGCGTAGCCAGCCTGATGCGCTGGGCTTCACCGCCCGACAGGCTGCCGGCTTTTCTGTTTAAAGTGAGGTAATCAAGGCCGACATCCAGCAGAAACCGGATCCGTGTCCTGATTTCCCTGACGATCTCATGGGCCACAGCCCGCTTTTTAGGATCGGGGAAGGTGTGTTCATTTTCAAACCATTCGTCAAGCAACGTCAGGTCAAGGGATGCAAGCTCGGCAATGGTTTTTCCGTTGATTTTGAAATTCAGCGACTCTTTTTTCAGCCTGGCGCCCCCGCATTCGGGGCACTGCCGCAGGTTCATAAAGTTTCCGGCCCACTTTTTTACCGCTCCCGAACTGCTTTCAGCCGCCTGATTGGTGATATAGGTAACAATGCCTTCAAAATTCAGTGAATAAGAAGAGGTTACGCCCAGGTACTCGTTCTTTACCCTGAGTACCTCATCCGTTCCGTAAAGAATGGCATTGATAGCCGCTTCGGGAATTTCATTAATGGGCGTGTCAAGGGTAAAGCCGTATTTTTCACCCAGGGCTTCAATCTGCCTGAATATCCAGGTGCCTTTGGCCTCGCCCATGGGTGCGATCCCGCCTTTACGGATATTCCTGCCAGGGTCGGGAATTATCTTCTTGATGTCAATTTCGGTAATCGTACCCAGGCCGTTACAGTGAGGACAGGCGCCGTAAGGTGAGTTGAAGGAGAATGAGTTGGGTTCAGGCTCGTCGAACGCAAAGCCGGTTGCCGGGTCCATCAGTTTTTTGCTGAAGTACCGCTCCTTCGAATCCTGAAGATCAATCAGCATCATGCTGCCTTTGCCGTGGCGCATGGCTGTTTGCACGGATGCATGCAGCCGCTCGGCCGACCTGCCTTTTAAACTGATCTTGTCGACAACCAGTTCTATGTCATGGGTTTTATAGCGATCCAGCTGCAGGCCGAAACTGATCTCGCGCAGTTCACCGTCGATGCGCGCCCTCAGGAACCCCTGTCTCCGCAACTGTTCGAACAGTTCGCGGTAATGACCCTTGCGGCCTTTGATCAACGGGGCAAGCAAAAGAACGTCCTTTTCAGCATAATCCTCCCGGATCAGCTCAATGATCTGTTGTTCTGTATATTTCACCAGCGGCAGCCCGGTTACGGGAGATACGGCGTCAGAAGCCCTGGCAAATAGCAACCTCAGGAAATCGTATATTTCAGTGATGGTCCCCACCGTGGACCGGGGGTTACGTGAAGTCGATTTCTGCTCAATGGAAATAACCGGGCTGAGTCCGGTAATCTCGTCTACATCGGGCCGCTCAAGATTTCCGATAAACTGCCTGGCATACGCCGAGAAGGTTTCCATATACCTGCGCTGGCCTTCGGCATATATAGTGTCGAACGCAAGGGATGATTTTCCGCTTCCGCTCAGGCCGGTAATAACAACAAGCTTATTGCGCGGGATGCTCAGGTCAATGTTCTGCAGGTTATGCACCCTTGCCCCGAAAATCTCAAGTCTCGGATCCGGAAATTCTTCTGCGGCTGTTTCTGTATATTCTGTATTCAAATCTCTGCTGATCATGATGGTCTATTCCCCTGCTTCTCCCGAAGAGGATTTGTCAGGCCTGTTGTCTGCCTTACGGCCAAAAATTTCCTCTCCGTTCTGCAACCCTTTCTGCAATTTGGTGTAACCGGTATATCCATCTTCAGGTAAATCTATTACATAGTTTTTGCCCGGAGCAACCTTAAGCTGATCGGTCCTGAGCCAGGGATTGAACTCCTTGAGGATACGGTAATTCACTTTCTGCCGGGCTGCAAAGTTAATGAGATCCGTAATATTTGTATCAACAATGACTGAAATGGTTTTAAACGGAGGATATAAATCCTTCTCGCGCAGATAGAAACCGTAAGCGGTCGGATCTTCATAGATCAGCTTCAGCGCCAGTATCCTGAAAATATACCGCGAAGTCTCCTGATTAAGGTAAAGATCATAATAATTATCTGCAGATTGTCTTGACACTTCACGGGTTATGCGGCCCTGTCCCGCATTGTATGATGCTGCGGCGAGTGTCCAGTTGTTCAGTTGCTTATAGGCGTCTTTCAGGTAACGGCAGGCAGCTTCGGTTGATTTTTTGTGATTGTATCTTTCATCCACCTGCTCGGTCACCTCAAGCCCGTACTGACGACCCGTCTTGTCGAGAAACTGCCAGAAACCGGCTGCATTCGAGGGGGATACCACATTCATCAACCCGCTCTCAATCAGTGCGACATATTTGAAATCATCGGGCACACCATTTGCTTTCAGCACGGGTTCAATTACCGGAAAATACCGCGCTGCCCGTTTAAGCAATAATATGGTGTTAGAGTGCCAGTAGGTGTTTACCAGAAGTTCGCGGTCAAGCCCCTCGCGAACGTAGTACAAATCCATTGGGGCAGGCTCACCGGCAAAAGAAATTTCTTCAGGCAGAGGCACCGCATAAGCCCGGTTGTGAATTGAGAATTGCTCTTTGTACTGCTCGTCGTGCTTCTGACCGCCCGGGATAAAGCGGAGTGATACAACAACGGCAGCAAAAAAGACGATCGCGCTGAGGATCGTGATTGATATTTTTTTGTTCATGATGAGCCAGCTTATACGGACTTTAGTCCTGTAAAATTCAAACGAAATTCTATGCCTGTTATTACCCGGGATGCCGGTATAAATATTAAAATGCCGGACAATATCTCCGATCCTGTGCATGGCTGCTGGCCCGTTTGTGCTTCAGAAAATATTCCCGAGGTCCCTGAGAAGCGGCGCAGCCTGATCTTTGGGCGAGAGTACCGGACTGATATTCCCCCAGTTGATATTCAGGTCGGGATCATTCCAGCGTACACTGCCTTCGGAGGCAGCGTTATAAACGTTGGTGCATTTATAAATGAATACGGTATTGTCTTCCAGAGAGATAAATCCGTGGGCGAAACCGGCGGGGATCCAGCACATCCATTTGTTTTGATCCGTGAGTTCTACAGAAACCCATTTGCCGAACCAGGGCGAGTTTCTCCTCAGGTCAACGGCCACATCAAGTACGGCCCCGCTGACTACCCTCACGAGCTTCCCCTGGGCATACGGCGGTTTCTGGAAATGCAGACCGCGCAGGACGCCTTTCATCGACCGGCTTTCATTGTCCTGTAAAAAATCCGCATCAATACCGGCGGCAGCAAAATCGCTCCGGTTATAGGATTCGAAGAAATACCCGCGGTCATCATTATAAACCCTGGGTTTGATGATCAGAACATCCGGAATTCCGGTTTTTACGATTTCCATGGCAGAAAGGAACTTCCCCGGGATACCGGAGAAGTTCCGGAGAATGATTTATTAAATGTGGATTACTTCATCATAAGCAGCGGCAACCGCTTCCATTACTGCTTCCGACATGGTAGGGTGGGGGTGGACTGCTTTGATGATCTCTTCGCCGGTAGTTTCCAGTTTGCGGGCTACCACCACCTCGGCGATCATCTCTGTTACATTATCGCCAATCATATGTGCCCCAAGCCATTCACCGTATTTTGCATCGAAAATAACCTTTACAAAGCCCTCTTTCGATCCGGCAGCGCTGGCTTTACCAGATGCCGAATAGGGGAATTTTCCGACTTTGATATCATATCCTGCTTCACGGGCAGCTTTCTCGGTCATCCCCACCGAAGCAATTTCAGGCTGGGTATAGGTGCAGCCCGGAATATTTCCGTAATCAAGGGGCTCAACATGTTTGCCGGCAATTTTTTCGACACAGAGAATGCCCTCATGCGAAGCAACATGGGCCAGTGCGGGTCCGTGCACAATGTCGCCGATGGCATACACCCCGTCAACACTGGTTTTGTAGAAATCATCCACCACAACCTTTCCCTTGTCAATGGCAACACCGGTTTCTTCAAGGCCCAGCCCTTCAAGATTAGTGGAGATACCAACCGCCGAAAGCACTATTTCCGCTTCTATGATTTCCTCCCCTTTTTTCGTTTTAACGGTAACTTTACATAGATCACCAGAGGTATCAACCGATTCAACCGTTGAGGAAGTCATCACCTTCATGCCGGACTTTTTAAAACTGCGCTCCAGCTGTTTTGAGACCTCTTCATCTTCTACGGGAACCACATTGGGCATAAACTCAACCAGGGTTACCCGGGTGCCGATGGTATGATAGAAGTAGGCAAATTCCGAACCAATGGCGCCCGAACCGACAACGACCATGCTCTCCGGCTGTTTATCGAGCGTCATGGCTTCGCGGTAGCCGATGATTTTCTTGCCGTCCTGCTTAAGGTTGGGCAGTTCCCGCGAACGGGCCCCGGTAGCCAGGATGATGTGATTGGCCTGATAATCCGTCTTTTTGCCTTCGGCGTCTGTTACTTCCACCGCTTTACCGGATTTTAGTTTTCCGGTGCCGGCAATATGATCTATTTTATTTTTCTTGAATAGGAACTGAATGCCTTTACTCATCCCTTCAGCCACACCGCGGCTGCGTTTGACCATTGCCTCAAAGTCGGCCTTGATATCGCCGCTCACCGAAACGCCGTAATCGGCGGCATGGGACAAGTATCCGTAAACCTGGGCGCTCTTAAGCAGGGCCTTGGTAGGGATACATCCCCAGTTAAGACAGATTCCGCCAAGTTCCGCGCGTTCAACAACGGCAACTTTCATACCCAATTGTGAAGCCCTTATTGCGGCAACGTAACCGCCGGGGCCTGAGCCGATTACTATTACATCATAATTCATAGCTGGTGAATTTTTTATTCAGATTTGCAAAATTAAGAAATTACACGGCTTCAACAAGCGGGGAGTGGTTTTGTTTATAGTTTAATCAAACACGTAAACTAACCGGAAAACCGGCAGTGTAATCCGGAAATAAGATTCCATGCTGTCATTGTAACTTCATGATGGCTGGTGACGTCTAAAAACCATTTACTAACTAAACCCGGCAGTATGAGAACCCGATTTTTTACCAGCGTCGTTTTTCTGATTTTATTGATTGGCTTTAACAGTATCGGCATGATGGCTCAGAATACAGAAGCGGTCATGGATCAGATCATTGAAAGTGTTTACAAACCCGGAGACCCCGGGGCCACCGTACTGGTGGCAAAGAACGGAAAGGTGGTTTACCGCAAGGCATTCGGCATGGCCAACCTTGAACTCAATGTACCCATGAAGCCCGAAATGGTTTTTGAAATAGGGTCCATCACCAAACAGTTCACGGCTGTTTCCATCCTGATGCTGATGGAGCAGGGAAAGCTGAGCCTGACAGACGATATTACAAAGTTTATCCCGGATTATCCCGCTCAGGGACACAAAATTACCATTCATCACCTGCTGACCCATACATCCGGTATAAAAAGCTACACGGGGATGCAGGAGTGGCAGCCTCTGTGGCGCAAGGATATGAGCCCTGCAGAGATGATTGATCTTTTCAAAAATCAACCCATGGATTTTGCCCCGGGCGAGAGATTCCTTTACAACAATTCGGCTTATTTTCTGCTTGGCTACATCATCGAAAAAGCTTCCGGCCTCACCTATCAGCAGTTTCTGGAGGATAATATCTTTAAGCCGTTGCAGATGAATAATTCTTACTACGGCAGTCATAAAAGGGTCATTCCAAACCGGGCCGCTGGTTATCAGAACCAGGACGGGTTCACCAACGCCGAATACCTGAGCCTTACACAGCCTTATTCAGCCGGCTCTATCATGTCTAATGTGGATGATATGCTCAAATGGCAGAATGCCATAAGGGATAATAAACTGGTGAAGGCGGGCAGTATTCAGCTGGCATTTAAAGGCTACTCAACCAATGACAACAAACCTTTTCATTATGGTTACGGCTGGGGGGTAAATGAGATCAACGGTGCACCCACCCTGGAGCATGGAGGCGGCATCTTCGGTTATACTACCAATGGTATCTGGCTTCCCGGGGAAGATGTGTATGTTATTATGCTAACCAACAGGGATGATATCGGTCCGGAAGATGCTTCAACCAGAATTGCGGCAGTAGCTATCGGAAAGCCGTTTCCTGAAATAGCCGACGGTATTGAACTGAAGCCGGAAACAGCGACTGCCCTGTCGGGGTGGTATGCATTTGAGGATGGCTCATTCCGCAATATTATTTACGAAGATGGTGTACTCTACAGCCAGCGAAAGGGCTCTTCACGTTTCAGATTGATTCCGGTGTCTGCAACGAAATTTGCTTTTGAAAATTCCCTCTCGGTACTTGAGTTTTCTGAAACCGGCGGAGGGGAAAAATCGGTAGTTTTCAAAAACAGAATTAATGAAATCAGGGGAGCGAAAACGGATAAAATACCTGACGAAAAAAAGGAGGTTTCGTTGAGTCCGGATCAAATGCAGCCTTTTACGGGTGAATATGAAATACAGCCGGGTTTCAGCCTGGTCGTAACGCTCGAAAACGGTCACCTGATGACCCAGGCAACCGGACAGGCAAAATTTGAGATCTATCCTGAATCTGAAGTGAAGTTCTTCCTGAAGGTGGTTGACGCCCAGATTGAGTTTCAGCGGAACAAAGACGGCAAGGTGGATTCGCTGATCCTTTTCCAGAACGGGGCAGAGATCAGGGCATTGAAGAAATAGTTTCGTATTCCGGACATTGAAGATTGCATTTGCGACATTATCCTGACAATGAAATTTTATCATTTTCAGGATAATGTTGTTTTACAGTAGTCCGTTAGAATTTTTATGAATTGACTTGCAGCGGATTATAAAAGCTTGTTGAAAAAATGACAAATCATTCATAATCAATTCGTTGCTGCCTGTCCCGCCACTTTTGCGGGGTCTTTGCAGCTTGCCACGCTGTGGCGGGGTCCTTGCGTGATTCTTATATTCAACGGATTATTGGTTTTCTGCAGGCCTGTTTTAAATCCCGAGTTCCCGCTCAAATCCTGTTTCAAGCGAAATAAATGTTTCCGTAAAGGTGATTTCAGGAATGGACTGTATCTGTTCCACGATTACCTGCTTCAGGTGCTCATTGTTTCGGGTGAAAAGTTTGACCAGCAGCGAATACTTTCCTGAGATATGGTGACACTCGACGATTTCAGGAATTTTCCGGATTTTTTTAAATACCTCATCATGGGTGGATGTGGTGGTCAGGTTCACCTGTATTCCAATGAAGGCACAGGTTTGATAACCAACGCCCTTAGGGTTCAAACGGAGTGATGAGCCGGCAATCACCCCGGCTTCTTCCATTTTGGCAACACGCTGATGAATGGCTGCTCCGGAAACCTTGCACCGCCTGGCTACTTCAACAAAAGGCATGCGCGCATTGGTGTTCAGCAAATTGATGATTTTCCGGTCGAGGTTGTCAATATGAAAGTGATGATCCATGGTTTCGGGTCTGTAAGTTTCATTTTCGTGCAAAAATGCAAAATTGGATTAGAATATTGAAAAAATGAGCCGGAATCTGATAAAAAATATTATATTTGATTGATATTAAGTGTGATAATGATATTTTTGTCACAGGATTTTGTCTTAAACAGCATAACATTCACCAATCAAAATAAACAACCATGAAATTCGATCCTGCCAGCCAGATTCAGGACCTCCGTCAGTTCGGGGAGTTCGGCGATGTTAATCCTTCGGTCTGCGATTCTGCCACTTTTACCTTTATGCAGGCCAAGACCATGTTAGACACCTTCCACGGAGAGGCGGAAGGCTGTTTTCTTTATTCACGGCACTGGAATCCCAGCAACAAGTATCTGGCCGATGCCATGGCTGCCATGGAAGGCACCGAAGCCGGCTGGGTAACCGGCAGCGGGATGGGGGCCATCACCTCAACGATTCTCCATCTGATTAAATGCGGCGATCACATTGTTTCAAGCATTACCACTTATGGCGGAACATTTGCCTTTCTGGCAAACTATCTTAAGAAATTCAATGTGGAAGTTTCTTTTGTGGATATAACTGATCTGGATGCGGTAAAAGCTGCAGTAAGGCCTAATACAAAACTGATCTATACAGAGAGTATGACCAATCCTTTGCTTCAGATTTCTGATATTCCGGCACTTGCTGAAATTGCCAATAAGCATGGGATCAAACTGGTGGTTGATAATACCTTTACTCCCATGATCATCAGTCCGGCCAGGCTGGGCGCGCATATCGTGGTATATAGCCTGACGAAGTTTGTAAACGGAAAAAACGACTGCGTGGCCGGAGCCATATGCGGAACCAATGAGTTTATCAATTCAATGATTGACGTAAACGACGGAACAGCCATGCTCCTGGGGCCTGTACTCGATCCTTTCCGCTCTTCATCCATTCTGAAGAATATCCACACCCTGCATATCCGCATGAAACAGCATAGCTACAATGCGGCTTTCCTTGCCGAAAAATTCACAGCAGCCGGCATCCGGACCATATATCCGGGACTTCCCGGACATCCCGGTCACAACCTGCTGAAATCCATGATGAATCCCCAGTTCGGTTTCGGCGGGATGATTGCCATCGACCTTCATACTGCAGAAAAAGCCGCTGAACTGATGGAAGATATGGAGCTGAACGATGTAGGCTACCTGGCCGTCAGTCTTGGCTATTTCAAAACCCTGTTCAGCAACTCAGGAAAAAGTACCTCAAGTGAAGTTCCTGAAGAAATTCAGCGTAAAATGGGGCTCAGCGAAGGACTGGTGCGTTACAGCGTCGGCCTGGATAATGACATTGAACGCACCTGGGAAAGAATTGAGGCCAGCCTGAAGAAGGTAGGGGTGTCCCGTTAATTCTTTTCCTAATATATCATTATTAATCAACACGCCGGCTCCGGAAAATATCACCTGACCGGCGTGTTTTTTTCAGTTTTATCCGTGCGTTCAATAGCCTGTATCTATGCTGATGAACAAAGAATTATACTTTTGTCAATGCAGTTTCAATATCTGAATTTGACGGAAGGCAGAAATTCAGTGCCTTATCCCCGGTAAGCCAAGCAAATAGGTTAGCTGCTTTTCTGCCGTTTCCGTAAACTTCCTGTAGTCGCCCGGCTGCAAGCGATTGTTGTAGAAAAGCAACAGCCCGGCAACGCCGTTTCTCAGGCTGATTTTGAGCATTTCAGCATCCGGCGCCGATATTTCCCCGCTACTGATCATTTGATCAAGGTCATTCTGAATAATCCTGTCGGCAAACAGGTAGATCATCTCTGCCGTGGGCTGCCGGGCACCGATATCGTTCATACGTTCAAGATAGAATAGCTCAAATATCCCGGGATACTGCGTAAAGTATTGAATCATCGCCCTGATCCTGGCCCGGAGGCGCATTGAGCCGGGCGTTTGCTGATCTGTCTGTTCGTCTGCAAATGCTTCGCATTCTGACATAAAGTCTTTGACACAGATAAAGATCAGTTCATTCAGATCTTTAAAATAGTTGTACATCGTAGCAAACGAATAGCCTGCTCTTTCGGCGACAGTCCTGACATTCACTGCCTTTAATCCTTCTCCTTTCAGCGTCTCCTTTGCAGCGTCAATGAAATATCCGCGCATTCTTTTTTCCTGAAGTTCTTTATTGCTGACCATAATGTGTAAATTTAATGCTGCAAATATAATAAACATTATTATAAACAGTGAACAATGTTAAAAATATTTAGAATATTAAACCCGGCAAAGCCGGGCTTAACAACTCCCTCTCCTGACCACTTATCACACCCCGGTAAAGGTGTTCGAAAGAGAGACTAGTAAATGCAGGGTATCAGAGCTTCCTGTCTGCCAGGAATTTAGTGAGTTACAACCGGATCCAGGTTTTTAGCCTGTTCAATGAAATCGATGATTTTTTCAAGTGAGGGCACAACCCT
>Ga0334884_1001967_pt1 | contig 28008 bp, 19 predicted proteins | sample GraSluR1_MG_7_FD_207215 | JGI IMG/M metagenome (GOLD analysis project Ga0334884, IMG submission 207215) | Sludge microbial communities from methane-producing bioreactor in Wageningen University, Netherlands - Granular Sludge_12_05 R1 | ecosystem: Engineered > Bioreactor > Anaerobic >...
GCGCTGGGCCGCGGGGGATGATGACATCCGGGTTCAGGCCCGGAGGCGCTTGCTCGGTGCGCCGGCTTGGGCGGGCCGGAGACGCTCAGTGCCCAGCCCAGATGGGTGATCCGGGACCACCCATGGACGCAGCGTTGACGCAGTGAGCAGGCTGTGGTAAAGTCTGGCGTCGGTCCACAGGCCGTTGTGCGCGAGCCCTTTGGCGAGGCATCTGGCCTCGAGCATGGCGTTAGGAGGGTAGCCTCACGCGGTGCTCGAGGGCAGGCAGCAGCGCCGGGGCGGGCATTGCGCCCACGCCCCGAGTGCAGGACGGTGACCGCGTCGGGGCGGTCCCATCGTGTCCGCAGCGCAGTGGACGCGGAGCGAAGGGCAATGCCCTCCGGCGCATCTATGCGCAGGGAGCCCAGACCGGGAGGACGAAGGCGTCCCAGGGCAGGCTTCGTTTCCCATCACCGAGCAACGCCGGGGGCAGCGGGACCGGTCAGACCGGTGTGAGGACCTGGGGATCGCAAATCATGCGTTGAAGGGAAGTCTACCCGCTTGGCTGAGTCAGAGGCACGACACAGAGCGCTATTCACTCAGGCGATGGACGCCGTGGTCCTGGTCGACAGCCACGATGGGCGGATCTGTGATGCCAACCCCAGAGCCGAGGAGCTTGTCGGCGCCCCCCGGGATCAGATCGTGGACCGGCCGGTGAGCATCTTTGACGGGCCCGGGTCCACCAGCTTCGAGCGTCTGCTGAGGCAGACGCGAGAGCAGGCCGGGCTCGCACTCCTGGAAATCCCCCTCACACGGCGTGACGGCAGCACGATCTACGTCGATCTCACCGGCAGTGAGGTCTGCTACGGCGACCGGAACCTGGTACAATTCGCGCTGCGCGACGTCAGCGACCGTCGCCGACTGCGGGAGGCGCTGGAGACGACCAATCTCCAACTGCAGGAGCAGCGGGCAGAGCTGGAGCTGGTCAACGAGCGGCTCAAGTACGCCAGTAACATGAAATCCAAGTTCCTGGCCAGCATGAGTCACGAGATTCGCACTCCTCTGAATGCCATCATCGGTTTTGCCGAGCTTCTGGCCGACGAGTCGTGGGGCGAGCTGAACGATCAGCAGCGGGGCTTCGTGACGCGCATCATCGATGCGGGCCAGCACCTGCTGCAGTTGCTCAACGACGTCATCGACCTGTCGAAGGTCGAGGCCGGGACCATCGTGCTGGAGCCCGGTCCGGTCCCGATCAATGAGCTGGTGGAGCAGGCGGCGAAGGTCATCAAGGGCACGGCGCGCAGTGCCGGCGTGAGCATCGTGACCGTCCCGGACGAGAGCAGGCCCGTGGCGACGGCGGACGAGAGGCGCATCAAGCAGGTCCTGTTCAACCTGCTGAGTAACGCGGTGCGCTACTCGTCGGAGGGCTCGGCGGTGCGGGTGATTGTCCAATCGCAGGACGAGTGGGTCACCGTCAGTGTCGTCGATCAGGGCGTCGGGATCGCGGAGGCCGATCAGGAGCGGGTCTTCGAGGAGTTCGTGTCACTGGGCGCTCCCGGCCAGAACCCCGGAGGAGCCGGCCTGGGGCTGCCGTTGAGCCGCAATCTCGTGCGGATGCATGGCGGAGAGCTGGAGCTGGACAGCAAGGAAGGGGAGGGCAGCACCTTCCGGTTCAGGTTGCCCATTGCGCGCAACCCGGAGGGCGATGGCGAGCGCCCGGAGACACCGCCGTGACTGGGCAGTAACGTCCTGGCGGTCTAGCCCGCGCGCCGACACCCGACGCGCGCCCAAGACGTTCAGTGGAGGCCCACGCCGGGTGCGCGTGGGCCTCTGCGTCTTGTGCACCGGAGCCACAGTCTTCCTGGATAGGAGAACCGCGATGCGCGCCCTGGCGGTCGTGATGCTGTTGGCGAGCCCGGCCCTGGCCGCGGCTCAGGCCCGAGTCCTGCGGCTGGCCGAAACGGGCCATGTGCTGCCGTACTCAGAGACGGCACAGTTCGGTTTCACACCCGAAGGGGAGTTCCGGTCCGCGCGCCTGAACCTCAGCGTCCGTATGGACTGCCCGCAGGCGGCGGGGTCCACCCACGTGATGCGCCTGGCCCTCAACGGCCGGGGCATCACCGGCGGCCTCACCCGTAGTCAGGCCAGGCTGCTGAACAAGCCCCTGACGGCGAAGATGGCCGGCGGGCTGGAGGTCCCCTGGGTGCGCGGAACCGTCTGGCGCGTGGTGTACTCCCCGGACTTCGCGCTCGTGGCCGACGAGGCCGCCGGCGGCTCCAGAATCCTGGACGTCTCGCCGTACCGCATGGTCCTGGACATCACCGATCTCATTACCCCCGACGCCGCCAACACGCTCACCATCGAGCACCAGGGCGCGACGCTGAACCTGCGTCAACACTTCAAGGATGCCGATCCCTCGCTGGATCTGGTCTTCGACGAGCTATCGGTGGAGCTGTCGGCCGAGCCGCCGCTGGCCCGGCCTCAGCGGCGTGAGGAGCAGTTCGACGCCGACCGGATCATGTGGCGGCCGCCCGCCATGTGTGACGCCCGAGACGTCATTGCCCTGGACCCCCGGGGCGGCCTGACCGTGAGCCTCCCCGGCCTGCGGATTGCCGTGCGGTCGCGCTTCTCGTGGCCCCAAGGGGGCTTCAACAGCTTCGGTGACGATCCCGACGCCGGGGCGCAGCCGGGCTGGTCGGTGGAGGTCCGCGGCGAGGGCGACCGGCGCCTCCTGGTCGGCTCAGGACCGCAATACCGGGTGGAGCGCGAGATTCGCTGGGCCAATGACCACGTGCAGATCGCCGACACCTTCACCAACCTCACCGACGACAGGATCGGGCTGCGCCTGGACAACCTCCTGAGGGCCGAAGGCACACAGGTGCTGGATGCCTGGTTGGGCGGCAACCCCGACCCGGCGACCGCCGCCGTTGCGCACATGGAGAACTCCAGCGTCTTCGTGGCCGGGGAGCAGGCCGGGTGCGGACTTCTGGCGCTGGACGACGTCTACCGGGTGCAGGGTGTCGTGTACTACGAAAACGGCGGTGGCATCCGCAGCGATACCTTCTGTCTGCCCGCCCGGGGCGCCTACACGGTACGCTGGGCGCTGTATCCGGTGGCCCGGCCGGACTACTATGACTTCATCAACCTCGCCCGCCGCGACCTGGAGGTGAACTTCACCGTTCCCGGCGGCTTCGAGTTCGGTCTGCCCGAGATCACCTCGCTCAGCGACGAGGCGCTACGCGAGCGCATCGACCAGCGGGGCCTGAGCTTCATCTCGTCGGGAGTGTGGATCAACCGCGAGGGAGAGGTTCCGTGCTACCATGGAGCCCATATGCTCCAGGCCAGCGCGATGCAGGAGCGCCTGCGACAGGCCGCCGACAAGCTGCGTCGCGTGGCCCCGCAGGTCAAGTCCCTGATCTACATCCATGCCGCGATCAACACCGACCCACGCGGCCCCGAGCTGCATGCCGATAGTCGGATCACAACCGCCGGCGGCGAGCATTACCAGAACTCGGGCTATACCCGGCGCATCGGCATCCCGTTTTGGTACTACTATCCGGCCCCCGACAACTCCTACCTGGAGGCGATGAAGCGGGTGGCGGACATGTGCCTGGACCCAGAGCAGATCGGCGCCGACGGCATCTACTGGGATGAGGTGGAGATGATCTCCCCCAAGCGCACCTATGACGCCTGGGACGGCTACTCGGCCGAGCTTGACGACACCCACAGCATCAAGCGGGTCTTCGGCGACCCGCAGCTTCTGTCGATGCAGGGCAAGACCGAGCTTGCCCGCTACATACTTGACCGCGGCGCGGCACTCATCGGCAACTCCTGCCCCGTGTCAGAGACCATGACGGCCCTGCACTTCCCGCGGTTCGTCGAGACCGCGGCCGAGTGGTACCCGGCCCGCTCGCACCTGTTCTCGCCGCTCGCGCTGGGAGACCACCTGACCGTCAAGACCTTCGCCGACCTGGTGGCCGATATCCGCCTCAAGCTCATGTGGGGGAGCCTGTACTACACCTACTCCCGCCCGGCCCAGCCCTATGCCACCATCACCCGCCACATGTTCCCCTTCACTCCGCTGGAGCTACATCGGGGCTGGCTGCTGGGCAAGGAGCGGCTCATCACCGCGGTGCCGGGCACCTTCACCTTCGGCGATGAGGACGCGGTCACGGTGTACCGGTACAAAGCGGACGGGGCGCCTGCGGAGGACGGCGGCACGCAGAGGGTTCAGGACGGGCGGCGACTGATCCGGCTCGACCTGCAGGAGGGGGAGATGGCGGTCATCGAGAGGGGATGACGGCCGGATAGCGGCCGGGCCGCCCCGCGGGAGCCGGCGTCGCGGGTCACTCCTCCTCCCAGTCGCCGTCCTCATCCTCCAAGTCCGGGTACTGAGGCGGACTTGCGCCCTCCCGGGCCACGACACGCGGGTACTTGGCGCCCGTGTTCGCCTCGCCCACACCGAGCACGTCGATCTGGTGGTACCAGTCATCTCCGAAGTCGAACCAGTAGCCGAAGGAGCGGCCCTCCTTCAGGCCCAGGGAGTCCAGGGTCTTCTTGGCCGCGTCGCCCACCGGCCTTTCGCCGGCGAGGAATGCCCCCCCGAGCGCCACGGGCGCCTTGACCCCATAGCACTCGCCCCTGCTGTCGTGCGGGCCCCTGCCGAACTGGAACTCGTACAGGTGCTCGTCGTCCCGGTCGAAGGCCGTGAAGATCGCCTCGTGCAGCCGCTCCAGGGTCTGGTCGCCCCTGATCTCGATGGTGCGCGCGACGACGGGGTTCCTCTCCACGAACTCATCATCCACCGGCCCACCCATGAGGACGACCTCCAGCGTGTAGACGGTCTTTGCCACGATGTGCCCCTCCCGCGCATGTCTTTCGGTCGGGTGCCGGCCTGCACCCGATGCCGTCGCTCACTCCGCGGAATAGCGCCTCAGGATCGTCTTCGTGCTCTCCCCCTTGCGGACCTCGACCTTCACTTCCGACGTGGGCTGGGCCAAGAAGGTGTGGTGGGCCCAGGAGCCATCGGGCTGGGCATGGGCCGGGGCGCCGTTGACGGTGACCTCCGCGCCGGCCTCGGCCCAGACGCGTGTCTCCACCACGATCGGGCCGCTCGCCAGGGGGTGCCAGGTGGGTGGGTTGACCGCCACGATCGCAGCGGGGGCGGCATCCAGTTGCGCGATCTCCCCGGCGATCTCCCGGCGCACCGCCCGCAGCTTCTCGGGCTCGCGAGCGTAGTCCACCATGGTGCGCACCAGTCGGCGGCACAGCTCGTCGCTGCGCAGCGACGAAGGCAGCGCGTCCGAGGCCAATCCGAGCGACTCGACGACCCGCCGCGTCCTGTCCGCCAGGAGCCACAGGTACTCGTAGTCCTCGAAGCCGTCGCGCAGGGCCTCCCAGCGCAGGGAGGACAGCGGACCGCCGTCGCCGGGGTACACGATCCAGCAGTCGCCCGGAGGCAGATTCTCCGGCCCGGCGCTGTTGAGAGGGTCTTTGTCCCAGAAGTTCAGGCCCCAGTGCAGGTACCCCGACAGCCCGAAGCGCCAGTTGTACCACTGCAGGATCCGGGTCTTGATCAGGGGCTGGTCAAGGAAGCGGTTGGGGAACGCGCCCGTGGGGTGGCAGCAGGTGTAGAACCACATCTCGGCCCCGGCGTCCCGTGCCCGCTCGTAGTCGCCCAGCCAGTTGTACAGATGGTTGAGCTTGGGCACCCAGATCTCCAGGTCATCCCCGAAGTCCGGGGCCTCAATGGCGTCGATGCGCCGGATCTCCGGGGCCAAAGAGTGCACCCAGCGCGACTTCTCGCGCCAGGAGGCCACATGGTGCACCGCCGGCTCGTCGGCGATGTGCAGAGCCGTGCGCTCCAGCCAGCCCTTCTCCCGCAGGTGCTCCTGCAAAGCAGGCAGCAGTGTGGGGAGGACCTCTTCGGCCGCCAATGACTCCGTCTGATCCCCCTCGGTCTTGACCCGATAGCCCGAGAGGGCTATCTTTGGGCCCTCCCACCCCTCGGCCCAGTGCCCGATGGGCGGGATCTCGATCAGGCGACCACAGCCGTTGGCGCTGACCGTCTCCACCCAGCGGTCGAAGAGCGAGAAGTCGCAGGCGATGGCGCCGTCGGCCTGTCGGGTCAGGCCGACCAGGCCGATGCTGGCCCATAGTACATTCTGATGGTGGTCGGCGGCGGCCCGGGCGTAGGTGCCGAGTAGCTCGAAGAACGCATCGGAGTACACCTCAACCTTGTGATGCTCGGCCAGACGCCCGGCGTCCATCCAGTTGGTGAACACCAGGTGCCTCTCCACCGGCAACTCGAAGGGCCACACCGTGAGGCTCACCGGCACGGCCTGCTCGCCCCCCGTCCAGCGCACCGTCACCTGCCCCTCGTACAGCCCCGCCGCGGCGTCACGCGGCACCCGCACGGTGAGCCACAGCGGCTGGGTACTGTCGGCGGCCACCTCCACCGGGTCGGCAGGCAGCAGGGGGTCGGGTACCTGCTGCGGCGCCCGGCAGCACAGCTCCGCCTCCGGCGTCCCCGGAGTGTTCTTGGTCAGGAGTACGTAGCCCACCGGGTTCCACGCGATCGCGCTCGCCGGTATGGCGCCCGCCTCGCCGCGGAGGTCCGAGGCCACAAGGTGCACCCCACTCAGCGGCTCTTGCGAACGCAGGCACACTTGGGCGGATTCGACCTCCCCGCGGGCCGCCTCGAGGCTGAGGGCCGCCGGCGCCTGAGATGCGGTGTCCTCCCGGAAGACCTTCACCAGCGGGTCGCAGGTCCAGACGGCCGGCTGTGCCGAGACGGAGAGGGCCAGCAGCAAGGCCAGGGCCCCCACGGTGAGAGGCAGAAGCAGGGCGGACATGGCGAATCACTCCCTGATGCGTGAGGTGCGGTGCCGGGACAATCGCGCAATGCTTGATGGCACGCACGCGGCGTGCCGAGACGGGCGCGTGAAGCGGGCCGTCCTATCTCCCCCCGGGCGCCGACAGCGCCCTTTCATACAGCTCCACATACCTCTTGGCCGAGCGGCCCCAGGAATGGTCGCAGGCCATGGCCCGGTCGATCAGAGCGCGCCAGGTCTGCTTGTCGCAATACGCGGCCTTCGCTCTGTCGATGGCGGCGAGCATGTCCTCGACGGCGTAGTTGTGGAACTCGAAGCCATTTTGGTTCTCCGCGGCCTCCGAGATGGTGTCGGCAAGTCCGCCGGTACGGTGCACGATGGGAATGGTGCCGTAGCGCAGCGCGATCATCTGCGCCAGTCCGGCGGGCTCGCGCATGGAGGGCATCAGGAACATGTCGGCGCCGGCATAGACCTGGCGCGCGATCTGCGGCCCGAAGGTGATCATCGCCGCCACGTCTCCGCGGAGGGCGGCGACGTAGCGGAAGAAGTCGGCGTAGTGGGGATCTCCGGAGCCCAGAAGGAGGAACTGCACGCCGGTGAGCCTCGGCATCGCCGCCATCACCAGGTCGAGCCCCTTGATGGGGTCGAGGCGTGTGACCATGGCCATCAGGGGGACGTCGGGGTCCACCGGCAGGCCGGACATCCGCTGCAACTCGGCCTTGCACGTCGCCTTGCCGGTGAGGTCTTTGGCATCAAAATGGGCGGCGATGGCGATATCGGTGGCCGGGTTCCACTGCTCGTAGTCGACGCCGTTGAGGATCCCGCAGAAGTGATCCCCGCGCTCGGCGACGATGTCCCAGACCCCCTCGGGCGACCAGGGCACGGCCACCTCGGCGGCATACTGCTCGCTCACGGTGTTCGCGGCGTCGGCCAGGATCAAGCCCATGCGGGCCAGGTCAATACTGCCCTCCCGCACGAAGCGCCGCACCTCGAAGCGTCCCAGGTCGATCCCCGCCAGGGGTTGCTGGTCCGCCGGGAAGATGCCGTGGTAGGTCTCGGTGAGCTGGTGGGCCGTGTAGACGCTGCGGAAGTCAAGGTCCCAGCTCTTCTGGTACAGGGCCAGGAGAGAGGTGTGCCAGTCGTTGAGGTGCACCACGTCGGGCTGCCACTGCAGGCCGGCAATCACCTCCGGCACGGACCGGCAGAAGAAGGCGAACCTCTCCAGGTTGTCGCCGTAGTCCATGCCCGGCGTCCCGTAGATGCCGTCGCGGTCGAAGTAGTGGCCGTGCTCGACGAAGTAGATGGGGACGTCGGAATGCGGCAGTCGCGCCTCATCCACCGCACAGCCGCTGACCCACCAGGGCATGTGGACGAAACAGGTGTCCACAGCACGGTGCACGTCTCCGGCGGCGTTCAGTGCGCCGCGGTGCTTGGGCATGATCACGCGGATATCCAGGCCCTCGCCGTGGAGAGCCTTGGGCAGCGTCCCCGCCACATCACCCATCCCCCCGGTCCATGCAAACGGTGCGACCTCCACAGACACGAGTAATACCTTCACGCGGGTCCAAACTCCCTCCGGGGGATTATGTGTCACCCAGCGAGGCCTGCGGCCGCGGCGCTTCTCGCCCTGCGACAGGCCGACGACAGACGCCGCGCGGCGTCTCGACGCGTCGCGACGCCCGAACTGCAACGTCACCGTCTGCTGCGGCCGGGGTTGCCGGAGCCTGTCGGCAGAGGCAAAAGGGGCACATGGGAGACCCGTGTACGGACGCCGGGCGCTCCTGCTGTGCCTGAGCGGTCTGTGGCCGGGAGCGCTCGGGCACCCCGCGGCCGGGACCCGGTCGCAGGGGTCCCCCGGCCCCGTGACTACAGGATGATCCCCTGCGGAACCACGGTGACGCCGCCCTCCGTCACGATGAACCGCTTCTCGTCCTGAGACCGGTCCAGTCCCACCGCGAAGCCGTCGGGTATCCTCACGCCCTCATCGACGATGGCCTGACGCATCCTGACATCGCGGCCGATGTCGGCGCCGTCCATGATCACGCACCGATCGAGCTGGGCCCCGCGGTGCACATAGCAGTCGGGAGAGACGATGGTGCGGTGGATCCTGGCCCCGGAGACGATGCAGCCGGAACACATCATCGAGTCGGTGACCGAGGACAAGTCGCCGTGGACCGTGCGGGCACCCGGAGAGGGACCCCGGTAGCTGTAGATGGGCCAGTCCTGGTCGTAGAGGTTCAGCTCGGGGACGACGTCCACCAGCTCCATGTTCGCCTGCCAGTAGGCGTCCAGCGTCCCGATGTCGCGCCAGTAGGCGGGAGCCCCGTTGGGGGCCTGCTCAAAAGGATAGGCGTAGACGGCGGCGCCCTCCTCCACCATGGCCGGGATGATGTCCTTGCCGAAATCGTGGCTGGTATCCCGCGTGGCATCGTCGGCGACCCGCTTCACCAACTGGTCGGTGCTCCAGACGTACACGCCCATGGAGACCAGCGAGTGATGCGGGTCGTCGGGTAGGGGCCTTGGGTCCGGTGGCTTCTCCTCGAACCCGATGACGCGATGCCCGGCGTCGATCTCCAAAACACCAAGGGGCGAGCACTCCAGCCGGGGCAGCTTCAGCGAGGCGATGGTCAGCGCGGCGCCGGTATCCAGGTGCCGTCGCACCATCGGCTGATAGTCCATCTTGTAGGCGTGGTCGCCGGAGAGTATCAGCACGAGATTGGGGCGCTCATCCTGGAGGATGAACAGGTTCTGGTAGATGGCATCGGCCGTCCCCGCGTACCACCGATCGCCGGCCATGCGCTGCGCCGGCACCACCTCGATGAACTCGCCGAGTCCGTCACTGAGCATGGGCAGCCACCCCCTCCTCAGATGGCGGTGGAGCGAGGAGGAGGCGAACTGCGTCAGTACGTAGATGCGGCGGAAGCCGGAGTTCACCGAGTTGCTGAGGGTGAAGTCCACCATGCGGTAGTCTCCCCCGAAGCGAACCGCCGGCTTGGCGCGGCGGCGGGTCAGCGGATACAGACGCTGGCCCTCGCCGCCGGCCAGAAGCATCACAACCGTACTCTTGTGCTCCGCAGAAACCGGTCGATGGGTCGCCACGCAGTGGCCAACCTCCTGTAAGCGATGAGCTGAGGCCATCGGGCCAGGGGAGTGGCTGCCGAGGCCCAAGCGGCTTGTCCCGGCGGTCCTCGTCCTGCCGCGAGCCGGTGTAACGACCAGCGCGCCGCGCCGGTGGGTCGCCGATCTCACGAGCGTGTCGGCAAAGTACTCTCAGACCCTCGGATACGCGCGGGTGAGTGATGTCCCGTGGTTGACCGCCTCCTCAATGCGGCGGCAACACACTCAAAACACCATGAAGACACTCACCCTACGCGTTTCGATCGACGGCAACGAGGCACATAGGCGGCCCAATTGACTTAGCCGACAGGCTCTCACGCCTCCGGCCGCGAGCAGGGAACGCTCCAGGTCCGGCCGGGAAGCCGGTTCTGCCGTGAGGATGTCATCCTGCGGCGCCTGCGTCACTAGTGCCGCCTGGGTGAAGGCTCTCGCCACACCCCGGGAGAGCCCTCGAGCTGCTCCCTTCGGGAGCGGACGCTCTCATAGTGGCACTCCCGGCGAAGCGGGATTGCCGGCCGCACCTCTATGCGGACGGCCTCTGGGGGGGGGTGATGCCCCTCTTGGTCAGCGCCTCGTTGATCCGTTCCAGCAGCTCCGAGACATCGCTGGACTTCACCACGTAGGCCTCGGCGGCCCAGGTCATGAAGTCGTCCTGGTAGCTGGCGTAGCCTGTGTTGAGGATGACGGGCAGTTGATTGTCGGTGGCGAGGATCTTGGAGAGCGCCTCGACGCCGTCCATGCCGGGCATGGCGATGTCCAGGACGACCACGTCGATATCGTGGTCCTCCACGGCGGCGACCGCCGCCGAGCCACTCTCGGCGGTCACCACCTCGTAGCCGACGTACTCCAGCTCCTGGGTGTACAGTGCCCGGAGACCGGCTTCGTCATCTACTACCAGTATGCGCGGCACGCCTTCACGCTCCTCGATGTCCCCATCTCCCCGGTCCGGCCGGACAGGTGTCGGACCGGGGACGGGTGGTTGGATCTGGTGTCTGTGCGTCCGGGTGTGCGGCTTCCCGCCGAGACCGCGGACGACGGTCACAGCGTCGTGGTGCGCGCCACAGGTGACCCGCCGGAGCCGAGAGCGCCGGGAGGGCTACTTTGCGTGCTTGGCTCTGCGGCGTCGGAAAGCTCAGGCCGGGACCCCACCGGGGGAACCGCGGCTCGCGGCCGGCCAGATCGGCCGTGAACTGCCCTCGCACCCCTGCTATCCCTCCGCCTCCCCCTGCGGCCCGACCTCCTCATCCAGCTCGCTCTGGGGAATGGGGAACCGCACGAAGAACCGGGTTCCCCGTCCGATCTCGCTCTCGACATCGACCACCGCACCGTGCTGGGCCGCCAGCTTCTGGCACAGCGCCAGACCCAGGCCGGTGCCTGTGGGCTTGGTGGTGTAGAAGGCGTCGAAGATCCTGGCCAGGCGGTCGGGGGACATGCCCTCACCGGTGTCCTGGACGGTAACGTCCACCGTGTTCGCGTTCGCCTGCACGGCCAAAGTCAGCGTCCCACCGTGAGGCATGGCCTGGATGGCGTTGTTGACGAGGTTGATGATGATCTGTCGGACCTGCTTTTGATCGGCCAGGATCGGTGGCGACTGCTCGGGTACTTCCAGGAGAATCTCGACGTCCTCGGCCCCGTCTCCCTGCCTGACCTGATCGGCCACACTGGTGACCAAGGGCACCATGTCCAGGAGCACGAGCCTGGACTCCGCCGGCTTGCTGAAGTCCAGTAGCTCCCCGAGGATGCCCTCGAGCCTGACCACCTCGTCGACGATGATCCTGGCGTTCCGCGCGCTGCGCTCCGCCAGCTCGGGCTCGCGCGCGATGCTGCGGGCGAAGCCCCCGATCGTCGACAGCGGGCTGCGAATCTCGTGGGCGACGATGGCCGTGACCTCGCCGATGGCCGCCAGTTGGGCGCTTCGCAGTTGCTGCTCCTGCGCGGCCTCCAGCTTCCTCACCGCGATGTCCAGCCGCTCGGCGTCGCGCTTGGCCCGCTGGAACGTGCGGGCCGTGTCGATGGCCAGGGCGGCCTGATCGGCCAGCGCGGTCAGCAGTTGCACCGCCGCGTGGTCGATGGGCTGGTGTGAGAAGCGGTTGTCGGCGATGGCCGCGCCGATGATCTTCTCTCTGGCCACGAGGGGAGCCACCACGAACTCGTTGGTCCCCAGCAACTCGGCCAGGTCGGGCCGCACGTGCTCGTTCATCTCCGCATCGACGACGTGGACCGTCCGCTGCTGCACCACGGCCGCCATCGGCAGGAACTCCGTGTCATCCAGCGGGACAACAAGACGCTCGACCAGATCGGCCAGCGGCTGCTGACTGGGGGGCGGCAGCTTGTGATAGTCGGCCAGGAAGTCCTGCAGGGTGCGGTGATCCTGGGACACCTCGGCCCAGATCGCCATGGCCTGCTCCATGCTCTCGGGACCGACCGCCATCGCGGCCCGTAGCTCCCCGGCCTCCTCGTCCACCAGCATCAAGATGGCCCGGTTGAACCCCAGACCCACCGCCCCGCCCGCGGTCATGCCCGTGAGGATCGCGTGCAGCAGTTTGTCCAGGTTCAGCTCCCCCAGCATCGCCCGGGAGATCTGGTGCAGCAAGGTGCGCTCGTAAAGCTGGGTATGCCGTTCGGTGATGTCCTCGAAAGTCACCAGTACCGTGCGCCCGCCGTCGGGGCCCTCGCAGGGGTCGAGGCGCACGTTCAGCACGCGCTCCCCGTGCCGGGGGCTGGCATCGCGATACCCGGACCAGCGTACGCGCTCGCCCGTCTCGATCACCGACATCAAAGAACCCCGTAGCCCCGCGGTCTCCAGCAGGTCCTCGGAGAAGACCTCGTCCACAGGCCTGCCCACCACTTCCTCCTTGGGCAGGCCGCGCTGCACGTAGTACGCCGGGTTGGCGTGGATGATGTTCAGGTCCGAATCCAGCACCACCAGCCGGATCGGGAGAGCGGAGATGACGTTCTCCATGAACGTCCGGAGCTGGTCGAGCTCCGCCACCTGTGAGGTGACGGCCGACTGCAGCTCGTGAGTCCTGACCTGCAGCGCGGCCCGGGTCATCACCTGGTCTGCGGCCTCACGCAGGAAGCACAGGGCCGCCGGCGCCGCGTCCACCCTGATCAGGCTGCCCACCAGGGTGCAGGGGATGGCAATGCCCTCTTTGGCCACCAGCGTGACATCCGCCAGCTCGGCGCTGCCTTCCGTCGTGATCTGCGACCAAAAGCCACGCCACGCGCCGCCACCGGCGTTGGGGAAGAGATCGGAAAGCGACATGGTGCGCAACCGGGACACCGAGTACCCCGTGAGCTCGGCGGCGGCGGGGTTGGCGTCCCGCAGCCATACCCGTGGCGTCTGCACGATCAGGGCGGGCTCCGATGCGTTGGCGACCACGGCGTCCAGTTGGTTCCGCAGCTCCACGACCTGGCCCTGGAGCAACTCCACCTGCCGCGCCCACAGTTCATCGCGCAGCACCGCGACCTCGTCTTCCAGCGCGCGCAGCAACAGCGGCCGCTCGACCCCATCCTCCTCAGCGCCCGCCAGCACGGTGCGGAGCGAGGACAGCAGGACCTCCAACCGGGCCTCGGTCTCCTCCGGAGCGGTCTCGGTGCCCATGGCGCGCGCGAGCCTGTCGGCCTGCAGGTGCGCCTGCTCGTCGTCGTCGGCGGTCAGCCGATCGATGAGCGCCTGCAGGGCGGGCAGGCCCTCCGCCGGAATCGACTCCCGGACGGGTCCGGCGCACACATCGCCGGGCTCCCCGCAAGGCTCCAGGCACGCGGCTGCAAGGTCCTGCAGCACCGATGCCAGGTGCCTTCTGACGTCCTGACCAATCTGGCTCTCTTTGGCTTGCATTGGGCCTGTGAGCCGCCTCCCTTGCACTCACTGCTCAGGGCAGATTGCCGCGAATGGTCTTGGCCGCTTCCTCGGGTGCCACGGGGTTCAGATACAGCCCTGTGCCCCGCTCGAAGCCCGCGGTGCGGGTCAGACGGGGTGTGATGTCAATGTGCCAGTGGAACAGGTCGGACAGGTGCCGGGAGTATTCCGCGCCATTGCCGGCGGCGTCCAGCACCGGAGCGATCTGATACACCAGGTTGTACGGCGGGTTGAACAGCGCCGTCCTGTAGCCCACCAACAGCCGGCGGAGGATCGAGGCCAGGTCCGCCCGCTCCTGAGGCTGCAGGAGCAAGAGATCGTGCATGTGCCTCAGAGGGTAGATGGTGGCGGCATACGCATAGCCGGAGGCGTAGGGACAGATCGCCACGAAGCTGTCATTGTGGGCGATCACGCGCTGCCCGTGAGCCATCTCGTCGGCCACGATGCGACAGTGGATGCACTCGCCGTGCTTCTCAAAATACGTGGAAGCTCCGAGCAGCCCGGCGCGCAGGTGCTCCGGCACCACCGGCACCGCCATCACCTGTGAGTGGGGATGACCGACGGAGGCGCCCGCCGCGTGCCGATGATTGCGGAAGACGAATACGTGCCGGAACCGCCGGTCGCGCCGGAGGTCCTCCACCCGGTTCTCGCAGGCACGGATGACCCGCATGATCTGCTCGTCCCTGGCGAAGGCCAGGTCCATGTCGTGCCGCGGACTCTCGATGACCACCTCATGGGCCCCCAGGCCGTCCATGGCGCGCCACAGACCCTCCTCCCTGGGCTCCACCGTCCCCTCCACCTCCAGGGCCGGGAACTTGTTGGGCACGACCCGCACGTACCAGCCGGGCCTGTCCGGCTCGCCGACGTCGCGAATGGCGAACAGCTCATGCGGAGTCATGCGCTCGTTGCCCTCGCAGAAGGGGCAGCTCGCCGGCGCGATGTCCTCCACCGGGTCGGGCGTGAAGTCGCGGGGCCGCGCACCGCGCTCGGGCGCGATGATCACCCAGCGGCCGGAAATAGGGTCTCGACGCAGTTCGGACATAGCAACATGACACCCCGGATTGGTACCCTTAGGTCCTGGGTAAGTATTCGTCGCGGGAAGATGGGCTCCTTCACCCCGCAGACCGCACAGGGCGACCCGAACCCCGCGACACCATGGCACGCGAGAGTCTCGACGACCTCAGCCGCTCTTCTGGGAAGATGACAGGTGGCGGTGCCTCAACCGTGCACGCACGATGTCCAGCACCATCCGCGGACCGTCGCTGAGCAGGTGCACCTTCGTGTCGGGGTCATTGACCCAGTGCACCGGAACCTCAGCAATTCTCAGACCCAGCCGCCGCGCAATGATGATGACCTCGACGTCGAAGGCCCAACCCTCCAGAGTCTGCAGGGGGAATACTGCCTGAGCCGCCTCCCGGCGGAAACACTTGAACCCACACTGACTGTCCCGCACCCCGCTGGTGCCAAGCCAACGCACCAACACCCCAAACAGCTTGCCCGCGTACTCGCGCCACCATGGCTGATGCAACTGCACATCCGAATCCGCCAACCCTCTGGAGCCGATGGCGATGTCCGCACCCCCCTCGATGGCCGCGAGCAGCGCCTCCGCGTCCTCGATGGGCGTGGACAAGTCGGCATCCGAGAACAACACACACTGCCCCTCGGCAGCCAACATCCCCCGCCGGACCGAGTACCCCTTGCCCCGGTTCGGCTCATTGGTCAGTATCGTCAGCCGCATCCGCTCGCCCACCGCCTGACGCACCAGCTCTGCCGTCCCGTCAGAGCTCCCATCGTCCACGATCACCAGATCCATCCGCCGCTCCTGGGCCTCCACATACCGGATGATCCTCTCAATGCTCGGAGGCAGACGCTTGGCCTCATTGTAGGCGGGGATCACGATGCTGACACTCTCAATACGGTCGCGGGGCACTGGGCGCTGGTCTTCCCTTCTGCCCGCGCGGGATCCGCGCGGGCGAGAGTCGGCGGGTCGCGGGTCGCGAGTCGCGAGTCGCGAGTCAACGGCGACGGCTACGGCGTCAACGGCGACGGCAGTCTGAGCGTCCGTCTCGCGCAGCGAGATAGCGAGGAATCTCGCTGAATGCCAGGGGATTCCTCGAGCTGCTCCCTCTGGGAGCGGACGCTCTCAGAATGACACTCTTGGCGAAGGCGGGGTTTCCGGCCGGATCTCTAGGCCAGAAGATCGTAGCGCGCGTAATCGACGGCTCCGAACACGGCTCCGTCGGAGAAGTGGGCGCGGAGGGCCTCCAGGGTCTGCTCGCCGATCTTGTGGTAGCCGTAGAACCCGGCTCCGGACACATGCGGCGCGATGTAGACGTTATCCAGCATCCTGAACTCGCTGTAGCGCTCCAAAGGTTCCGGGGTCGTGACATCCAGACAGACATAGATCTCGTCGCGCTTGCACTTGGCGATGAGGGCATCGTGATCCAGTACCGAGCCGCGGGAGGTGTTGACCAGCGTGGCCCCGGGCTTGATGAGGTCCAGTTGCTCCTCGCCGATCATCTGGTGGGTGGAGGGGATGCTGGGCAGGTGCAGAGTGATATGATCCGCGCGGGCGAACAGGTCGTTGAGCTCCACCTTCTCAGCCCCCATCTCGGCGGCCTGCTCGTCTGAGACGAAGGGGTCGTACAGCAGGATCTGCAACGGCCACGGGCGCAGGAGCCCGATCACCTCGCGACCCACCTGACTGGCGGCGACGACGCCGACGGTACTGCCCTTGAGGAAGCGGCCGTTCCAGCGGACGTCGGGGTCCTTCCACTTGCCCGTGCGCTTGAAGTACGCGGAGAAGTCCGGCCAGCGGTGCATGGTCATAAGCAGCATGCCCACGGTGGACTCGGCCACATTGTACGCGATGGCGGTGTTGGCGCTGAACAAAGTGATGTTCCGCGGGACGAGGTAGCCGTCCACGATCTCGCGGGAGACCAGACCCTTGATGGAACCCGCCGAATGGGCGATGAGGCTGAGCGCGTCCGCGGCCTGGAAGACCTCGGCGGTCAGGGCCGGGGCGCCCCATCCGGTGACGATGGCGTCGTAGCCCGCGATCCCCTCGGCGATCTGCCGGGCACCGTAATCCCGGCCCGTGTCGTTCACCGTCACATCGAACTCATCCAGCATGGCCTGATACTGCCGCGGGTCGAACACGCGGTCTGTATGACCCTCGGTCTGAATGTACCAGACCCTGGGCTTTCCGCCCGGGCTTGAACTGGGCATGGGACCATCTCACCTCGATAAGGTAGGCTCGCCCGCTCTCGTGGCGGCCGCGAAGCTGCGCGAGACACCGCGATTCGCCCCGCCTCCGGATGAAGGGAGGTTCGCCGCCGGACCTGATCCGCCTTCCGTTGGGCCGGGAATTGTGGTACTCTCGGGCCGTCGTGGCGTGGCGGGTCGGGGCGCCGCAAGGCACCGCCCACAACCGCAGACAGACACCACCGGCCCGGCGGGAGGGCGCAGGCGCCGGCGGATACCATCCTGCAGTACCTGCCGCATCCGTAACCAGGCCGCTGTGGAGGTGCCAAATGAGGGTTGTCCTTCTGTTTTCGATTTGCCTGCTTACCGTTCACTGCCCGGGGCAAGAGACCATCACCGGCGGCGAGCACCGCTCGCTGCTGAACCGAGCCCCTGAGTTGTCCACGGTAGGCGTTGACCGTTCCGGCCGTATGCTGCAAAGCCCGCGCGCACCGGGGGCCACCACGCCCCGCGATACTGTGCCGCCCACGGCGCCTCCTACGGATCCCGAGCCGCCCACGGGTCCTGAGACGGCCCCCGAGCCGCCCGCGGCGCCTCCTACGGATCCCGAGCCGCCCACGGCCCCCGAGCCGCCCACGGATCCCGTGCCGCCTGCGGGCCCCAGCGCCGAGGCCCCGGCCGGACCGGAGCCGGGAACCACCGCCGAGGCGCCGGGCACTCAGCCCCCCGTCGTACGCGCGGATCCCAAGGTCGTCCTTCCCGCCGGCTTTCTGACCGCCGCGGACAACACGGCCGCCTTCGGTGAGCCGGGGTACACCATCGTGCATGAGCCCACAGGGATGGAGTTCGTCTGGGTTCCCGCCGGCGAGTTCGAGATGGGCGCCTATGGCGGCAATCCCGATGCGACCCCGGCGCGGAAGGTCACGATCGGCCGGGGCATGTGGTTCGGCAAGCACGAGGTAACCAATGCCCAGTTCCGGCAGTTTTGCGTGGCGACGAGAAGCGCCTTTCCCGCCGCCAGCGACGCCGGCCCGCGGCATCCGGTGGTGATGGTCTCTTGGGAGGAGGCCCGGAAGTTCGCCGAGCACAACGGCATGCGTCTGCCCACCGAGGCGGAGTGGGAGTACGCGGCCCGCGGGCCCTCCGGCGGCAGTTTGCCCTGGGGGGAGAGGTGGAACGAGAGCCTGGCCTGCGCCGCGGACAATCGCGGCCCCGACGGCCGTTCGTACCCCGTGGGGAGCTTCCCCGAGGGCGCCAGTTGGTGCGGCGCCCTGGACATGGCGGGCAATGTCTTCGAATGGTGCGCGGACTGGTACCATCACCGGACCTACTCCGGCGGCGACGATACCGACCCGCAGGGCCCCGCCACCGGCACCTACCGCGTGGTGCGCGGCGGCTCCTTCGCCAACCCGGCGCCCCTGTGCCGGACCTACATCCGCAGCAAGTACCCGCCCAACTACGTCATGCGCCACCTGGGGTTCCGCTGTGTCCTGGCTCAGCCGGCACAGGCGCCGGCCCGCGGCGGCCCGGGCCGCTCGCCCCGCACCGGGCCGTAGAGCTGCGGCCGAGAACCCCGCCTTCGCCGGGAGTGTCATTCCCAGAGCGTTCGCTCCCGGCAAGAGCGGCTCGAGGAATCTCCCGGGGTATCGCGTGATCCCTCGCGCAAGCGTCGCAAGCCCGGGCTTGCGACGCCGGCGCTGCAGGATGATTCCGTCACGGCACAGCCAACAACGGGGCCGGTCCCGCCGACTGGGACCGGCCCCGTGTCGTCATCGCCGTCGCCTCATCCGCCACCACACAGACCTACTCCCCCCCGACGACCTCGCCCTCCCATGACAGCTCCCACATCGGCCTGCGCCGGAACTCGTTCTCGAAGGTCTGCTCGATCCGCCCGGTCTTCTCCAGGTGCATCATGCAGGCCCGGATGCAGCCCCTGGCGCCGCAGACCGCGTAGTAGCCCGTGGTCTCCAGCATGTTCTTGTAGTAGTCAATCACCCGCCCGCTGGGGAACTGCTCCGTCGGCCGCCAACTGCCTCCCGCCACCGTGTAGCACAGCTTGTAGGCCTCCTCCTCGGTCAGCTTCTGCTCCGAGACGTTCAGCCGCAGGCCGGGACAGTCCTTGGCCAGGAAGGGCGAGGCCTCCTTGTTCAGGCCGTGGTGGGTCAAGGTGCACTTGCCCATGTCCACATTGGCCCACTCGAACTTCACGCCCTCGATCTCCACCGACACCGTGTCATTGTCCCGCCGGTGCGGGATGCAGTGGCCGGGGCAGTCGGCAACGCAGGCCATGCACCTGTCGCACACTCTTTGCTCCTCGGTGACCAGTGGGTCGGGCTCCAGCTCGGCGTCGGTCAGAATCATCCCCAGACGCACCCGGGGCCCAAAGCGCCTGGTGAGGAACACCTTCGACCACCCCATCTCACCGATACCCGCGGCACACCCGGCGATGCGGATGGCCATCTGCACGTCGGGCGCGGCCCGGCCGGGGCGCAGAGGCTCCCGGGGAGACTGCGCCTCGGGGACCCCGGGATAGCACGGCACCGCTTCCCAACCGTGGTCCTCGATGTAGCACGCCGTCTCATAGGTCCCCTTGGGCCGAAACAGCGTATTGAGCTTGTTGTAGCCGTAGAACGTGTAGTTGTTCCACAGCGTGCCCTCCTCGATCCCGCGATACACTCCCCGGGTGATGCGACGCGCCGTCACGATGACCGAGCGCGCCTCGGGGAAGATCTCGGCCGGGTGCATCCGCTGCGGCGCGCCCTGGAACCGCTCGATGTTCGCGACCCCCAGCAGATCCAGCCCCGTGCTCTGGGCAAAGTCCTTCAGCTTCTGAGAAGTCAGCTTTGACATGATGGGTGCCTACTTTTCGCTATTGCATTTCCTGTCGGCGCAACCCTTTGTGGCACAGCCGCTGCCGCAACCGCCCAACCGCCACTTGATCCCGCAACCGATGGGCGTGGTGTCGGGCACCGCGATGGGGCTCCCCGCCAGCAACTGCTCCAGCGCCTCCCGCAGATCGTGACGCTCCACGGCGCCGGCGTCCTCGGCATTGTCGTCGATGCGGCCGTGGTAGACCACCGTACCGCTCTCGTCCAGGAGGAACACCTCCGGCGTTCTGGTGGCCCCGTAGAGCCGAGCCGACTCCTGGCTCTCATCGATCAGATACGGAAACTCAAAGCCCCGGCTCGCGGCGCGCAGCTTCATGTTCTCGAGGTTGTCGGCCGGGTACGCCTCGGTGTCGTTGGCGTTGATCGCCACCATCGTGATACCTCGCGGGGCATAGTCCCGGTGCAACTTGACCATGCGCTCCTCGTACATCACCACGTACGGGCAGTGGTTGCAGGAGAACACCACTATCGTCCCCTGCGGGCCCTTCACCTGTGCCAGCGAGTGGGTCTTGTCGTCCACTCCGGGCAGCTCGAACTGCGGCGCCTTCTGTCCGATCTCGATGGCCATCGTCAATCCCCCTTGTGGAATAGCCCACAGCAGCAGCTTCCGTCCCTGGCGATCTCCTCATGGTGCTCGCGACAGGGACAGACGATCCATTTGTCCACCTCGCGCTTGCCGGTTACCTTCTTGCACGGGCACAGCGGCAGCCCGTGCCGTACCCAGTTGCGGGCCAGCCCGCGGACGAGGTTGCGCAACACTACGGGGTCCTCCACCAGCCGGTAGGGACCCGTCTGTCCGTACTTACGCACGAGCCTCTCGGCCCGCTCGATCGCCTGCTCCATGCTCAGCTTGTCCGCTCGACGGCCGAAAGGCCACATGGGTGCACCTCGGAAGAGTCACGAGTCTGCGAGTCGCGGGTCTCGCGTCGGCGGCAACGGCGTCGGCGGCTTCGCGGTCACGCCCGGCCCGCCCGCGGGCCGGGCCCAATACGCCTCAGGCCTCCTTGTCGCGCTTGCGGAAGCCCTCCGGATCCGCGCAGCCGCCGCCGAACTCCACTTCATCAGGCCTGGTGCTCTGACCCAGCTCATCCACAGCCCACGGCTCGCGCTGCCGAAACGCCAGGCGGAAGTTGTCGTCCACCTTGTTCCCGCGCTCCAGCATGTCGACACAGGTGCGACAGCACAAGGCCGCCAGGCGGTCCGGTGAGGAGCCGGGGTACAAAGCATTGGGGCGCGCGCCGTTGGCACAACGACGGCACTTGCTCTCATCCACCGCCGCCACCTGCATCACCTTCCCCGCGATGGTGACCTCGCGCGTATTCACTGTGTCGATGGCGCCCAGGGGACAGACGGTGGCGCACGCTCCGCAGGAGGAGCACATCGTCCGCTCCAAGACGGGATCGGCCTCCAAGGGCGCATCCGTGATCACGGCCTGGAACCTCTGCCGAGGGCCGAAGCGCGAGCTGAGAAACAGGCCGTGCAGGCCGATCTCGCCCAGGCCGGCGGCGACCGCCGCGTATTGCATGTCGAGGTTGACGTTAGGCGCCGGCTTGCCCTCCCTCACCGCCACGCCCTGCGCCGGCATGTCCGGTGGGTAGCACATCACCGGCGTCGCCTCCCATCCCCGGTCCTCCAGCCACTCGGCGGCCTCGTAGTTCGTCAGGGCAACGAACTGCTTGTCCAGCCAACTGTAACCGAACATCTCGTAGATGTCGCGATTGGTCCCCTCCTCCCAGCCCCGCAGGGAGCCCCGGGTGATGCGCCGACCGATCACAACCACCGCTCTGCAGTCCGGGAAGATCGAGCGAGGGTCGTTCTGCGGCGGCACACCATCGAACCGCTCCGGTGATGCTATGCCGACCAGGTCCGCGCCCTGCGACCGGCAGTACTCCTTGAATCCGGCGGTGAGATCATCCAACTCACTGGCCTCCTGACAATGAGGGCTTTGACCACGACTGGTGTGCGGCGACGGCGCGCCCACACCCTACAACCGACCATGCCCGACACGTCCGTCTCCCCCGGCTGCCCCGAAGCGCAGCATCCTTCGGCATGGATGCCCGACGCTCCTCCCCTCCGCCCACCGCGCACCCGGGCAATACGATATAGTAGTATAGGATACGACAATGATTCATGCAAGGGCAAACGGCGGCGAGAAGACGGGGCACAGGCAGAGCCGGGCACGAGGACCGCGCCGAGGCCGTTTGCCCGCGGACGGTGGGGGCGATGACGCCGGGGACAGGCCGTGGAGGTGGGGGCTCCGTCGTCCAGGTGACGCGAACAGGGGGAATGGGAAAGGACGCCTGCGACCGGTTACTGCCCGGCCGACGCCCTTGGCCTCCTGCGGGTCAGCAGACGCCAGCCGGAGGCCAGCTCCTCCACCCGGAGGAGGATGCACAGGGCCACGAAGACCAGGGCGCCCAGGGCTAGGGGGACCATGGCGGTGATGAGCTTGGCCGGCTCGCCGGTATTGCCCAGCAGGCTCTCCAGATGGCCCGACCCGAAGTGGCAGATGAGGCCGAGGGCCACGCAGCCGGGGATGATCCTGACCAGCGAGCTTAGGATCCGGCCGCCATCGAGGCGCCCGACTTGACGCTTCAGCAGGACCATCAGCAGCAGAGCGTTGAGCCCGTTGCTCACGGAGGTGGCCAGCGCCAGGCCCAGCACGCCCATGGGCAGGGAAGCATAGCCGACGGTGAAGCAGGCCACGAAGGAGGCCAACCCGACCACCACCGGCGTGAGGGTGTTGTGCCGGGCGTAGAAGGCCCGGGCGCAGATGTACACGATGGCCAGAGCGAGCATTCCCGGTGTGAGCCAGACGAGGATCTCCCCCAGGATGGGAGAGGTCTCGGGGGAGAAGCTCCCGCGCTGCAGGAGCATGCGCACGATGGGGGTGGGCATGCTGGCGAAGACCACAGTGGAGGGGATCACGAAAAACAGCGTGTTGCGCATGGCGAAGGAGAAGTCCCGGCGATAGGCGACTTCGTCCCGACGGGCGTAGTGCTCCGAGAGGCTGGGGAAGACGGCGATGGCGATGGCTGCCGCGAACAGACCGGAGGGCAGCTTCCACAGGCGGTTGGCCAGCTCCAGCAGGGCGACGGCGTCCTCGTCGCCGCACATGGTGGCCAGCGCACGCACCAGGACCCAGTTGATCTCAGCCACGGCGAGCCCGAGAATGACGGGGCCGGCCAGCCTGACGACGCGGCGCACCCCCGAATCCGCGACATCGAGAAGGAGCTGGAGCCGGCCGCCCAGCCGGGCCAGAGGAGGGATTTGCACCAGAACGTTCCCACACAGCGCCCCGAGAACGGTGGAGGCGGCCAGCACGTTGAGCCCCTCGAGCTGCGAGGCCCCATGGTGGATCATCACGCCCGCGGCCAGGGCGCCTGCGACCGAGAACAGATCGTAGACGATGGGCCCCACGGCCGGCCACAGGAAGTGCTTGTGGGCATTGAGGGTTCCCATCAGCAGGCCGCCGAGCACCAGGAAGAGCTGGGCCGGGAAGATGATCCGCATGAAATGGGCCACACTGGACACGCGGTCGGGGTCCGACTGCACCCACCCCAGAGCCGACAGCCGGGCGAGCTGCGGCGCCAGCCCGACACCGAGCACCACCAGTACGGCGCCCAGGATCGCCAACAGCCAGAACACGGAGCTGAACACGCGCCAGGCCTCCCGGCGCCTGCCGTGGGCCAGGTACTCGGTGAACACGGGGACGAAAGCCGTGCGCGCCGCCCCCCCGGCCATGAGGAAGTACAGCAGGTCCGGGATGGCGAAGGCGGCGAAGAAGGCGTTGACGGGGCCACTGACTCCGAATACCGCGGCGATGGTGAGCGAGCGCAGCAGGCCGGCGACGCGGCTGATGAGCGTGACGGCAACCATCAAGACGGCCGCCGAGGCCAGGCCCTGGCCCTGAGGTGGGGGAGACTGCTCCGCGGCGGGCTCCGGCTCCAAAGCGAGTGTGTCCTCGTCGTCGATACCGCTCATCTTCTGCCTCGGTGCTGGATTTGGGCGGCGCAAAGCCGCGGCAACCGGAGATTGGGCCGGAAGGCTGCGCCCGCCGTGGGAATCTCATCCTGAGCGTGAGTCTCGCCCGGCGGGAGAGCGAAGGACCCCGCCAGATCGCAGGAAATCCCTCGAGCCGCTTTTGCCGGGGGCGGACGCTCTGAAAGCGACATCCCCAGGCGAATGCGGCCTCTACGGCCACGCCTCCGGGCCTCAGCGACAGGGCTCAAGCAAACGGCTCCACTCCGCAGGGAGTGGAGCCGCAGTGCGCTGCTTCAGGAGGTGGTCTAGTACCGCCGGGTGATACGGCGCTCGTCATTCTGGCTGCCGGTGGGCGCGGTGACTTTGGCCCACAGCTCGCGGTCGCGGGTGAACATGACTTCGGTGCCGTCGGGCCGCATCACCGGATAGCCATCGGACTGCGGGCTGTCGGTGACCTGCGCAAGCCCGGTGCCGTCCGGCCGGATGCGCCAGATGTCGAAGTCGCCGGAACGGTTGGAGTGGAAGTAGATCCACTCTTCGCCCCCCACGGTGCCCCAGGCCGGGGCCTCATTGCGGGTCGATGTGCCGGGAAGCAAGGCGGCGGTGGTGAGCTCCACATCCCCGCTGCCGTCGGCATTGCAGATGCGAATGTCGGTGCGGACGGCGCCCGCCGCCCGGTACTGATACGCGATCCGGGTGCCGTCGGGGCTGTACGCCGGCCACTGCTCGTCGGCGTTGGTGGCCACGATGAGCGTGGAGTCCGCGCCCGCCGCGGCGGGCGCGGTGGCCAGGTTGTAGTCACCATCGCCGACCCCGCCCACCTGCTTGGTGGTGGCGAAAAGCAGCGTCGTCCCATCCGGAGACCAGGTGGCCTGGATGTCCTCGCCGGCCACCGTGTGATCGGTGACCCGCGCCGGCTCGGTGCGGTCGCCCTCTTCGGTGGGCATGATGTAGAGGCTGGAGCTGCCCCCCCGGCGCCGGGCGGTGTACGCGATATCCCGGCCGTCAGGACTGAAGCACGGATGCCAGCCACCGTCGTTGCGGGGTAGCTCGGCATGCGCCGTGGTCGTCAGCAGGTACTGGCCGCCGCCGTCGGAAGAGCAGCGATAGATGTACTTCCGACCGTCGCCGCCGAATGACGCGAAGGCCAATGTATTGGTGATGCTCCAGGCGGCACGATCGCTGATGTTCTGATATAGGGTGTTGTCATCGCCACTATTGCATCCCATGAGCACGACCATGGCGCAGACAGCGACAACCAACACAAGGCCCCTGTACAGGGTCATATCCCAAAGCTCCCTTCAGGTCCCTAGGAACGCGTGGCACGGTCTGTCTTGTCAGACAGCCCGCCATGCCCCGAGTTGCAGCGGAGCGTATTCGATTATACGCCGCGGCTGCAAAGCAGGTCAAGACAACGGCGGTGGCGGCACTCGAGGTCGGCTTGCCCGCAACTTGAGGTGCAAAACAACCTGGCCCCACGATTGTCTGAACGAAGCGGCACATCCGCCCTCGCCACCGGGTGCTCTCGCTGTGGCCAAGTTGCGGCTTGACGCCCAGTGACCTATCGGTTACACTCTCCGCGACGCAGAGCGGCTGCACGGAAGTCCCACTCGCAATAGGAGGACGCGCCCATGGCGAGGGGCTCTAAGGGTGTTCTAGGGCTCGACATCGGAAGCTGGGCGATCAAGGCCGTCGCAGTACGGGGCGCGGGCTTCACCGAGAACGAAGCCGGCGAGCGTGTGCCGCGGATCGAGCTGATCGGGCTGCCTGGCGTTGCCATGACGCCTCCGGGGTGTGTGGAGGGCGGCGAGGTCATCTCCGACGAAGTGAGCGGCAACGGCGACGGTTCCAGCAAGAAGCCGCCCACAGGCATCTCTCTGGTCGCCGGTACCGTCGGTTCACTGGTCAAATCCCTCTCCATGGCCGCCAAGCCCACGGTGGCCTCCGTCGGCGGCGAGACCTCCGTGGTCGTCAGAATCACGGAAGTCTCTCGCATGACCGGCAAGGAACTCAAGGAAGCCGTGGAGTGGGAGATCGAGCGTCAGACGCCGTTCCCGGTGGATGACGCCATTACCTCGTGGGTCCCCATTGAGCCACCCGACGGCGATCCGGACTCTCCGAACATGGAGGTCCTCCTCGTCGTGGCGCAGAAAGAACTGGTCAACGGGCACGTCCAGGTGGTGCAAAGCGCCGGGCTGAGCCCCGAGGCCATCGACGTCGAGCCCCTGGCGATCTCCCGGGCACTGGTCGACCTCCCCGGGGGCTCCATGAAGGATCAGACCATCGCCGTCGTCCACATGGGCGCCAGCTCCACCCTCATCCTCGTGGTGCGCAAAGGCCTGCTGTCCTTCGTGCGCTCCGTCGGCACCGGCGGCAAGGCCCTGTCGGATTCGGTGAAGCAAAACATCCTCGGGGAGGACAAGGCCTCGGAGTGGACGAAGCACGCCCTGGCCGACTTCTCCGACGCCGCGTACGTCGATCAGGGCGGCGTCGGCGCCGAGGGCCAATACCCGGCGGACGACGATGTTTTCGCTGAAGACGGCGGGGATTCCGTTTTCGAGGAATCCAGTCTGGACGCCGACCTGGACGCCGGCAGCCAGCCGGTGGACATGCAGGGAGCCGCCACGCAGATCGACGTGCCCCTGCCCGGCGAGGTAGAGCTACCCCCACAGAGCTCGGGGGGGTCAGCCACCGCCGGCGAGCCCATGGACCCGCAGGAGACCGAAGCCCGCTCCATCGTCTACGAGGCTCTGGCTCCGCAGGTCGTGGACCTCGCCACCGAGGTGCGCCGCTCCATCGACTTCTACCGCCGGCAGCATCGCAATGAGGAGATCGACCGCATCATCCTCTCCGGTGGCAGTGCGGTCATGCCCGGTCTGACGGAGTTCGTGCAGGGCGAGACGGGAGTCACCACACAACTGGCCAATCCGTTCGCCCACTTCTCCCTCGGCGACGACGCACCCAGGGAGTACCTCACCGATATCGGCCCCGCCATGGTGGTTGCCGTCGGTCTGGCGGTCAGAGACATCGTCGAGTAGCCGGCGCTGCCGCCGGCACGGGGAGATACTGGGCCAGAAGGTGCGGCGCTAAGGCTTGTGTCCGCCCGGCGCCTCCGGCTTCGCCGGGCATAATCCAGTAGAATTGTCCCCTATTCCCGGGGAGGGTCATCGTGCCGCCAATCAAGATTGACCTGCTGCCAAAGAGCGTCAAGTACGCTCGCGTCAACAAGGTACTCCTCATCGCGGTCGTGGCGGCGCTGGCCGTGGGCCTGCTTGCTTTGGGATCCATGGACGCCAAGCTGCGTGGCGACATCGCCGATGCCGAAAAGCGGCTCGAGACGGTCACCGCCGAGGCCCAGGCCGTCCAGAGCCTGGAGACCCAGGTGGCCACCAACCGCTCCCGGCTCAAGCCCATCGCCGACAAGGTGCAGTTCATCGAGGCCGCCGATGAGTGTGGCTATGTGTACTGGGAACGCTTCTACAGCGTCATCGAGTACATCTACGGCGGAGCCGAGCTGCACTTCTTCGCCATCCTCGGCCAGCCGTTCCAGCCCAGCAATGTCACGGACTTCTCCCCCGAGGCACTCTTCCATCTGGCTCCCGCGGGCTCCACGGACTGCGCCTTTGCCGTCACCGTCAAAAACCCCAACGAATTCGCGCGCTTCATGCTCAACCTCATGCGTTGCCCGGAGATCTCCGATATCCAGGTCACCGGCTCGGTGCCCTCGGGTCGCGTGATCGCCGCTCAGTGGCCCGTGATGCTGCAGCAGTGGAACCTGCCCCAGTTCCAGATGCCCACCTTCAACTTCCCGCTGGCGGGAGTGACCGGCGGCGGCGCCGGCGGCGGCGGGGGCATGGGTGGGGCGGGCATGGACATGGGAGGCGGCCCCGGCATGGGCGGCCCCGGCATGGGCGGCCCCGGCATGGGCGGCCCCGGCATGGGCGGCGGGATGGAGATGGGTGGAGGGCCGGGAATGGGCGGCGGAGGCGCCGGCGCGGGTGCCGGAGTAGCTCAGCAGCCCCGGCTCGATGCACCGATTGAAGTCCTCATCACCTGCAGGCTCGCCAAGTCCGTGGGTATTCCCATGCCGCCGCAGGGCGGCGCCGCCGGTGGCGCCGCGCCCGCCGGAGGCATGGGTGGC
>Ga0334884_1001968_pt1 | contig 27998 bp, 25 predicted proteins | sample GraSluR1_MG_7_FD_207215 | JGI IMG/M metagenome (GOLD analysis project Ga0334884, IMG submission 207215) | Sludge microbial communities from methane-producing bioreactor in Wageningen University, Netherlands - Granular Sludge_12_05 R1 | ecosystem: Engineered > Bioreactor > Anaerobic >...
GTCACCAGGGACGCCCTTGCCTTGAGCTACGGCTACTGCTGCCTTCACCGTTCAGGACTTTCACCTTATAGATAACGCCCATGCCGGGCACACCCCCAGATTCTTCGGCCATGGACCCGGCCTCAGAATGACACCCCTTGTATGTCGTCCTGAGCGTTAGCGAAGGACCTGGGTTTGCTTTTGAAAGGCCTTTACCCCAGATTCTTCATGCCTTCAGCATTCAGAATGACACCCTCAACCCGCCCCAGATTCTTCGGCCAAAAAAACCCGGCCTCAGAATGACAGCCCCAGCCCCTTCGTCGCCTGCGGCTCCTCAGGATGACAATCCCAGCCCCCTCATTACGACGCTATTTTCCCCGCAATTATGGCCGCGTGCAGGTCCCGTATGGCGAGAGAAAGCTCCTCCAGGCGCTTTTCCATGCGTACCAGCAGAAAGGCCGCTACCGCCACGGAGAAACCGTTCTGCACCACCGTGGACATAAAATCCTCCATGATTGCCCTCCTTATCGTTCATTCAGAAAAAGGGGAGGGAGAGCCCCCTCCCCGGGAAACTATTGCTACAGGATCTCCACTACCGTACGGTCCACGAGTTCGGCGCCCACGATGCTCTCGAGTACCTGGTCGAAGATGTCGTTGTCGATAACGGCCTGCATGGCCGCCTCGGCCTCAGTATCGCTGATGGTCTCCTTCGCGTAGTTCATGGAAACGATGAACGTCTTCCCCATGTCAGTACCGAACTTCATTCGAAATGTCTTCATCTACGGTCACACTCCTCTTCTTTATGCACTATTCCGCTTCCACGGAATCGGTGCCCACTTTTTCCACCGAGATCACCGGGTGCTCCAGAAGGCCTCCCAGAAGATCGGTGGCTGCCTTCAGCGCAGTGGCGTCCACCGTGGGAAGAACCCTGCTCATGGTCACCGAGCGGGTGATCATCTTTCCTTCACCGTCTGTACCGGCATTAAGCCGGAAGACGACGGAACTTTTCAGCGGCGAATATACTGCCATCGTAAAACCTCCCCATTGAAATATCGGCAGGAATCGTACCCTGCCATCTATAAGAGTGCCCCTGACCCTTAATATATACAAATAGTTTTCTTTTCGCAAGGAAGATTTTCTTTCAGATACCTCTGCTGTCGATGCCCAGGGGTTTTTCCTTTCACTGTGGGGGAAAATAGGGACAAAAGCGGTCAATTCCTGAATATGGTGCTATAATTTTTAGGCATGTAACAGAAAAACACGCTCCGAGGAGGAAACTACCCCATGACGACGGACCGCTCTGTACCGAATACCCCTGCTCCATATCAGGATGATGACGAGATAGATCTTCTTGATCTGCTCATCGTGCTGGCACGGAACAAGTTTTTCATTATAGGCACGGCCCTGCTTTTCAGCGTTATCGCCGCCGGGGCGACCTTTTTCATGACGCCGGCCTACAAGGCTGAAACCATTTTTCTTCCGGCCACAATGGACAAGGAAATGCGCAACCCCGCAGGCTTCGTCGTTCAGGTTACAAAGAGCACCCCCGTCCTCTCCAGGATCGCTGAAACCTACAGCCTCCAGAAAACGTGGCAGTCCGAATCTCTGTTGAAAACAATCCAAGCTCTGAATGAATCCATATCCCTCAAGACAGACAGGGATTCATCTCTGATCACCATGACTGTGGAGGTATCCGACCCCGTTCTTGCGGCAGACATCGCCAATACACTCGTGGAAGAAACACGCAGACAGCTTTTCGTCCTCCACCAGGGACAGATGGATCAGGTGCGCCGGCAGAAGAAGCTCCTTGAAACGGAAATCAAGGACCTCCAGGCAAAATTCGCCGCAGCAGAGGGAGAACTCACCCGCCTTGTAGACTCCTCCCCCCTGACAGAAGAAGAAAAAAAAGACCTGCCGGGAGCTGGAAGCTCCGCTCAGGGTCTCTCTCCCGAGACAACCAAGAAGTTCGCCGATGGCGGGGCGGCCTACCTGGAAGCCTTCAGAAACCTGAAAACCCAGGAATCTCTCTTTTTCTCGGTCCTGGGCCAGTACAGCAAGGTGCTCGAACAGGAAAAAGCGGAGCCCATCTCCCTCCAGATTCTTGAAAAGGCATCGGTGCCCGAGCAGCGCAGCAGGCCCCGCAAAACGCTCATTGTAGTGATGGCCTGCTTCCTTGGCGGTTTTATCGGCATCTTCGGCGCCTTTATCCGCGAGTTCGCCCGGAATGCGAAAAAAGACCCCGAACGGAAAGCGAAGCTGCAGGAGCTCTCCTCCGCCATGAAGCTTTCCGGCGGAAGAAAAGACCGAATATAAGGAAAGGGGGACGAAGTACCCCCTATGAAAATGGCAATAAAAATCCAGAGAATTAAACTCGCCATCGACCTCGCAATTGCTGCCCTCACAGCGTGGGGGGCGTTTGCGATGCGCCTCGGCCTGCCCATCCCGAAGCTCTACCAGAGGAGCGAAATGGCCTACATTCTTCTCAGCCTGGGGATAAAGGCCCTGGTGGTCTTCGGCTTCAGTCTCCACAAGCAGTCATGGCGCAGCATCGGCGTCCGCGACCTCACCCGCCTCGGCAGGGCGGTGGGCATATTCACACTGCTCTCATTTACGGCCGCGTTCCTCCTGTCGCCCTACTACCGCATCCCCCGCAGCATCCCCCTCATCGACGGGCTGCTGCTGCTCACCTGCTGGGGAGCCGCCCGTCTCCTCGTCCGTCTCTTCCTCGAGGGGCACGTCCGCAGAAAGGGTAAAGGGCACAACAAGCGGGTCCTGGTCATCGGCGCAGGTGACGCCGGCACCATGATCGTCCGGGAGATGCTCCGCCATCCCGAGTCCTGCCTCACCCCCGTGGGTTTCCTCGACGACGACCCCACCAAGCAGAACACCACCTTCGTGGGCTACCCCGTCTTCGGCCCGGTGAAACGCCTCGCCTCCGTGGTAAAAGCCCAGTCGGTGGACGAGATCCTCATCGCCATCCCCTCCGTCATGGGCGACGCCATCCGGTCCATCCTCGACGCCGCACGGGAAGCTGACGTCCCTGCGCGGATCATTCCCGGTATATGGGAAGTCCTCTCCGGCAAGGTCTCCATCTCCAGTATCCGCGACGTGGAAGTTGAGGACATTCTGAACCGCGAGCCCGTCCGGCTCGACCTGGACGAGATCGCCGGATACATCACCGACCGGGCGGTCCTTGTCACAGGCGCGGGGGGATCTATCGGCAGCGAGATCGTCCGGCAGATCCTGCCCTTCGAACCCCGGAAGATCATCCTCCTCGGCCGGGGGGAGAACAGCCTCTTCCAGATCGAACAGGAACTGAGGAACACCCACCATTTCCGCTCACTTTCCGTGGTGGTGGCCGACGTGCGCAACCGGGAGCGGCTGAGGCGGGTCTTCGAGACCCACTCGCCCCAGGTGGTCTTCCACGCCGCCGCCCACAAGCACGTCCCCCTCATGGAGGACAACCCCGAGGAGGCCATCCTCAACAACGTCTTCGGCACGAAAAACCTCGCCGAACTGGCCCTTGAGCACAATGTGGAGGTCTTCGTGAACATCTCCACCGACAAGGCCGTGAACCCCACATCCGTCATGGGGGCATCAAAGCGTGTGGCCGAGATGGTGGTCTCCGGGGCATCGGAAAGAGCGAAACCGGGAACGGCATTTGTCTCCGTGCGGTTCGGCAACGTGCTGGGCAGCCGGGGCAGCGTCATCCCCACCTTCAAGGAACAGATCCGCCGGGGCGGCCCCGTCACCGTCACCCACCCCGAGATGACCCGGTACTTCATGACCATCCCCGAGGCGGCACAGCTCGTCCTCCAGGCGGGGGGCATGAAGCGGAACGGCTCGGTCTTCGTGCTCGACATGGGCAAACCCGTGAAGATCATCGACCTTGCCACCGACCTTATACGTCTCTCGGGCTTCGAACCCGGTACGGATATCGATATCGTCTTCACCGGCATCCGCCCGGGTGAAAAACTCTTCGAAGAACTGCTCACCGCTGAGGAAGGCACGGAAGCCTCTCGCTTCAAGAAGATCTTTACCGCCAGGAACAGTTGTTCAACTGAAGATTTCCCCGAACTGCTGCAGCAACTCCGGCAGGCCGCTGAAAATGAAGACGGTTCCAAAATACGCGAACTGCTGGGGAAGATCATTCCCCAGTGTTTAATTAACGGGGCAATTGAATGACCGGTAAAAATAAAATCTTCCCCGTCTTGAAGAGGTTATTCGACTTTTTTGCGGCATTGGCAGGCATTCTCCTGCTTTCCCCTGTTTTGCTCGTCCTTGCCGTTCTCGTCCGAAGAAAACTTGGCTTCCCTGTTTTTTTTAAACAGCAGCGCCCGGGGTTGAACGGAAAAATCTTTACAATGTACAAGTTCCGGACTATGACGGATGCCAAAGACGAAAACGGGAACCTGCTTCCTGATGAAGACCGTCTCCCTGCCTTCGGCAAATTTCTGCGCAGCACCAGTCTCGATGAGCTGCCGGAGCTGATCAACGTCCTAAAGGGTAACATGAGCCTCGTGGGCCCCCGGCCTTTGCTTGTTCAATACCTGCCCCGCTACTCCGCCTTCCAGGCACGTCGTCATGAAGTCCGCCCGGGAATCACCGGCTGGGCCCAGGTCAATGGAAGAAATGCCCTTTCGTGGGAGGAGAAATTCTCCCTTGACGTCTGGTACGTTGATAACGCTTCCTTTTCCCTTGATCTGAAAATACTCTGGATGACGGTTGAAAAAATTCTTAAAAGAGAAGGCATAACCCAGGATGGTCAGGCGACTGCCTCGGAGTTCATGGGATCGGAGGAATGGAAATGAACCGTCCTCTTTTCGTAATCGGTGGAGGAGGCCATTGCAAGGTAGTGGTTTCCACTCTGGTCCAGTGCGGCCTTTCCGTTGACGGCATCCTTGACGACGACAGCAGCAAAGTAGGTTCGTCGATCCTCGGCATTCCGGTCCGAAAAACAACCGCCGATTTTATTTCCCGCAAGGCAGAAGCAAGAGCGATTCTTGCCATTGGAGACAACCGTACACGAAAGGCCGTTTTCGGTCGTTTTTCCACATCTCAAATTGAATGGATATCAGTTATCCACCCGAGAGCATCTGTTCATCCCTCAGCAAAAATCGGCGCCGGCACAGTCGTCTTTGCCGGGGCTGTCATCCAGCCGGACGCTGTAATAGGGGACCACTGTATTATCAACACAGGAGCATTGATAGACCACGACTGTTCGTTTGGCAAATTTTGCCACATTGCTCCCGGATGCACGATTACCGGAGGTGTGAAGGCAGAAGAAGGAGTATTCCTTGGCGCAGGAACAACGGTCATTCCCTATAAAAATATTGGATCGTGGGCAATTTCAGGAGCCGGAAGTACTATAATAAGTGACATACCCGCAGAGATAACAGTTGCAGGCTGCCCTGCGAGACAGATTTCGAGGTGAACTACATGGCTAGCAAACGAATCTACCTTTCCCCTCCCCACATGACGGGAAAAGAAATGGAATATATACAGGACGCTTTTGATTCCAACTGGATAGCTCCTCTTGGCCCTCATGTGGACGCCTTTGAAAAAGAAATGGCTGAATATGTGGGGTGTAAAGGCGCCCTGGCTCTTTCTTCCGGGACCGCGGCCCTGCACCTTGGGCTCAAACTCCTCGGCATTCAAAAGGGAGATACAGTTTTCTGTTCCTCCCTCACGTTCTCGGCCACGATAAACCCTGTGATTTACGAGAGAGCCGTTCCTGTGTTCATAGATTCGGACCGGGAAACATGGAACATGTCTCCTTCCGCACTCAAAAGAGCCTTTGAGCAAGCGGAGAAAAACGGCAAACTTCCCAAAGCCGTCATCACTGTTGACCTGTACGGACAAAGTGCGAATTATGGCCATATCGTTGATCTGTGTAATTTCTACAACGTGCCCATACTCGAAGACGCAGCAGAGGCCCTCGGGGCAACATACGGCGAAAAAAAATGCGGAACGCTGGGCAAGCTTGGTGTACTGTCATTCAACGGCAACAAGATCATCACCACCAGCGGCGGCGGGATGCTTGTTTCCGACGATCTCGAAATGCTCTCCAAAGCCCGCTTCTGGGCAACCCAGGCCCGTGACCCCGCCCCACACTACCAGCACAGCGAGATCGGGTACAACTACAGGATGAGCAATATTCTGGCCGCAATTGGCAGGGCACAGCTTGAAGTCATAGAAGAGCGGGTCGCAGCGCGAAAAAAAATCTTCGAAACCTACAAGAGTGCTCTTGGCCATATTCCGGGTGTATCTTTTATGCCCGAAGCCTCTTTCGGCAGGGCCAATCGCTGGCTGACAGTCATGCTCGTTGATCCTCAGACGGGAGTGACTCCCACAGACATAATGAAAACGCTGCAGGAAGAGAACATCGAATCCCGTCCCGTGTGGAAACCAATGCACCTGCAGCCCGTTTTTGAAAAATACGCCTACTTCCCACACCAGGAAGACGAAACCGTTTCTGATGAACTCTTTGCCAACGGGATCTGTCTTCCTTCAGGATCATGTTTGCCTAAAGAGGAGCAGGAACGGATCATTTCAATAATCCGCTCCTTGCTTCGGGGGTAGGAGCAAAAATGAAGATACTCTATCTCCACCAGTACTTCAACACCCCATCAATGTCCGGCGGAACCCGGAGCTACGAAATGGCAAGACGCCTTGTTGCCTGGGGACATGAAGTGCACATGATCACCACAGACCGCAAGGGTGTGTTCGATACAAATCGTACATGGCATGAAACCGAGGAAGCGGGAATTCACGTGCATTGGACTCCTATCCCCTACAGCAATAAGATGTCATATAGCCAGAGAATACAGGCGTTTTTTGCCTTTTCATGGAGGGCTGCGAAAAAAGCAGCCGAAATTGGTGGAGATATCGTTTTCGCCACCAGCACTCCCCTTACCATTGCAATTCCAGGCGTGTACGCATCGAAAAGGCTGAAAATCCCCATGGTCTTTGAAGTCCGGGATCTCTGGCCGGAAGTGCCCATAGCTCTCGGAGCGTTGAAGAACCCTTTGACGAAATCAGCAGCACGGTGGCTGGAACGATTCGCTTACAGGAATTCTTCACATATAGTAGCACTTGCCCCGGGAATGAAAGATCATATCATCAACAGGGGATATCCTGATGAAAAGGTAACGGTCATTCCTAACGGTGCTGACGTGGATTTGTTTAATGTTCCAGAAGAGACAGGGAAAGATCTCAGGAAACAATATGAATGGCTTGGCGACAGACCACTGATCGTTTTCACAGGAACGCTGGGAATGGTCAATGGCGTTGGTCTGCTCGTGGATTTAGCTGAAGCTACCAGCATTCTTTCACCTGATGTTCGTTTCGCGGTTATCGGTTCCGGAAGAGAAGAAGACGCAATAAAAGAATACGCGAAAAGCAAGAAAGTGCTTGGGCACAATTTCTTCATGCTTGGTAGAATCCCCAAGGACAAAATACCGGAATGGCTCTCTGCAGCAACTGCCTGTGCGGTTTTCTATAATGGTCCGGAGATAGTATGGAGAGACTCGGTCCCCAATAAATTTTTTGATTGTCTTGCTGCAAAAAAACCTTTTATCTCGAATATCCGGGGCTGGTCTCAGGTTATCGGGGAGGAGAAGGGTGCAGGGATCATAATAGACATGAGCTGCCCTAAAAAGGCAGGGAAAATTTTAGCAGAGTTTTTGCACGATAACCAGCGCTTACATGAGGCATCTCATAGTGCAGAAATGCTGGCTGAGAAGCAGTTCAACCGTACTTTACTGGCGGAAAAACTGCAATCAGTTCTTGTTCAGAGGTTCCTTAAGAGAAAGAAATAGGGGCATTGACAACATTGGATTCAAAGCAAATTCGGTTGCCACTAAATACAACAGCGATGAAAATAGGACTTTCCATCCTCTGTATCGGAGTAAAATGTATTATATCTATTTTTAGGCTAGAACAACACATGCGGAAGGAACACTGGAAAAGATGAAAATATTACATATAAATTCTTATTTTGCTTCCTCTGGGACTCCAACGTTTTATAAGTTATTTTTCGATGAATTGGTTTCAAGAGGATTGGATATTGATGTCCTAGTACCAGTTGCCTACGGAGTAGAAAGATCAGAAATAAAGTTGTTTGGAAGCTACACCCATTTAATCAAGACTCACAACAACAGTGATAGATATTTCTTTTTCCTAAAGCAGAACAAGATTCTCGAAGAAGCAAAAAAAATGTTTAATAACACTTCTTTCGATCTCATTCATGCGCATTCTCTTTTTACAAATGGATATGTGGCCAATAGACTCCATCATATTTTTGGAATTCCTTATATAGTCGCGATCCGCAATACTGATATCAATATTTTCTTTCGTTTTATGCTTCACTTAAAAAAAATAGGAATACAGATATTACGCGAGGCAGAAAGGGTAGTTTTTATAAACGAATCGTATAAGAGAAATCTAATAGAAAAAATACTACCCAAAGAATTCAAAGAAGAAGTTTTTAAGAAATCTGTTGTAATACCAAACGGTGTTGATAGTTTTTGGCTTGACAACAAATATTCTGGGATAAGAAAGCCCGTCCATAGGGACCTAAAAATTTTGACAGTCGGACAGGTCAGTAAAAACAAAAACCAAATTTCGGTGATTCGTGCTATTGAGTTACTGGTTGCGAAGGGATTTAACATTCATTACACAATAGTCGGCGCTATAAAAGACAAAAATTTATTTAAAAAAATCCAGAAACACTCTTTCGTTGAATATTTCCCACATAAGACCAAAGAAGAATTGTTGCAAATTTACCGGAAGGCCGATGTGTTTGTACTACCCTCCAAAACCGAGACTTTTGGTCTTGTCTATGCAGAAGCGATGTCACAATCTCTCCCTGTTATTTTCACTCGGGGGCAAGGCTTCGACTTGCAATTTAAAGAAGGGAAAGTTGGTTACAGCGTTGACTGCGAAAATCCGGAAGAGATTGCGGACAGAATCCAAGACATATTATTAAATTATGAGGCAATTTCCAATAATTGCTTTCATCGCTGCGAGAAATATAATTGGGGGAATATTATAAATATATATATCAACATCTATGAGCAATGCATTCAGGCCTATTCTAAAACAAACCAATGAATCTAATGCATATTTTTTAAATAAGTATAAACCTTACAAATAGCATTGAAAGCCAAATATAACACCTAGAAAATTGGCTCATTGTATTGCCAGCAATAAGAGCATGCATTAAAATGAAAAAACAAGCTAAATGAGGCTCACTAAAACGCCCTTTAGTTCGCAATTTAGCAAGAAAAAAACCTAAAATAAATGAAAATAAAATTATCCCAGCTTCATGGAAATCTCTATACATATCAAAGAGCATCGTAACAAAAGCATTTACTCGTACTTCTTTTCCATCCCGATTTAAACCAATGAAGACCGGCTCTTTAATTTCTCTCATCATGTCATGATTTGCATTCAATGCTTCTGGAACAGAAAAACCAACTCTACGTAAAATAGTTGCAGAAATTCTACCAAACTCCCCAAGCATGGAAACCCCATACGAAGGTTTATGTAATACACTTTCAGAGTCGTCAAGCTTAACACTGTATATACTATAACCAATTGTACGATAATGCAAAAAATATTTTTCAACGTTGTCTATAACACTTTCTCCTCTAGTCCTTACGTTAAGATAAATTAGTGCAAGAGCAATAACAGTAAGGAAAGCTAATCTTTTTATCATAAACAAACGATCAAACTTGTTTTTTTTAACTAAAAATAAACCTATTGCTAAAAATGAGAAGAAGGTTTCTAAAAGAAAACCTGATTGAAATATATAGCCATACAACATAGAAACAAAAAATGCGAAAATAAAAAACACAATATCGCTTTTGCTTGTTGCTATGATTGAACATGCCACAGCTTGGCAACCAACATATAAAGGATAAATCAAGTACATTTCAAAGCCAGATAAAATTAAATTTCCTCCAAACATTTTTTCTAAGCTATTATGATAAGCTCCTTCTGACGAACCACGCATAAATAAAAAATATTCCTTGAAATTCATTTCAAAAGCCCCTAGATTCAAACCTATATAAATTAAGAATAAAAATATAATAAAAAGCGATGCAAATGCTTTTCTTCTATTTATCTTTAATATTTTTATCCGCCTTGCCTTTTCAATATTATGTAACAGTAGGAAATAGAACAAGTAGCCCATACTTAAAAAAAACAGCATGATGGAAAAATGAAATATTGCAAAATCGCTTAAATAAAAAGCTGTGCCATAAACAGATCGCAATAAAAAAAATAACCAGTAAAAAATTATTAAGAAAATAGGAGTAAACTTATTAACCATATAAAAACCTTTCTTTCTGTCTAAGAACCCTATAGATCGGATTTCTCCAGACTAAAAATTAGGACACCGTGGGAATCTACTTCTCAACCAAAATGGTTTTAAATAAACCATTTTGGAGCGGATTTTCGTCGAATTCGTAAGGAAACAAACACCGACTCTCTAAAAAACAGGAGAATGATTGTATTGGCTTTTTACATATCATGGCAACGACAACATTTGTGTTTTTCTAAATCCTACGGAGTTTTTGAAATTTTCCAAGTTTACATACAGCATGCTAGCATTGTTCATCGACTCTTTATTATATTAGCTCGCTCTTGTCCAAAATAGGAATTTGAGAATATTAAATTGCCCCCAGAGCGGCCCTTGAGATATTCTTTTTCCCTTTCTATTTTGCAACAAACAGACAGGGGGTACGTGAACTTCGGCCAGTTTCGGGCCTGGGCGTCTTCTTCGTCACCCGGATGAAGGACAACTGCGTCTATTCCGTGCAGGAAATCCGTACTCCGCCCCGAAACAGGCATGTCCTTTCCGACGAGATCGTCCGTCTTACCGGAACGGGGATGAAGGAGAGATATCCGGGGCCGCTCCGCAGGATCACTGTCGAGAACCCTGAAACAGGAGAGAATATCGTTCTTCTCACCAATCACCTTAGGTTCGCGGCGAGCACCATAGGAGAGATCTACAGGGCCCGGTGGGAGATCGAGCTCTTCTTCAAGACGCTGAAGCAGAACCTGAAGGTCAAAACCTTCGTAGGAGAGAGCGAGAACGCCCTTCGCATCCAGATTTGGACAGCCCTTATATCTCTGCTGGTGATCAAGTGGCTGCACCATCTCTCGAAAGCGGGATGGTCCTTTTCCAACATGGCGAACATGCTTCGGCTGAACCTCTTTACCTATCGGGCTTTACGGGCCTGGCTCGACGAGCCGTATGAAACGCCGCCCATTGTGCCGGAGGCGGAACAGTTGAAATTCCCCCTGTAGGAAGTTGGACAGCTGATTTAATTTTCGAGGTTCAGAAACACAGGGGAGCTGTTTTCAAATCCGTCTAAAACAGCTCCGCAAAGCCCTGCAAATTCAGGGTGCTATTTCAGATTTCGATTTATTTTGGACAGTAGTGTCATTAGTCAGAATAGCCTTCAACTTCCTTAAGCCAAGTAATCGAATTAAAATTTCTCTCAAACAGTACAATAAGATATTTCTTATAGTCGATCCAAACAACACGGATTTTAAGTGCTTTATCAAAAAATATTCAGCTAATTCTGATTTTGCATTTTTTTGGTAGTAGTAATACAGCCAAAACGTAGTATTCATTCTCAGGTCGTTTTGTTGATCTCTAGTTAAGGGAGAAAAAACTCCACCTGAATGATATCTTCTAACTGAAGGATTGATTTCTTGGTGAAATTTCGCATCCCCAAAATTTCCTAAGAATGAAGAGAGAAAAGAATCAACATTCTTTACCATTTTTACTTCCATGGGAAACTTTTCAGAGATATTTCTAAAAACCCATGAAGCTGTCGGAAAAAGAATCCGTCCTTTAGCTAAATCAGAAGAGCTATAATCATGCTCTTTTTTTTTAGGCAATACCATAGCTGCACTTATTTTGTTATTACCATTAATTATGGTCGCATTATGAGCTGAAAGAATATATCTATTATTATCATTTAAGAACCCCACTTGTATTTGAAGTTTTTTTTTGTCCGTCCAATAATCATCACCCTCACACAATGCCAAATAGTGCCCTCTTGCTTTAGGAAAAACAAATGTGGAAAAAATCTCTGCCCCCTTAGAATACTGGTTCTCCGTTTGGATAATTGGCTTCATAATATTTGGATATTGCACTGTGTAACTGCTCACTATTTCCGCAGTCCTGTCAGTAGATGCGTCATCATGAATAATGATCTCGAAAGGGAAATCGGTCTCCTGCATCAGGAAACCTTCTATTGCGTTTCTGATGTACGGTTCATGATTGTAGGTAATGCAGCAGACGCTCACAAGAGGGGGATCCATATATTTCCAGTTTTTTAATATTCCTTGCTCAGTTCTTTGAGGCATATCCGCATTTCTCCCTTGGTTACATATTGAATTCAGACTCTTCTTAAGTAGGCTGCGTTAGGCTTTCTTGGCAATTAGCCTGCCAATTCGTTCTTTAATGATCATCCATAGTGTCACCTGGATTCCGATTTTTAGGATGAAGGAGGCCAGAACGTAGACTCCGCACGCAACCGGAACCTGGGCAACCAGCGTTACTCCGGGGCTTCTGAAGCCTTCCATCGTCGTTCCTGCAAGAAAAGCTCCTGTACCCGCGATTACAGAGGCCAGAAGGGACAGTGAAACATCTTTCATCTGTTCCTTTGCCGTATACCCTATTAGTTTTGCCGAAAAATAACTGTTGGGCATATATGCAAGGACCGAGAAAATACTCTGCCCAATGATTATGGGTACTATCCCGTATCTACTGCTGATCAGAAGGATACAAGCTATCATTATTTTTTTTACGATTTCTAGGTAAAGAAAAAGATCAGATCTGCCCTTTACCTTCAGGACATTTAAGTTTACCGCGTGAAGAGGGTACATCAATCCTTCCATGCATAATAGTTGAAGGTAGAGAACCGCCGGCAGCCACTTAGGGTTGAGAAGGAGTTCAAAAAGAGGACGGGCCATTACGGCAAGAAAGACCATGGCGGGAAAGATAAGGTATGTGGTGGCCTGGATAACCTTTCTGAAACCGTTCTTTAGTTGCAGGTCATCATCCTGTACTGATGCCAGTGCGGGAAAAGTGACCCTTTGAATGCTCGAGGAGAATTGTTCAAGTATTATATCCCTTACCTTCGTGGCGAAGAAAAAATATCCGGTCAGAGTAGCGTTAAAGAGCTTGGCAATGACGATCACGTAGATGTTGCGGAAAAGAATATCCAAAACTCCAGAAAGGAAGAGCTTCGAACCGAATCCGAAAAGCTCCCGAAAGGAACTAATGCTGAATTCAAAGGTGGGGCGCCATGTGCTAATCATCCAGAGGGAAAACGTGATGATCAGCGGCGAGAGGATCATCTGTGCGACGAGACTCCATACTCCAGCCCCTCCCATCGCGAGCAGGACTGCAGTAAGGCCCGAAATAATTCCTGCGGGTATGGTAACCTTGAACTGAGTCTTGAAATCCAGCTTTCTTGTAAGATCAACCACCTGAACGAACTGCAGCGCGTTGATCAGCACCACGAGACCAACTATCCGTACAAGGAGGATCAGCCGGGGTTCTTTGTAAAAGGACGCAATCGCAGGGGCAAAGAAAAACAGAAGCCCATAAGCCAAAAAGCCAAGGACAAGGTTCGAATAGAACATAGTGGCGTAATCGATCTGAGTGGCGTTCTGCTTCCGTATAAGGGCCTGTCGGAAGCCCACATCCATAAGGGCATTGGCGAAAGCGAAGAAAACCGAGACCATGGCGATGAGACCAAAATCGTCAGGGGTGAGAAATCTGGCGAGGAGGATGGTCACTAAAACAACAATCCCCCTTCGACCGAGCTGCTCGAGGAAGGTCCAGAAGACACCGGAGGCGGTTTGCGATTGAAGGTTCTGTGTTGTAATAGACATACGACTCCCTAAAAAACCTTTCTTTTTTCAGAAGTTACTTCCGTTTGAAAATCAGTCAAAAACAGGAAACGATCAAATCGGTTTCGCCGGCACTCCGACAACAGTACTCCTGTCAGGGACATCTTTTGTTACAACAGCCCCGGCTCCGACTCGGCAGTATCGTCCGATTTTGATTCCCGGTAGAATGACCGCATTTGATCCGACCTCGGAAAAATCACCAACACACGCTCTTCCAAGTATTTTTGCTCCCGGAGAAAGTTCGCAGTATTTTCCGATGCGAGAATCGTGAGAGACTACAACAGCGTTGTTAACGAGAGAACCTTCCTCTATGTGCACACCACACTCAATAATCGCATTTGAAAGAACTGCAACACCTTCATTTATCACGCTATCGAACCAGGCGACCAGAGCAGAGCCCGATATGATTGTTTGCATCTTTCCGCCCAGAGTGTTTATCTTTTTTCCGAGTTCATATCTGGTTAAAGAACCTCCGACACCCAGAATATATTGAGGATCCCTTTGAATTTCCCTCTCTAATTCCGTAAAAGTCCTGATGATAGGGAATCTGCCATAGAGCTTTTCAGGGAGATCATGGGATATGTTATCGAAAAAACACAATCTCTCAAGCATATTAAGTTCCGAAAAAACCAATAAAAGTTGTTTTGCAAAACCCTTGGCACCTATCACCAACATCATAAACCTCACATATTCAGCCGAAGTACAGCAATTATTTGATCGACTGCTTCTTCCGAAAGAGAAGTGTAGAGAGGCATGCACATGATGCGGCTTGATATGTTTCTTGAAATTTCCGGTGAAATACCTTCCGTTTTAAATACAGTATCAAGAGATGGGCAGAAATACCGCCTCGGATAGATATTCTTCTCGCTGAGTTTTTCTTTCATTCGAAGCAAAGCGACTTCATTCTCGAAGAGTACGGGAAAATACCCGTAATTGTTTGTCGCATTTGGGTTCAACTTCTGCAACTCGAAATCTTCCTGGAGTTTTTCCCGGTAATAGCGCCAGACCTCCGAACGTTTTTCCAGTATGTGGTCTATGGAATCAAGAACAGCCAGTCCCATGGCCGCCTGGAATTCGTTCATCTTGGCGTTGATGCCAAGGCCTTCGATCTTTTCCGGCCCCGTTATGCCAAAGTTGATTAGGAGTTTCGCCCTTTCTAAAGCTTCCTTTTCTTTGAAAACGATTGCTCCTCCCTCGATGGTGTGGAAGAGCTTGGTGGCATGGAAGCTAAGGGTCGCTGCATCGCCGTAGTTGAGGATACTTTCATTCTTGTAGCGGACTCCGAAGGCATGGGCTGCGTCGTAGATCACTTTTAGTTTGTGTTTTTTCGCGATCTCCTCGATGCGTTCTACTTCGCAGGCGTTTCCGAAGACATGGACGGGTACGATGGCCGATATGTCCTCAGTGATTGACTGCTCTATCAGGTCTGGGTCCATGCAGAATGTCTCCGGGTCGATGTCCACGAACCTGGGGGTGATGCTCTCCCAGGCGAGTGTGCTGGTGGTGGCGACGAAGGTGAAGGGCGTGGTGAGGGCGGTACCGGTGATCTCAAGGGCACGGTAGGCTACCTGGAGAGCCAGTGTACCGTTGGAGACGAGGAGCAGATGCTCCACCCCGAGGTACTCTTTGAGCCTTTCGGTGAGTTCCTGAACGAGCTGACCGTTGTTGGTGAGCCAGCACGATTCGTAGATGCGGTCGATGTAGGCGTCCAGCCTGGTTCGTTCGGGGAGGTATGGCTTGGTGACGGGGATCATTCTTTTCCTTCCTTTCCGGCGATCTCGTTGAGGTACTTGCCGTAGGCGTTTTTGGAGAGGCTTTTCGCCTGCGAGAGAATACGGCTGCGGTCGATCCAGCCGTTATTGAAGGCGATCTCTTCGAGGCAGGCGATCTGGAAGCCCTGGCGCTTCTCCACCGTCTGGACGAACTGGGCGGCGTCGATGAGGCTTTCGTGGGTTCCCGTGTCGAGCCAGGCGAATCCCCTTCCGAGGAGTTCTATCCGCAGCGTTCCGCGGCGAAGATATTCCCGATTCACGTCGGTGATCTCGAGCTCGCCCCGGGCGCTGGGGGCGATGTTCTTCGCCACGGAGATGACGTCGTTGTCGTAGAAGTACAGGCCGGTGACGGCGAAATCGCTCCTGGGATTTTTCGGCTTCTCCTCAAGGGAGAGGACCCGTTTGTCATTGTCGAACTCCACCACTCCGTATCGTTCGGGGTCGATGACCTGGTAGCCGAAGATGACGGCTCCCTCCTTCAGTGATGCTGCCTTTTTGAGGAGGGGGGAGAATCCGGGACCGTAGAATATGTTGTCGCCGAGGATGAGGCAGACGGTATCGTTCCCGATGAACTCCTCCCCCAGGAGAAAGGCCTGGGCAAGACCGTCCGGTGAGGGCTGGGCCACGTAGGAAAGGTTCACCCCGAAGTCGGATCCGTCGCCGAGGAGCCGTTTGAAGGCATCCTTGTCGTGGGGGGTGGTGATGAGAAGGATCTCCCGGATGCCGGCAAGCATGAGGACGCTGAGGGGATAGTAGATCATGGGCTTGTCGTAGATGGGAAGCAGCTGCTTGGACACGGCTTTTGTGATGGGGTGCAGGCGGCTGCCGCTTCCCCCCGCAAGGATGATGCCTTTCATTTTATTTCCCTCCCAGGCCGAGGCGTTCGCACCGGTAGGTGCCGTCAAGGATGGATTCGATCCACCGGCTGTTTTCGAGGTACCATCGGACGGTCTTGCGGATGCCTGTCTCGAAGGTCTCACGGGGCTGCCAGTCGAGCTCGCTCTTTATCTTGCTCGCGTCGATGGCGTAGCGACGGTCGTGGCCGGGGCGATCGGGGACGAAGGTGATCTGCTCTTCGTACTTCCTGTCGTCTTCCCGGGGGCGGAATTCATCGAGGAGACCGCAGAGCGTGCGGACGATGTGGATGTTTGTCCGCTCGCTGTTTCCCCCGATGTTGTAGGTCTCGCCAAGACATCCTTTTTCAAGGACGGTCAGCAGGGCGCGGCAGTGATCCTCCACGTAGAGCCAGTCCCGGATGTTCATGCCGTCGCCGTAGACGGGAAGGGACTCCCCTTTCAGCGCACGGTTGAGGACGAGAGGGATGAGTTTTTCAGGGAACTGGCACGGTCCGTAGTTGTTGGAGCAGTTCGTGGTGACCGTGGGCAGGCCGTAGGTGTGGTAATAGGACCGCACCAGGTGGTCGGAAGAGGCCTTGGACGCTGAGTATGGCGAGTTGGGGGCGTAGGGGGTCTCTTCCGTGAAGAACCCTTCAGACCCCAGGGAACCGTATACTTCGTCGGTGGATACATGAAGGAAACGGAAAGAGTCCTTTTTTTCTTCGGGAAGGGATTTCCAGTGTTTCCTTGCGGCCTCGAGGAGGCGGAATGTGCCCATGATGTTGGTCTGGATGAAGGCTTCGGGGCCGTCGATGGACCGGTCCACGTGGCTTTCTGCGGCAAGGTGAAGGATTCCGTCGGGCTGGTGCTCGCGGAATATTTCATCCAGAAGTTCTGCGTCGCAGATGTCGCCGTGGATGAACGTGTAGCCGGGGTCATTCTCCACGTCAGCGAGAGAGCAGGGATTCCCCGCGTAGGTCAGCTTGTCGAGGTTGATCACCGAATAGCCCGATGCAAGGGTGATCCTGACCAGATTGGAACCGATGAAGCCGCAGCCGCCGGTGATGAGGATATTCATTGGTGTATAATCCTCCTTTTTGTACAATAATTTAACCAAAGATATTGAGAAGTTGAAACCTATTTTTTAAATGCCTCTTTATTCTTCATCTTTTCAAAATTGCTTCTACTATATTTTCCCCTGCATCGCCATTCCCGAAAATGTTCTTGAGATATTTATTAGTATCGAGAGAATCTGCGAGCATATTTTTTATGAATTTGGATTCAGGAATAGACAGCCTGTTCCAACCTGCCTTCGTAAGTTCCCTCCATCCTGTATCCGGCATGACCACCACAGCCCTCTTGCCAGCATAGTAGGCTTCTTTTTGATACCCACCGCTGTCAGTGACCACGGCTGCGCAGCCCTGGGTAAGAGACATGAGGTCAAGATAGCCGATGGGTTCAGTGGTCTTTAAATTTTCAATCAGCCTTTGCAGCCTGAATTCTGAGAGGCGTTTGCGGGTCCTGGGGTGAAGGGGCAGAAGGATTTCAAGTCCCGTTTCTTTTTTCACCTGTACGAGCCCCTCGAGGATGTTTCTGAGAGAGTCGGGGTAATCTACGTTAAAATCACGGTGCAGGGTGGCGATGATGTATCGGCCTTCCTCCAGGCCGTACTGTTCCCGTGTCTCTTTCGGGGTAAAGCGGGGCTTCATTTTCAGATAGAGGTCGTACATCACATCGCCGACAACGAATACGCCTTCGGTGATCCCTTCTCTTTCCAGGTTCTTCGCAGCCAGATCGGAGCAGCAGAAGAGATATTTGGATATATGGTCCGTGAGAACACGGTTAATTTCCTCGGGCATGTCTTTCGGATTCTGCCGGATTCCAGCCTCCACGTGAGCCACGGGGATTTTAAGCTTTGATGCGGCCAGCGCCCCCGCAACAGTGGTGTTTGTGTCGCCGTATACGAGGACAAGGTCAGGTTTTTCGTTTAGAAGGAGTTCCTCGAACTTGGTGAGAACTTCCGCTGTCTGTCTGCCGTGGAGTCCGGAACCCACACCGAGAAAATAGTCCGGCTGTTTCATGTCTAGTTCTGTGAAGAAGATGTCGGACATATTGGCATCGTAGTGCTGGCCTGAGTGGACAAGGATGTGGTTCCATGCGTTTTGTCGGCGCACTTCTGCGCCGATGACCGCTTCTTTTATGAACTGGGGGCGGGCTCCTACAAGGGAGACGACTTTTTTCATGAGATTCTCCTGTATTAAGGCGAGATTCGAAATTCTCGCTGATGGTTTTAATAACGACCGACAGCAAGATTCTTCGCTTCGCTCAGAATGACATTTCTAAATCTACTTTGGCGCTCAGAATAGCAATAAAACGAGAGCCTTCACTAATGCACGGGATGACAATTTAAGGGCAGATTCTTCGCTGGTGCTCGAGATAACTTCAAAAGCGAGATTCTTCGCTTCGATCAGAATGACAATACCAGATCCTACTTTTGCGCTCAGGATTACAATTCAACTGCAGATTCTTCGTCGCAAAGGACACTCCTCAGAATGACAATATGATTTACGAGTAATTTTATTACTCGAAATACGTTCTGTCAAAATTTTACAGGGTGTTTCTTCCCAGAATCTGCACTGCCCTTCCGGTCCTTGCGGATTCATAGGCCGCCTGGATGATCTCCACTGTTTTTCGCCCTTCACGGCCAGTAAGCAAGGGTTCCGCCTTTCCGTCCAGCACATCGAGAACGTGGCGGTAGAAGGGCAGATGGCCGAAGCCGTAGACGCTTGTAGGATTGGTGTTGGCGTCGTTTACTTCTTCGTCCATAGGGTCGGGAGCATCGAACTGCCACTGCTCTATTTTGTTGAGGGCCACCCCGCCGATGCGCACGGTGCCCTTCTCCCCGAGGACGGTGATGCTGCCTTCCAGATTTTTCGGGTAGGTGAGGTTGGTGACGTTGATGCTGCCCAGGGCCCCGCTGCGGTATTTGAGGTTGACGGTGATGGTGTCCTCCGCCTCGATCCTCCTGGCGAGGGTGGTACTGAAGGCCTGGACGGACTCCACTGCGCCGCCCATCCACTGCATCATGTCCACGTAGTGGGATGCCTGGTTACTGAGGCACCCGCAGTCGAGTTCCCAGGTGCCCCGCCACTTCGCCTGGTCGTAGTAGTCCTGGGGGCGGGTCCAGAAAACGTTGGACGAGAGCAGATAGAGACGTCCGAAGCGGCCGGCCTCGAGGGCCCGGCGCAGCAGGGCGATGGTCTTGTTGAACCGGTTCTGCTTGACGACGAAGTACCCCACTCCCTTTTCGTCGCAGGCATCTATTGCCCTGTCCACGGAGGAGAGGCTGGTGCCCGCGGGTTTCTCGGAGAGGGCATGGCGGCCGTAACGGGCTGTAGTCTCCACATGAGTCGGGTGAAGGCCCGATGGGGTGCAGATGGATACGACATCGCATTTCACTGCATCGAGCATGGATTCCATCGAGGGGAAGGGCTGGCAGCCGGTCCTTTCGGTCACGGCGCAGGCCCGTTCGGGAACGGGGTCACAGCAGGAAACAAGCTTTGCCCGACCTTCCTTTTCGAGCTCAAGAAGTGTATCTACATGATTTTTGCTTATCCGGCCGCAGCCGGCAAGGGCGAATGTGTGCATGACTCTACCTCCCGAAAGGATGTTTTTTACGCATTTTTTCCAGTTCTTTCCCGCCTTTTTCCGTCAGGCGATATTGTTGCAGACGGCTTTTCGGTTTGTCCGGTATGGTCATCTCAATCAGTCCGGATTCCAGCGCAGGGGCGAGGTATTTTTGGCGAAAGTGTTCAGCATTTTTAAGCCTTAGCCTGGCCTGAAGTTCACGCCTGCTCATTTCACCGTGAAACGCGGAAAGGAAAAGAACTTCCATGGTGACTTCCGTGGTGACTTCCATGGTACCTTCCGTGGTGACATCCTTTTTGTCCGCGGTCGGCAGATAGACAATGGTTCTGAAGATATCCCCCTCCATTAGTTCCAGCATTCTGCCTCTGGCAGCTGTCGATCAGGTTTGTGTGAACGACGTCGCGGTCATCGTAACGGTCAACATTTTTTATCCGCAGGATCAGATCAGTGCGATGATGGGGAACTGCGGAAAGTATGGATTCGTCCTTTCCGAGCAAAAGGATACCCGCCAGGGTAATACCGCTTTTCCCCGTTTCAAGGTTCACTTGATGCAGTTGCGCACTTTTTAACAGTTCCATATCATCCATGCGCATCCAGGGGTGATCCTTTCGCTGGATTCCCGCTATTTTCCTGACGCGGGCTATAAGGTCTTCGCGGAGATCTGCGAGTTCGGCATGGGGGTAGATACGGTTCTCCGAGTAGGAGTTTTGTTTTCGTATGTAAAGCTCCGCCACAGACCGGGTATTTCCCGTGATATCGATATCTCCGTCCTCGCTGCGGTCAAAAATCCGCCCTGCGCAGCGATGCACCTGAGAACTCTCGGGAACAAAGACCTGCAGGATCGTGACACCGCCCATGTCGATTTCATTCAAGGCCAGGTAGGGCGGCGGGCTGATTTTTTCCCGATTGTTCAAAGTCGAGGCAAATTCTCTTTTTATTCGGGAAATGTTGCCCTGATCAATTCCTGTAATTCTGCCGTCATCGGCTACTCCAAGAAGAATATTTCCCCCGTTCCGGTTGAGAAAAGCACATACTGATTGGTACACACTTTTGCTGAGAGCCCGCCCTGATTCTTTAAACTCAATGGTCAGACCTTCTCCCTTCCGGATAAGTCTGCGGATCCGCTCAACCTCATTCAGATCACCGTTCATTTTTTGCAATAAGTTTTGTACCATGTGACTTCATAGCAGAACGATGTTCTCCCGTTCTTTCCCTCCGTAGACATTCTTGGTGTCCAGGACAAGGGAGGCGTGGTTCTCCACAAGGCTGTAGTCCACGCCCTTTTTGTGAGCGGAAGTGACGATGACGGCGTCATATGTTCCGATCGCTTCCGGGGTGAGTTCGATGGAGTGTTTCGTTCCTCCGGGGCGCTTCGCCTTGGGGCAGTAGGGGTCGAAGTATTCAACCGCGGCGCCTTTATGTTCGAGCTCGTCCCAGACTTTGAGGGCGGGGGATTCCCGGAGGTCGTCGATGTCGCCTTTGTAGGCGACTCCGAGGAGGAGGACCCGGCTTCCCTTCATGGGTTTGCACCTGTCGTTGAGGAGGTCCTGGAGGCGGGTGACCACGTAGGAGGGCATTTCGTCGTTGATGTCTCCGGCCATCTCGATGAGCCGGGTGTGGTAGTCGTGGGCCCGGGCCTTCCACGTGAGGTAGTACGGGTCGATGGGGATGCAGTGGCCTCCCACGCCGGGGCCGGGATAGAAGGGAACGAAGCCGAAGGGTTTTGTAGCTGCCGCAGCGATGACTTCCCAGACGTTGACGCCCATCTTGTGGCAGATGATGGCCATTTCGTTGGCGAGGGCGCAGTTGACGATCCGGAAGGTGTTCTCCAGGATCTTGGTCATTTCCGCTTCTTTCGGGGTGGAGACGGCGAATATGGGTGCCTGGAGAACTGCCTCGTAGAGGGCCTTTGCGTGCTCGGTACAGGAGGGGGTGCAGCCGCCCACGACCTTGGGGGTGTTCTTGGTCTTGTAGAGGAGGTTGCCGGGATCCACCCGCTCGGGGGAGAAGGCGAGGTGGAGGTCCTTCCCCACTGTGAAGCCCTTCTCCTCGAAGATGGGTTTGAGGATTTCCTCGGTGGTGCCGGGCCACGTGGTGGACTCCAGGACCACGAGCATGTCCTCGTGGGCATACTGGGCGACGGTGCGGGCGGAGGTCTCAACGTAGGTCATGTCAGGCTGCTTGTAGTGGTCCAGCGGAGTGGGAACGCAGATGGCCACTACGTCGCATTCGGCTATCCGGCTGAAGTCGCAGGAAGCGGAGAGATGCCCGTTATTGACGAGGCGTGTAAGTTCCTCGGGGACCACGTCGCCGATGTAGTTTTCTCCCCGATTGACGGAGTCGCACTTTTCCTTCTGCACGTCGAAGCCGATGACGGTAAAGCCAGCCTTAGCCTTCTCCACTGCCAGGGGGAGCCCGACGTAGCCGAGGCCGACGACGCCAACCCGGGCGGTCTTTCCGGTGATTTTTTCCAGTAGTGTCATTTGGGTATCATCCTCTATTTGTCGAAGAATATTTGGTTTTCGATGAGCTGCTCTTCAGGTACGGGCCGGAGAACCTTCGCGGGGGAACCCACGACGATCGTCCGGGCAGGGACGTCTTTTGTGACCACGCTGCCGGCGGCGACGAGGGCGTCTTCTCCAACGGTCACTCCCGGAAGGAGGGTGGCGTTGGCGCCTATCCGGGCACCTTTTTTGAGGGTGGGGCCGACGAAGTGCTTTTTCCGCTGCTCGGTGCGGCCGAGGAAATTGTCATTGGTGAAGGCCACGCAGGGAGCGATGAAGCAGTAATCTTCCACGGTGGACATGGCAGTAATGTAGGCCTCGGTCTCGATCTTGCATTTCCGGCCGATGGTTGTCTTGTTCTCGATGGTGACGCCACGTCCGATGATAGTGAGTTCCCCTACGGTGACGTCCTCGCGGATAGAGGCGAGATCGCCCACGAATACTCCGTCCCCCAGGACGGCTCCCCGGTAGATGACACAGTTGGCGCCTATGGTGACGGCCCTGCCAAGAACGAGGGGGGGAAGGACTCGGGGGTCTCCCGTGGTAGCTGAGAGGGACGCTTTTGCCGGCTGTTTGCCGAGCACTGCCCCGTCAAGGATCTTGCAGTTTTCGCCGATGCGGACGCCGGAACGGATGACCACGTTATGGCCGACCTCCACACCGGGGCCGATCTCCACGTCGTCTTCGATGACTACATTTTGGCCGAGGATCGCTGTTTCGGGAATGAACACGGTATTCGAAACGCTCATAGGTTACCTCTCACTGGATAATTTGTATTCTTTGAGTAATTTTATTGCTCGTATAGGGGAAAGTCAATTTTTGATTCTTTTCTTTTCTGGTGATTCAGGCTTTTCTTTCGCTACTGGAGAGGCTCTACCCCTACTTGTTCCGCCATTTGGCGTAGTTTTTCCAGAAAGTCAGGCGGCAGGGGAATGCCGGTCTTCAGCCGCTCAAGGCGGGTGAGATGCTCCTTTTCCCCCGAAACGAAGATTCTGTCGTGGCCCGGTTCTTTCCGGGAATTCTGCAGATCTCTGAGGATGGATCCGGCAATTTTCCGGAAAGTGCTCACCGGAAGGAATTTTGAGATATCAATGGCAAGAAAGAAGTGTCCCATACCCACACCAGTGACGTGCTTCAGATAGGGTCCGTTCTGGAGAGCGGCGGAGAGCAATTCCACCATTATTGCCAGCCCGTACCCTTTGTATCCGCCTCCGTCTTCTCCAATCCCGCCAAGGGGCAGAAGAGCAGCGGAGCCCTTGAGCATTTCTTCCAGAATGAGATCAGGTTCTAAGAGGGACTCTCCCGAAGGGCCAATAACAAGTTTTTCGGGAAGCTGAACGTGAAGTCTGTCGTACAGTTCTACGGTACCGCGTTGGATGATGGATGTAGCCGCGTCAAAGAGAAAGGGAAAATCCATATCCGTAGGGGCGGCGAATGCGATGGGGTTTGTCCCCAGCATGGGTTCAGTACCAAAAGTAGGACAGATTGACGGGCGGGCGTTGGTGAAGGCCATTCCAATCATGCCTTCACTGGCCGCCATGAGAGGAAAGTAGCCTGCGAAACCGAAATGGCTGGAGTTCCGGACCGCAACCCCTGCAATTCCCGTTTCCTTTGCCTTCTTTATGGCAAGAGCCATTGCCCGTACAGAAATAACCTGCCCCATGCCGGCGCCTCCATCCAGGAGAGCGGTACCGGGAGCTTCGGAAACCACTGTCAGGGGGGCATGAGGATTCTGCTTGCCGGACAGGAGGCGTTCGACATAAATAGAGAGGCGCCCGATGCCATGAGAATCTATACCCCGAAGATCCGCTTCTATCAGGACGTCACCGGTTATTTTAGCGTCTTCTTCCGGAAGGCCAAGGGCTGCAAGAATCCTTTCCATAAAGGAGCGCAAATTTTCCGCAGGAACAAACACGCTGTCTGGAGCTGGAGCATGGGCCACTGCAACGTCATCTCACTTTTTGTATAAATGATTGGGAATGTGCTATTGAGTAATTTTATTACTCGATAGTTTCAAAGTCAATTTTCAGCCGTCGTTTGTACTAGGGACATCGATGAGAAACCTCTTAACAGTAATAGAAGAGCTCATTCTTCATTGATTTTGCGGGTAAACCGAATTTTACCCCCATGGAGGAAAAAACCGAATTCTTGATCGCTTCGCGACTCAGACTGACATGGATAGCTGGCATGCTGAGCGAATTTGGCTGTCATTCTGAGTGGAGTGAATAATCTGGTTTTGCCGTCCTGAGCAACGCGAAGGATCTCACCCTGTCGTCCTGAACAACGTGAAGGACCTGGTTTTAGGACTTTTAAGGCCTTCAGGATCAAGCAGATCCTTCGGGCGGTGGAACAGCCCTCAGGATGACATATCGAAGGCAAGGTCAGATTCTTCGTCGCTACGCTCCTCAGAATGACATAATCACAGCTCCGGCCTCAGTTTTGAGGTCATCCTGAGCGAATGCGAAGGATCTGGTCTTAATGAATTCAGGATCAACCAGATTCTTCATGCCTTCGGCATTCAGAATGACAACATTGTTCTTCGGCCCTCAGAATAACAGCAACTCCCGGCGCTCCTCAGACAGTTCAAGCCTGCGCTCGTAAAAACCACGTTCCCGCTTGAACCAAAAAATTCTTTTCTCCTCCATACAATTAAATATTGGAATAATTGAGAAACGTGCCTTTTCGTGCTAAAGTTTTATTGTAGTCCATTCCGTTTTTCCCGCTTTTTTGCTGATCATGAAAGGAAGTCGATAGCTATGCACCGTTGGGGTAAAGGCTTCTTCTGTTTGTTCGTAACGGCTCTTCTTTTGATTTCTTCAGGCTGCGCCTTCGCCTCGATTCCCGAGGGGGCCGAATATGTTCCCGGCGAGGCACTGGTGATGTTCAAAACGGGGGCTTCATCCTCCTCCGCTTCCCTTGCGGCGGCATCGGTGAACGCCTCGGACCACAGGGTGTTTGCCGCTCTCTCCCGTACGGTTGGGAAGCAGGTGATGCTGGTCCGCAGTCCGGGCACGGCCACGGAAGAACTGATCGCCAGGTTGGGAAGTATGCCGGATGTGGAAGCGGCAGAGCCGAACTATATCCGGCGGGTGTTCGCGACGGTTCCCAACGACACCTATTTCGGCAACCAGTGGGGACTGTCCAATACGGGGTCTTCGGGAGGAGTGAGAGGGGCGGACATCAGCGCTCCTGACGGATGGGACATCCGCAATGCGGCACACGGGAAAGTTGTGGCCATTCTGGATACAGGTGCAGACCTGAGCCATCCTGATCTTGCAGCGAACCTGTGGACTGACGGGAGCGGAAATTCGGGCTACGATTTCGTGAACGATGACGACGATCCGGAGGACGACAACGGGCACGGGACCCACGTGGCAGGCATCATCGGGGCCGTGGGGAACAACGGCCTGGGAGTCGCGGGGGTGGCATGGAACGTGAAGATGATCCCCCTGAAGATCGGCGACGGAGTGGGCAGAGTGTTTACCAGCGCCGAAATTGCCGCCATGGACTGGATCCTCGAAAAGAAAGACGCCGGTGTGGAGATCGCTGTGGTCAACGGGTCGTACGGGGGATATGCAGCGTCACTCGTTCAGCAGAACGCGATTTCCGGCCTTGCGAACAAGGGGATCATTTTCGTGGCGGCGGCAGGAAACGAGTCGAACAACAATGACCTGATGCCGTCATACCCGGCATGCTATGACCTGCCGAACATCATCTCGGTGGCGGCGACGGACAAATACGATACCCTGGCGGATTTCTCGAACTTCGGCAAGAACACGGTACACCTCGCAGCACCGGGAGAGGGAATTCTCAGCAGCTACACGTCGTATACCCCGTCGGCAGGGGATCCGTTCTTTGACGACGTGTCGGATATCGCCCGGTGGATCCACGGGGCGGAGGCAGGTTCCGTGGACGGATGGTCGGCCGGAACGTATGATTCGCGCCCGGTATTGAGAAGCGGATACGAAACGGACAATACGTCATGGATCCTGCCGAAGGATGCCATAGACCTTTCGGACACGCTGGAAGAGCATATTGTCCTGGGCTTTCCCGCTGCCCTTGATATTGTGGAGGGTGAGGATTTCCTGAGGGTGTACTTCTCCTCCGACAACGGAGCGGCATGGACAGAAGTCTACGAGATTTCGGCGAATACGGACTATTATTTTATTGATTTCAGGATATCGGTCCCAGACAGTTTCAAGACTCCGGAATTTCTGTTCAAAATAGAACTTGAGACCGGAAGCACGGGAGCAGGGCTCAACGGGATAATGATGGGCGAAACGGGAGTGGGCGGTGCCGAATCACTTTACTGCTCCCTGGACGGGACATCAATGGCAGCCCCATTCGTAACGGGAGCCGTGGCCCTGGCCGCAGCCCAGTTCCCCGACCAGTCGCCGAGGACCCGGGTCCTGGAAAACGTGGACACGCTCGATTCACTGAAAAACCTCACCATCACGGGAGGGCGGCTGAACCTCTACAAGACGCTGTACCAGTACAAGGAGCCTGACGGAGATGTGGAAGGGTGCGCGGCTGGATCAGTTTCCCCGTGGGCGGTTCTGCTGGCTGCTCCGCTGCTGATGCTGTTCAGGAAGAGGTAAATCAACATTGTCGGGGCCCCTAACGGGGCCCTTTTTTGTTTCTGTCGTCCTGAGCATCGCGAAGGATACCGCTCTGTCCTCCTGAGCGGATGCGAAGGACCTGGTTCTAGGGTGTTAAAGGGCTTCAAGGTCAAAACCAGATTCTTCGTCGCTGCGCTTCTCAGAATGACATAATCATGGCGTCGGCCTCGGGTTGGTTGTCGTCCTGAACGAAGTGAAGGACCTGGGTTTGAGGCCTTCAGAACCAACCAGATCCTTCGGGCGGTGGAACAGCCCTCAGGATGACATATCGAAGGTAAGGTCAGATTCTTCGTCTCTCCGCTCCTCAGAATGACATAATCACAGCGCCGGTCTCGAGTTGGTTGTCGTCCTGAGTGGGGTGAAGGACCTGGGCTTGTTGTCGTCCTGAGCGAGGCGAAGGACCTGGTTTTAAGCCCCTCGGAACCAACCAGATCCTTCGGGCGGTGGAACAACCCTCAGGATGACATATCGAAGGCAAGGTCAGATTCTTCGTCGCTGCGCTCCTCAGAATGACATAATCACGGCACCAGCCTCGGGTTGTTCGTCGTCCTGAGCGAGGCGAAGGACCCGGATTAAGGCCTTCAGAACCAACCTGGTTTTTTAGGGCCTTAAAGATCAACCGTAGATTCTTTCTCTTACAGACAAACAGGCCTTCTTCAGGACAATTGGGCCCCTCCGCGGCCGTTCTCCCTGGTTGAC
>Ga0334884_1001976_pt1 | contig 27957 bp, 24 predicted proteins | sample GraSluR1_MG_7_FD_207215 | JGI IMG/M metagenome (GOLD analysis project Ga0334884, IMG submission 207215) | Sludge microbial communities from methane-producing bioreactor in Wageningen University, Netherlands - Granular Sludge_12_05 R1 | ecosystem: Engineered > Bioreactor > Anaerobic >...
TAGAAATCCTTTTCAATTTTAAAGCCTTTAGGCTCCGATCAAATGATTAAAATCTAAAAATATGAAACAGAAAATTTTTAAGCCATTCTTAAGGCTTTAAAAAATATCAACTTTTCGGAGTGGACTCTTAATTGAAAAACTTGAAGAAATTGGAATTGACACAAAAGAAAACCTTGTGATTAAAGACCTTGTAAGCAATTTTAGAGTGTATTTTTTAATAAAGGCTGACATTGTATTAATGAAAGAATATCAATTAAAGTTGTCCGACTCAAAAACTGTAGGAAAAGTTTTCACCGAATTACAAAAAATTGGAATTTCAAATATTTCGATTGACAAATTGAATAATAGTAATATTGAGAAATATAGGCAGGAAGTTAAAATTAATGCAATTAAATCTGCACAAGAAAAAGCAAAATCATTGACAAATGCTATAAACCAGGAAATTGGAAAAGCACTATATATAAAAGAACACGAAAACATTGTAAATATGACAGGACTATAATTCAAACTCATAACATTCAACAATTTCAAACACAACATAATTTCAATTAATTTTTAATGACTAAAACCACGTTTAATTAAATCTATGATTCACATCTTACTAGATTAACAACAAACTAACTACTACTAATATGAAAGCAATTCATACTATTTTCTTAATTTTTACACTATTTTTTTTAATTTGTAAATCTTCCATTGCTCAAATTGAGCCCAGCACAAAAGCTGTTACAGGTTTTTACATTAAATCATCCAATCACTTTACAAATTTTCATAGTTTTAATGAGGTTTTGTCAGAAAATGGTTACAATGCCTTAGAAAATAACTTGTTTTCTTTCTCAATGGGAATATCAAATCGAAAGGAAAGCAGCAACAATTTTGGTACTGCTACAATTACCTACTATGAAACTAGTTCACCAACTGAAACCACTACACAAAAGACAGCCGAATTAAATATTATTGAACTAGGATTACAAATGCAACGAGTTCTATCGAATTCAAAAAAATGGCAAATATATCCTTATCTTGGCTTTGGCTTATCATTGGCAAGACTTAAAATGTCAAAAAAAATTGAATCTCTAACTTTTAGCGAAAGCATCAATGAAATACATATAATCGAGAAGTTCGAAAAGATGTATATGACACCTACCCCCATAGTGTATTCTAATTTCGGCCTTGGCCTAGATCGACGTATTGCTCTTAAAGGACATGCATTATATTTTGGATTAAACATAGGGTACAAATTAACCTCTAAAACAAACTGGGGTTACCCATCTGCTATAACAGTGGGCTTTAGTGGCATCGAAGTATCAGTTACAAGTAGAATTGAAATAGACTTTAGTAAACCAATCTTTTAACTTCCTTGAAACAAAAAGCCCCTCCGTTCGGCTCAGGTCCTGCCTAATTTTCCTCTCGGCAAACAACTGGCAGGTAAATGCACCTGAGTCGTTTTATTGCTAGCAGGTTACTCCTGCCCCAATTGATTAAAAACAGGTTCCGCCTGTGCCAAACCAAGTCGTTGTTTCCTAACATTATTCACAGGTTGACTATCTACTAAGCAAATATTCAACCCGTGAGTAAAAGGAACTGCCAAAGACGTCAGTCAGGCAGTTTGAATCAATCATCCACAACCTGCCCGCTCAAACCGGCCTACCAGGCAGGCTGTCTGTAGACATGCCAATGGCGGGTCACTCAATCATCCAATCTGTCTGCCTTTGGCAGTTCATTCAATCATCCAATCATCCAATCTAAATCAGTTTTCAGTTTCAATCAGCCAATCAGCCAATCACTTCTCCTCCCCCTCCTCATACCAGCTCTTATAAAGCAGGTAGCCCTTGGCAATGCGCTGGTTTATCTGCATCGATTGCTCCACATCGAGCTTCTTCACAAATTTGGCGGGCACGCCGGCGTAGATGCAACCGGGCTCAATCTGCGTATTGGCCAGCACAAGGGCGTTGGCCGCCACAATGGCGCCCTCGCCCACCACGGCATCGTCGAGCACGGTGGCGCCAATGCCTATAAGCGCGCCCGACTTTACCGTTGCGCCATGCACGGTTACATTGTGCCCAATAATTGCATCGTCCTCAAGGGTAACCACCGATTTTTGGTAGGTGGTATGCAGCACGGCATTATCCTGCACGCTTACCCGGTTGCCAATGCGTATGGGGTTTACATCGCCCCTAAGCACCGCGCCGTACCATATGCTGCAGTCGTCGCCAATTTGCACGTCGCCAATAATTACAGCCGTTTCGGCAATAAAACAGTTCTTTCCAATTTTGGGATACTTCCCCCGTAGCTTCCTTATGATGGCCATACCAATATTCGGGTTGATGATTAATATCAACAACAAAGATAGGGCATCTTTTGCTTAACCACACCCATAAAAATTAGCAGCAGCCACTTTCACTTCCAATTCAAACCTTACTATCAGCCAATTATAGTTTCACCCTCCGAAAACGTTTTAAACCTGACAAGAATCATGTTGTAAAACAACCAAAAAAAAGTTTTCTGACGTTATTCCTTTCATAAAATAGCTAATTTTGCATTATAATTTTCAAGCAGGGGGTTTAATTGAAAAGCCTGAAAACAAATTCAGTATGCATATAGAATGGGCATCCATTTTATATGCATTTGCATTTTAGGATTTCCCCCCAATGAGAAACAAATAAATTTAACCCATTATGGATAAACAAAAGCAAGTACTTGAAGTGGACGAGGTATCGATACGATTCTCGGGCGATTCAGGTGATGGAATGCAGCTTAGCGGATCTCTTTTCTCCGATGCCTCTGCCCTTTTTGGCAATGGCGTAAGCACTTTCCCCGATTACCCATCGGAAATTCGTGCTCCCCAAGGTACAATTGGCGGGGTTTCTGGATTTCAACTGCAGATTGGCAGCAAGAAGGTTTACACTCCTGGCGATTATTGCGATGTGCTTGTGGCTATGAACCCCGCGGCGCTTAAGGCTAACGCCAAGTGGCTAAAGCCAGGGGCAACCGTTATTGCCGACAGCGATACTTTTAACGAGAAGGGGTTACAGCGAGCAAACTACAAAACCGATGACCCCATTGCAGAACTTAAGCTTGAAGACTACCACGTGGTTTTCGCACCCATAACGACCCTTACCAAAGAAAGCCTTAAAGAAACCGAACTCGACAACAAGAGCATCCTCCGCAGCAAGAATATGTTTGCCCTAGGAATGGTTTACTATATGTTCAACAGGCCTTTGAACTTTACCGAGCATTTCTTTGAGGTAAAATTCAAGAATCGCCCTCGAATTGTTGAGGCGAATAAAAAGGTGCTTCGCGATGGGTACAACTATGCAGGAAATATCCATGCAATACCCAATACATTCAAAATTCCACCTGCCACTAGCATTCCCAAAGGAACCTACCGCAATATCAACGGTAATACCGCAACAGCTTGGGGACTAATTGCTGCAGCAGAGCGTGCCAACCTATCATTGTTCTGCGGATCGTACCCCATTACCCCGGCCACCGAAATTCTAATTGAGCTGGCAAAGCGCAAGGATCTTGGTGTGAAAACCCTGCAGGTTGAGGACGAAATTGCAGGTATCTGCACTGCCATTGGTGCTGCATTTGCCGGAAACTTTGCCGTTACCACAACCTCGGGCCCTGGCCTATCGCTTAAGTCGGAGGCCATTGGGTTAGCGGTAATGACAGAGCTACCGCTTGTGATTGTTAACGTACAGCGTGGTGGCCCCTCAACTGGTCTCCCCACAAAAACCGAGCAGAGCGACCTTTACCAAGCGCTTTACGGGCGCAATGGTGAATGCCCCGTTGTGGTAGTTGCTGCAAGCTCACCTAGCAACTGCTTCGACTGGGCTTTCAATGCATCAAAAATCGCCCTTGAGCATATGACCCCCGTAATCCTGCTAACCGATGGCTACATTGCCAACGGCACCGAGCCTTGGCTTATTCCCAGCATAAAGGATTACCCAGAGATTCACCCACCACTTGTTCCCGATGGAACAGAGAATTTCCTCCCCTACGAGCGCGACCCCGAGCGTTTAGCTCGTCGTTGGGCTATCCCAGGACAAAAGGGTCTTGAGCATCGCATTGGCGGTTTGGAGAAGGACTACCTTAAGGGATCGGTTTCGCACGACCCAATTAACCACCAAAAAATGGTGGATGTTAGGGCAGAGAAGGTGGCCAGGGTACAAAATTTTATCCCCGAACAGGAAGTAATTGGCGAACCCGAAGGCGAACTACTGGTTGTGAGCTGGGGCGGAACCTACGGACACACCTTTACCGCTGTGCATGAGCTTCAGAAGGAGGGCAAGAGCGTATCGCTTTGCCACATTAGCTATATCAACCCACTACCCAAAAACATTCAGGATATCTTCAAGCGTTTCAAAAAGATTCTTGTGTGCGAGCTAAATATGGGTCAAATGGCAAACTACCTAAGGATAAACTTCCAAGAGTTTGCATACCTTCAATACAACAAGGTACAAGGGCTTCCCTTTACCGTTGTTGAGCTAAAGGAAAAATTTAATCAAATACTGGAGGGCAAGTAACCATGAGCAAACACAATTATACTCCCCAAGACTTTAAGAGCGATCAAGAAGTACGCTGGTGCCCTGGCTGTGGCGACCACGCAATCCTAAACTCGGTTTACAGAGCACTGCCCGAGGTATCGGATGCACTTGACTACAGCAAGGAGCGTTACGTTTTTGTGTCGGGTATTGGATGCTCAAGCCGTTTTCCATACTATGTAGACACCTACGGCTTTCACGGAATTCACGGAAGAGCATCGGCAATAGCAACCGGAATGAAGGTGGCCAACCCCAAGCTTAGCATATGGCAGATGACAGGCGATGGCGATGCGCTGGCCATTGGTGGCAACCACTTTATACATGCCATTCGTCGAAACATCGACCTAAACATCATCCTGTTTAACAACGAGATTTACGGCCTAACCAAAGGGCAGTACAGCCCCACATCGAAGCTGGGCGCCATCACCAAAACATCTCCCTATGGAACGGTTGAGCAACCCTTCCGCCCAGGAGAACTGGTAATTGGAGCACAGGGTAAATTCTTTGCCCGCTCAATTGATGCCGATGTGAAGCTAACTGCTGAAATTCTTGTTGAAGCAGCCAAGCACGATGGAACCTCAGTGGTTGTGATTCAGCAAAACTGCGTTATTTACAACGATAAAACCCATGCCGATGTAACCGAAAGGGACCACAGGGCCGATAGAACCGTTGTACTTAAGCATGGCGAAAAGATGATTTTTGGCAAGAACAATGAGAAGGGGCTTGTGCTAAAGGAAAACCACCTTAAGGTAGTTACCATTGGCGAAGATGGATATACCATGGATGACATCCTAGTTCATAATGCTGAAAATCCAAACCCTGGGCTTCATGTCATGCTGGCTAATATGTCGTATCCCGAATTCCCCCTTGCCTTGGGTGTGATTCGCGCGGTGAAATGCCCAACCTACGATGATAACGTTCGGGACCAACTGCTTGAGGTACAAAAAAATGCAAAGATTAAGTGCGTTGATGATTTGCTTCACAGTGGCGATACCTACGAGGTATAGCTATATACCAATTGTGCATATAGCAAAAAGGGGAGCTTGTGGCTCCCCTTTTTCTATCTCTTAACTATCACCCCAAGTAGGGTTGCAGCAGTTGAATCCTTTATCTCTACATCTACGTAATCGCCAATTTTTGAATCTTCACATGGAAACACAACAACCTTATTCTGCGAGGTTCTTCCGTAAAGGTGATCTGCAGACTTCTTGGAGACCCCCTCAATGAGAACCTCAAAGCACTTACCTATATCATTACGCTTGCTCTCCTCCGATAGTTTTCCTTGTAGCTCGATAATCTCGGTAAGCCTTCGGGTTTTTACATCCTCGGGCACATCATCCTGCATCTTTCGTGCAGCCTTAGTATTGGGCCTTTCGGAGTACTTAAACATAAAGGCAAAATCGTACCCCACCCACTTCATCAACGAGAGGGTCTGGTCATGATCCACCTCGGTTTCGGTACAAAAACCAGCAATAATATCGGTTGATATGGAGCTGTCGGGCAAGATTCTCCGGATGGCTTCAATACGACTCTTGTAGTACTCCTGAGTATAACCCCTATTCATCAGCTCAAGAATCCTAGTGGAACCCGACTGAACCGGCAGGTGTATATGGTTACAGATATTTTCGTACATGGCCATGGTGAAAAGCACCTCATCGGACAGGTCCTTTGGATGCGAAGTGGAGAAGCGAACCCTCAGACGAGAATCGAGCTTGGCCACCATCTCCAGCAAATCGGCAAAGCTAACCCTTTCGCCAGGGCTATCTATCCAGCTGTAGCTATCTACATTCTGCCCCAGCAGGGTAACCTCCTTGTAGCCACCATCAATTAGCTCCTGCACCTCTCGCACTATGGTCTCTGGGTTTCGACTTCGCTCGGCACCCCGAACGTAGGGAACCACGCAGTAGGTGCACATATTGTTACACCCCCGCATTATGGACACAAAGGCAGATACACCGTTCTTATCGAGGCGCACTGGGCTAATATCCGAATATGTCTCCTCGCGTGAGAGCAGAACGTTTATACCCTTTTGCCCCTCTTCAGCCGAACGGAGCAAAACGGGTAACTCCCTGTAAGCATCGGGGCCAACCACAATATCCACAAGTTTTTCATCCTCCAGAAGCTTATCCCTAAGCCTCTCGGCCATACAGCCCAAAACACCCACCAAGAGTGATGGTTCCTTCTTTTTTAGCTGCCTAAACACATCGAGCCTACCCCACACCCGGGTTTCGGCATTCTCCCTAATGGAGCAAGTGTTCACCAGAATCACGTCAGCCTCGTCAATGTCCGAAGCTATAAGATAGCCGTGAGCAGTAAGAATGGAGGCCACCACCTCGCTATCGTTAAAATTCATCTGACAGCCATAGGTCTCAATAAAAACCTTGCTGTTAGTATCATCCGTACTTATTGTTGTCAATTTTGATTTGTTTTAGTTACAAATTTTTGCGATGCAAAGGTAATGGAAAAAATAATTTCGGTGATCAGCCTAGAAACCGATCACGGTCAAAATATGCCCTCATCAAAGAACCTATTCCACTTAGCAAACAGCACTGGTATTGTGAACATTAGCTAAAGAGTATTGTTCCAGCCAAATTTCTTACTATTTTTACCGTTTCAATGTTATGAACTTTCAACAGCAACCATACACCATACGTTATCCTTTTGAATAGTAATCAAAAAAAATAACTGATTATGTCTGGACACAGTAAATGGTCAACCATTAAACGAAAAAAAGGTGCAATAGATGCTAAGCGCTCCAAAATGTTTAGCCGGATCACCAAGGAGATAACCGTAGCCGTGAAGGAGGGCGGTTCCGACCCCGAAGGTAACCCGAGGCTGAGAGTGGCCATCAGCAACGCCAAGGGGGTTAATATGCCCAAGGATAATATCCAGCGAGCCATTAGCAAGGCCGAGAGGGATGGTAACGCCCTGCAAGAGATGACCTTTGAGGGGTATGGGCCCGAGGGTGTACCCATATTTGTAGAATGCCTCACCGACAATAACAACCGTACGATTAGCGCCATCAGGTCAATCTTTACCAAACGTGGCGGGAGCCTTGGCACCAACGGCTCGCTTAGCTTTATGTTCGACCGCAAAGGGGTATTCACCATTCCAAAGGGCCATATCGACCAGGAAGAGCTGGAGCTGGAGCTGATAGACGCCGGTGCCGAGGATATTGAGGTAAACGAAGACACTATAGTTGTATACACCTCAATGGCCGATTTTGGCCGTATGCAGAAAAAACTTGATGAGCTGGGAATTGAAGCCGAAAACGCTAGCCTACAACGCATTCCAACCGACTACAAAACACTTGAGCCTCAAATGGCAATGAAGGTTTTAAGGTTGATTGATGAGTTTGAGGATAACGATGATGTGCAAAACGTTTACCACAATATTGAGATGACCGATGAGCTATTACAAGCCATGGAGGAAAACGACTAGCTCACCCTTGTTTCAATTAACTACTATTAATTTGTATGAAGATTAAATCTCTACTCAAGCGTACTGCAGCACTGGTAATCACACTATTAATTTTCACTGGATGTGGACGTTACAACGATATAAATGTTAAAGGTATTAAGGATATAAAGTTTCGAGGATTGAAGCAGAATGTTGTGCTGCTTAGCTTTGAAATTGAAATTGATAACCCCAATACACGTAAAATTACTGTTATTGAAATAGATTTCAAGGCTTGGCTCAACAACCGGGAGCTTGGTTCGTTTAGGGTAACTGAACCCATAATGCTGGTGCCCTGCTCCAGGCAAACATACTCAGTCCCCGCTGAGATTGAATTGCGAACAATTGCAGATGCTTTCCGAATTGCCTCCTCGGGCTCGATAGACAAACTGCTCGATAAGCTAGAGGTTGAAGGAAAAATAAAGGGAAAGTCGTTCCCTATTCGCAAAACCATAAGAATTGAACGTCAATCGCTTAACGATATATCGTCAACTTTGTGATCCATCGATTGGGGTTTTGGCCATATTTTATTTACAGATAAAAGTTTTACCTTTGCACCACAAATCCTAAGGAATATTATGCAATTGTCCAAAGCATTTACTCATTTAAGAATCATAACCTTAGCGCTGTTACTATTCGCCACAGGCAACCTTACGGAGGCATACTCACAGGTGCCCCTGGGCATTATAAACGAGCTACAGCAGTTCCACCCCGACAAGGGAAGCATTAGCATATCGCATGACGACAAAATATCTCAGCTGCTGAATAGCTACTACGTTCAAAATGCTTCTCGCCCAGGAATGCAAGGATTTCGAATCAGGATTTACTTCGATACTGGACAGAGATCCCGAGAGCAGTCAGAGCTGGTGATGAATGAATTCATGGAGCATTACCCAGGGATATCAATCTACCGGACGTTCGACAGCCCATACTACAAAGTATCGGTGGGCGATTTTAGAACCCGCGATGAGGCACAGCATGTGCTCAAACAGCTAAACAGAAAATACCCAAAAGCATTTATCATCCCCGAGTGGATAAATTTCCCTCGCATTGACTGATTCGTCCTCTGCGAACCCAAAATGAGTAAAGTGGAACACAATGGCCAAATCTCCAAAAACAACTACGGCAACACAAACAGGAGGTTTGGCCACTTCTATTTGGAATCCGTTCAGAACAAACACAACCCATTGCTGCCTATTTAATCAAAAATAATTGTAAACTAAAGCTATGTCGGATCAGATTAAGCACGAATGTGGAATAGCCCTAATCAGGCTGCTTAAACCTCTCGAGTACTATCAGGTAAAGTATGGCTCATGGATGTACGGCCTACAAAAGCTTTACCTACTCATGGAGAAACAGCACAACCGAGGCCAAGATGGTGCGGGTGTAGCCTCCATCAAATTCGACCTTGAAGCAGGCCATCGATACATAGATAGAATACGAAGCAACTCGTCATCCCCCATTCGCGATGTTTTCGACTCGATTCAAGCGGGAATTAACCAGTGGGAAAGTCAGCCCGACTCAATTAACGATCCAGCATGGTCTAAGATAAACATTCCCTTTGCAGCCGAGCTGTACCTCGGGCATCTTCGGTATGGTACATTTGGAAACAACTCGATAGACTATGTGCATCCCGTCATGCGCGAGAACAACTGGAAATCGCGCACGCTAGTGCTTGCCGGTAATTTCAACATGACCAATGTGGATGAGCTATTCCAAAGGCTAATAGAGCTAGGGCAGCACCCCAAGGACTACTCCGACACCGTTACCGTGCTCGAGAAGCTAGGCCACTTTATCGATGAGGAGAACCAGAAGCTTTTCCGCCAGTACAAAAACGAGGGGAACTCTAACAAAAAGATTAGCGAGCTAATTGCCGATAATTTCAGCATACGGAAGCTGCTTCAGGAGGCAACTAAAGATTTCGATGGGGGGTATGCCCTTGCAGGAATGATTGGACATGGCGATGCATTTGTATGCCGCGACCCATGGGGCATACGTCCTGCATACCACTTTGCAAACGACGAAATTGTGGTTGCAGCATCGGAACGGGCCGTTATACAAACCGTCATGAACGTGTCGGCCGATGCAGTTGAAGAGATTAAACCGGGGTATGCTCTTATCGTTAAACGCAACGGTCAGGTTGATATGCAGGAGATAAGGGTTCCTCAGAACAGAAGCTCTTGCTCCTTCGAACGTATTTACTTTTCGCGTGGTACCGATAGAGATATCTACCGCGAACGAAAGAAGCTGGGCGAACTGCTTACACCCGTTATACTTGAAAAGATTGATCACGACCTTGAGAACACCGTTTTTTCATTCATACCCAACACCGCCGAAACGGCATTCTACGGAATGGTGCATGGGGTTGAAGAGTATATGCTTAAGGAGAAGTCAAGGATTATTAAGGCGAAGAACGGGAGCCTTACCGAAGCTGATATTGAATCGATTATCAGTGCACGGCCTAGGGTTGAAAAGATAGCCGTAAAAGATGTGAAGCTTCGCACCTTCATTACACAGGATAAAGGCCGCGACGATCTGGTGGGCCATGTTTACGATGTAACCTACGGAGCGCTCAACGAGGGAAAAGACAACCTTGTGGTGATAGACGATTCCATAGTACGAGGGACAACCCTAAAGGAAAGTATCCTAAAAATACTTGACAGGCTAAATCCCAAAAGAATAGTAGTTGTTTCTTCATCGCCACAAATTCGATACCCCGACTGCTATGGGATTGACATGGCCAAGCTGGGCGATTTTGTTGCCTTTAGGGCTGCCATCGCGCTGCTTAAAGAGACAGGAAAGGATAGCGTAATTAATGGGGTTTACAAAAACTGCAAGGCACAACAAAATTTGCCAAAAGAGGAGATTGTGAATTACGTAAAGGACATTTACAAACCTTTTACTCCCGATCAGATATCCGATAAAATAGCGCAGCTACTTACCCCTAAGGGGATGAAGGCCGAGGTTAAAATTGTTTTTCAAACCATCGAAACGCTTCATGCTGCATGCCCCAACGATAAGGGCGACTGGTATTTTACAGGCAACTACCCTACCCCCGGCGGAAACAAGGTGGTGAATAGCTCGTTCATAAATTTTATCGAGGGGCGTAACCAAAGGGCATACTAAGCATCACATAGCCTGTCATATACATCAAACATTGGAGAGCAGAAGCTATTGGCATTAATATTGTAAATGTTTTGTGTAAATTTGTTTACAATCACTAAATCCAAAAACTATGAGAAACATAATGCTAGCCCTACTTTCGATTGCGCTCCTTTTGCCATTCAATACCCTAGCGCAAGATAAGCGAGCCCTTAAAGCTGCCGACCTAAGCTTTAGCTCTGCAGAAAACGACTACCAAAAGAGCAACTACAAAGAGGCTGCACAGAAATACACCATTGTGGTTAATACTGTACCCGCTAACGTTGACTCCCGCAAACATCTTGAGATGAGGCTCGATGCACTTATCAAACTTGTTGATATCTACTTCTACAAAAGCGTCAACATTCAGCAAGCCTGCGAGTATGTTAATGAGTACAGCAACACTATGAATGCGGTCAAAAACTCAGGTATGCTCAGAGGCACAACGCTAATGAAATACCTAAAGCAAGAGCAAGATTTTGCCAACAAGGAGGCAAAACAATGCGAAGGCTACGAGAGGGTTGGCAGCGATATGGATAAATTCCGCAAGAATAGCTTCGAGGAAGAATTTGGAGAAAAGTTTAACTAGCAATAGGTTACACATACAACAAACCCCGCCATGTGGCGGGGTTTGTTGTATACAGTACGCAAACGCAAATTTTTTACCTTTTCGAGATTTTCCTCTTTAAAAACGACAAGATGTGCCGATCTATCTTGTTCTGATAAATATCTGAAATGGTGATCATAATGGCTGTCTCCTCAACATCGCCAAAGTAAGGGTTCACAACAGTACCAAACACCTTCATCGATGGGCTAATATTCATATATGAGTTGATAAGGGGTGGTATATGCTCACCCAAGTTACGGATCTCCTTCGAGAGAATTTTGTAATCCTCCTTGTAATCTCTTCCTACAAACAGCTTCTCCATGGCTTTCTTATCAACATCTAGCTCCATAGGGTTGATAGGAGTTACCAGATTATCATGGTCGGCAAAATGCTTGCTGAGGAAGTAGAGCAATATGTCGCGGGCAGTTCGATTGTACTGAGTATACATAGTTACCTTGCCGAAGAAGTACTTTATCCCTGGGTACAGAACCACGAGCGCTCCTAGCCCATCCCAAAGATTGTCGAGCGCATAAAGCCCCTTCTCACGCCTATGCGCCGATTGGTACCGAGGCTGAACAAATGAACGCCCCAACTCAATAAGGTATGGCAGGTAATCATGCTTAAAATCTTCGGAAAAATTGAAAAGTGCAGTTGTTGATAGGTTGAACTCCTCACCTTTGCTGGGATCTACAATATGAAAGCGATAGCCTCCAAGTATCTCCTTATCCTTTGGATCCCATACAATAAGCTGTTTGTATGGATTCTCCAACGTGTCGTACTTATCAATGTCAACAGCCTTTCCGGTTCCCCCTCCTGCACTGCGAAAGCTTAGCTCCCTTAGCCTACCAATTTCCCTCATAGTATTGGGGGAATCATGTGCCGTAATAATGTATAGGATATTATCACCATTGTTCGTCTCGCGAACAAATTTTTCGCTTGTCAACTCACCCTCCAGTAGCTTTTTATCTACCGGTTCAATTATCTGTTCCATACTAAAAAGTTTCTGATCATACAATGGCAAGCAGCGCTTAAAAGCTCACGCTTGCTACTTATTTAGCTCGTACACTCTTGCTTTCACCCATTTGGCCCACTCCTGATGCGTCTTCGACCCATCAAATGTGTCAAACGGTATGGGGTCGCCAATTACAATATGGGGGTTTTGTCCCCTCTGCTTAAACATCTCATCAACAAGATAAAGCATCTCAAGGTTTACCTTAATGCCCAAGGAGGTTCGTACTCGGCTTAGATTGTAAAAAAAGTTGGAGTTCCTGCCGCTAAAAAACACGGGTACCACCGGACGCTTATGCTTTGTTGCCTTTGCAATAAAGCTCTTCTTCCACTCCAAGTCCTCTATCTTACCCCCCCGCTTTCGCGAGCAAAGCCCAGCAGGAAAAATGAACACCTGCGTATCTGAGGCATAGGTCTCATCCATTATTAGTGCATTCTCCCTAGATTGACTCCCGTGCTTGTTAACAGGGATAAAATTATCCTGCAGCTGCTTTATATTCATCAGCAGATCGTTGGCGGGAACCTTAACGTCACTATACTTATTGCTTATGGAGTGGATAAGTATCACCCCATCCAATCCGCCCAGCGGATGGTTCGATGCAAAGATGTATCGCTCGTCAACATTCAGCTTTTCAAGCCCCTCAACGGTGTAGCTTACTCGAAGGTAATTCAGCACCTCCTCAATGAACTCCACCCCCTGCTTATGGCCAAACTTACTTAGCACAAGGTTCAGCTCATCCTCATGGATTATCTTTTTTAGATACCTAATGATAAAGCCCGGAAGGAACTTTAACAATCGAGGACTTTTGCTGGCAATTACCTGCTCAACATCAATAAACTTCTTGGGTTCAACCAATGTGTCACCTGCCATACTAATTCAATCTTGAGGTAAAAAGTAGGGTACAAATGTAAAAATCTATTTATTAATATGCACATTTCACAACGCAATATTGGCTTTAGCTAGCTGCAAATGGGAGCCTGATTTGCCAAGCAAAGCACTTTTTGGTCAGCGATGTTTTGATTCAAGGGCAAATCATGATAACTTTGCCCGCATCACTAGTAAACCCCTAATGCAAAGCGAATTTCCAATTACCGAGCTGGTGCAAAAGTATCAGAGTCACCCATCTATAGTAAAACTTGCCGACGAGCTAAATTCCGAGTCGAACAACCGTATTAGGCTAAAAGGCCTTGCCGGATCATCGGCAGCAATGGCTACAGCAGCAGTTGCCACGGCATCTACCACGCCTTACCTATTGGTTCTTAACGACAAGGAGGAGGCCGCCTACTTTTTTACTGATCTATCGAATTTGCTGCCTGCCGATAGGCTCTACTTCTTCCCGTCATCATACAAAAGGGCTGTACAGTTTGGCCACATTTTACCCGATGCGCTTATACAGCGAACCGACACGCAAAGGGTACTACCTGCATTAAATACCGATGGGCACCACAACCCAGTAATTATTACCTACACTGAGGCGCTGGCCGAAAAGTTGGTAACCAACGATCACTTTACCAAGAATACCATTAGCCTTTCGGTTTCGGAAGCAATTTCGCAGGAGTTCCTCACCGAATTCCTTTTGGACATAGGGTTTGAGCGAACCGAGTTTGTATACGAGCCGGGCCACTTCTCTGTGAGAGGTAGTATTGTCGATGTTTTCTCCTTCTCATCGGCATTACCCTACCGCATCGATTTTTTTGGCGATGAGGTGGAGTCCATCCGCTCGTTCGATGTGGACGATCAACTTTCAAAAGAGCAACACCAATCGGTTACCATCATCCCTAACCTACAGGTAACCAATGATGTTTCCACCTCACGCAGCATGCTCACCGAGTTGCTCCCAAGCAGTACCATAATCTGGGTTCGCGATTTGGAGGTTATAATTGGCCAGATGAACCAATCGTTCGAATCGGCCCAGAACGATGCCCTTTTTGGATCGGGTGCCGAATTTTTTGAACAGCTCAATGGCTTTAGCATAGTGGAGTTTGGGATAAAGCAATTGCTAAGTCCAAACTTTACCATCGGTTTCGAGATTTCGCCCCAACCTGCATTTCAAAAAAACTTTGAGCTTATCGCTCAGCATATCATCGAACACGCCGAGAAGGGATACCAAACCTACATCCTTGCCGAAAATCCAAATCAACACAAAAGGCTCGAGAGCATTTTTGAGAATATCAACAGTCAGGTACAATTCCTCCCCATTGCATTTACTCTTCACCAAGGCTTCATCGACCATGACCTGAAAGCTTGCTTCCTAACCGATCACCAGCTGTTCGATAGGTACCAGAAGTATAAGCTTAAGAACGAGCTGGCCAAGCGCGATAGCCTTTCGATGCAGGAGCTTATTAGCCTTAAACCTGGCGATTACGTAGTGCATGTAGACCATGGCATAGGTGTTTTTGGGGGGTTAGTAAAATCAAATGTAAACGGCAAGGTGCAGGAGGCCGTTAGGTTAACCTATAAAGATGGCGATACGCTCTTGGTTAACATCCACAACCTTCATCGTATTTCAAAGTACAGGGGTAAGGACTCTGAACTACCCAAGCTCTACAAGCTGGGCTCGGGTGCTTGGCAAAAGCTAAAGCAAACAACCAAGCGCAAGGTAAAAGATATTGCAAAGGACCTTATCGCACTTTATGCTCAGCGAAAGGCCGAGAAAGGCTTTGCCTACTCGCCCGATAGCTACCTGCAGGAGGAGCTAGAAGCCTCGTTCCTTTTCGAGGATACCCCCGATCAGGAAAAAGCAACCCAAGCCGTTAAGGAGGATATGCAAAGTAGCATACCCATGGATAGGCTCGTGTGCGGCGACGTGGGCTTTGGAAAAACAGAGATTGCCGTTCGCGCTGCTTTTAAAGCAGTAGCCGACAGCAAACAGGTGGCCGTACTGGTTCCCACCACAATTCTAGCATTACAACATTTCCAAACTTTTAGCCAACGACTAGCAAACCTACCCTGCAAGGTGGAGTTTATTAGCAGGATGAAAACCCCAAAGGCCCAAAAAGAGATTCTAAAAAATCTGGCTGAAGGAAAAATTGACATTATCATTGGCACCCACGCGCTGCTGGGCAGCACAATAAAGTTCAAAGACCTAGGGCTAATCATTGTCGATGAGGAGCAAAAGTTTGGGGTAGCCGCCAAGGAGAAGCTCAAAAAGCTTAGGGTAAATGTTGACACCCTAACGCTTACCGCAACTCCTATTCCCCGAACCCTTCAGTTCTCGCTCATGGGGGCAAGAGACCTATCAATTATCAATACTCCACCGCCCAACAGGCACCCCATTGCAACTGAGGTACACACATTTAACCCAGAGATACTTAAAGAGGCCATTGAGTACGAGGTTAGCCGTGGTGGGCAAGTTTTCTTTGTACACAATAGGGTCCAAAATATTGGCGAGGTGCAACAGATGATCTCAAAGATATGCAACAATGTAACATCGGTGGTTGCCCACGGACAGATGGATCCCAAGCAGCTTGAAAAAACGATGCTCGACTTCATCTCAGGCGATTACGATGTGCTCATCTCAACAACTATTATCGAATCGGGGCTCGATATTTCGAATGCCAATACAATTATTGTAAACAATGCCCATATGTTTGGCCTTAGCGACCTTCACCAGCTCCGCGGAAGGGTTGGCCGATCGAACAAGAAAGCTTTCTGCTACCTACTCGCCCCTCCGCTCGAGGGTTTAACCCCCGAAGCTCGACGGCGATTAAAAGCCATTGAGGAGTTCTCTGAGCTTGGTAGTGGCTTTAGCATTGCCATGCAAGATTTGGACATCAGAGGGGCAGGCAATATGCTAGGAGCCGAGCAAAGTGGCTTTATTGCTGATATTGGCTTTGAGACCTACCACAAAATTCTTGACGAAGCCATTCAGGAGCTAAAAGACGAAGACTTTAGCCATATGTTTGCTGAGGATAAACAAGCCGACACGGAAAGAACTCCCGCCTGGCAAGCCAGCAAAACCGATTGCCATGTGGAGACCGATATGGAGCTCCTAATTCCCGATTGGTACGTGGGTAGCGTTCCCGAGAGGATGCGGCTTTACAAAGAGCTCGACTCAATTGCACAGCCAGCTGAACTGGAAGCCTTTGAGCATAAGCTAACCGATAGGTTTGGGCCTCTCCCCGAGCAGGTTACCGAGCTGCTAAACGTTGTTAGAATCAGGTGGGTTGCCCAATCGCTAGGGTTGGAGAAAGTCTTACTGAAAAACCAATCATTTGTTGGATATTTTATATCAAATCAGCTCTCACCTTTCTACCGTTCACCTATCTTTACAGGGATAATTGGATATATCCAGCATAACCCAAAGGCGTTTCAAATGAAAGAGCAGCGCGAGAAACTCACCATCTTGGCCAAGGGCGTTAAAAGTACAAGCGATGCATTGAATATGCTGAATATATTATATAATAGCATTAGCTAAACCATTATCATTAATACCTTATATTCATTTGAAAAGCAAGGTAAATAAACTGCACCAAGCCAACCTCGTAATCGATGTGGGGAACACGCTGACCAAGCTAGCCGTGTTCGTCAATAATGAACTGGTTTACCTGGAGAAGGTGGTGCAGCTCAGCGAAAGTGTTATCGAACGGCTAGTAGCTAATCACCAACTCAGCAAGGCAATAGTTTCAGCAGTTGGGGAATTTCCTGCATACATTGCAGAATTTATTTCACAGCGAATGCCGCTGCTACAATTTACGCATACCACCCCATTGCCCATAAAGAACTGTTATAAAACACCCGCCACCCTTGGGCCCGATAGGTTAGCAGCAGCAGCTGGGGCAAACGCGCTATACCCCACTACCAACGTGCTTTGTATTGATAGCGGCACGGCAATAACCTACGATTTGGTAACCGCTGATGGGCACTACATAGGAGGGGGCATTTCGCCCGGCATTGAGATGCGCTTTAAAGCCCTTAACCATTTTACGGCTAAGCTACCTTTAGTATCTTTTAACACAACAATCCCCATGGTGGGTAACACTACCGAAACATCAATACTTTCGGGGGTTTTAAATGGTATACTAGGTGAAGTAGATCGATACATCGACAGCATTAGCGCGCAATATTCACCACTTAACGTTGTTTTTACAGGAGGCGATTCATTTTTCTTTGATAAAAAGTTAAAAAATAGCATCTTTGTGCATCCTAATTTGGTGCTTTACGGACTTAACAGAATTCTAAACTATAATGAGAACCTATAGCAAGCTGCTGCTTCTAGCAACATTACTTACCACAACCCTTTCCGTTTATTCTCAAAGCCTTACAACTTATTCTCCCTACTCACGATTTGGCATAGGTGAGATTCGGAACCGAGGATATGCAAACAACAAGGCACAGGGAGGGATATCGCAAGGCCTACGCAGTGGAAAAGCCATTAACTTTCTCAACCCCGCCTCATACACCGCGCAAGATACCATGTCGTTCATTTTCGATTTTGGGCTTGAGGCAATGGGAGTCGACTACCGAACAAACGAGCAGGCGAACTTCAACTCAGGCGTAAACCTTCATCACCTTGCCATCCAGTTCCCGCTTGCCAAATGGATGGGAGCGAGCATAGGTATTCAACCATTTAGCAACGTTGGCTATAGGATAAGAGATATTGAGATGGATCCCTACCTACTCAGCTCCATCGGCCCCATAAAATACTACTACGATGGTAAAGGTGGTATTACCCAGTCGTACTTCGGATTGGCCATTGAGCCCATTAAAGGTCTCTCGCTGGGGGCAAATATGTCATACTTCTTTGGGGCCATTGATCACTCCACCGAAATTGTTTTTCCCGATTACACCCCCTACCATAATACGCGCCGTTTAAATAGCGTAGTGGTTAGGGATATTGCTTTTAGCTTCGGCGCTCAGTACGAGTTTTCGCTTGGCGATGAGAAAGAGTATAAGTTTGTACTGGGAGCAACCCTCGACAACGAGACCGCTTTAAGCGCACAGCAAATATCATTCATTACTAATCCAGCAACTAGAGACACTATTCTTTACCACGAGTTCGACAAAGGGTCAATCGATTACCCCCAAAACTTCTCCGGAGGGTTTACCTTTGGATACAAAAACATTTTAATGGCTGGGTTCGACTACTCGGTGCAGGATTGGAGCCAGGCCAAATTCTTGAACGTTAGCGATTCGCTTGGCAAAAGCGAAACCCTCAGGGTTGGTATTCAAATCACCCCTAACCCCAACGACTTACGGTCGTATCTAAAACGTGTATCGTACAGGGCAGGGTTCTACCACAGCAAGACTCATCTTCAATTGCGTGATAATCAGATAAATGATTATGGCATAACTTTTGGAGTAGGATTACCATTCCGAAGAAGTAACACAACCTTCAATATCTCGGGAGAAATTGGTCGAAAAGGTACCCTTTCGAACAACCTGATACAAGAAACCTACGGAATAGTTAATGTTGGGTTTACCTTCTACGATTTCTGGTTTGTAAAACGAAAGTATAACTAACGAATTACAAAGTTAATCATAAAAACAAGGAACGATGAAAACGATTTTAAAACTTAGCATGCTTCCTATGCTATTGCTCATTTTTAATGTAAATGCCATAGCACAAGCATACCTTAACGACCCTAAATTTGGTGCAGATGAGGAAACTCGTAAAGAATGCGTTGTTGCACTTTCTCTTTACGGAGAGGACTATAAACAACAAAATTACGATAAAGCAAAACCAAACTGGTTAAAGGTGCTTGAAATTTGCCCAGGTGCCAGACAAAACACCTATGTACATGGTGTAAGGATGATAAAGACTTGGTATGCCGAAGCCACCTCTCCATCGCGCAAAAACGAGCTTCTTGATTCGCTCATGATGATATACGATATGCGTATCGAGTATTTCGATAGCAGAGGAACCCTCCTTGGTCAAAAGGGTATGGACCTGGCAAGTATGGACTCGGATAGGTACGAGGAGGCATATGGTTACCTTAAGGAGTCGATTGAACTGGAAGGCGATGGATCTGCCTCTTCGGTTCTATACACCTATATGGTGCTTACCAAAACTATGTACGATAACAACAAGCTAAGCGCTGAGGATGTAATTGAAACCTATGCATTAATTGCAGATTATCTCGATCTACAACAAGTATCTAATCCTGACGATGGAAGGCTATTACAGGTAAAAGAAAACGTTGATGCTATTTTCTCAACCGCAAATGTTGCCGACTGCGAGAGCCTACAGAAAATATTTGAGCCAAGAGTTGATAACAACTCCAACGATATTGACCTAGTAAAAAAGGTTCATAACCTTCTATCGGCAAATCGTTGCGAGCAAACCGATTTTTACGTTAAAACCGCCAAGGCTCTGTATGCCCTTGAACCAACCTCGAACCGTGCATATGAGCTGGCTAGGGTTTATGTTGCCAAAAGAGATTATCAGAACAGTGAACAGTACTATAAGCAAGCCATTGAGCTAGAAGAGAATAAAGAGCAGAAGTCAAGATTCTTAGTTGAGTATGCAGGCGTTGTATTCAACGAGTTTGGAAAGCCGCAACAGGCACGCTCACTTGCGCTTGAGGCTATTGAGAATAACCCAAACATTGGTCATGCGTACATTCTAATTGGAAACATCTACGCAAACGAAAAGAACTGTTTTTCAGATGATTTTCAGAAGAAAACCGTTTACTGGGCTGCCGTTGATAAATTTATCAAAGCGAAGCAAGTTGACCCTTCGGTTGCAAGCGACTGCGACAGGCTCATTGAGGTTTACTCACAGTACTTCCCTGCGCAAAGTGACATCTTCTTCCATGACCTAAACCCAAATCAGCGATACACCGTGGGATGTTGGATTAACGAATCGACAACCGTTAGAGCACGCCCTTAAATTTCAGCAAGAAACAGAATTGAAAAACGTGTTTTCACATAAGGTCTTAAAGCTTATAGTCCCTACTCTGGTGGGGACTATTTTGCTTGTATCGTGCAAAACCGATATAGAGATGGTGAACCTACTAGCCGAACGCGAACAGGTGCCCAGCCTAACGGCCAAAAACTTTGAGATACTCCATACCGAAAACGGAAATCCTAAGCTTAGAATAAAGGCGCCCGAAACCCAATACTTTCAGCATGCCGAGGAACCCTACTACGAATTTGGAAAGGGGATTACAGTTTTTATATACGACGACTCGCTAAAGGTTGAATCAACACTTACTGCAAACTACGCCAAGTTTTACGAGGAGAAAGAGCTTTGGCTCGCCCGCTACGACGTAGTGGCTCAAAACCGAATTGGGCAAATCCTTAATACCGAGCAGCTATTCTGGGATCAGAAAAAAAAGAAGATATACTCCGATGACATGGTGAAAATCACCTCCGAAGACGACATCATATTTGGAGAAGGATTTGACTCGGATGAAAACTTCGATAATTGGGTTATCCGAAAAATAACAGGAACCCTCTTCCTAGATGAAGAGTAGTAATTCATTTCGACTCGATTTAAGCAAAAATTCCATATCTTTATAACGAAAATTCTACCAGCTATGAACTCAATTCACAAAGTACTTGAATATATCTGGCTAATACTATCGGTTGTTTGCCTTGGGATGGCAATTCACGCCACGCTAAAAGTTGGCTTTGGCCAGAGCTACATGTTCTACATCCTAGCGGTGGTAGCCCTCCTGATGTTTTTTCTCCGAAGGTCCCGACGAAAAGCCAACGAATCAAAACAAAATTAGCGAACGAGTAAATGGATTATAACCCGGTTATAATTGGTTTATCAATACTTTTCTCAGCACTTTTCTCCGGTATGGAGATTGCGTTTGTTTCCGCCAACAAGCTCAGGATTGAACTCGATAGGAAACAGGGCACATTTGCCTCAAAAATAGTACAAGTTTTCACCAAGGATCCAAGCCAGTACATTGCCACCATGCTGGTGGGCAACAACATAGCCCTGGTTGTTTATGGCATCGGCATGGCGCAAGCTCTAGAGCCTACCATTAGCCGCTATATACATGGTGATCTGGGGATATTGCTCACCCAAACCATACTATCAACAGCATTAATCCTGGTAACCGCCGAATTTTTACCCAAATCCCTGTTCAGAGCACACCCCAACTCGTTCCTGAATTTCTTTTCCTTGCCCATGCTGCTCTTCTACATTGTACTCTACCCAATCAGCAAAGTTTCCACGTGGATTTCACTGGGCATTATCAAAAGAATCTTTCGCCACGATATAAAAGCGGGCGAGGAGCGCCGGATATTTGGTAAGGTTGACCTCGACCATTTTGTAGGCGAAGTACAACAAACCGATGGTGATCAATCCGAGCATGAGCATGATATCAAAATGTTTCAGAATGCGCTTGACTTTACAGAAGTTAAGCTAAGAGACTGCATGATTCCGCGTACCGATATCGAGGCCATTGAGGTTCACAGCAGCATTCACGAGCTCACCGAAAAATTTATTGAAACGAGCTACTCCCGAATCCCCGTTTACGATGGAAGCATTGACAATATTATTGGGTACGTAAACTCAAAGGATCTTTTCAAAAAACCCCAAAGCATTAAATCAAAGCTTATAAAGGTCGATTTTGTTCCTGAAACCATGCTTGCCCACGAGCTGCTAGCCTCATTCATTAAGGAACAAAAAAGTATGGCGATAGTAGTTGACGAGTTTGGCGGAACAGCAGGGCTGGTTACCATCGAAGATATTATCGAAGAGATATTTGGAGAGATTGATGACGAGCATGACTCCAGCGAATTCATCGAGAAGCAACTTAGCGATACCGAGTACCTTTTCTCGGGAAGGCTCGAGGTTAGCTACCTGAACGAGAAGTATCGATTTAAAATACCCGAATCGGACGAATACGATACCCTTGCTGGTTTTGTAATATCTAACCACCAGAGCATACCCAAACCTCAGGAAGAAATCCAGATTGGGGAGTACAGCTTCAAGGTAGCTAAGATGGATAGAACCCGAATCGACCTCATACACCTAACCCTTCCAAAGCACGATTAGCTCCCCTTACGCCATTTTTCGAATTAATCCCCGAAAAAGTTGGCTAACACTTTATGCAATACACTAAAATAGCTATATTCGTAGCCTTAAAATTTTGGCAAATTTTGAACTAATATTAATATTAAATGGCTACACTAGAGAAACTCAGGAATCGCGCTGGTACGCTTGTTGCAGTTGTAATTGGACTTGCCCTTTTGGCATTTATACTAGGCGACCTTTTTGGATCGGGCGGATCGATGTTCTCCCGCAATCAATTTGAAATCGCAGAAATATCGGGAAAATCAATCCCATACCAAACCTACCAGGAGCGTGTTGATCACATTGCTGAGCTTAACAAAGTATCGCGTAGGGTAAATGCTCTCGACGAGCAAACCATGGAGAATATCCGCGAGGAGGTTTGGAACCAGCTTGTGCAAGAGTTTGTACTTAGCTCAAACTACAAAAACTTGGGCATTGCGGTTTCGCCCAGCGAGCTATTCGATATGGTTCAGGGCCGCAACCTGCACCCCATCATCAGGCAAGAGTTTGGTAACCCCCAAACTGGCGAGGTTGATATAGCCATGGTTGATCAATTCTTGAGAAATTTGGATGCTGACCCATCGGGCTTTCAGCGCGCCATTTGGCTTTACCTCGAAGATATCATTATCAGAGATAGGCTTTTCACAAAGTATAATAACCTTATCAGAAAAGGGCTCTACGTTACCGACTTTCACGCTGAGAGATCGGCGGCTAACCGCAGCACTCGGGTTGATATAGAGTTTATTGTTGATCGCTATAGCTCTGTTGCCGATTCTTTAATTACCATTTCATCATCAGAGGTTAGCAAGTTTTACAAAACCAATAAGCATAAATTCCAACAAGAAGCATCAAGAGATGTAGAGTACGTTGTGTTCCCCATTACCCCATCGCAAGATGACTACAAACTGGCAGAGGAATGGATCAACAACATTAAGAATGAGTTTATTAACGCTTCTGACCCTGTTCAGTTCACCAACCTAAATTCCGACACTCCTTACACAGATAGATTCTACAAGCAAGGCGAGTTAAGTAACGAAGAGATTGACCAATGGGCATTCAGCGCAAAGGTAGGTGAATTTATGGGGCCGGTATTTGATGGCGAGTCGTACCTTATGGCCACCCTGGTTAACATCGAATTTCTTCCAGACTCGGTTAAGGCACGCCACATCCTGCTTAGCACAAATGTTCAGTCGCAAGCGGATTACGATGCGGTAAGCCAAAAGGCCGATAGCCTGCTGGATGTTGTGAAGCGCAATAGGGCTCGCTTTGCCCAAATAGCTAGAGAGCACTCCGAAGACCCTGGCTCAGCTTTACAAGGGGGTGAGCTTGGATGGTTTCCTGAGGGGGCTATGGTTAAACCCTTTAACGATGCTTGTTTCAATGGCAAGAAGGGCGATATCGTCCTTGTTGAGAGCCAATTTGGATTTCATATTATTGAAATTCAGGAGATAGGCAGACTAACCAAAAAGGTTCAGGTTGCCATACTAGAACGTAACGTTATACCTAGCTCCAGAACTTATCAGAATATATATCAGAAGGCTAGCGAGTTTGCCGGCATTAACGATACCTACGAAAAATTCACGGCTGCTGCGCAGGAGCAGAGGCTTAGCAAAAGGCTTGCCTCGAATCTCAGGGAGCTCGACAGGCGTGTTGCTGGCCTTGAAAACCCACGCGAAATGATTCGTTGGGCCTACAGGGAAAAGGCTAACTCTGTTTCACCAGTGTTTGAGTTTGGCGATAACTTTGTTGTGGCAACCCTAAAAACAGTTCGCGAAGAAGGTATAGCCCCGCTTGCCCATGTTGAGCAGGAGATCAGAGCAGAACTTACGAAAGAGAAAAAGGCTGAGGTTTTAAAGGAGAAATTCAACAAAACTCTTGCAAATGCTAACAGCATTCATGCTGTTGCCGCTGAGCTTTCACTTCAAGTTCAAGAAGCACCGGGCATAACTTTCTCTTCATTCTCGCTTCCGGCCGTTGGTTTTGAGCCTGCAGTAATTGCTACTGCTGTTCATTCTGCCGAGGGCGAGGTTGTTGGCCCTATAGCAGGAAATTCTGGTGTTTACGCACTGGTTGCCAACGCTATCAATATCGAAGAGATTGACAAAGCTGCAGAAGCTACACGGCTACTCAACCTATACCAGTCGCGCTCAACCCGCGAAGCATACGAGGCCATTAAAGAAAACGCCAAGATTGTAGACAAGCGATCTAAATTCTTCTAGAAGCTAAGTAATACAATATTACAAGAGAGCAGCCACCTTTGGCTGCTCTCTTCGTTTTACATACGTATGCCTCGCTGGTATACCTTTTAGATTTTACGCAACTAAAAACACGTATTTAGAGGTTGACATTCTATGCAATTTGGAACTGCAATGAGAAAGTAATCCTAATATCTTTTGCCCAGCTAAACGAAGGAGATACCAGCGGCTGGGGGTGTTACCAGTTTGGGTGAGCAGGGCTTGGAATTTATCCTCAGCTAAGAAACTCCCTACGTGTCGCCCAGTTCGCCCAACCCATTCCGCCCAAAATGGTTACAACTCTTGTTAGCAGCTGACTGTTATTTTATAATGTCATATAACTATGGCTGCACTTTCTTACCGATGGGTTGGATTGTTTGCTTTTTTGATTTTAAGCTTGGGATGTGTGTTGGTTTTAAAGCAAATGTGCAAACAATGTCAGGGCCATCTTGGTCCAATAAAATCTATCCCCGTTAAAGTGTATCATATGGTCAGGTATTTCTGCAAGCCACACTTCAGTTTCCCAAGCAATATTATTTGAATGTTTTTTAAATTCGGCCATATCAGTGAATGCTGACACATAAATTTTCCCAACCTTACAGTCTTTCAGAAATTCTTCTAATTCAAGTAATCTTTGGGGTGAAACAGTGCCGAGAGAAGTAACAGCTTCAATTAGAAATAACCAATTTCGTTTTGGTTCAAAAATTATCACATCAGGTAATTTACTATGCTGGTGTCTATAGGAATGCCCAGTTTACTCAACCCTTTCCTGTCAAGATATTTGTCTTTTTTTCACTAGCATCCGAAACTTTTCGAAAACAAGCAAAAAACCTATGAAACCCCACTGAGTACGCTAAAAAAACAAGTTATCCAGAAAATAAGTTCCCGTTGCTTTTTACTGGTCACTATTCTGGCTCCTTCTCGAACCTCATTGCACTCGTAAGCGTGAGGTCGAAATACGCTCTGTCCTCAACAATTATGGTGTCCTTATGAAAAACCAGCTGCTCAAACCCATAGCGGTCATAAACCTTGGCCTCGCTGATGTTGACTACCTCGGGAATCTACAGCATGTCGTCCCAAGCAGCATGCAGCTTAACCCCGCCCTTTGCTGTCCGAAACTTTGCCCAGCCAAACATGGCCAGGCATAGCGATATCACAGTGCTGTCTATCAGCTTCACGCTTTTGTCTTTGATCTCCTTGATGATATGCGGGTTGTGATGCTTTTTCAGAACCGTCTTGTAGTGGCTCAACAAGCGGTAATACATACTCTCAAACACCTGCCAGTTGGGCTTTTTGTTGCCATCGCTCATGGTGAACCGAGCAGCGCTCTGCCTGAGATTCAGGTCCTCTATGAATGCTTCGCTCACACCAATTCCTGCCGACTTATCGCTTAGGCATTGACACTTATTGAGCTGTCCGAAAGTTAGGGCAACAAGCTGGTCGTACGTCTTGTACTTGCTGCATCCTTTATCCGTTGGGTAGGTACGGGTGCAGCTGTCGAATAGCCAGCCCAGCGGGGAACTAAATCTATAATTTGTCGAATGAGGGGCTTTTTGCTATTTTTATTTCGCCTGAAGAGTCCCATCATTTTAAAGTTTTTTCTCGAACTCAAATATTGGGGATTCTGAGGGCATTTTTAAATTCCGTACTTTCGGATGCTAGTGTAGAAATTTATGATAGAGGTGGCAAGTAACTTCACCCCTATTTTTTTATTCTTCTCGATTTAGAACTGTTATTTGTACCTTTGCCCCTCAAACTTCACCTATTTGATGATGAGAATTATAGTGATATTGTTGTTTCAAAGCATTACAATGCTTGGGCTTGCCAATGGTTGGCATATTACCACCAGGTACTACAGCCTACCCGAGGGAACTAAGGCCGAGCGGTTAGAGCAAGTGTATCTATACAATGGGTATATGAAGATGGAGGGAGCAGGCCTAACCACCATTTTCGACCTTAAAAATAGTGAGATAATATACATCAACAAACGGAATGAAACCTACTGGAAAGGAAATCCTCAGCGTTTTGTTATGGAGATAAGGGCGGAGCTAGAGACATCTGTCGAGGAGAAGCTGGTAGGCGTTAGTGCGGAGAATCAGGAGGAGATGCGCGCTATGTATATGGAGATGATCGAGGCATCGTTTCCTGCATCGGGAAGCACACCGCTGCCTTCGCGAAGTTTCAAAGTGCAACGCGTTGGGGCTCCCGAGAAGGTGAGTGGTTTTAGTGCAACAAAGTATGCTGTGTTTGAGGAAGGGTTGTTTCTTGAGAACATATGGATAGCCAAAGAGCTAACCATTGCTCAGGACTTCGATTTTATCAATCTAAGCAACTTCTTAAACCAGCTTGCTCAAGGAGCTTACGCAGCGAGCTTTGAAAGTTCCCCAGAATATTTTAATCTGCTAAAGAATGGTTATCCTGTAAAAGTTGAGATACAACGAGGCGATGGAAGCGTTGAAATCTCGGAGGTGCAACAGGCCGTTCGGGTACAAATGAATATTTCCGACTTTGCTATCCCCAGCGGATATCATGCTGGCTCGCTAAGTCAAGTAGGGGTTTGGGATGGCTATTTGTAGCCATTCAATATGTGAGAGATATGTATTGATTGTTAGTGCGGTCGTTGCCAGATATGTTTTTTTAGCTATTTTTGCAGCGCATTTGGCCCCGTAGTTCAGCTGAATACCTGCCTGCCTGGTGCTGCAGGCAGGCAGGCAGGGAACGTCAGATTCCGGTTCTGAGAAGGGTGTGAGAGCGAATGGGGTAATGGGCTCAATGTGTTAGGCAAGAGCGTTACAGCAACGCTTTTAACATTAACAACTTTTATTAATCAGGCTTGTAGATAAGTTCTTTAAAAAATAAATTGGCCCCGTAGTTCAGCTGAATACCTGCCTGCCTGGTGCTGCAGGCAGGCAGGCAGGGAACGTCAGATTCCGGTTCTGAGAAGGGTGTGAGAGCGAATGGGGTAATGGGCTCAATGTGTTAGGCAA
>Ga0334884_1001983_pt1 | contig 27887 bp, 19 predicted proteins | sample GraSluR1_MG_7_FD_207215 | JGI IMG/M metagenome (GOLD analysis project Ga0334884, IMG submission 207215) | Sludge microbial communities from methane-producing bioreactor in Wageningen University, Netherlands - Granular Sludge_12_05 R1 | ecosystem: Engineered > Bioreactor > Anaerobic >...
AGTGGGTCTCTTTTGCTACATCAATTCCAACTACTAAAGTTTCATTTTTGATTTGCGAAATCTTTTGATTTTGTGTATTTTTCATATAGGGACGCCTCCTCAATCTTTTTGTTTTGTGCCTTTCTTCTCCGGATCAGCACAATTCAATTGTATTGAACGGCGTCTCTTTTTTCAAAGACCTCTGTTAAGCATTACAGGAATGCTCCCTGGAATTAGTCAAACAGAAGGTCCTATGGAGGAAGATTCCCAATCGACTCAAGCAGCAACTCTGGAAGAAACGGAAATATATAAAGAACTGCGGGAGTATCGTCTTTTAAAGAGCAGGGAAGAGAAGATAAAAGCATTCTATGTGTATACCAATGCTCAGCTTGAACAAATTATTACACTAATGCCCCGTAATCATCAGGAGTTACAACAAGTTAAAGATTTTGGAGATGCGAAAACCAGCAAATACGGAGATGCAATTATTAATATTGTTAATAAATATAGATGAACTCTGCTGGACCTATGGAACTAATTAACTGAAGCGGCAGTTAAAATCAATTGGATTTATATGCCCGTAACCTTATAAATAACATTTAGGAGGATAGCAGCATGGGTGTTTACTCTCGACTATTAAGTCTTTATCGAAAAACAAGAAACACAGATAAAACTCCTCTGGAAGATTTCATTACTGAATTACTAGTTGGTACCCTGGAAAAGGAACAAGAAATCCTGGATGAATTCGTCCAGGAAGTGCTCCAAATTCAAGGGAGTCATTTTAGCATTGATTCTCAAAAGAAATATGAGTTGGTTGGAGACATTAATTGCATAGTTGATATCGTAATCGAAAATGAATACAATATATGTTTCATTGAAAACAAGGTTAATGCTGGGGAAGGCGTGCGACAGCTAGAACGCTATAAAAAAGTCTTAATAGAAAAACAGCTTAATCAGAGTAAATCCATATATTTAAGATATTGTACTAAGTATTATGATCTTAAAGACGTTGCAAATATTGATTTCCTACAATATAGATGGAGCGATGTATATAAATTTCTAGAAAAACATAATCGGATTCCAGATGTTGAAAACTTACTAATTTTTTTAAGGAGTGAGGGTATGGCTACTGCGGGAAACTTCAATTTTCAGGATTTATTCGTCATGCGAAACATTAATTCAACTATTGCCAAAATGGATGAATGTCTGGATAAGGTTAAGCCAATAATGAGTAATCTTTTTGGCAAACCTTATGAATACGACTTTGAGCGATTAAAACAGATCTGCAAATTTGAAAGATATGTAATGTGGTGCAATAAAGTGTTGGGAATAGGAGATTCTGAAGTACTTATTGGATTTGAATTTACTGATGAAAACAATGGAGCATTTCCTATGTTGGTTGCTAAATTGTATTTAGCAACCAACAATTCTGAACTTAACAATGCTAAAAATGAAATTGAAAAACTGAATATTTTTGATGGGAAAGATTACGATAATTATGGATATATCTGTTGGTTTGAAAAACCTTTATCTGATTTTCTCTCCAGTCAGAATCAGATTGATGACATCTGTAAATGGTTCATTGAAAAACTTCAGCTAATATATGAATTAGAGAAAGTCACCGCCATTAAGTGGAACTAAGAAGTCTAGCAAAAAAACGACCAGAACTACTCTTTGCGGAAGTTAAAAGAGATCAGAGTGGGAAGTTAACCCCAATGTGCTAGCAATAGTACTTGATGATGCGCATGCTGCGTTTTCAGTTGTACACGACTCTTTTACTCTTGATGTTAATTCAGCCAAATCGTATACAATACGAAAGTTTGACTGCCTTTGATATTCTGCTTGAGCGGATAGCCTACGAATTGAAGGACTAGGTAGTACTTTTCATAATACTAATATGAGGCCATTACTGTCGCAGTTGTAATACATGTTAGCCTATAAAGGTTAAAAGAGGAGAATTATTGTGCTAGTAATATATAACAAGGATAAAAAAGAGATTCACATACCTGATGTAACCACATATACTGCTCACGGCATATTAGAACGACAGGATATAGAAGAATGGATAGCTGAACATCCAGAAATACTAGGAGAAGATCTCTTCATTCTTACTACAGAATATGATAAATTTGACAAGACTAATGAGCGTTTGGATATTCTTGCTATCGACTACAGCGGGACCCTGGTTGTCATTGAACTCAAACGGGATGACAGTGGGAAAAACGTTGCGATCCAAGCCATTAAATATGCTGCCTACTGCTCCAATCTTACCTTTGATGATATAGTAGAAATCCACCAAGCTTATCTACATCGACTAAATAAAACAGCGTCAGAAGAAGAGGTTAGGAATCAAATCCTTAACTTTATAGACGATGAACTATTTGAACAACTTAACGATCGTCCCAGAATAATCATTGTATCCAATAATTATAGACCTGAAGTAACAGCCTCTGTTCTTTGGTTGAGGAAATATGGCATAGATATCAAGTGTATTCGTCTGGTTCCGTATGAAATTGACGAGAACACGCTAGGGTTGGAAGCGACTACAATAATACCATTGCCTGAGGCTGAGGAATTTATTATAAAAGCTGAACGGAAAGACAGTGCTTCCTTTACGCAATCGATAACCCAGCATGATTACATAGATTTTTATTTAGATTTAGGTTCAAGGCTCAAAGAGAATATTAATGTTACCTTGCCAAAACCTCAACCACGATACTTCTATCAAATACCAGTACCAATAAGCGGATTGAGCGGAATACATTTTGAGTGGGCTTTTCATGGCAGACCTAGGAGTAGTTTTGGAGTTGAACTTCATTTCGAAAAGGTTAATAAGGCCAGGAATGTACTACTTGTGGAATCTATATTGCCATATAAGGAGCAGCTAGAAGATATAATAGGGCAGCCTTTAATTATACAGAAAGACTGGGGTAAACAATGGTCAAGGATATATTTCGAAAAACAGGAAGGGAAAATGACCGAAGAACTAAAAGAATGGGCAATCGAAACCATGGTACAAATGTATAAATTTTTGTTTCCTATCCTGGAGACTTTATCGGAGTAATAAAGTATTAAAAACCAAATTAGAATATAATTGATGGTTTAATTTCATCTAACCAATATTTAGAATGAGTGTATTCCCTGTTCCATGTCGGGCTGCAGTTTATTCGGAAAGCTATAGGATGCAAATTCAATTAACAGGAGTAAACTGGGTAGAGGTATCTCTATGCAGTCATGGGGTATAGTACCTAAAATAAGAGAAGTAGATGAATTCCTTAGAGCAAATACAAACATGCAAAAAAATATTAAAGAGTCACATCCTGAATTGTGTTTTTGGTCCCTAGTTGGAAAGCCAATGAATTACTCGAAGAAAGAAAAGCAAGAATTTCAAGAGAGACTTGACATTTTAAAATGCAAATATCCAGCGTCTGAAGATGTAGTTGACTACGCATTGAAAAGTTATTTGAGAAGGCAAGTTCAGAAAGACGATATCGTCGATGCTTTGTGTTTGGCTGTATCTGCTCTTATTGCTCAAGATAGAAGTTTTAGAAAAATTCCTAATACTGTTGAGGTTGATGAGAAAGGAATAGTAATGCAGATGCTATATTGATAGATTCTCTGTATACAGAACGCCTCACAAGACCTTAGTTAACAAACATAACGATTCCCTATATCATTCCCCTAATACCCTATAGTATCTAAGTAACAACGACATTTCATTGTCTTCATTGGAGGTATTTGTTATTAATGGGAGAAATAACTATTGTAGTTAGATTTCTAGGGGGTACGAGTTATGGCAATAAGGCGTAAATGCAAAAACTGTGGTAGTTCAATAAGCATTAGACAGATGCCCTCTGGACAGTGGGAAATAAAAAAGCTTACAACAGATATTATTAATATCTAATTAATTATTATGTCTACATAATTTTTCGTCATATTGTTCTTATATGCAATTGTATAGATAAGGAGAGAGGGAAATGAATGCATCCGAAACAAAACTTCAGCCTATTATTGAAGGAACAAAGCAATATGTAGTTCCACTTTTTCAGCGTGAATATAGTTGGGGTAAAGATGAATGGCAAGTATTATGGAATGATTTAATTGAATTAAGCGAATTAGATAATCCGAGGGAACACTTTATCGGTTCAATAGTCACAATGCCAACGATGTCTGTACCTGAAGGCGTTGCTAAGTATCTTTTAATAGATGGGCAACAGCGGCTAACTACTATTTTTATTCTATTAGCCGTACTTCGCAATAAATTATTAAATAGTGGAGAAGAAGAACTTGCAGAAGAGATTAACAATACTTTAATTGTTAATCAGTATAAAAAAGGTATAGATCATTATAAGCTCTTGCCTACACAATCTGATAGGGACTGCTATAAAAAATTAATTGATTCAAAAGAAATGTTACCAACAGGTAAAGTTTCAGATGCTTATAGATATTTTGAACGGAAACTACAACAAACTTATATCGATCCTAAAAAACTACAGAAAATAATATCTAATAATTTATCAATCGTAAGTATAGTACTTGATAAAGACGATAATCCCCATCTGGTTTTCGAAAGTCTAAATGCTAAAGGGAGACCATTGACCCAAGCCGATTTGATTAGAAACTATTTTTTTATGCGAATTCATGTGGATCAGCAAGACAAAATTTATAAAAATTATTGGAAACCGATGCAAGATTCTCTTGGAGAAAACTTAACTGAATTTATTAGACATTATTTAATGAAGGACGGTACAACAATTAAACAAGGGGATGTATATTTTTCCCTTAAAGACAAAGTGAATCAAGAAAGTGCATTTGATCACCTTATAGATCTTTTTAAATTCTCGCAGTATTATTATAAAATCCTTTATCCTAATAATGAGCCAAATGTAAGGGTGAGAAAAATCCTCACTCGTATTTATAGGCTTGAAGTTACGACGGTTTATCCATTTTTGCTTAATTGTTATCACGATTACAATAACAATGCAATTAATGAGGATGATTTTGTTGCTGTTTTAGGCATTTTGGAAAATTTCTTGATTAGAAGATTTGTTTGTAATGTTCCAACAAATCAACTCAACAAGATTTTTCCATCTCTGTATATTACAGTTAAGGGAAAGGGTACTGATAATTTTATTGATGAATTAAAAAATGTTCTTCAATCAAAAAGGTATCCAAAAGATACACAGTTTAGACTCAGGCTTAAAGACACAAATCTTTACGGTTCAGGGGACAGATTACGAAAAACAAAATTGATTCTAGAAAGCATAGAAGAAGCTTTTAATCATAAGGAACAGGTTTCATTTACAGACCTATCAATAGAACATGTAATGCCTCAGACACTAAATGAACATTGGCAAATATATCTTGGTGAAGACTGGGAATTAACACATGACTTACTTTTACATACACTCGGTAACCTCACGTTGACGGCTTATAATGCTGAGTTATCAAATGATGATTTTAATAGTAAAAGAAATAGATTAATTGAAAGCCATCTTGAAATGAATAAGTATTTTTCTAAGAAATTAACGTGGAAAAAAGAAGACATAGAAGAAAGAACAGAATATCTTACTGTTGTAATTTTATCTATATGGCCATATTTTGGAGATGAAGCAGAAGGAGATAGTGTTTTTAGTGATGTAACGGGAACAACCCCATCTGGGCTATGGATTTTGGGGCAAAAATTTCCTGTCAATTCCTGGCGGGACGTTTTCGAACAAACAATTAATACAATTGCTGAACTAGAACCAGAGAAATTTGAACAGCTAATTCAAATCTTCCCACGTTATATTGGTAGAGATAAAAGTAAATTTCGTGCTATTAGAGCTTTAAATAATGGAGCATTTATTGAAGTGAATTTATCAGCACAAAACATACAGAAATTCTGTTATAAAGCACTTGAGTCTATTGAATTAACAACTGAAGATTGGCATGTGGAAACAACCTAGTATAAGCCACAATTGCATATAAAACTAGCTAATCTCTGTTAACTAAAAGATTCTTTGCAATATCTATATACCCATAAGGCTAATAATGGGAAGTCTAATTATCCCATAGTTTTATATATGGTCTGCGTTTGGTAGTAGATTGTAAGTTAGGAATATTTACTTTTAGTCATTTGTGTTTGAAAAATGATACGATATAAATTCAAATAGACTTAGGAGGATTGTATGAATATTACTTTTACTGAAGAAGAAATTCAAGGACTTTTTGGTAATCTTGCTGCTGAAGACGAGGAAAAAGAACGATTAAAGGAATATTTTTTTAAGAATGATACTTACAGTAAAATTCATAATTTTATGCCTTTACGATTACTTGTCGCTCATAAAGGCATTGGAAAGTCAGCACTCTTTCGAATATCATATCTGGAAAATTGCGAGAATAATATATTATCGCTTTGGGTTCGTCCAGATGATATAGCGGAGCTGGGAAAAGCAGATGAAAAGGATGATTTTTTACAACAAATTAGAAAATGGAAAAGTGGACTTGAAAAACTTATTGTTGAATTAGTATTGAAAAGTTTCAATATGGATTTTAAAACGGAGACTTTAAGTCAAGGAATAACGAAGGGAGTAAGACTTCTTGATACTATAACTACTATTGTCAAAAAAGTTGGAGAATCAATTGATATCGATCAAACACGTAGAGCCGTTGTTGATCGGTACTTAAAAGACAAAAAAGTAATTATTTATATTGATGATTTAGATAGAGGGTGGACAGGAACAAAAGAGAGTATTATTAGAATTTCTGCGCTACTTAATGCAGTTAGAGATATGTCAAATGAATCAAAAGAACTTTGTTTCCGCATAAGTCTTCGCAGTGATGTATATTATCTCGTAAGAACAGCTGATGAATCAACCGATAAGATTGATGGAAATGTTTTATGGCTTAGTTGGACAGAACATCAATTATTAGTTTTATTGGCCAAACGTGTTCAAAGCTTTCTTGGAGGGAAACTTTCTGAAGAATATTTATTAAAGAAACAACAATTCCAGATAGCGGAGTATTTATATCCAATAATGGAAAGCAATTTTATGGGAGGCGGAAAATGGCATGACAAGCCTATATATTATATCCTCTTGTCACTCATAAGGAGACGACCGCGTGATTTAGTTAACCTATGTATTTTAGCTGCACGAAGTGCAAATGAGAAAAAGCATCAAAAAATTGATACAGAAGATTGGGAATATATTTTTGATCGGTATTCTCAAGATAGATTACAGGATACTATTAATGAGCACCGTTATGAAATACCAGAGATTGAAAGATTACTATTGGGGATGAAACCAAGTAGAAAAGGAAAAAAGACATCAGAAGCTTATGTATATAGTGAAGATAAGTTAATTGTCAAAGTAAATGGGATAATTCAAAGTGGAAAATTCTATTTTTCTAATGGAAAGGAGGCAACTGCAAAAGATTTAATTGCTTTTATGTATAAAATTAATTTTATAGTTGGAAGAAAAGATGCTATTGATGGTTATATAGATCGTAAATACTTTGAGGATAATAGATATATATCATCCAGTTATGCAAATTTTGGCTATGAATGGGAAGTACATCCCGCTTTTCGGTGGGCTCTCTATCCAGAATCTCGAAATATTTTTGCATATCTTGATCTACCAGCATTATAGAGAAAACAATTTGGCGTGTCTTACTGATAGGCATTGAATTTATATAAAGTGAGCCTCTACAAGAATGGATAGCTAACAATCTAGAAGTCATGGACGAAGAAATCCTGATCATTCAGAAAGGGTTCAATGAACGATACTAATGAACGGAAAAAGCATTAAGAGAACCTCATGCAAAATTGGTAAGGAGTAAAGTCAATGGATTTCTAGAGTTACTTAAGTAGTACGATTTAGCGGGATACAATATGAAAAAATCAGAAGTTATCGAAACCATAACAACTAAGTTTGGAAAAGCAAACGGAAATGCTCAGATTCCTTTTGCTGAAGGGTGGCACTTTTAATGCTAGCCTTGTCGATAATGGCATCATGGTAGATAATCTTGGTTCCGAGTCATTTTTACCGTGGGAAGTATTTACCGAGGTGGTTGCACTTCTTCAAGGCAGCGGGGGCCAAGCATCCAGAGGTGATGCTATGAATAGCAAGTTAGGCGAACCTGACCTGTATATAACATCTGTTGAGGGATTTATCGCTCACAAAGTCTACAATAAGCAGCCAGGAGATTCGGTCTTCCGCAGAATAACTCATCATATGGGCAGGAATTTGCCGACACGAACCTGGTCAGCTGGTTCTGAACAATTATTAAAACAGCGGGCTTAGTTAGAATATTTAAGGAGATGCAGAAATGAACGGATTTGGGGATAAGGTTAATTTTATTTGGAAAATCGCAGAACTCTTAAGGGGACCCTACAAGGCTGATAAATATGGTGATGTTATTCTTCCCATGGCAGTTTTAAGACGCTTTGACTGTCTGCTAGAAGAGACCAAGGTACAGGTTGTTGAAAAGGCTAAGACAAACGATATTGAAATGATTTTGAACAGCATTACGGGCCATGGCTTTTCCAATAAATCTAACTTTGATTTTAATAAGCTGCTGGATGATCCCGATAATATTAAATCTAATTTTGTTATCTACATACAGGGATTCTCATCCAACATCAGGGAAATCATTGAGAACTTTGACTTTGATAAGGAAATCAAAAAGCTGGATGATAATAACCTGCTCTTCCTGGTGGTAAAAGAGTTCAGTCAGATAGACCTGCATCCAGATCTGGTGAGCAATCAGGAGATGGGATATATCTTCGAAGAACTGATCAGACGCTTTTCAGAAAATGCGGAGGCTGGTGACCATTACACCCCCAGGGAAGTAATCGAACTGATGGTCAACATCCTTTTTGTTGGCCTGGAGAAAGAATTAACCGAAGAAGGTATTATATTTACAGTAGGAGATTTTGCCTGCGGAACGGGCGGGATGCTATCGGGAGCAAGCAATTACATACAAAAATTCAATCCCGAAGCGCAGATAGAGGTTTTTGGGCAGGAATTAAACCCCCAGTCTTATGCCATATGTAAATCCGATATTTTAATTAAGGGACAAAAGGAAAAGAACATTGTTCTGGGCAATTCATTTACCGCTGATGGGCACAGAAACCAGAAGGTGAGGTTTGCCCTGATGAATCCTCCATTTGGGGTGGACTGGAAGAAGGATAAGGAATTTATCGATAGGGAAGTCAAGGAATTTGGTTTTAACGGGCGTTTCGCAGCAGGTACCCCCCGTACTTCGGATGGATCACTGCTGTTCTTGCAGCACATGGTTTCCAAAATGCAGGAAGATGAAAAGGGCTCCCGTATGGCCATCATTTTTAATGGTTCTCCCTTGTTTACAGGTGATGCAGGCTCAGGCGAATCTGAAATCAGACGATGGCTGATTGAAAATGATCTACTGGAAGGAATCGTGGCCCTGCCTACCGATCTATTCTACAATACGGGGATAGCAACCTACATATGGATTGTAAGCAATAGAAAGAACGAGAACATTCTTAACGGCCCCATCCGCAAAGGTAAGATCCAGCTGGTGGACGCCAGCAGTTTCTATCACAAAATGAGAAAATCACTGGGTTCCAAGCGAAATCAAATCAGTGATGCTGATATAGCTGAGATTACCAGGATCTACGGAGATTTTAAAGAGAATGAATACTGCAAAATCTTTGATAATAAAGCGTTTGGATATCTGAAAGTAACTATAGAAAGACCCCTCAGACTTAATTTCCAGATATCCCAGGAGAGGATTGAAAACCTGTATACAGAATCAGCTTTTTCTAACCTTTATGATGAGGACAAGGTAGAGGAACTGGAACTGAAGCAGCAGAAGCAGACCATAAAGAAAACTGAGCTTACGGAACTGGATAAGCATTATAAGGGGAAAGAGCTGCAGGAACAGATTTTAAACATCTTAAACCTGAATATCAGTGACAAGCTCTATAAAAACAGAGACGAATTCACAATTGTATTACAAGTTGCTCTGAAGGATATCAAATTAAGCAATTCAATGTTCAAAGCAGTCTTGATGGGATTGTCTGAACGGGATGAAACCGCCGATTACTGCTTCAGCGGTAAGAAAAAGGAAGCTGACTCCAGCCTAAGGGATACCGAGACCATTCCCTTATCTATCGATGTTGAGGGCTACGAGGTTGACACAGACAAGCATATCAAGAAGGAAAAGCAGAACATCCTGGACTATGTAGAAAGGGAAGTAAAACCCCACGTCAAAGAGTTCTGGATAGACCACAGCAAGACCAAGATAGGATATGAGATACCCTTCACCAGGTATTTTTATAAGTATGAAGAGCTACGCCCCTTTGCTGAGATCATGCTGGAAATTCAAGAGCTGGAGAAAGAGATCCAGGCAGAGATTAAGAAGGTGATCGGGTAATGTATAAGATTAAGTATCGAAGTCCTGATGAGATGAAGGATAGTGGGGTTGAGTGGTTGGGGATGGTACCCAAAGATTGGGGAATAAAAAAACTCAAACATGTAACAAAATGCTTGGATGGAAAGAGAATTCCGTTAAGCTCTGAAGAAAGAGGAAAAATGCAAGGAGATTTTCCGTATTGGGGTGCTAATGGAATTGTTGATTATATTAATAAATATTTATTAGATGAGGAAGTTATTCTTTTAGGTGAAGATGGTGCCCCTTTCTTTGATAATTATAAAGATGTCGCCTTCGTTTCCGCGCAAAAAATATGGGTAAATAATCATATTCATATATTGAAACCAATAATGATTGATACAGTATTTTTATTAAATTGCTTAAATACAGTTAATTACATTGATTATATAGAAGGAAGTACAAGAGATAAATTAACTCAATCTAATATGAAGGAAATAATTATTCAAGTACCTAGTGCTCTTAATCAACAAACAATCGCCAACTTCCTCGACATCAAAACAGCCCAATTTGACTCTATCATCTATAAAAAGGAACTGCTGATTAAAAAGCTGGAAGAAGCCAAAAAGAGCCTGATTTCAGAAGTGGTTACAGGCAAAGTGAAGATTGTTGATGGAGAGATGGTAAAAAGGCAGCCTGAAGAGTTGAAGGACAGCGGGGTTGAGTGGCTGGGCATGATACCGAAGGATTGGGGAATTCGGAAGATAAAGCGATTGTCAAATATTGGTAGAGGGGCTTCTCCGAGACCAATAGATAATCCAAGATATTTTGATGACACTGGTGAATATGCATGGACAAGGATTGCAGATGTAACAGCTTCAGGTAAATTCTTGCTGCATACAAAGCAAACAACTTCAAAGTTGGGTGCAAACTTAAGTGTGAAATTAGAACCCCAAGATCTATTTATTAGTATTGCAGGTAGTGTAGGAAAGCCGTGTATAACAAAAATCAAGGCTTGTATTCACGATGGATTTGTTTATTTGCCAAAATTGAAAAATAAATACGTTGAATTTCTATACTATATTTTTTATATAGGGCAGTGTTATAGGGGGTTAGGCAAACTTGGTACACAACTAAACTTAAATAGAGAAACAATAGGAAACATAGATATAGCATTACCTCTTACAGACACTGAAATTAATAGTATTATTAAATATATTGTTTATAAAGAAGGAAGAATTGAATATTTAACTGCAACAATAGCTAGTGAAATTCAAAAACTCAAACAAGCCAAACAATCCCTAATCTCTGAAGCAGTTACAGGCAAAATCGACCTGCGGGATTGGGAAATCACCCAGGAAGGGGGAATACAATGATTACCTCAATTACGCCCGATGCTCTCAAGGAAAAATCCTTTCAGTCACTGATTAAGGAATACCTTATTGAAAATAATGGCTATATTGAATCCTTCAACAGCGGTTATGATAAGGATCTAGCGTTAGATACCGACTGTTTGTTTGCCTTCCTGGAAACCACTCAGGAAAAGCAGATGAAGAAACTGAAGGACATTTACAAAAGCAATTACCGAAATAAAATCTTGAACAATCTCAACAAGGAAATGAGTAGCCGAGGATCTATAGATGTCCTGAAGCATGGGATTAAGGACTATGGCGTAAAACTGGAACTGGCCTACTTTAAACCACCCACCGATTTGAATCCTGAGCAATATGTATTATATCAACAGAATATACTATCCGTAACCGAGGAACTGGTCTATCAAGACGATAAAAGAATAGACCTGGTCATATTCTTAAACGGCATCCCCGTTATCACCATGGAATTGAAAAATGCCTTTACTGGCCAGACCTATAAGCATGCTATCAAGCAATATAAAGAAGACCGCAGCCATACCGAGCAATTATTCATATTTAAACAGCGAAGTATAGTCAACTTTGCCATGGATACTGATGAAGCCTATATGACCACCAGGTTAAACGGACCATATACAGTCTTTCTGCCCTTTAACAGGGGAGTAGGGGACAGCGGTGGTAACCCCGTGGTAGAAGGAAAGCTTAAAACCCACTATATATGGGAAGAGATTCTGCAAAAAGACTCTATACTGGAGATCATTCATAAATTCACCTATGTAGAAAAAAAAGAAGAAGTCCTGGAAAATGGAGATACCATTACTAAAGAAACCCTGGTTTTCCCCCGTTATCACCAACTAGATGTAGTTAGTAAAGTCCTGGGGCATGCCAGGCATCATGGTTCTGGGCAAACATACTTGATCCAGCATTCCGCTGGCTCGGGCAAGACCAACTCTATCACCTGGTTGAGCCACAGGTTAGCGTCACTCCATGATCAGGACAATAATATTATCTTCAACGGAGTTATCGTTGTTACAGATAGAGTCGTACTAAATCGGCAGTTGCAGGACTCTATCTATCAATTAGAACATAAAGTAGGACTAGTTGCCAAAATAACAGGGGGCTCCTCGCAACTAGCCAGCGAAATAGAAAAGGGAACCAAAATTATAATCACAACTATTCAGACATTTCCTTTTATACTGGAAAAGCTGTCTGGCACCAAGGGTAAAAACTATGCCATTGTAATTGATGAAGCCCATTCATCAACCTCAGGCCGAAACATCATGGCTTTAAAAGAGTCATTATCATTAGATGAAGCAGCTGAATTAGCCAGCAAGGAAGAAGCAGAAGAAATCGATGTCGAAGACAAAATCAATGCTGAATTAGAAAGATTCACTAATCGGGACCATGTTAGTTTCTTTGCCTTTACCGCTACCCCTAAAGGAACTACGTTAAGATTATTCGGAACCCAGGGCAGCGATAAGAAATACTATCCTTTTCATAACTACAGTATGAGACAAGCTATTGAAGAAGGCTTCATTCTGGATGTTCTTAAGAACTATATGACTTACAAGATGTTTTATAACGTAAACAAAAAGATCGAGGAAGATCCCGCTTTTGAGAAAAGCAAGGCTACTAAATCCATCGCCAGGTATGTAAGCCTCCATCCCCATAATATCTCCCAAAAAACCGAAATAATGGTTGAACATTTCAAAAACTTCACCATGAAAAAAATCGCTGGAACTGCCAAAGCCATGCTGGTGACCTCTTCCCGCCTGCATGCAGTAAGATACAAACTGGCATTTGATGAATACATACGGCTCAAAGGATACCATGATCTGAAAATCTTGGTGGCTTTTTCGGGTACGGTTAAAGACGATGGTGAAGAATTCAAAGAAAGCAAAATGAATGACGGGATCAGCGAAGACCAGCTGCCAGCAGAGTTTGATAAAGACGAATACAGGATACTGATCGTGGCCGACAAATACCAGACAGGCTTTGACCAGCCCAGGCTGCATACCATGTATGTAGATAAAAAGTTATCAGGGGTAAAAGCAGTTCAGACCCTATCCAGACTAAACAGGATATGTTCAGGAAAAGAAGATACCTTTATACTGGATTTTGTGAACGACCCTGATGATATTAAAGAGTCATTCTTACCGTATTATCGGGTCACTGTGCTCGACAATGACATTGAACCCAATGAAATATATGCATTGGAAAGAACTATCTACGATAAACAGGTTATAAATAAAGATGACGTAAAGACCTTTACCGAGATCTTCTATAAGGACCAGCACTCCAAAACGGATATAAGTATCATGAACAATTGCGTTGATAATTCAGTTAATAGAATAGATGATTTCAACAGGGAAGAAACAATCGAGTTTAAAAACCTTATCAAAAAATTTATGAATCTATATACCTTAATTATCCAGGTAGCACCGTTCGTGGATACTGATCTGCACAGGCTAAACATTTATCTGAGATTCTTGATTAAGAAAATTGAGGTTGAAACCCCTGGCGGCGTAAATATAACCGATAAAGTGTTGCTGCAGTATTACAAATTGGAAAAGAAGACCGAGGGTGTTATCTATCTTGATGGTGATAATACCGGCGTGGAAATAAAAGTTGGCGGTGGGTCACAGGTGTCCGAACCTGAAACTGATTACCTAAGTAACATCATAGCCAAGCTCAATGAAAAATACGGAACCAACTTCTCCGAATCCGAAAGATTAGCAGTGGAACAGATCAGCTCCAACCTTAAAGCTAATAAAGACCTGGAATTGAAAGCGAAAGTAAATTCCTATGATGTTTTCAAACTTGCTTTCGAACCCCAGTTCTTAGATGGAGTAATACAAGAATACGACAAGAACCAGGCTTTCTACGGGAAAATACTTCAAGACGATGGCTTTAGGAATAAGCTGATGGATTTAATAATGTTGGATATTTACTCGTCGTTTAGAGATGGGACAGGGGTTAATGCGTGAGACATAGACCTATAGTTGATAATGTTTATAATGTGAACCTAAATGGCACTTCGAATTAGGCAAATAACCAGCAGTTCAAGATAACAACAGTTATAGCAATAATGGGAAATTGATAATATCATTATACAGGATGGGGGTTTAGGCTATGAAAATAGTGTCGGCACATATAAGAAATTTCAGAATGTTAAGAAGTCTGGATATTGACTTTGAAAATACCCTTTCTTTGGTAATTGGTAGAAACAATTCTGGAAAAACGTCATTGTTAGTTATACTTCAAAAATTCTTAGCTGAGAGCAAACCCGAATTTGCTTTCGAAGATTTCAGCCTTGAAACACAGCAAGAAATCCTTAACTTGGAAGGTAACAATCAATCATCAGATGAGTATAACGAAGTCGCGCTATCGCTGAAACTAGCAATATCTTATATGGCAACAGATAATCTCGGTACTGCTTCCAAACTCCTATTGGATTTGGATAGTACTAAAAATCACTTGGTTATATTATTTGAATATGTATTAACATATGAGAAATATCTAAAACTTGTAGCTGGTTACACCGAATACAAAGCAAAAGGAATTAACCGTAGTTTTGAGTACTATCTTAATAGTAATTTAAAAAAGTTCTTTGATATTCGCATTCAAGCACTAGAGTATGAAAATGAAGATAACTCAAAACTAATAACAAGCGAAATTGTGCATTCAATTATTTCACTACAAACTATTGGTGCAAAACGTGATGTAGATAATGAGCAAGGAAAAAGCAAGTCGCTGTCTTCTTTAGCAGGAAGATACTATGCTGCCAATATTGCATCAGACTCAGAATTTCCAGAGTTGCAACAACAGTTAAGCGAAACGGATAAAAGTTTATCTGGAATATACAAGGGGCTATTTGCACCTATCATAAAAGAAATAGCAGAAATGTCATATAACCCGAAAGAGGCAGAATTAGCCATTCTTTCTACTCTAAGTGAAAAAAGGATTTTTCAAGATAACACTACGGTAAAATATAAGCATGAAGATACATTGTTGCCGGAGGACTACAATGGGTTAGGATACTTAAATCTTTTTGCTATAATATTTAACATTCGCATTAAGCTCAACCAGTTAGCGAAAAAGGATAAGACAGACGAAAATCCAACACCGCTCAATTTACTTTTTGTTGAAGAGCCGGAGGCGCACACCCATCCCCAAATGCAATATGTTTTCATTAAAAATATTAAAAAAATATTGGAAAAGTATCGTGCGGAGTTAGGGCAGGACTTCTCTTTGCAGACAATTATCAGTACCCATTCTTCTCACATAGTTTCTCAATGTGATTTTCAAGATATTAAGTATTTTTATAGAGAAAATCACGTGAGTGTAAAATCTCGCAGCCTGAAAAATCTGTACTCAAAAATGGTCAACGCACCAGATGGCCCAACAAAAATAGAACAAGAGCGAGCTTACAGGTTCGTTAAGCAATACGTTACGCTTAATAGAGCAGAGCTATTTTTTGCAGATAAGGCAGTATTGATTGAGGGCGATACTGAAAGAATGCTTTTTTCTGCTATGATGAAAAAAGCAGATGATGAAGAAGCTGTAAAAGTTGTGGAAGCAAAAAAAATTGAAGGTGAAGAGAAGATTCAAGAATTAGAAACCCAGAGGACCGAACCACTTTTGTCACAGAATATATCTGTTATCCAAGTTGGAGCTTATTCTCATATCTTTGCTACATTCTTAGGTTTTTTAGAGATTAAGACGCTAATCGTTACAGACCTTGATTGTTCAAAACCTGGCGCGAACGGCAAACTGAAAAAATGCAAATATACAGAGGGAACATCCACATCAAATGCCTCAATCAAATTTTTTACACAGACAAGCAATCTGGCGGACATTGTCACCCTAGCTACTACCCCTATTACTTTGAGCTATGATGACATTACTTCAATGTGGAATTTTAATTCTGAAGGACAATTAAGATTACTGTTCCAAAAAGAAGAAAATGGATACCAAGCTCGTAGTTTTGAAGATGCTTTTTTGTGTAATAATTTGCAATTTGTAATTAATAATGAGGATAGCTTTAGCAGTCTCAAAAATCGCACCAAATTAACAAGTATGGGTAATGATTTTTATGGAATCGCTGATGAGTGCATTGGAAGCAAGACTGCATTTGCATTAGATGTGCTTTTATATGGGGGCGAAAATAATGAGAAATGGTCTACACCTCTATACATTAAGGAGGGATTAGAATGGCTGGCACATTAATGGAACAAATCGGCTTATGCTTAGATAAAAAAGAGAATTTTTTATTAAGTGGTGGTGCTGGAAGTGGGAAAACTTATACATTGGTGCAAACATTGCACCATGTTTTTGGTAAAAATCCAAAAGTTCGTGTAGCTTGCATAACTTATACTAACGTAGCTGCAAATGAGATCAAGGAGCGCTCTCCGTATTCTAAACTACACGTTTCTACAATCCATGATTTTTTGTGGGACGAAATCAAGGACTATCAAAAAAACCTAAAGCAAACCGTATTAGCGTTAATTTCACAAGAAGCAACAATCAAAGGTACAGGTTTGAATTATTCGGGAGGGAATCCCATAACTGAAGATAGTTTTACTTCTGTTCAGTATCAAAATTATAGAGATATGGAACACGGATTAATATCCCACGATGATTTGCTGAAAGTCGCAAATTATATGTTTGCAACCTATCCGTTGCTATCAAAAATATTAAGTGATAAGTATGATTACATTTTTATAGATGAGTATCAAGATACTCAAAAAGCTGTAATTGAGATATTCTTGGAACATATGAAAGTTGCTGCTCAAAATTCACTTTGTATTGGTTTTTTCGGCGATAGGATGCAGTCAATCTATGATACGGGAATTGGCAACATACAACCATATATCGATTCAAACGCTGTACACGAAATCATAAAGGACGATAATTACCGCTGCGCAGTTAAAGTTATCGAACTGCTTAACAGGATACGTTCTGATATTAAGCAACAGCCGGCAAAGAAAAAGCCAGACGGCACAATCGCCAACAAAACCGGCACCGCCTTTTTTCTTTACTCAAATAGAGAATTTGATTTAGCAACTTTTCAATCAAGTAGTTATGCTGCCGAGTGGGATTTTGACAATTATGAAGAAACTAAAGTATTGTTTTTAACTCATAGACTAAGTGCCGTTCGTTTGGGCTTTGCTGAATTGTTAGCGGCATTTCCAAATACCGATAGAATAATTGGCAATAAGCCTGATCGCTTTGCACAACATTTGCTTAAGATAGGTAGCGTATTATATTATTTCAAAGAAAAACAATTTGCATTTGTTATTGATACTATACAGAGAAAAATTAAAACCAATGCAGATAAACAGTATATCAGTACCGTACTATCACAGCTAAATGATAGTGTTAATACTAGTACCATAGAAGAGATGATAAATGCATTTGATAAAGAGCGTATCATTAGAAAAGACGATAGATTAGATGAATACATCGAAAAATACAAAGATGTTTATGATAGACTAAAAACTCTGCCATCAGATCAAATCATTTCCTATTTCACTTACTACAATAGTTTTTCTCCTTATTCCACACAACACGGTATTAAAGGTGCGGAATTTGATAATGTGCTTGTTATAATGGATAATGGCAGATGGAATAATTACAATTTCAAATACTATTTTGAAAAAACTCCAAATAAAGAATCTGTTTTTCAGCGAACTGAAAGAATTTTCTATGTATGTTGTTCTAGAGCTAAAAAGAATTTAGTGGTTTATTATCCCAAGCCAACTGCAGTGGCTATTGAACAAGCAAAGGCACTCTTTGGAGATGCTAACGTCGAAGATTATGATAAGAAATCAAAGGATACGGGATGATACGATTTCCACTATTTCCACTATGTTTATAGATTCAAAGACAAACCCAGAGTGGCTGGGCTTGCTAATAGCAGTTATAGCAATTTTTTATTACAGGATACATATTTCCAAGATGAGAAGTAGCGAAACGAGAAAGGGCGGTTTTTGCCATGCCTAGAAGAAAAGTGTGGGAAGTAGATATTGACATAATTGGCCCCATATCCATATCTGGTAATATCAGCTTTAAACAGGAAAAAGGGTTTGATCAGGATCAGTTTTATAGCGATATTAAGCTAAGTAACAGTCAAATAGGCATTTATTCTACAGTGACTGCATATGCCGAAAATAGTGACATTGCGAAAACAGTCGCTTTTGTTTTTTTGGGGAGAATGGTTGATGTCTTATCTCTCGATAACGACATTCCACTGATATTGTCGGCACACGATAGAATTGCAAAACATTTAGTCAAGTCGTCTACTAGGAGGACGCTTGATAAGACGGATGTCATAGCAGCATTTAATGTGGCGAGAAGATTAGAGATAGAACATCCCATATTACTTAAAGCTATTGGCTGGTATTCAAAAGGAAAAACGAGTAATAACACTTTGGACAGATTTTTAGCATATTGGAATGCAATTGAAATAACAGCGACGAAATATCATACTGAGACTGAACGTACCCACAATGGTACGATAAACATGGTCTACCAATGTTTCCTTGATTACTTTGGAGAATCTAGTTCTTGGGGATTACCCAGTCGATGGATAAATTATATGCATGAAAAAAGAAGCCGTATAGCCCATGGCGCAGAAGAGACAACAGCCGAAGTAATAAATGCTGTGACAGAACTTATTCCAACTCTAGAATCAATATCACGAAAACTGATTTACGCAGTCCTCAATATTCAATATGAGCGAAGCATATTCGAAGAAGAAACTTGGCAGTCTTATTTTTAGTTTACCAGCAATATGGTGTTTACTAATATGATACAAAATCGAACAATCGAACTGCCGATTATGTTTATAACCAACTAATTCCTGCGGAGTTGTGAACTCCTATTTGGCTAATAATGCGAAGCCTGAACTGGTATTACTACTTTGAGTTGGCATGCTTTTCAGGCGAAATGAGGCTATAACAATGGGGGATGATAAAATTTCAATTGCATTCGAGCAATGGTATAATCGTGTCTCTAACAATAGTAATATTCTCCCGAACCACTCGCACTGGAGACAGATAGGAGCTTTTATGATATGAAGATTATTTATAAAGTAACTTATCCCAACGGTAAGATTTATATTGGTAAGGACTTAACCGACAGCATCAATTATTTTGGAAGCGCAAACAGTGAATTAATTGAAAAAGACTTTACTAGGGAAGAAAGACGGGATTTTAAAATTCGGAGAGAAATTTTATGGGAATCAGAAACAGCTACAGATAAAGAGGTTAGCCTAAAGGAAGTAGAATACATAAGGCATTATGAATCAAATAACCCGAGTATTGGGTATAATCAATGGCCTAAATTCAAGGAATCTTGATATGGAATGTATAAATTAAGTAATATACTCAGCAAACTTATAGTACCTAATCACTATTTTTACTCCTAATTATTTGCGATTTAAGGCCCCTAAAATAATTTTCATGATGTTTATATCATGCAGGTATTAATAATACGATGTAAATGCAGCATATTTATCCAGGATATCTGGCATCTGGTTTGGATATCAGCAGATAAGTCGTTCAGCCAGGTTAAATAACCATAAATGAGTTGATTGAGCTGTAAGCAGTGATCAACCTGTGGATCACTTAAATAGATCAATGATATGCATTAGTAGTAATCAGCCACATATTAAGAGATCAGCTGCTCATCAAAAGCTTTCCGCTGCCACAAATAATTGATCACCGAACGTAAAAAAGAGGGGATACTATAATAAACCCCGTCACTCCCCCCATTTTTCTTTCAGTTTACATAATGTTCATTATCGGAACCAAGAGAAGCGCTTTAGAAAGCCGTAGTATAGGCCTTTGGGGCTTTATGCGCTTTTTGCGATTAGTTTTTTAGGCAGTCCGTGACTTGCCGCTGCCAGGTAATAAAATAGAGCTATCGCTAGTTGCGATAGCTCTATTTTATTATTTATGACCGCTTCTTAGATTGCTAAAAAGTTGTTGTATCTATTGTTGTATTAACCACCTAGTCTTTTGCAGCATATGTTTTTCGACAATTACTAATATCCTTTGTTGTTGCTTATTCATCTTCTAAAGATATATAATACTTCAAGCATTTCTTGCATAGTTTTGTATTCTTCTATATCGGTGCACATCTGGATGTTACTGCCATCAATACTGGATTCCTTTGTCTGACTTTATAATAAACCGGGTCGCGGTCATAATATGCATCTCTCACTCCCATATCTTCTGTGATACCCAAACTGGGTTCTACATTTGGTTTTATCTATTAAATGGTTTTATCGAGCATTATTAATATAATACCATGATTCGACAAGAATGCAATCTATTGTCGAAATGTTTTTCTCAATTTGTATCCCGCCATGAAACCTGTTAAAATTGGTTAGATATTTTTGCCATAATAAGAAAATATATATGCGAGAGGTTGTGGCAGACAATGTATGTGATTTATGGGGAAATATCCATTTTATTGCCGTATTGTACTAATCTCAAAGAGAAGAGAAAGATCGTTCTCAGCATTGTAGAACGGATTAGGAAGCGATTTAATATCTCCATAGCCGAGGTCCAAGATCATGACCTGTGGCAGAAATGCTCACTGGGGTTCAGCGCTGTAACCTCTAAACACAGTGAAATTGAAGTCATGGTAGATGCCGTGTATTCCACCCTGGAACGTCACATAAATGACATAGAAATCCTTTCCTTCCAATACGACATTATTCGGCCCTCCGATCAATAGCCTCAACATTTACCACTATTTACCTACGTTTTTCTGCAGGATTTTAACATATTTTGACGAAATTTACTGGTGCTTACTATTTTGTCATATAAGCTATATTCAGGAAAGGAATGAAATGAATTGAAGAATGTAGGCAACCAGTTAAAACGTTTCTCTGTTACCATTGTTACAGTGCTATTTGCTATAAGTGTATTATTTGTAAACCCTCTATCGGCAATGGCATTGACTGCCAGCTATTCCATCCCGTCTTCCTCAGGGGCTGACAGCCGAACCTATAATTATAAGGTCGGTGAAGATAACTGTATCGGTACATCTGTTATTTATCCCGTCAACGCCGAAAATTCTTTAGTTTTGGCTTCTACTACTGCTTCTGCCAGCAGTAAAACCTCAACCACAAAGTCTGGTGTAACTGTTGAGACCCTGGCTAAGGGCACCAAATATGCTACTGACCTATACATAATAGAGAGCGGCAAGCCGGGGCCGGTAGTTATGATTGTAGGAGGGGTCCACGGCAACGAAGCCGCAGGATACCAAGCTGCCTCTGAAGTCAAGGACTGGAAGATAAAAAAGGGCACCCTTTTGGTGCTGCCGAAAGCCAACGTACTGGCCATCAACAAGAAGGTCAGATATATCAGCAGCGAAGGTGACCTTAATCGAGCCTTTCCTCAGTCTTCATCTCAAAGCGGCAGCAATACACTGTCCAAAGCGATCTGGTCGGCTTTAAAGAAGCATAAGGTTGAATGGCTGATGGACATGCATGAAGGTTATGACTACTACAAAAATACTTCTACCAGTTCAGTGGGTCAAACCCTGATTTATTATCCCAACAGCGGAACTAAAACATCAGTTGCCAAAATAGTGAGCACTCTAAATCAGGGAATAAGTACTTCTTATAAGAAGTTCACTCTTCTGCAATATCCGGTTAAGGGAAGTCTGGCTCGTGCCTCCGGTCAATACCTGGGGGTAAAAAGCTTTATATTCGAGACCTGTGACAACCCGGTTTTATCGGTCCGGGTTAATTATCAGCTCAAGGCTGCCAATACCTTGCTGCAGGGATTGGGCATGATCTGATCTTTAGTCTTCCCATGTAATGTTTATACTTAGAGAAGGAATAGTTTTTTCGCCATGCTTTTAGAGAAACAGAGGACAACGCACCATAATTTGAAATAAGTCTGATTAGGGAGGAAGCCCGCTCAGTTAATGAACATTACGTTATTTGAAGCGGGCTTCCATCATTTGCCTGCTATTTCAGGCAGGTATATAGCATATTATGTCGAATTTTACTGTTGTTTACTTTTATGCTATTTAGATTATTTTGCGTAAAGGAGTGATGTATTATGCAAAATAAGTTAATACAGTCAAAATGGATCTTTACTGCCATTTTTTTGCTGGCATTTGCTTTTAATGCATTATTTAGTAATCCTCTTCCGATTGAGGCATCAACTGTCTCCAATAAGGCTGGTGCCAGAACAGTGGAACTGGCAGAAAACAGCAAATACCAAACTGAACTATTCATAATTGAAAGTGGCAAACCCGGTCCGGTGGTATTGATAGTGGGCGGCATACATGGCAGTGAAACCGCAGGATATACTGCCGCTGCTCGGGTAAGCGAATGGAAAATAGCAAAGGGCACCTTACTGGTAATACCCCGAGCGAACCAGCTGGCCATCGCCAGAAATGTACGCTACCTGCAAAGTGAGGGGGATCTGAATCGTTCTTTTCCCCAGTCTTCGAAAGGCGATCCGAACCAAGTTTTGTCCAGGGCCATATGGGCAGTGATAAAGGAATATCAGGTTGACTGGTTGATGGACATGCACGAGGGAATTGATTATGCCAAAAGGAGCAGTTCAGTAGGTCAGAGTCTGATCTATTATCCCAACAGGGTTACGGAAAGCATGGCCAGGAAGATAGTTAACAACTTGAATAGTAATATCTCTACTTCTTATAAGAAATTCAGCCTACTGGAGTATCCGGTCCAGGGCAGCCTGGCTCGTGCTGCCGGCCAATACCTGGGAGTGAAGAGCTTTATATTCGAGACCTGTGATGATCCGGCCTTGTCGGTCCGGGTAAATTATCAGCTCAAGGCCGCCCGGACTCTCTTGCAGGAGCTGGATATGCTGTAACCCTCTTCTCCCTTGATTTTGGGTTTGGAGCAAAATCAGGCATAATGCCTGCAGACGCCCTCAAGAACCTTTACAGGCCGGATAGCTTTAAGCCTATCCCGCAGGCACTTGCCAGATCGTGGATACTCTTGGCTGTTATGGGTTTTTATTGGGGCATACCTCCCGGGAACTACACCATGATAGCCCTGCGCACCCCTACCGGGCCAACTGCCCGGCTCGGTGGTACGCTTGCCGGTACAGCAGCCGGAAGGGCCTGATGGCTAATTATAACCGTATTCCTGCTGACATTTTCTACCCTGCTTACACTTCTCCTGCTACCGCTTCCGTTACTGCGCCGGCTTCTGCCGCTTCGGCCGGAAACGGGCCTCCGCTCACCGGAACGGCTTGTGCTAATAGTACTGCTGTCCGTTGCCGGGGCAGGTACGGATTCATAAACACTTTCTCCTTGACGAGAGTTTTGCAGTGCAGCCCTGCTGTTGTTTCGCCTCGAGGAAGTGCTGAGATTCCACCCTTTGCGGATATCTTTCTTTTCATCCCATTGTAGGTCATTACTGATCATAAAGCGTAAGATCTCCAATTCTTCCTCATATTTGGAATATAATCTGCAGCGTTCCAGATCATGCCAGATATTCTCAAAATCTTTCATGAAGTACTCCCGGTTTCCGGAATAAAAGGCCTGCTGCGCTTCGGCCAGATTTAAGTAGTTATTGGACAGCTGCAGATAATTACTGGCTACAACCTTGGCCAAACACAGGACGGCTGTGGTTATCTTCTGGGAAACCAGCCAGCTCCCCGGGGTTCTATACTCGAACCCCCCATAATTTTTAACTCGATATTCTCCCAGGAGTCCGTATTTCTTGCGGCGCTTGCAGGCAGTATGGGGTTTTTCGATCATAAATACCATTAACCCCAAATAATTGTCCAGTGCTCTTAACAAAGCAGCATTCAACTCTACATTGCTGAAGTGAACATGGCCTCCTATCGAATACCCTGGTACCGGTTGACTGCCGGCTACCCATTTCACATTTTTATCCGCAGCCATTCCGTTAGCCCGTATCAGAGCATATCTCAGGTTGGAAACCAACTGCAGGGGAGATTTTTCCGGTTTGGGCCTTAGTTCCGCTACCGGGCGCTGCTGCCGGTTGGGCAGTCTTATATTATCACAGCCGACCAGACCATTTACCGGAAAAAAGTTGGATGCAGAAACCAGTTTGCCGCTGCGATGGTTAATAATCATAAACTCTGGATCAGCACCCAGTTTGACTTCTCTTGCTTGGCAATTGGAGAGTCTGTCGATCTCTTCGAGCAGGCTTTCTACATCTTTATCCCGCAGATCAGGACTGGGCTCCGCTCCTATGACTTGAAGCCTCTTTTTGCTGTTCAACTGTATTTTGATCAATGCCAGATCCAGTCCCGATAGGAGGATGACTCTTTTGGCTATTTCCGCTACTCGGCTTTTCTGATTTTCCCGTAAATATCTTATCTTTTGACTTCCTCGCATGCCCACTCTCTGCCGAATAAATATTATCTTCATATCGAAGATGAGCACTTCATATATTTTGGATGCCTCCGGATCCTCCAATCCGGCGTTGATCTGGTTCAGCTTAATGACCGACAAAAAGTTCTCCCTGTCCGAACAGCGTTTAATGGCATCAGGATGGTTGATAGTACGCTGAAAAAGGGATTTGCCGTTTTTCAGACATACGGCTAGATAAGGCTTTTCTTCCAGGGTAAACTCTTCCCAGACTGCTTCATGTTGGCGAATTTTTATTCCTTCCAGCAGTCTCTGTCCGGATTTGTTATCTTCGTATATTACCCTAAGTTTCATAGAATCCTTTCTCATTCTTCTTGCCAGCCGCGTAAATAAAATAATCGGTTAGATGCTGCAAGTGCTTCATCCGTATGTCATCCTCGTCAAAGCTGGACGGTTTTGAATTGACCTCCAGCGCCCACATCTTTCCCGTGCTATCAATGCCCAGATCCATGGTCAGGATAGCCAGGTTAATACCCAGGGTTTCTTCCAGCACCCTGGGTATACAGACCGCCAGCTTTTCCAACTGCTTATAGATAGATTTCTGGGTCGATTGAGCAGGGAAAACTCTTAGCACCACCTGCTCCAGGGACTCAGCCCGCCCTCCATTGGGTATATGGGTGACAAACCTGTTCTTCCCGGCTACACGAACGGCGGCACCGGTAAGAATCCACTCACCCCGGCGGTCTTTCTGCACCTGACTGCGCACATCAAACAAGCGAGATTCATACCTGGCCAGATCAATTGCCTGCTGAAGCAGGTAGTCCTTTCTACCATTTAAACCGGATTGGAGATTTCGGAAGAGCACCTCCATGGAATACGGACCTCTCCATATCGGAACAGCGGATGATGCAGCAGCAAAGCAATAACGCCCGGGGGATATGCGCTTTATCTTGTATATGCCCCTGCCCACAGACCCATGGTTGGGTTTCATAAATAAACCGGGATATTTTGCCAACATAGTCTGCAGGTTCCTGCGCTCAAAACCTCGGGTTTCCGGTATATTATCCAGAGTGTCCTGGTGTTTCCCCAGAGCATGATAAACTTCTCTTTTGTTCAGGAATCGGCTGTTAAACATGTAGACCCGGGTATCCTTCTCAATTTCATAGAGTAGTCTCACGATGTTCGGCCGCTTTTCTATATTCCGCAGGCGAATCCGGTTGTATATGACATCAGGCCAGGCAAACACTCCTGGGTGCCATCTATTATGGCTGATAGTCAGGCCTCGGATATGATATCGGTCACGGGTGATGGCATCAAGCCCAAACAAATAAACAAATATGCCTCTGTTCCTGGCATATACGACAAGTTCTTTCAGCAGTCTCCCGGTTTTCCCCCGGGGATGACAGTTGCCGCGCACCGCCGATGTCATTACTCCCACTATGGGACCAATGAAAAGCTGGTCTTGATTGCTGGCATAGATGTTATATGAGCAGACAGGCAGCTTTAGATCTCTAGCCGCACTCTTGTTCAAGCCCAGGATATTATCAGGCTCCTTGCTTTTCGATAATGCTTTCTGGGCCAGACAAGACCCAACTCCGGCCTTAACCTGCACATAGGCTTCTGATGACAATGTTCGCATAATATTAGGGGTTAAACTAACAGTTGGAAGCAATGGGTCATTTTTTCTCATTTGATAACCCCTCAAATATTGATATATTTCATTTTATGAGCAATACCAATATCCGGTGCCTGTTAGCGGTACAAAACAGATCTTTTCTCTCTTGTGGCGGCAAAAAAAGAGCGCCAATGTCTGGCGCTCGGCGTTTCAAACAGCTGCTGCTTTAATGGCTTTTTAAGAACAGCTTTTCAACTTTGGCGATGCTTTTGGGAATAGAGAATACCATCAGGTGATCATTGGCCTTCACCTCGTGTTCGCCGCTGGGGATGATAACCTCATCATCCCTCACGATGGCCCCCAGCACCGAACCGGAGGGGAACTTAATCTTGCTTAATCTCTTCCCCGCGGCTATAGAGCCCGGCTGAGCAACCAGCTCCATCATCTCCGCCATTTCTTCTCCCAGCACGGTAACTGATACTACGTCACCACGCCTGATGTATTTTAAAATAGCCCCCGCGGTTAACATGCGCGGACTCATGATTACATCAATCCCAATCTGGTCTACCAGAGGGGTCAGATCAGACCTTTTGACTTTGCAGATGGTTATTTTAACTCCCAGGCTCTTGGCAATCAAGGAAGCCAGTATGTTTAACCGGTCGTCGTCAGTTACTGACACAAAAAGGTCTGTCTGTCCTATACTTTCTTCCTTCAAGAGTTCCAGATCGCTTCCGTCACCATTGATTACCAAGGTACTTTTTAGTAGATTTTCCGCCCGTCGGGCTTGAGCAACGTTCTTTTCAATAATCTTTACATCTATGGGCCAGCGTTCCCGTTCGATGATCCGGGCCAGATAGCATCCGGTCCTCCCGGCTCCTAAAATGGTGACGCTCTCAACCCTTTTGGGATGAATGCCCAACGAGGACAATGCCGAGGCCATATTGCTGGTTTTGGCCATTATATATATTTTATCCCCATTATGAAGGCTGTCGTTCCCGGCTGGAACTATGGTTTTATGCTTCCGGATAATAGATACTATAACAAATTTGGAGGTATCCAGGTCTTTCAGTTTAACCCCATCCAAATTGGAATTATCGGGTATCTCCACTTCTACCATCTGTACCCTTCCGTCAGCAAAATATTCTACGCTCAAAGCCTCGGGGTTGCGAACGATTTTGGCTATTTCCTGGGCAGTTACCCGTTCCGGGTTAATAATAAGGTCTACC
>Ga0334884_1001989_pt1 | contig 27836 bp, 23 predicted proteins | sample GraSluR1_MG_7_FD_207215 | JGI IMG/M metagenome (GOLD analysis project Ga0334884, IMG submission 207215) | Sludge microbial communities from methane-producing bioreactor in Wageningen University, Netherlands - Granular Sludge_12_05 R1 | ecosystem: Engineered > Bioreactor > Anaerobic >...
AATTTTTTAATGCCTCCGGATAAGAGTCACTCAAACAGCTTCCACCTCACAAATAGTTTATTACATAAAGATTTCAGTTTAAAACCTTAAATTAACCCCAACATCCCTTCTTCGTGAGAGGAAAAGATCGAAGGGGAGACGGCGCGGTGGAGTGAAGGAAAAGGCAAACAGCTTTCTAAAAAATGACCAACACCCCTACACGTTTACATTAATCCTGGAATGTTAAGTCCTCCGGTTATTTTTGCCATTTCTTCTTGAGCCATTTCTCGAGAACGATTTAGGGCTTCATTAACAGCAGCTAAAACTAAGTCTTGAAGCATTTCAATGTCGTTTTCTTCCAACAGCGATGGCTCAATTATTATTTCAAGAATTTCTTGTTGGCCATTGCTAGTTACTTTAACCATTCCACCCCCGCTTGATGCTTCAACTTGTTTGGTTTTTAATTCCTCTTGCATTTTCGCCATTTTAGCCTGCATTTTCTGGGCTTCCTTCATCAGATTTTTCAAAGTCAGTCTCCTCCCATCCGGCTCTTAAATGATCATCAATGGCCGAATATTCAACAACAAAACCGCCAAAAATCTCGACCGCGGCTATAAAAGGTTTTAATTGACTATTATCGTTTTCAAATTTATTGGTTAAAATTTTATCATTATCATTATAATTATAATTATCCGGAACTACGTGAACAGGTTCATCACTTGGTACTTGCTCTGATTCATCAAGGTTATTCGAATTATCAATAATACACTCCAGCTGGCATTTCTTGCCTCTGATTTCCTGGAGAACATCGATAATTATCTGAAAGTTTTCCTTTCTTTCAACACTTTCTTTGTGAAAACGGCTGTTTGGTCCAAACGCTAAAATTAGCTTTGAATTAGTAGCCTCTCGTAATTCGGCTTCTTGCAAAAAAGCATAAAGAGATATCTTTCTTTTTTTTAAACATTGTAAAATAGTTTGCCATTCGTTATCAGCCCTATTGACTGATTGGGTATTCGGTACCGATGAGTCAGGACTCGGACTTTTCTTTTCGGGAATGAGCATCTCCTTTGAAAGAGCTTTTTCTGGAGAAGTGGTTAAATCTATTGACTTGTGCTGTTGGTTCGCTAGAAAATCTATTATATCTAATAGGGCTAATTCAAGCAATATTTGTGGATGAGAAGACCGTCTTATTTCTAATTCAAGTCCCTGGAGGCGCTGCAAAGTTTTTCTTAAGGCAATTACTGAACAAAGCTCGACCATTTCTTGCAAAGTTTTCATTCTTTGGGGAGCAACACCCGAGGGAGGAGCAGATTCTATGAGAGATAGTATAAGGAGAGAGCGAAAATATTGACTGAGAGAATGAGCGATGTCTTCGGGTTCTAAGCCTCTCATAATCCACTCGTTTGCCTTTAGCAACACCTTACCACAATCTCCCTTGCCGAGAAGAACAAAAAGAGCATCAAGGTCGGATTGGTCAACTTCTCTAAGAACTAAAGTAGCTTGTTCATATGTAATGTTTTTTTCTTCCCAGGACATAAGTTGCTCCAGGAAACTTACCGCATCACGGAGAGAACCAGCAGATTTCTGGGCTATAAGGTATAAAGCCGCCTCTTCAATTGAAAAACCCTCTTGAATGGAAATTTTACGAAGGTGTTGAACTATAGCTTCATTTTCTATAGCATTGAAGTTTATCCGAAGGCAACGAGATAAAATGGTGTCAGGAAGTCGATGAGGTTCAGTAGTGGCTAATATAAAAATGGCATGATCGGGTGGTTCTTCCAAGGTTTTCAATAGAGCATTAAAGGCTTCAGTAGTAAGCATGTGCACTTCATCAATAATATAAACCTTAAAACGTGATTCGATTGGAGAGTATTTTACTTTTTCCCGTAAGTCTCGAATATCATCAATCCCCCGGTGAGAAGCGGCATCGATTTCAATACAATCGAGAGAATTTCCTTCAAGGATACGAAGACAGGAAGAACAAACCCCGCATGGTTGTGCCGTAATTCCCTGAACACAATTGACTGAACGAGCCAGAATACGAGCGGTTGTAGTCTTTCCCACGCCTCGGGGACCACAAAACAAGTACGCGTGATTTATCTGGCCGCTTTTTAAGGCATTGGTTAACAATCGAGAAGCGACCTCTTGCCCGACAATCTCTTCGAAAACCTGAGGACGCCATTTACGATAAAGGGAACGGTAGGTCAATTGGTTCTACACCTTCAATAAAAAGATACCATCAGATCCCTCTTGAGAGGGATATCGCGGATAGACGGCGTGGATTAAAAAAACAGAATCCAACGAAATTCATTGCCTCCAATCGTGCACCGAAATTCGATATTTCCACCTGGCTGTATCCAAGACAGTTAACTCAAATCAGGCACCCTCACGGCACCCAAAGAGCCCCACGTACCGTTGCTTCCTCCCGGATCTGGCGGGGTTTATGGGGATTTGTCGCGCAAGACCCAATCTTCAACGTCACTTTTCTTGGTCGACACCAAAAGAAAAACACCTGGTTTCGGAATTCGACCCTGCTGTAGCGGATTGCAGGTACAGGGCACCGCTAACTCCCCATCTAGCACGATTAGAGGCATAACTCTGGCGGAGAGGGTGGGATTTGAACCCACGAGACAAGTTCTACACCTGCCTACTCGCTCTCCAGGCGAGCGCTTTCGTCCACTCAGCCACCTCTCCAAATATACTCAGCCTCATAACTTCCGAAAACATTATATAAATGACTGCCTTATTTTACAAGTGTGGGATTAAATGAAGGGCCTTATCTCTTGTGTACCTATTTACGGGTAGGATAGGTTCTACACCAGAAAAAATAAATAAGTGAGGAAGGATATTTTTTTTATATTGATTGAGAAAAGTTCATTTTCGTATGGAGTTACCATGTTTTACGTTTAATGAATCTCTCTTTTTTGGAGGTATAATACCGAACACTAAGTGAATTTATAAGACGGTGAACCGAGAAATAATGTCACTCTTTTATTCTCATGGAAACAGTGCTCGGATGATTACCCGGTTGGGAAGGCAAGCAATAAAACCTCCATTATCCGGTATTTTTCCCATATGAATACATACTTTATCCGGGCATGGAGAGTCAGACACCCATACCTTTCCCTGCTGGATGTGGACTTCGGTATTCCCCAGAGGACCTTCAATCATAAGAATGCTATTGGTCGCATTATTCACGAGCATTTCTTGCTGGTTTTTATAGTTTTTAATAATTAAACGATAGGATTTAATTGCCTTGGAGTGAGAATGAGAAAAAACTATTATTCCAACCAGAGCGATACCTAATAATAGTAGAATGAGAAAGCGGTTTTTCCAGAAAGGTTTCAAGGGTGTTAAAATCTCCCCAACTCACCAGCCATAAAATGGTCAAGGACTACCGAGGCAGCTCCCAGTAAACGTATGTCTTCACCCCATTGGGAATAATGGATATGAGGCGTAATATAGTCCCGATACAACAAACGTTCTTCAATTCCCCGCCTTATTGGTTCTTCTATAAATTCCTTTGCTAAAGCAGCTTCCCCACCGATGACAACTACTTCGGGATCAAAAACGTTGAGAATATTGACAATCCCAACACCGATGTATTGACCGAGCTGTTTTAAGATATTCTGACAGGTTATATCGTTTTTTTTGGCTCCCTCGATCAGATGGTGGAATTTAAGCTCATCCCGTTTTTCGGTAAGAAGTTGGTGGAGGAACTGACTTTCACCAAACCAAGCAGCTTCACGAGCTTTATCTAAAATTTTTTCCGTATTACAATACATTTCTAAACAACCTTGATTTCCACAAACACACCGAGGTCCAAAAATATTAACACTGGTATGACCAATTTCACCGGCTTTTTTATTTTTACCTTCATAGAGTTTCCCGTCGATTAAAATGCCGGCACCAACTCCCTCTCCAGCCATAAAATAAACCATATTGGGTATTTCTTTAGCCACCCCATTCCAGGTTTCATGAAGGCAGGCAGCATCAGCGTTGTTGGCCATGAAGATAGGTAAATCATATTCTTTGAGATGAGAACGAAGGTCGAGAGATTTATGGTTTAAAAAAATTGGATGAGCAAGAATGGTATAAGTCTCGGCATCAACTGGACCAGGCACGCTCACTCCAATGCCCAAAATCAATCGAAGCGATTGGGTTGCATATTCAAGGACATGAATGAATTCTTTTTGCAGTTCAAGGAGAGCAATTTCAGTATTTTCTTGAAGTTCATAATCGGAATCACGACGAAATAAAATATTTGGAGTTAAGTCGGTGAGGGCTACAGAAAAGCCGTGCCGGCTAAAGCTAATGGCAATGGTGTAAAAAGCTCTGTTATTGAATGAGAGCAAAATTGGCTTCCGGCCAGCCTTGGTATCGGAAGTCCCTACCTCTTGAAGAAGATTGGAGGTGATTAATTCATTAACGATATTGGTAATGGTCGGTTGAGTAAGACCGGTGATACGGGCTAATTCGATACGGGATAAAAGCCCTCTTTTTTTAACCAGGCTTAACACTAATGCCCGATTTTTTACCTTAACATCGGTAAGGTTATCCCCGATTCTCTGTTCGTTCATGGCTTCCTCATAGAAAATAACTAATTATTAATTCCTCTATAGTTTTGATTATATATATCAAGGATAGTTTTGCAACTTAAATTTATTTTACTTTTAGGACTAAGTTTTTTAGAAATTAAATCTTTATGCTATCTATTATATACTATTCAAAGAATTTTCTGATGATTTAAGCAGTATTTTGTGATATTTAAAAAAAAATTCATTGTGATAAAATAAATCAAAGAGAATTCAAAGATCTTTTTCAATTATTGATTACTTACTGGAATGATCTCCATGCCAATTTCATGGTACAAATTGGGGGGATGAAGATCTCTTCTTATCCTAATCTTTCTAATGATGAGTTGATGAAAAACGATTCCTATAAATTTTAATTAGTTCTTTCTTGCTCGGAAGAAAAAGCAAGGTTAAGGTTAAAAAAATTGTTCCTTTTTTAGAAAACAATTTAAAAGATTCTCATAACCATAAAGAATGATTTTATTGATTATAAACATTTATGAAAAGTTACGATAAACGTCGTCAACTTATTTTAACTTGAAGTCGTTTAAAATAAAAAATAATTTAAGAAAATGATGTAGAGTGATTTATTACTAAACATGAACCTACCCACAAAAAAATTTATCAAACGAATCTATATAATCAAGAATAGGGTTGAAAATTCTCAAATTATGTTATTAAATGGATGTTCTTGGGTTTTAAAGATGAAGTAAAGAATTTAAAAAGATTAATTTGTTTTAATCAACAAGTTAAGGTTCTTAAATACTTAAGTAAATTCAAGCCAAGGATGAATCTAAAAAATATTTCCGTCCTAATCCAGTCTTATCGTTTTTCTGATATGGGAATTTATTGGATGAATTCACTGTTGTTTTAACTATCAGCTGAGCGCTATCAAATGAAACTGGAAAAGGCCTTTTCTTGGTGTCTTTTTACGAGGCATATGCAACGTATCAACTCTATCATTTTTAAAGGAATAATGACCAAGATAAATGAAGACCTTCTTGTATTCAATAAGCAAATACTCTGAGTAATTTTTCTTATCAATGCGCACTCTTTCTTCGTTTCTGCGCAAAGAAAATAGAAAAGTGATTTGGGAGGTTAAAATGGAAGACGAGTCACGTTTTCGCAGGAGATTGCGGTGGCTTTATCCGGGAATGAAGGTTAAGAGGTGGTTATTTGTAGCAATAATTGGGGTTTTATTTATCTCAATTGGTTTAAGTCTCATTGTATCAACCCCTTATTTTAGGGGCATCTATCGAACCTGGAGTTCTATTGTTTATCAATTAGTAAGAAACTATTGGTTATCAGTAAGTTTTGGGATTATCTGGTTAGCGGTAGGAATCTTTTTCATTGTATATGGGCTTCAACACATGAACCGTTCCATTTTTAGCGTAATAATGCCCGCTCCCGAAGATGATGTAGCAAAAAAGATATTTCAAAAGAGACAACTTGAGCGAGGACCGAATATAGTGGCTATTGGGGGAGGGCATGGATTGCACGTCTTTTTACAAGGAATAAAAAAATATACCTCTAATACTACGGCGATTGTAACGGTTTTCGATGATGGTGGGAGCTCTGGTTTACTTCGTCAAGAAATGGGAGTTCTTCCTCCGGGGGATATTCGTAATTGTCTTATTGCCCTTGCTGATACTGAGCCTTTGATGGCCAAGCTTTTTCAACATCGTTTTGAAAATGATAGCACCCTCCACGGACATAATTTTGGTAATTTGTTTATTACCGCTCTTACGCAAGTAACTGGTGATTTTCAAAAAGCAATAGGAGAATCAAGCAAAGTCTTGGCGGTAAGAGGTCGGGTTCTTCCTACTACGCTCCTTAACGTTGTTTTAAAAGCTGAGTGCGATGATGGGAATATTATTAGTGGTGAATCAAATGTCGGTGTTTGTGGAAAAAGAATTAAGAGAATTTTCCTCGATCCAGAACAAGTAGTATCTACTCCAGAAGTTATTAAAGCCATTGATGAGGCCGATATTATTATTTTAGGGCCAGGCAGTCTTTATACAAGTGTCTTATGTAATTTGGCGGTAAACGAAGTGAGAGAAGCGGTATTGCATTCCCCCGCTCCGGTTGTTTTTGTTTGTAATGTGACAACCCAACCGGGCGAAACTGACCATTATAAGTTTGCTGATCATTTGAAGGCAATCTTTCAATTTATTCCGCCAGAACGATTAAATTATATTTTAGTCAACAATGAAAAACCCGACTCTGATAGGATGAATGAACTAAATCAGAAAGGAATTGAAATGGTTAACATTGCAGAAATCAACACCTATGATTCAATAAAAATTTATGAAGCCCCCCTACTTTCTCTTGAGCAGCCAACACGTCATGATTCGGATAAATTAGCCCGGGCACTCATACAGATCTTAACCAATGAAAAGCCTTCCTGGAAATTTTATTTTACTCTTTATACAGAAGACGGATTTAAGAACTTAAAATTAGTTCAAATGATGAATAAATATAAAAAAAAGAAAATATTAGACCAAGAAATTATGTTGCAAGTTGAAAAAAATCAGACTGGTAATATGAAAGAAAATATATTTGCAGAAAAAAAGAAATAAGATTTTTTGCGAGGCTTTGAGTGAGTTCTTATCAAAAGCTTAGGATAAAAAAAAATTTTAAATTTTTTTAAAAAGACACTTCCAAGAAAAATGATAAAGTTTTTATAAATTATAATTGGATAATTTGGATATGTAATCACAGGATGGAAATTTATACCCAATTACAACCAAGGTTATTATTTTGAAAACTCAATAATTTGTGATAATATTGAGGTTGAGATGAAAAGAGGTATCGTCATAAGGAAATTCCAAAGCCATTCTTTCAAGATAAAGTTTTCGATAAATTGCTGAAAATATTGATTAATTATTTTTCCAAGCATTTATCAAAGAATTGGACGAAGGGGACAGGTGAAAAATGCGATACTTTTTTTATTATTTACTGTTTGCAATCATTGTTATAGTTATTCTTTTCCCAATGCTGTGGACCTTTTCTCTTTCTATTAAAACCCATGGCGATATTACTTCTTCGGTACCAAAATTTATTTTTGAACCTACTACGAACAATTATCGGGGTTTATTTACCGGAGAAACGGGTACAACATCACTTCCTTCTTCAAAACCAAATTTTCCACGTTATTTCCTAAATGGAATCGTCATCAGCGGAGGAGCGACTTTACTTGCGTTGTTATTGGGCATTCCTGCAGCCTATGCATTGACCCGGGCTCGCTTTAAAAAGGAATCCTCACGAGAAAACATTGCTTTTACCATATTAAGTTTTTGGTTTGGCCCAGAATTGGCGATTGTTCTCCCCCTCTATCAAATCTACCAGCGAGCAGGGCTCATCGATACCTATTGGGGGCTGATTTTGGTTTATCAATTAATCGCTGTTCCTTTCGTGGTTTGGATGTGTCGAAGTTACTTTCTTGATATCCCGGTATCAATTGAAGAAGCATCAAGAGTAGATGGGTGCAGTCAACCCCAAACCTTTTTTCGGGTTGTTCTTCCTTTGGCCAAGGGAGGTATAGCTGCCACCGCCCTCCTTGCATTTATCTTTTGCTGGAATAGCTTTGTTTTCGCTTTGGTGGTTGGTGGAGAAAAAACCATGCCAGTCACTACCGGATCCTTAGGATTTATCCGGTATCAAGCGGTATTATGGGGACAAATGAGCGCAGCGATTATTATATCTGCCCTTCCCGCCATTGTGCTGGCCATTTTACTTCAAAAACATATTGTTCGTGGATTGACTTTCGGTTCGGTAAAAGAATAAAGGGGGACTATAATGAAAAAATGGATTATTGCTCCAGCAATCATTATACCAATCTTAGTTGGCGTCATTCCTTTTGGGTATGGAGTTTATCTTTCTTTTACCAATTGGCGGTTGGCCAATCCCGGGATCAGTTTTATTGGACTCGAGAATTATTTCTTTTTATTTAAAGACGGGAATTTTTGGAAGGCAGTTGTTATTTCTTTTGAATATGTCGGATTGGCGATTTCGATCGAGCTTCTTTTAGGAAGCTTAATTGCTTACTTGCTCACGAAAAATCGGCGTGGTCAGTGGTTTTTTCGCTCAATTATTATCATTCCTCTAACGGTTGCCCCAATTCTTTTAGCTTTGATGTGGAAACTGATGCTTTCTACCTCGGGCGGAGTAGTGAACTATTTGTTGGGTTTCCTTGGTGTACCGCAAATTGCCTGGTTGGCTGATCCAAGATTTGCACTGACAACTTTAGCCTTTATTGATGCCTATATTTATACCCCGTTTGTTGCTTTAATCCTATTTGCTGGACTCCAAAGTCTCCCTCGCGATCCCTATGAAGCGGCTATGGTTGATGGAGCATCCGGTTTTGACAATTTTCGATATATTACCTGGCCTCTGATGAGACCCTTGGTTTTAGTATCGGTCATGTTTCGATTGGTGATTTCTTTTAAAATTTTTGATACCATTTATGCAACGACAAGCGGTGGACCTGGAACTGCCACGACCAACCTTCACCTCTGGGTTTATCTAAACGCGTTCCGTTATGGAGACATGGCTTATGCTATGGCCGGAGCGGTTATTCTTTTTGTTATTATCTATATTTTAGTGTTCGTCTTTGTCCGAATGTGGAAAAATGCTACAGCATATATTTAATACTCCAATATTTATTTTTAAAAAGGCAATGGAAATTATTTTCTAGAATGCGTTTTTAAAAGGCTAAACCGAAGAAAAAAATTCAAAAAACTTTCCTAATAGAATTTAAGTCGATTTTCTAAGACAAAGAGTAATGATATGTAATATTGAGGATTAGAAATAATCAATTGGAGGTGATAGTTAAATTCTTTTGGTGTTAAGAAAATTATATTTAAAAAATTTACAAAGTGAGGTGGCAAGTTTATGATGAAAAAACCGTATTTTGCAATCGTTACTTTTGTGGTCGTTTTGTTTATGTTTTTGGGAGTTGCTTTTGCCCAAGCATTTGAAAATACCAGTGTAAATTGGAAACAATTTGAAGGCGAGTCTATTAATCTTCTTCTCTGTAATCACCCGATGCAGGCAACATTTGAAGCCCTGATTGATGATTTTGAAGCGTTAACCGGGATCGATGTGAATGTTCTGACTCTTCCTGAACAACAATTTTTTGAAAGACAAACCGTGGTTCTAACTGGAAAATCCCCGGAATTCGATATTGTCATGTCTTCACCAATGCTCAATTGGAAATTCATCCCTGGTGGATTTTTAGAACCTCTTAATGCTTACCTTGAGGATCCAGCTTTAACTGATGCTGAATTTTATGATATCGACGACTTCTTCCCTATGACCATCGAAGCCAGTAAGGTTGCCGGAAAACTGTATGCAATACCATACCAGGTTGAAGCCTATACTCTTTATTATCGTTCTGACTTTTTAGACAAATATGGTGTAGCGGAACCAAAAACCCTTGATGAATTATATGAAGCTGCTAAAAAAGTCAAAGCTGGTTTTGATGCCGATGGTATCACCGATATCCTTCCTTTCACCTGCCGTGGTATCAAGGGAGCTGGAACTGCGAACTCAGCATATATCAGCCTAGTTGCATCCTATGGTGCCAAAGATTTTGACGAAGAAGGCAATCCTGCAATGTATACCCCAGAAATTGTTGCCATGTCCGACCTCTGGACCAAGCTTATTCGTGATTTCGGACCGAAAGACTGGTCAGCCTTAGACTGGTACGACGTGAAGGACGCTTTCATAGCTGGAAGGGCAGCCATGATCATTGATGCCGACCATTGGGGCGCCGAACTTGATGATCCAGCTATTGCCCAAGAGATTATTGGAAAATGGAAAGCCGTTCACGTTCCAGAAGGACCTGCTGGAATCAAGTCCAATATCTGGGCTTGGTCAATTGCTATGAACGCTGCTTCTGAAAACAAGAAGCCGGCCTGGTTATTCATGGAATGGGCTTCCAGCAAACCAATTATGTTAGAAGCTTCCTTGAAATACAATAATCAGACTCCAGTACGTAATTCAGTATGGAATAACGAAGAAATTATAAAACGGACTTCAGAGTGGGGTCAGGGAACTTGTCGTCCACTGGTTACCAAAAACTTAGAAGAATATGCTGCATTACAATGGACTCCAAATCCCAATACTTTCGCTCTGAGTGAATTATGGCAGGAACAACTCCAGAGAATTTGGACCCAGGAAGTCTCAGCTGATGATGCTATTAAAGAAGTACAGAATCGTGCGATGAGACTTATGCCTCCCAAAGATTGGTTGCAATAATAAAAAAAGCCATAACCATAAACCATAAATAAGATTAAAAAAGGGAGCTCTGCCTTGGCAGGGCTCCCTTTTTTTGTGGGTGGCCATAATTAATTTATCTCCATTTAAGAACAATCGCAGCTAAATATGGGATATTGTATTTTAATTAATGAGTTATTTGGGCATTTTAATAACTAAAAACTTAAAAGGTTTGTCAGTGTTATTGATGAGACGGTGAGGGATATCTTTAGGACTCTCGATGCAAGTACTTGAATTTACCGGAGCGTTTTCGTCACCAATTTCAACTAATCCACTTCCTTCAAGAATGTAGAAAGCGACATCGACCGGAGTGGTGTGTGGTTTTAAAGACTCACCTGGGTGTAAAGTCATATGGATAATCTGGGCATGGTTGTAGTCATATATCCTGCGAGCATCGATATTATGGTTGTTAACAAAGGGTTGGGTTTTATCAACTTCTAAAATTTTCATTACAGTCCTCCCTTAAATTTTATATAACTGGGGATGGCAGGTATTCAGGGGAGGGTTTACCAACCCTCCCTCATTTAGAGTTTACTATCCAAGAATAGCCTGAAGGTCGGCTTCAGGAGTAGTTATGGTCATAAGATTGAAATTGTCTTGGAGAACTTTTAACGCTGCTGGAGTAACAAAAGCAGGCAAGCTGGGGCCGAGCCTCATGTTTTTAATTCCTAGGTATAGAAGAGAAAGGAGAATGCAAACCGCCTTTTGCTCATACCAGGAAAGGATAAAAGAGAGGGGCAAACCGTTAACATCGGTGTTAAAAGCGTTAGCAAGAGCAACTGCTATCTGTATTGCCGAATAGGCATCGTTACATTGTCCAACATCAAGCAAACGAGGAATACCTCCAATATCACCAAATTCAAGCTTATTGAAACGATATTTCCCACAAGCTAAGGTAAGAATAACCGAGTCTTGTGGTACCATTTGGGCTAATTGGGTGTAGTAATTTCTTCCTGTCTTTGCACCGTCACAGCCGCCAATGAGGAAGAAATGGCGTATGGCACCCGACTTAACCGCATTGATTACCTGATCTGCGACTCCCATTACAGCATTATGACCAAAACCTACCATGATAGTTTTTTCTGGTTCGTCTTCTGGGAATCCCGGGGCAGCTAAAGCAGCTTCAATAACCGGTGCAAAATTACGATCGGAAATATGGGTTACTCCTGGCCAGGCCACTAAACCAGATGTGAAGATTCGATTCTTATAGCTTTCTTTCGGTTTTTGAATACAATTCGTGGTCATGAGAATGGCACCAGGAAACGCATCGAATTCTTTTTGTTGATCCTGCCAGGCACCACCATAATTCCCAACGAAGTGAGGATATTTTTTCAGTTCTGGATAGGCATGGGTCGGAAGCATCTCCCCATGAGTGTAAATATTAATTCCTTTGCCCTCGGTTTGTTTTAAAAGCTCATCTAAATCTTTTAGGTCATGACCGGAAACAACAATTGCCTTCCCTTTTTTGGCAGTTATTGGAACTGCAGTTGGAACCGGATGACCATAAGTGCCAGTATTGGCTTTATCAAGGAGCTCCATAATCCGAATATTAACCTCACCGCATTTTAAGGCAGTTTTCAGCAGTTCATCAAGAGTAAATTGTCCTTTGGTAAGAAAATTAAGAGTTTCATGGAAAAAGGCATAAACGTTGTCATCTTCTTGGCCAAGGATTTGAGCATGGTCTACATAGGCAGCCATTCCTTTTAGACCATAAAGGATGAGATGCATCAAACCAGCTATATCTTCACCATATTCTTTAATGTTGTTTTCAAGAGATACTGCTTCTCCTTGACGTACCAGTTCGTCTAAACTGGTAGCTGGTTTCCAGGTTGCTGGACCACTCAACTCTTCTGGGGTTTTTTCCGATTGACGGCAGGCATCGAGGTATTGCTGTTTAACCTTTTCTTTGATGTTGTAGGCTTTATGAAGTAAAGATTTTAAGCGTTCAGGATCAAAATCAACATTGGTAATTGTAGTAAAAAGAGCTTCAGTAACAAAGATATCGGCATCATGGTTTTTAGAGCCAAATTGACGTGCCCGATGGGCATATTGGCCAATTCCCAAGGTGGCATAAATTAATAGATCTTGAAGTGCGGAAGTTTCTGGATCTTTACCGCACACTCCAAAGGCAGTACAACCAGTTCCTTTGGCAGTTTGTTCACATTGATAACAGAACATATAATGAACCCCCTTTTTTAATAATTATTGTTATAAACCAACGTTTAGTTCTTACAAAAAGAACTTGAATGGTTTAAAAGTTGTTTATTCAATAAAATTTCAGTTCTTTGCTTGGTCTATCAATCTGATTGCGATGTTTCAACTAAATCTTTCAAAGTTTTTGAAGACAAATATTGTTTAAACTCATGTCGCATCTTGTCGATAAGTCCTCCAAAAATGCATTTTTTAAAAGGACAAATCCCATTTTTATTGAAACAAATGCCTTCTTCCAGGGGACCCTCGATGGCTTGGTAAATGTCCAAAAGCGTAACTAACTCAATGGGATTTTTTAAGAAAAAACCACCATTGGGACCTCGAATGGAGTCAACCAAATTAATTTTAGCTAGCCTTTGCATTACTTTTGATAGATGAGCTTCTGAGGATGCAGTTTTTTCTGCCATTTGTTTTATAGTTAAAGGCTCACGGTCATGTTGAGCCAAAAGGACCATACTGTGTAAGGCCAATAAGCTAGCTTCGGATAGATTCACTATGCCCTTCAATTGTTTCACCTCTTTATATAGGTATTACGATACCAAAATACCATATATATGTCAAGAGAAAAACTTTATAATCTTTTTATTTTTAAAGAAAAAAAGCTATATCCTGAAAATACCGGAATGGTTTTTAAGATGATTCTTTTAGAGCAACTAACCAAAATATCATTATGGCTTTCACCCTCATCCTCACCTTCTCCCATCAAGGAAGAAGGAACTCTGACTCGTCATTGCGAGGAACGAAGTGACGTGGCAATCTCATGAGTTTAATCTTTTTTATTCCTCTCTCTTTAGAGAAATGAAGTTTGATAAGGATTCATTTTTTTTCAGTACTTTCAAATTCCTCCAACCCCCTTTTCTAAAGGGGGAGATTGATTTTTGAGTATATATTTTCATCCTCATCAGGCGCCGTTTATCGGTATGGCGGTCTCCCTATCAAATTATCATTGTTATTTGAAATTTCATTATTTTCATTCTCAAATGGGCGGACACACAGGTCCGCCCCTACGGTTTCTGGATGTCTATTATTTTTTTTTTGGTTATTTTATTGTTTTTATCTTCGTAGGGGCAGACCTAGGTGTCTGCCCATATATGACCGCCCAATTGATTTTTCCCTATTATTATGAATAGAATCATTTTCACCAATTTTTTCATTTTTTTAATTCTGCTATCATCCTTTTTTGAGGTATTCATTTCCTTTTGTCGGAATGAAACCATATATGATCTATTTTTGTATGTTTGTTTCGTTTTTATTGGTTGAGTTTCCATCCATATTGTTACAATAGATTCTGAATCTGTCCTGAAACCAATTTGCGGGCTTGATAAATCAAGTCCCTACAAAAGAATATTATCCATGGGAGCCAATAAATTGCACCACAGTAACGACAAGTCATGTCAAGCCCATTGCCTCATTTACATCCTCTTCGTGTCTGCCATGCAGCAAGGGGGGTTAACCTGCAAATACAGCAAATGGTAAGTTGCGAATAGTAACAAGAGTAAAAACTAAGATTTTATAGAATCTGAGAAATCAGGGTTAAAAAAAAATAGAGAAATACAAGGAAAGTAAACGATAAGGATTTTAAAACGAGGGGGAATAACTGGTAGGCCGTGAGGGAATCGAACCCGCAACCTACTGATTAAGAGTCAGTTGCTCTGCCAATTGAGCTAACGGCCCACCTTATTGCAGTGAAAATATACAATGAAACACCAATAATTGTCAAGGTATGAATTTATATGTGGCAAGGACCTACACCTATGTAAATGACACCTCTATTCTTGGTTTTTTATTCTACCTTGCATTAATACGCTAAAATGCTTGACTCTACGAATTTTCCTGCTAAAATAAATAAGGCGTGGTCAGAAAGGTTTCCTTTCGCCGTGCCGGAGTGGCGGAACAGGAAGACGCAACGGACTTAAAATCCGTTGGGGTGTAAGCCCCGTGCCGGTTCGATTCCGGCCTTCGGCACCAGTTTATAAATATCGCGGGGTGGAGCAGTCAGGAAGCTCGTCGGGCTCATAACCCGGAGGTCGTCGGTTCGAATCCGGCCCCCGCTACCAAGTTTGCTATATTTTCCCCTCTAATCAGAGAATTTCAGCTTAGTCTGGTTTTCTGAAGAGGGGTTTTTTTATTTTCTGAGCCTTTATTGAGGAAACTCGTTTTTCCTTTTTAAGCATTGATTCTTCGCGAAATAAAAAGCTACGAGTTATAAAAAAGTATGAATGGGAATAATCTTGAATTGGAATACCTTCTCTCTCAACTATATCCGCCTACATAAAATATTCATCCCTATCGGTTTTTTTATTGAGTTTGATCATTTCCACACATAAAACAACGACCAAGGACTTCATAGGCATCAGATTCTGAGAGAGAATTGGGGAGGATAAGAAGGGGGGTAAGAGTTAGAGCGGATTTGTTGGCATTATTGGAGAGAAAATCCGAGATTTGAGCAGCAAGCTGTGAAGGCTTGAAGTCAATAGCGGCTAAGACATGACCGGCTTGTATTTCAGACAAGGTTAAAGTAGAGGAATCAAAACAAATAATATCATGAGAATAGGACAGGTATTCTTTCATAATATCTTCACGACTGGTAAGATAAACCATTTGAGAAGATGGTGAATGGTAAGGCTTATTGTCATCAAAAATCAATTGATATTGAAGATGGTTCTGTGAGGACACAAGAAAGTCTTGAATATAGGATTCATTGCGATGGACAATAAAAACCGGCGATTGATAACCAGACAGGAGGGATTGAAGTTTTTTCGACACCAGTTCCCAGTGAATGATAATCGGAACTGGATGAAAATAATTAGGAAATTTGGTTAGGGCGCAATTCCAAGTTATAAGAAAAGGTGTTTCTTGAAATTCGATATTTTTACACTTTTGAAAAAAAACATCGGTTAATTCTTCGGAAAAATCCATTATGATGATGATTCGAGCTAGGCTCATTTTTGAATTAATGTTTTTTTCGAGTTCGCCAGGATGTTTGGAATAGAGATTGATGGTTTGAAGCTGCGAAACCGATAATATTCTTTTTAAATGAATTTCAAAAAAAGCCGGGAAGTAACGCTCAGGCTGAGCAGCAAAAAGCCAGACTGCCGGTCCCTCTTCAATAGAACAAGAGGGACCGGAGGAAAAAAGGAGGATAACTAATACTACAATGCATTTTAATAAATTTCTTTCCATAGCTAAAATTTACGACGGTTGTATAAAATTTGATTCAGCAGGACGCTTCCCACCAAAACCAAACCAAGAGAGCCCAACTGCCAGATCTGGTGAATTCCTGCGAGCTGCATACCATTATAGAGCATGGTGATGATGGCGATACTTAATACCACCCCGCCGGCTGTCCCTTCTCCGCCCTTGATGCTGACACCTCCTAATACAGCTATGGTGATGGCTTGGAGTTCATAGCCCGTACCAATATCAGGGCGAGCACTGGCAATCCGCGAGGTTATTACCCAACCAGCTAAGGCGCTCAGGAGGCCGGAAAGAGTGTAAACGATAACTCGAATTTTTTTGACGTTAATCCCAGAAAATATCGCCGCTGTTTCATTGCTCCCCACACCATAGAGATGTCTTCCAAGCACGGTTCGATTCATGAGGAACATGAGGATTAAAACCACTGGGATAAAAATGAACAGCACCTGAAAGGGTAAGCCGCCGATGCGATGTTGTCCGATATAATAGAAAGACTCAGGAAAGTTGGAAACTGGCATTGGATTAGGGCCAAAACGAGGATCAACCGAAATAATCATGGCTAATGATTTGTAGACGTAAAGGCTGGCAAGAGTGACTATAAAAGGAGGGATCTTGGGATAAGCAACCAGAAAACCATTGGCATATCCCATCGCACTGCCGGCGATAAGGCCAACGATGATGGCAAAAGACGGGTTAAAACCGGCTCGGCCGATAAGCACTCCAATAATCATGGCGACAATGGTCAGCATGGAACCAACGGAGAGGTCAATGCCGGCACCTCCTGATAGGATGACCAGCATTTCTGCTAAGGCTAATAGCCCCAGTTCCACACCGTATTGGGTCATATTGGTGAGGTTATAGAAAGTAAAGAAACCTTTTACGGAAAAAGCAAACACCCCAAAGAGGATGAGGAATAATACCAAAAGAAAAAGTACCCGATTTTCAACAATGTGACTACCTATGTTTTTCATAGCGATTCTCCCCTGGATCGGACGAGGTCAATCATAACCGAAATCAAAATCAGTACTCCAATAACCAAACCTTCGCTGAGGGCGGGAACATTCATGAGAACCATCCCATTTTTAATGATTCCTACTAAAACTGCCCCCAGTAAGCTCCCAATCGCCGTTCCTTTTCCTCCAAAGACACTGGTGCCACCCAACATTACTGCCGCGATGACTTCGAGTTCGAAACCAGAACCAGTATTGGTTTGTACAATTCCGGTGCGGGCTACGTAAATGAGCCCGGCAAAACCAACCAAAAGACCAGTTAGGGAATAGACAATTATGATGGTTCGTGAGAGGCTTACACCAGAAACTCGGGCAGCTTCAGGATTGTTTCCAATGGCATAAATTGCCCGTCCGGTTGGTCGGGAACTGAGAAAATAGCTGAAAAGGATGATCAAGACAGCGGTAATCCACATTGACAAGGGGATACCCAGCCATTTTCCTAAGCCAATGATCCGTATATCAGGTGGAATTCCCGAGACCCACCGACCACCAAGCACTTGATACATTAAAGCTCGCATCATGCTCATCATCCCTAAGGTGACAATTATGGGCGGGACATTCCCATAAGAGATGATGATCCCATTGAGAATACCAATCCCAAAACCGGTGGCAATTGCCGAAAGGATAACGATAATAAAGGATGAACCAGCCATGAGAAGTTTTCCGGCAACCACTGAAGCCATACCTAAGATTGAACCCACCGAAACATCAATGCCGCCGGTAATGATGACCATGGTCATTCCAATAGCCGATATGGCGACTCCGGAAAGCTGTAAGAGCAAATTGGAAAGGTTACTGACTGACATAAATTTCTCAGTACCCAGAGAAAAAATGACCATTAATACCACGATAAGACCCAAAACTGTAAATTCTCTGCGTTTCATTATAATTTGGAGGTTCGCAGTCATAGGTTTTTCTCCTCAATTGATAAGCCCTTGGTTTTCAACATTCTCTCTCCAGTTGCGGCACGAATCAGGTTTTCTGAGGTGATATCTTGATCTTCAAAAGCCCCGGTGATACGACCTTCATGCATAACAATCACTCGGTCAGCTAGTTTCAGGATTTCAGGAAGTTCACTGGAGATGATGATCACTGCGATCCCTTTCTCAGCTAAAGAAGCAATCATATGGTGGATTTCTGATTTAGAGGCAACATCTACTCCCCGAGTGGGTTCATCGAGCATGAGAATTTGTGGGTTTACCCCCAACCACTTGGCTAAGACTACTTTTTGCTGGTTGCCCCCGCTAAGGCTAAAGACTTTTGAATCAAGGCTAGGAGTCTTAATGGCCAGCTCTTTCACATACTTCTTTCCCAGCTCTTTTTCTTGTTGGTTATGAACAATACCCATTCTTGAAGAAATTTCTTTGAGCACGGTTACGCTCATATTAAAAGCGGTACTTAAAATGGGAAAAAGACCTTGGGCTTTTCGATCTTCAGGAAGATAGGCAATTCCATTGGCCATAGCCTCCTCAGAAGAAGAAAAGCTTACCTTTTTCCCTTGGTAAATAATCTCACCACTGTCGGGCTTAATCAGTCCGAAGAGGGTTTGAGCGATGTCAGTTCGCCCTGATCCAACCAACCCAGAAAAACCTAAAATTTCTCCAGGGTAAACATCAAAATGAATATCGTAATAGCGACCTTTCCGGGTAAGGTTTTTGAGGGTGAGTACCGGTTTTTCTCCTTTTTTTCCCAGATGATTGATTTCTTCCACCAACAATCGTCCGGCCATGAGTTCGATTATTTTATTACGATTAATTTCACCGATGGGATATTCACCAACCACTTCACCATCTCGCATAATAGTAACCCGATCAGCAATACGGAATATTTCTTCTAAGCGATGGCTAATGTAGATAATGCCAACCTTTCTCTCCTTTAATTTCTGAATAATTTCAAAAAGTCTTTCGGTTTCATGTTCGGTCAGGATCGCGGTTGGTTCGTCAAAGATAATCAGCTTGGCTTCGTAAACCAAGGCTTTGGCGATGAGTGCCAACTGTTGCAGCCCAACACTGAGGTCTCGCATGGGTTGTTTAATAAAATGAGGAGATATTTGAAGGGATTCAAATAACGATCGAGCCTTTTTTTCTTCTTCAGCCCAATCGATATTACCTCTCCGGGTTTTTATTTCCCGGCCTAAGAAAATATTTTCTAAGACACTCAATTCTCTATAAATGAGTGGTTCTTGATAGACAGTAGATATGCCTATATCTTGAGCTTTTCTTGGAGAACCAATGATAACTGGTTTTTCAAGATAGAAGATTTCGCCTCGATCCTGAGATAGGGCTCCAGAAATAATTTTTATGAGAGTTGATTTCCCTGCTCCATTTTCGCCAACCAAGGCATGAACTTCCCCAGGATTTAAAGAAAAATTAACTTTTTTTAAGGCATGAACTCCTCCAAAAGATTTTTCTATTCCACGACATTCGAGAATGGTATCCATGGTGAGCTCCTAACTCTTGACCCTCCCTATAGAGGTTAGGGAATAATTGGTACAAAACTAATACTTTACCTTTAAGAATATTTTAAAAACAACGTTTATATTCAACTTCATGTATAAAATATTATAGATAAATAAAGAAAAAGGCGTCCCGAAGGACGCCTTAGAGAAAATTTTTAGAAATTGAATTGATCGACATTGCTGGCGTCGAAAACCTTAGGAGGACCAAGAACCAGCATTTTGTCTTGTGCTAAAAATACCGGTTTGGTTTCTATTCCTGAAACATCATATTCTTTCCCATCTTCGAAAGTGTTTTTATCCAGCAGGTATTTTGCCGCCCAAACAGTTAGATAGCCTAAGTCAACTGGGTTCCAGAGAACAAAGGACTTTACTGCACCACTCTTCACATATTTTGCCATCATTGAGGGAACTGAAATACCGGTAGCAAAGATTTGGTCAATTTTACCAGCTTGTTCGACTGCTTCGGCAACCCCAGGAGCCGAAGTGCTGCACTGACCGATAACTCCTTTTAAGTTGGGGAAAGCATTAATCAAATCAAGCATGACATTGATAGCCATTTGAACATCTTCTTCGGCGTAACGAATGGTTACTAATTTCATATTAGGATATTCGGCTAACTTTTGTAGTTCATAGAGGATCCAGGTGTTCAAATTCCAAGCAGTAGGACCGCAAGAAACAATAGCGAATTCACCCTCATAATTCATGGCCTTGGCTAATTCATCTAAGGTGGTGTACCCAATAGCATCTTGGAGAGCTTGGTTGACGAATACCTCTCGTACATCCTGAGCTCCATCAGTATCGCTGGTTAATACTATGATACCTTTTTCTTGAGCCTTTTTGAGTACTGGAGTGATGGCAGCTGGGTCGTTAGGAGCAACAGCAATGGCATCTACCCCCTGAGTGATGAGGTTATCAACGATTTCACTTTGTTTGGCAACATCAGCCGTTACCGGACCTGTGTAAATAAATTCAACATCCAAGTCCTCAGCTGCTTTTTTCCCACCTTCTTCCATGGCATTGAAATAAGGAATTCCAATTAGTTTGGGAACAAAAGCTATTTTGTACTTTGCTTCAGCAAAGGCTGGAACTAGAAGAACCGCTACCATTAACAACACCATTACTGCTAAAATATAGGTTTTTTTCATATTAACCCCTCCAAAATATAATTTATATTAGAGATTATAATTAAATATTACCTATTTCAAGTATTAAATTCAAGTTTCTTTTGGAAAAATGATGAATTTTAAATAAAAGAGGAACAAAAAGGTATTACAATAATATAAATAACCGAATAGGTAAATTAATTGGAGGTAACACTTTAAAAGGCAGGTTCATCGGAAAGATAAGAAGAAGAAAGAGAATAAAAATAATATCATCTCACCCTCGCTGTGGTTGAGAAATTAAGCAAAGACGAGTCGCAGGGCTATAATGATGAGAATATTTTCTTTTCACGAGGATAGTATTTATAAATTAGATGTAATCATTTGTGAATGGAACGGCTAATGAATTAGCTATTAATAGTTCATAAAAAAAACAAACCGGTTGTTTATGAGCAACAGACTCGTCAACTTTTACACCGGATTTAAAAACAGGAATCGCTCTATAAGGCGGTGGCGCGCCCGGAGGGATTCGAACCCCCAACCGACAGATCCGTAGTCTGTTGCTCTATCCAATTGAGCCACGGGCGCATAAAAGAATGCGATACTATTTTAAGGAGTAATTTAGTGCTCGTCAAGGCATGATTTAAATTCGGGAGGGTTATCTTGTTTCCAATAAACTGGGCTCTTAAATTTTTTGAAAAAAGAGTATAATTATGGAAGGAGGTGAGAGATTGAAAAAAGTTGTATTTATAGTAGTTTTGCTTGTGTTGGTTTTGTCTTTACCGGTTTGTGCTGAAGAAAGAATAGAAATTATTCATTCTGAAATAGCTCGAATTGCTTCTGCTTTAAAAGGTGAATATGCCCTGGGAAAACCTGTTATTATTGGGGAACTGACAATTATCCCAGTAGTAAAAACCAATGTCTTGTCTTTTGGCAGCGATAAAAGCTCTTCTTTTCAAATGATTTTTGGTGGAATAAGTCTTGAACCAGTTGCTATATTAGTGATTAAAGACGGGAAATTTCAGATTTATAATATTGGTGAGCCCGATGCCGGTGTAGGGGAAATATTCGAAACTATTCCAGGATTATTACCCCAAACTCAAACTCTTTCTGAGAATGCAAAACAGGAATTGATTAAAAAAGGGAGGGAAAGTCTTCAAAAAAAGGATTTTGAGAAAGCAAAAAAAATTTTTGAAGATCTTCTAGAAAATAATCCAGAACTTGCCGATGCTCATGCTCTCTTAGGACAAGCATTAGGAGAACTTGCTCAGTCTACCGCAGATCTTAACAAGAAAATTCAATATGGGATGGAAGCCTTTCGGGAGTTTGCTCGTGCCTTAGAAATTGAACCAGATAATCCTTATGCTTTAGTTGCCAGGGGATATGCTCGATTGATGGTTCCCCCTCCTTTGGGGGGAGTTGATGCTGCCATCGAAGATTTTAATCTGGTGATCAATAGTCACCCTGAATTTATTGACGCCTATATTGGTTTAGCTAAAGCGTATAGCAAAAAGGGAGATCAGAATAAAGCCAAGGAATATTTTAATAAAGTCCTTGAACTAGACCCCGAGAATGCTCAAGCTATTGAGGGTTTGTCAAGAGTGGGTGAGTAAAGGATAATTATTTGAAAAAATTCATAGATTGAAAACAACTTTATTATAAAAAAATGATACGTAAATGGATTCTAATTAGAAAGTAATTTGGAGGTGATAGGTGTGAGAAAAGCAGTTTTAATAAGTTTAATTGGGTTGATGGTTTTGGTTTTGGGAAGTTTGGGATGGTCTCAAGAAAGCGTATCTAACGATATCATAACTTTAATGGATGCGGTATTATCAAAAATGACTCAAATGGTTCAACCCAATACCCTCATTGGAGCACCAATTCAAGTGGGAGATGTGACAGTGGTACCAGTGATTAAGGTTGATGTTGGATTTGGTGGAGGTGGTGGCCTTGGTATGCCAGCTGGTCAACCTTCCGGTGGAGGGACTGGTGGGGGCATTACCATGGAACCAGTTTCATTTTTAGTTATTCAAGAAGGCAAAGTTACTCTGCTTTCAGCAACTACTCCGGTTTCGCCCTGGAAGGACATTATTGAAACAGCAATGCCCATGATAATGCAGGGCGTACAGGGAATGTCTGGGATGTCAGCGGCGGATATGTATGATTATGAATATGAACCAACAGAAGAACCGATAATGAGTCCAGTACCAGAAGAATAATAACTCTTTGATAAACTTAACAAACTTAGAAGCTTAAAGTGTTATTATGGCGGGTATGTAATACCCGCCATCCTTTTTTTGTTCCAAGTAAATTTTTAAAATCTTCCTATAATCCCCTTTTAAGAAGAGGATTGATTCCAAAGTAAGTATTTTTAAAAGTCATCTAAAATGACGAAAATAGTATGGAGATCTTTCCTGATTAGGAGCACAAAATCAAGATGAATTTGTCTTATACAAAAAAAGTATTTCCATCGGGCTTGAAAGTCGTATTTCGTCGGATGAAATCACCTTTAGTGGCTTTGAATCTTTGGGCAAGAGTTGGAGTTAAGGATGAAGAACCAGTGCAAATTGGAATCTCTCATTTTTTTGAGCATATGGTTTTTAAGGGTACGACCAATTACCCGGGATTAGAACTATCAAGGCAGGTTCAAGCCATTGGTGGCAATATTAATGCTGGCACTTCCTTGGACACCACGGATTTTTATATTGTTGTCCCTTATAATCATTGGGAGAAATCATTAGAGCTAATTATCGATTTAGTTCGCAATCCACTTTTTGATCCTATTGAAATCGAACGTGAGAAAAAAGTAATCATTCAGGAAATACATATAGATGAAGACGACCCGGAAGAAAAACTCGCTATCACTCTTTATCATGAAGTTTTTTCCGGAACTCCTTATGAACGTTCAATATTGGGGTCAAAGGATACCATTGCTCACTTGAAAAGGGAGAACTTCATATGCCACCAGGAATCCTTTTACCACCCCTCAAATCTTACCTTGGTAGTCTGTGGAGACCTATCTGAAAACCAGTTGTTCGAGAAAATAGATCTATTTTTCAAAAATGGGGGAAAACCACTACAGAATTTGTTTAACTCCTTTCCTCCCCTTCCTAAGGGACAAAGAAAAAGAATCGAAATCAACATGGACATTCACCATCATTATGGAGCTATTGGATTTTTAGGCCCAGGTATTCGGCAAGATGATTTTTGCCTGCTCAAACTTTTATCGATTATCCTTGGAGATGGAATCGACTCCCGTCTCAATGCCCGACTGAGGGAAAGAGAACAGTTGGTTGACTCAATTCATACCAACTTTTCTCTTTATCAAGAATCTGGAATTTTCAGCATCATATTCACCTTTGCCAATAGCGACCCAAAAATAATTGAAGCAACAATTCAAGAAGAATGTGAGCTGTTATTAAATTATCCCCCTCAAGATATTGAAATAAATCGAGCTAAAAACCTTTTATTGAGCGGCTTTTATCATTCTATTGAAACGACCTTAGGAAGCGCCGAATTATTGGGACGTTTAGATACTATTGATACCATTGATACCATTTTTCGGTATTTGAAGAATATACAAAATATTCAGACCAAACAGATAATTGATGTTTTAAAAAAGTATCTTGATTTTAATTTTGCAATCAGTGTTATTATCAATCCCGAGGATCATCGATGAACGAATTACAACAGCAGGTAGAAAAAGTGCGCTTGAAAAACGGTTTAACCCTCTTATTTCTCTCTATTCCTGATTCTTTGTTGTGCTCAATCCATCTTTGCTTGGCTATGGGAAATTTATTCGAAAACGAAAAAGAAAGAGGCCTTTCAGCGCTTTTACAGGAAGCATTTGTAAAAGGGACCCTAACTAAAGATGCGATTACTTTCAATCGTGAAATTGAATCTCTTGGCGCATCAATAGAAAGCTCATCAAATAGTTTTGTTGGAAAGATTGCCATTGAAGGACCAAACGAGCAAATATTTGCTATTCTTGCTCTTTTCTTCGAATTAATTAAGAGTCCAGCTCTGAGAAAAGAGGAAATAGAAAAAGAAAAAAGATTTTTAATCGAGCAGCTTGCTGCTCTTGACGACGATCCTCTCAAGGCGGCTCTTCTCCGCTTCAAAAAAGGTTTTTATGGAACTCACCCTTATGGATCATCAACCCTTGGAGAACCTGATTGTCTGAAAACCTTTACTGAAAAAAAAGTATTGGATTGGCATCGTCGCTGGTATGTTCCCAATAATATGGTTATTGCAGTAGTAGGCAATTTTGATCTTAGCAAGATGAAGGATGTATTTCTGCATCAAATGGGAGATCTCATACCTCAAGAGATAAAGTCTTTCAAGGAAGAAAACTTTTATCCTTTATCTTTACGAATTGTAGAACAAAAGGATATTCAGGATAATTGGATGGTTATTGGTTACCGAGCACCTTCCCTTTTTGATGTTCGGGGAAGAATAGCTTTTGAACTTTTGTCGAACTGCTTAGGAGGAAGCATGTATTCCCGGCTTTTTTTAAAAGTTCGCGAAGAATTAGGGTTAAGTTACCAAGTCGGTTCAGTTTATGTTCCTTTTATTGGGCCTTCATTTATTTGCGCTTACGCCGGCTTTTCTTATCCACACTTTGAAGAGATTGTTCAGATTTTGCGAAAGGAGTTCCATAATTTAATGTTTATGAATTCAATAGAACTGGAAGAAACAAAAAATTACACACTTGGTATGTATTTGAGTCGTTTTGAAACTGTATATTCACTCTCTTCAATGATATCTTTTTTTGAAAGAATTGGTTTAGGATGGGATTTTCCTTTTAAATATCAAGAATTAATACAGAGTATGTCCCTGGAAGAGGCCTTAAGTATATATAATAAGTATGAGGGTGAGGGAGAAACCTTGGGAGCAGTGGTTTCTTCTCGATTGGAAAAATAATTTAAAATATTTTTAGAAGAGCCCTTGACTTTCTTTAAAATAATTATATAATGCTTTTTGGAACAAGGCCGAGAAATCATAAATTAAAAAATAAAGATTTAAAAATATAAAGAATCTTTCCCCTCCTTGCACTTATGGGGAGTTGGACGCCAGTCCAACTCCCCATAAGTGTTTTTAGGGCTTTTTTTCTTCAACATTATTGTTATTCACGTCAGATTTTGTTATAATCCATGATTGTCGGGGCGTAGCGCAGTTTGGTTTAGCGCACCTGCCTTGGGCGCAGGGGGCCGGAGGTTCAAATCCTCTCGCCCCGACCAGGTTTCAAAAAGCCTTCATAGAGCGATTTCTGCAATTTGAGAAAACCCCTGTTTTATCAAATTTTAAGGAGACAGGGGAACATGAAGACAACCAATATTCAATCATCATGGAAGGAAATTCTTGAGGACTTTTATCTGACTGGTAAAGTAGAGGGGAAAAGCAAGAGAACCATTGAGTGGTATGAGTGCAGCCTACTCCCTCTTATTATTTCACTCCAAGTACCTCCATCAGAACTTGAAGCATCTCATATTCGGAAGCATATTTCTTCATTACATGAACAAGGCTTAAAACCAGCTTCCATTGAGACCAAAGTCAGAGCAATTAAAGCTTTCCTGAATTTCCTCTATAAGGAAGGGTATATAACCGAAGAGTTATCCAAGAGAATCCCAAAACCGAAAACTCCCCATCAATACCCTTATGTCCTCAATGATGAACAGGTTGATGACTTAATGAAGGCTTGCGATAAAACTACCTGGGAAGGATTCCGTAACTATGTCATCCTCCTTACCTTTCTTAAATGCCTTCATAGGGTCATTAATTGAGAATTAACATATAAATAGCCTCCATTCTAAGAGATATTAAACAAAGAGAGTTTTAGAAAAGGAATGTTAAATCATAATCTATAAAACTATAGAATTATTGACATCAAGATTGATTAGTTAAGGTAACTATAGGAGTGGATTAAGGTTTGAGATGATTGCATTAGGATGGTTGGCCGGTTTAAAGATGAAAAATGTGGGAAAAGTTAATTCGTCTCATCCATTTAAACCAACGAAGACATTGTCCTAAAATATATTGAGATAAAGGAAAAGGAAAATTCAGGAGGAGTATAAAATAAATTATTTCAAGTATTCTGCAGGTTAATGCAGCGGGTATCTATTCATGTGGGACTCATTTTCAAGGGGCAATTTAATTGAATAAGAACCATATAGTAGTGTATAGTATAATAAATTTGAGATAAGAAGGGCTGTTTTGCTGGATGATTTTGGTACAAAAGCTATCTTTTAGACGATAATATCCACACTTGTTTACTAAACATTTGAATATTAGGTTTTGGTTCTTTGGTGGGGGGCATATCTCCATTAAATCAGACAAAAATGCTTATGTTTTACCAGATGAAATCACTAACAAGGTTTAGAAATTTATTGTTTTGGGTTCTCGTAAAGCCGGATTTTTTAATAAAGAATTGGTATGTTCACGATTTGCTTATCTCTAGATGTGTTTTGCAAAAGAACTTCTTTCAAAAAGTTCATTTCTAAAAAACCATCCTTTGGGATTGAATTTCCAAATGATTAACGATATGAAACTATGATTCAAGTTTTGTAATCTTTAATAGATAATTTGAAGGTATAACATAGCACTCCTCAGTTTTTTAGGTATGAAAAATTTAATGTTGGCATTTTAAATGATACTCATTACCATGGTATAAAAGTTCAATCAACTTTGAGAAGATATCTCGTTTTAGATATTGCCGTAATTATAGAGTTGAACACTTAGAATTAATCAATAAACGAAAATACGAAATGAAGATTTCAATACATTGTTAATTGTTAACGAGTGAAATATAGATACAATTTAGAAAATAATTACTGAGTAGATGAAAAGAATTGTATAATTTTACTTAGTCCCTTGATCGTGTGATTTGTAAAGAAAGGTATCTCATTCTGATTATCAAGATTTTAGAACTCATTCGGTTTAAAGATCTCATATACCAGCAGGTGTTGCTCATAACAACCATGCCTCGGTGTTTAATGAGTTCCCCCATGGCTTCCTTCCTATTTTTTAA
>Ga0334884_1001990_pt1 | contig 27813 bp, 20 predicted proteins | sample GraSluR1_MG_7_FD_207215 | JGI IMG/M metagenome (GOLD analysis project Ga0334884, IMG submission 207215) | Sludge microbial communities from methane-producing bioreactor in Wageningen University, Netherlands - Granular Sludge_12_05 R1 | ecosystem: Engineered > Bioreactor > Anaerobic >...
ACTACTTCATTAATCCTGTAAAAGATGATCCCGGAATCAAAAACAAAGAGAACAGGCGCAACAGCAAGGCAAATGCAGGCATATACAAAAGGGATGAATTTTACCCCGGGACCCTGGCATCGGCCGGACGCCCCTATATCTGGTGCGATACCCGCGGAGTGGCAGTGCAGGTATATCCCCTGCAATACAATCCTGTTACCGGCACATTAAGGGTCTATCATTTTATTGAGTTTGAAATCGTCACCCTTGATGAACCCGGGATTAATGAACTTACAAGATTAAGTCCTGATTTCAATTCACTGAGTGGGATGCGTACTGCAATTGCCGGGCACTTCACAAACGGAACCGATAACAGCCGCTACACCCCGGTGGAGGAAGCCGGCAATATGCTGATTATTGCTCCGGCATCCTATTTTGAATCTTTGAAATCCTTTACTACTTGGAAAGCCCAGGCAGGAATTTCGTGCGAAGTGGTGGATGTCGCTGCCTTCAATAATGCAGAAGCCATCAGGCAATTTGTTTCCGGGTATTATTACTCAAAAGGACTGACCTACCTGTTGCTGGCAGGAGATGCGCATCAGGTTCCCACGCTGCAGGCCGAAACGGGAGCCAGCGACAATATGTATGGCTACATCGCCGGAGATGATCATTATCCGGAAATACTTACGGGCCGTTTTCCGGCTGAAAACCAGGCACAACTCAAAGTCATGATCGACCGCAGCATCTCTTATGAAAAAGAGGGCAGGGGAAATGCAGCTTACAGCAGTTTTCTCGGCATTGCCAGCGAACTGGGCCCCGGAGATGACGGGGAATCAGATTTTCAGCATATCCGGAATATCGGCAAACAACTGCTGGATTATAACTACAGCCGGTTTAACGAAATGTACGACGGCAGCCAGGGAGAAAATGACGCTGAAGGCAACCCTGTGGCATCGGGCGTAACCGCGGCACTGCATCAAGGTCAGGGCGCTGTGATGTATATCGGGCACGGCACTTCCAGGTCGTGGACAAGTTCAGGATTCTCAACCACTGAGGCTTCAAGCCTGGAAAATACAGAAACTCATCCTTTTATCTGGGCGGCAGGCTGCAGCAGCGGTGATTTTGTTTCCACCACCTGTCTTGCCGAATCCTTTCTCAGGGCTGAAAAAAACGGCAAGCCCACCGGTGCGGTGGCCGTGATGATGTCGACCAGCAGACAGAGCTGGTATCCGCCCATGGAAGCACAGGATGAGATCGCACTGATCCTTGCACGCAAAAAAAACAGTGTAACCACCCGCACTTTTGGCGGCATTTCGATGAGTGGTTGCATGAAAATGAATGATAAATATGGACTAGGGGGGTATCGCGTAACCGATACCTGGACTGTATTTGGGGATCCTTCGGTGGTGGTTCGCACCGCCAGTCCGGAGGAGATTCGTGCACATCACGCGCCGGTAACCGGCCGTGATGCGCGGGAGTTTGTGGTTAAATTGCCGGATTCTGAAGCCCTGGCCTGCATCACGCATGAGGGAAAACTGCTTGGTGCAGCCAGGGCCGAAGAAGGGTTTGCCATTATCAGCCTGCCGCAATTGCCGGATGCTGCATCACTGACCCTTACAGTTACGGCCTACAACTATAAACCCTATATCGCGGAAATTGAAATAAGCGATCTGCCTGCGGTTGCCATAAATCCTGACCCGGTCAGCCATTCACGGAAGAACTCAGCTTACACAACCCTCTCATGGGAAACAGCCGGTGGAATGCTGCCTGAATTTTATGAAGTGCTTCTGGAGGAAGGCTCAGACCCTGTATGGAACAACACGGCCATGATCACATTCGAAAAGAGCCTGGTACTGCCCGCTCCCCTGCGCTACAATACTACCTATACCTGGAAGGTTATTTCACACAACCTTAACGGATCTTCCGAAAGCAGCACCTTTACTTTCACCACCATCGCCCCTCCGGACGAGGATTTCGAAAACCAGGGCTTCCCCCGCAGCAACTGGCAGAATGTCAGCGAAAAAGCATGGTTCATCGACGGCAATACATCCTTTGAAGGAAGGTACTCATTAAGATCAGGCCTGATCGCCGACAATGAAAGCAGCACCCTTGCCTATACATGCAATACCATCACCTGCGATTTCCTTGGATTCAACATCAGGGTGTCTTCTGAGGCCGGGACCGATAAACTTCAGTTGCAAATCGATGGTGAACTTATTGCAGAATGGAGCGGTAATCACGACTGGTCGGAAGAGCTGTTTCCCATTGATCCGGGTGAACACCTGATTGAATGGATTTATACAAAAAACGAAACCGGATCGGCCGGTGCCGATGCGGCATGGATCGACAATATTTATCTTCCTGAAAATGCGGCCCCGGTTGTCATCGCCGAAGATGTTACTTCATGTCCTGAACAAGAAATCGGGTTTAGTGCACAGGTTACGGGCTATGCCAGAATTTTATGGGAATGCAACGGAACAGGATATTTCTCTGATCCGACAACACCTGATGCAACTTATCACCCCTCCGATGCCGATATTGCATCGGGAGAGGTGCTGATGTTACTCCGGGTATTTACAAATAACTTTTGCACCCCGGTAACAGAAGCCGTCAGGTTAACGCTGAATAAAAGACCTGAGATGCCTGTCGTAAGGGACACTATCCTCTATTCGGGGGAATCGCTTGAGATCGCCATGCCAGCCAACAGCAACGCTGGCTATAAATTGTTGCCGATCGGCGCCCAGGGGAATACCATTATCATTAACCCGGATGAACTGCAACCAGGCCCAAATGCACTCACCATTTCAGCGCAAAATGAATCGGGGTGCAGTGATGAGGTCAGTTTCACGGTTACCCTGATCGAATCGAAAAGACCTGAAGTTACTTCACAACTCCACCTGTACCCCAACCCTGCCAGCGAATTCATTACACTTAACCTGACAGAATTCAACAATGAAAAAGTCAGTATCAAAATATTCAATCTGGCCGGTCAGCTGGTGATGCAACAGGAAGAAATGGCGTCATTTCAAAATAATCTTAACCTTGGCATGTTAACCAGCGGTGTTTATATGTTGAGGGTAGAAAACGGAGAGACCATTAAAAACGGGAAGTTTATTAAAACAATGTAGGACAGTGAATCTGCCTGTTTACTGCCGGATACTTAGGGGTATCTTCCAGGGCCTGCCTTTATCGGCAGGCCTTTACTTTCTTTTGAAAAAGCACGGACAATAATTGCGCAATATATCTTCATTTTTCCTAATTTCACATCCTTATAAGCCCAGAACAACCATGAGGAACCTCCTGCGTTTTAACCTTGCTGCTTCAGCAGTATTGTTTTCAGTACTTGCTTTCGGACAGTACAAACCGGCTGACAATGATGCCTATCCTGAATTGTTACCGATGAGCAGTTACGACTCTCTCAAGCTATCGCAGCTCCCTGAGTTAAAGTTATCCGAATCAACAGTCCGCCGGCTCATTCCGGCAGCGGTTGATAATTCACAACTTCCGTGGTTCAGGCCGCTGGTTGCCCAGGTTGGGTTGGAATGCGGCCAGGCGAGCAGTATAGGTGTGGCATTCACATACGAAATTGATTATCTGCGCCAGGCACCGGCCAACCTGCCGCAGAACCAATATACAACTCACTTTACCTATAACTTTATTAACGGCGGAACCAATGCGGGGATCAGTTTTTATGAGACCTATGAAATCCTTAAAAAGGCAGGAAATCCAACTGTTGCGGATTATGGCGGAATGGCTCCCGGAGGCCCTTCGCGTTGGATGAGCGGATACAACGAGTATTATAATGCCATGCACAACCGTGTAACGGAGGTTTATTCCATAAAAGTCAACACCCTTGAAGGTTTACAAACCCTGAAAAACTGGATTTATGACCACGGTAACGGGTCTTCGGCAGGAGGTGTCGGTTGCTTCTATGCACAATACTCCAATCCGCCTGCAACCCTTCCGGCCGGAACTCCGGAAGCCGGAAAACACGTGATAACGGCATGGGGCAGCTCGGCAAACCATGCGATGACAATATGCGGATACAATGATTCCATCCGCTGGGATTACAACGAAGACGGACGATATACCAACCATATAGACATCACCGGAGATGGAATTGTGGATATCCGTGACTGGGAGATCGGCGGATTTAAAATGGCCAACACCTATGGCTCCATCAGCGGATGGGGCGACGAGGGTTTTTCCTATATGATGTACAAATCAGTCGCCGACCTCTTTACCCAGGGCGGAATCTGGGACAACACCGTTGTGGTGACCGATGTCAGGGATAACCACCTTCCCCAGCTCACCGCCAAAGTCAACATGTCGCACAGTTGCCGTAACAGCCTGAAAGTCACCGTCGGGGTATCTTCCGATCCCCAGGCTGCACAACCCGATCATATCCTGCATTTTCCGATTTTCGACTTCCAGGGAGGATGTAATCCTATGCAGGGCAGCGGGCTACCTGAAGCCATTGAATTCGGCCTCGATCTGAATCCGCTGCTCGCCTATGTGGAACCCGGTGCGGAAGCAAAATACTTTCTGATGATCCGTGAAAATGATCCGCTCAGCGGTTCGGGCGGCTCCCTGATCAGTTTTTCGCTGATTGACTATACTTCGGGCGTAAACCAGATAAACTGTCCGGTAAATGAAATCCCGCTGGTGAACAACGGCATTACTATGGTAAGTGTAAATGCTTCCGTAAACTATGATCCTGTGCTGATTACAACCATGGATCTGCCCCCGCTGCAGCTTTACAGCAATTATACCACCCAGCTTACAGCCGAAGGTGGTACTCCGCCTTACCGATGGCATATTGCTGAAGATTATGCACGTACCGACTCAACAGTTGTAATGCCCGTAATTACACAGACAAAACTTACCCCCAACAACAACAGCAGCGGGAAAGCCGAAGTGAACCTTCCTTTCACATTTCCATTCTTTGGCAATGAAATATCAAAAGTGTATGCCACTACCGACGGGTACCTGATGTTTGAAAACTCCCTGATCCCCTGGCCATTCTATATTGAAGGAAGAACCTATTTTATGCAGACGGCCATGATCGCGCCCTGTATGTCGCATCCTTTTGTTATTGATCCCGGACAGGGTGACGGGATATGGTATGAGGAAACCGGGGATTATGTCACATTCCGATGGAAACTATCGGTCTATCAGGTTACAGGAGGATTGCTGAATGCCACTGCCCGGCTTTATCCCGACGGCACCATAGAATTCAATTACGGAGAGTGCATGATTCCTTCATTTACAAATCGTTTTGCAGGTATTTCAGCCGGAGATGGAGAAAATTACAACATACTAACCCATACCCCTGATTTTACTCCCGCCACAGATCAGTTTACCAGGTTTGCACCGATGCGGTTACATCAGGGTATCAGCCTCAGCGATAACGGGATACTTTCCGGCACTACAACCAGTTATTATAATGATCAACCCATTAAAGTATGCGCAACCGATAAGAACAATATACGGTCTTTCAAAACATTTATACTGAATACCGAGGGCCTGCAGATGGAATACTCGGTTACCGCGGGTGACGATGACATCGTTGAATTCGGGGAAACCTGCATGATGACGCTTGAAGTAACAAACCTGAACAGCTATGTTACCGGGCCGGTTACATTTAACCTTACCTCCCTCGATCCTTACCTGAACATAACGGCAGGTACATCCGTCATTCCCGGGCTTCAGCCCGGCCAGACCTACCTGATTGAAAACGCCTTTACATTCATTGCCGGTAACCAGGTGCCCGATGGACACCTGGCATCTCTTATCATCAATGCCTCCTCAGCCGAAGGCAACTGGTCGCGCACCGTGAGGGTTCAGGCATTCCGTCCGGTTATCAGCATCAGCGGACTTCAGGTTTTTGACGGGAACAACGGAATTCTTGAACCCGGCGAAAATGCCCTTCTCAGGATCAACCTCACCAATACAGGAGGTGCAAAACTTGTGAATGCTGCTGCAAGCCTTTCTTCCTGGGACCCATACATTACCATCAGCGGCGCGGCCCAGGCTAAAGACACCCTGCTTTCACAAGAGGAGTGGCAGACAACTTTTATGGTTGCTCTGGATGCTGCCACACCGCTGAACTATGTTGTACAGGTGAACCTGAATGTAACCGGTTATCATCAGTTTGGCTACCTGAAGACCATTCCACTGCTTACCGGATTTATTGCCGAAGATTTTGAAAGCGGGAATTTTGAAAGTTTCGAATGGGAAACCGGCGGAAGTGCCAATTGGTTTATTGAAGATGGCAACGCCTACGAAGGAAATCACAACGCCCGTTCAGGCCCGATTACCGATAACCAGACCTCCAGCCTCTGGCTAAACTGGAACGTGGCTTTTGCCGACTCCGTATCCTTCTGGTTCAAGGTGTCATCGGAAGCCAATTATGATTATCTCAGGTTTTTCAGCGATGCACAGGAACTCGGGAAGTGGGCCGGAAACTGGGACTGGACTTACGCGAGAATGTATGTTCCTGCCGGTGAGCAGGTGTTTTCGTGGCGTTACACCAAAGATTACAGCGTCTCCAATGGTGAAGACTGCGCCAGAATTGACTATATTATGTTGCCCGTTTATGCGGTACCCACCGGCGTCCCCGGACAGACCATTCCCGTATCCGCATTCTCGGTTTACCCCAATCCCTCGCAGCACGACCTGAAAATAACCTGGACGCTGACAGAAACCAGCCCGGTAACTGTTATAATTACCGATTTGCCCGGAAGGATCTGCTACCAATATGATTCCACAATTCCTTTAAACCCCGGTACACACCAGCTTGAACCTGTATTTGAAGGCACAATGCCCGGCAGTTACCTGATCATGCTCAAAACTAACAAAGGAACACTTGTAAAAAAACTGATCAGAACAGGTCAATAGATGTTTTCAGGATTAACAAGCGGAGAAACCATTAAATTTGCCTGATATTATTCATCAGATGAGTAAAACCGAGAAATCTGACGGCAACCGGTTGAAAAACTTCATGTTTTTCATGCTGATGTTGCTCATTGCAGCACCGGCAATTCAGGCAAGATTCAGGCTGTTTCCGGAAAAACCGCTTTCCGGCGCCTTTATGGATGCCGGCAAGCCGTCATTCAATGATTTTACGCGGGCCGGATGGCTGAACGGCTCTTTTCAGGAAACGTTTAACGCACGCCTTGAGCACCACATCGGTTTCAGAAGTGATCTTGTAAGACTTAACAACCAGGCTGATTACACGCTTTTCCGTCAGGCCAATGCCGAAGGAGTGATCATAGGCCGCTACAACGAGCTTTTCGAAGAAGATTATCTCAGAGAAGTAACCGGTCACTATTATGTTGGCGACAGTGTATGGATAAAAAAAGCGCGGCAGCTCAGGGCCGTTCAGGATACCCTGGCCGGTTTGGGGAAAACCCTGGTTGTAATCTTTGAGCCGGGGAAAGGGAGTTTTCATCCCGACCTTTGGCCCCGCAAATACAGAAATCTGCCCGAGAAAACATCAAACTACAACATGCTGCTGGCCAGGCTTGAGGCGTCCGGAGTTAACGTGCTGGACCTGAGCAGGTATTTCATCGACATCAAAGAGAAAACAGCCAATCCGCTCTTCCCGAAATGCGGCACCCACTGGAGTTATTACGGTGCAGCGCTGGCCGCTGATACAACATTGAAATACCTGCGAAAAATCAGCGGTAAACCAGTCCCTGAACTTATTGTCCGGAAAACAGTCAAGCTGGATACCATACGCCACCCCGATTATGATATCGGCCTGGCCATGAACCTTCTGTTCAGGATTCCACAGCCCGGGCTGGTCTATCCGGTTCTGGAATATGTCAATGCCGGAACCGAAACCAAACCCAATGCCCTGATTGTCGGAGACAGTTTCTATTTCAACTGGCTTAATGATCAGATTACACCCAACGCCTTCAGCAATTGTGATTTCTGGTATTACAACAAAAATATTACCCGTTGCGATTACGTGCAGGACGGGGTGGCTGCCGACAGGAATTTCAGGGATGAAATTATGCAGCGTGATTTCATACTGATTATGATTACCGAAAGATTCCACCATGCCTTTGCCTGGAATTTTGATGAACAGCTTTACGACCTGTTTTATCCCGGTTACCGCGATCCTGTGGAAGTCTTCAGCAATCAGATCAGGACATACGGTGACGGTTTCAAACGGATGTATGAAGAAAGTCTTGCATTGAATATGAGCCTGGAGGAAAGGATTAAGAAAGAGGCAAACTATCTTTTTTATGAAGACCACCTTAACGCTCCTGAAAAATATTCAGACAAACGTGACCTGATCCGGCTCCTTGAAATGGGAATACGCGGAACCCCTGACTGGATGAAGGAAATAAAGAGAAAAGCCAAAGAAAACGGCATCAGTGATGATGAACAGATCAGGAGGGATGCAACCTGGATGTATGAAGACAAGTACGGGAAAAAGTAAACATCCGTGCAGTCTCCGGGACGTGAAATTCTGATCACAGTAATAAAGAAAGCGCACAGCAGAAAATCACCGTATCATCCCGGTGTCAGACTGTTCGTGATAGCAGCCCACGAAACTTAAAACATTGAAGACGGTAACTTGTTAATGAATTAATCCAGGAGATTAACCGCACATGAAATTCCTCTATTCCATTTTGATTCTTGTGGTCATTGCATGCCACACTTATGCCCAAACTACTGAAGCAGCGCGCGAACCCGGGCAGCTCATGATACAACTGAAGCAGGGAAACGATCAGCAACTGCTCACCGGGTTAATGAATACATTCAGCCCGGCCGGAATAACCATCGAAAAGCAGCTTTCACGCAGAATGAATATCTGGCTGCTGGGTTTTAACGAAACAAATGTTGATGCCGTTAAGCTGCTTGAGGATATCCGCCGGCATCCGTCGGTAAACCTTGCGCAATTCAACCATAAGGTTACCGAGCGTGAACTGATTCCCAACGACCCGTCATTTTCAGCCTTATGGGCGCTGAAAAATACCGGTCAGATGAGCGGAACCCCAGGAGCTGATATCAGGGCCAGCTACGCCTGGGATATTGCCACCAGCGGGGTGACTGTTGAAGGGGACACCCTTGTTATCGCCATGGTTGATGGTGGAGTTGATCTTGGCCACAGAGATCTGCGTTTATGGAAAAACAGGCTTGAAATCCCCTACAATGGCATTGATGATGACGGAAACGGTTACATTGACGATTACAACGGCTGGAATGCCTATGGCAGCAATGGCAACGTATCGCAAAGTGACCATGGTACGCATGTTGCCGGGATATCGGCCGCCAGAGGGAACAACAGCCTCGGGGTAACCGGGGTGGCATTCAATACCTATCTGATGCCCGTTTCAGGTTCAGGCTCAAACGAAGCGGTTGCCGTTGCTTCGTATGATTATATATTCACCATGCGTAAGATATATGATGAAACCAACGGCGCTGCAGGTGCTTTTGTGGTGGTTACCAATTCCTCCTTTGGCATCGATGGCGGCAATCCGGCCAATTATCCGCTATGGGGAGCGATTTATGACTCCCTGGGTTCCTGCGGCATTCTGAATGTAGCCTCTACCGCCAACCGTGGCTGGGATGTTGACATCAACGGCGATATTCCTACAGCCATGACCAACGAATCCATTGTAGCTGTGACCAACAGCACCAATACCGATGCCCTGAACTCACAGGCAGCATGGGGGGCCAACAGCATCGACCTGGCAGCCCCCGGCACCAACATTTACTCAACCCGGACGGGAGATACTTATGGATACAAATCAGGCACGTCCATGTCGTCGCCCCATGTTTCAGGAGCCATCGCACTGATGTATGCTGCTGCCGATGTTGCCACCATGGTTCAATACAAAAATAACCCGGTACTGATCTCCTCAAAATTCAAAAGATACCTTATCGCTTCTGTTGATACCATCCCCTCACTTGTCGGAATAACTGTCAGCGGAGGCCGGTTAAACCTGCTGGGTGCCCTGCAGATGGTACAGAACCCACCTTCAATATCTGCCGATCCCGGGGTTATCTCACTGTTATCTGCACCGGAGACCATTACGACAATCGATATACTGCTTTCGGCCTCGGGGAGTGAAACAAATCCATTTACAATCTCAACCCCGGAAACAACACCCTGGCTATCAGTTCATACCACAGAAGGAATACTTCACGGCAGCCAACCCGAAACCATATCGGTAACAATAAATCCTAACGGAATGGCTGACGACAATTATTTTTCATCCATTACCATCAGGGACTATTTTCTGAATGAACTGATTGTACCCATTGAAGTAAAGGTCAGGACCGGCGTTAATACCGGCCGCCTGAAGCCAGACAATCGTCTGTTGGCAGTTACGCCAAGTCCGTTTAGCGCTGAAGCCAGGATTTCGTTTTCGCTTGAGTCAGCCACGCAAACAGTCATCGATGTTTTCGACCTGAACGGCAGGAAGAAGGAAACCCTGCTGGATGCAACAATGAATCCGGGAGTGCATACATTAACCTGGAAACCTCTGCTATCGCCCGGTGTTTATGTGCTGAGACTAACAAGCAGCGGGAAAGCAGAAGTAATCAAAGTGGTAATACAATAATTGCTGAATGAAATAGGCTTTTAGGGCATTCCTTCACCGCGGCGCCGGCAGTTTTTCAGGGCCGGAAGATTGTAATTCAGCACGCCATGCGTTGATAAGGGGCTTTTTTCAGCCCTCTTCAAATCTGCCTTGCAGGTTTTTCAGGGTTGTAATCCGCGTATAATTGATACTTATTTCCTCCCTTTCACCAGTATTCTTGGTTCCAGCATATCCATCACAGCATATTTCACCCCTTCACGGCCCAGCCCTGAATCCTTAACGCCGCCATAAGGCATGTGATCAACGCGGAAAGTCGGCACGTCGTTGATGATGACTCCGCCGACTTCAAGATTCGCGAAGGCTACATCCATTTCGCTGAGGTCGTTGGTGAAAACACCGGCCTGCAGGCCGAAGCGGGTATTGTTGATGCGTTCTATGGCTTCGGAAAAACAACCGAATGGTTCCAGCGTAACCACCGGGCCGAACACTTCCTGGCTGCATACCCGCATATCATCATTTGTGCCGGTTAAAACTGTGGGCGCAAACCAGTTTCCCTGTCTCCGGCCTCCGCAGACAAGGCGGGCGCCTTCGGCCAGGGCTTCGTTTACCCACTGTTCCACCCTTTTGGCATTGCCCTCGTCAATCATACTGCTGAACTCGGTATCCGGATCGGCCGGATCACCCGACCTGATCTGGTTTACCATTGCGGCAAAACGGTAGCTGAATTCATAAAACAGCTCTTTTTGCACAAAAATGCGTTGGGTGTGGATACAAACCTGTCCTGAGTATGAAAACGCGCCGCTCAGGCATTTACCAAGAGCCAGCGGCAGATCGGCACTTTTACCGGCAATCACGCCGGCATTGCCGCCCAATTCAAGTACCACTTTTTTCTTTCCTGCTTCTACTTTCATCTTCCAGCCCACTTCAGGTGAACCGGTAAATGACAGCAAAGCAATCCGAGGATCTGTGACCAGCCTGTTTCCTGTGTTGCGGTCCATCGGCAGAATGGAAACAGCACCATCAGGGAGGCCTGTTTCCTGAATGATCTCCGCCAGCATCAGGGTGCTGATCGGCGTGGTTGAAGATGGCTTGAGTATGATGGGGCAGCCTGCTGCTATGGCGGGCGCCAGCTTATGTACGGCCAGGTTTAAGGGGAAATTAAAAGGCGCAATACCCGCGATAATCCCAACCGGAAAATACCTGATGATGCCCTCTTTACCTTCACCGGGCTGCGTCCAGTCCAGGCTCAGGTATTCGCCCGGCAACCGTTTTGCTTCTTCGGCGGCGACCGTAAACGTCTGTATGGACCGGTCCGTCTCGCCCAGGGCATAGCGCAGGGGTTTGCCTGACTCAGCACAGATCATGTGCGCAAATTCTTCACGTCGCTCAGTCAGCCGGTTGCGGATATGCATCAGCACTTCATATCGCTTAAACGAAGGCAGTTCACGCATGGGCAGGAGTGCTGACCGGGCCGCGGTGATTGCATCTTCAAGTTCCTTTTCGCCGGCAAGGTAAGTAGTATTTACCAGGCTGCCGTTATAAGGATTCATTACCCTGAGCTCTTTGCTGGTCTTGATAAACCTGCCGGCTAGAAATATTTCCATAATCAGGTATTAATACATTAAGTCAGATTCAAGCCTGCCGACAAATAACAGGTTAAAATGCTTCCGCATTATTGAAATTTTCTCAGAATGGTCACCTGTCCGGGTACAGGATAACGGATCAGTTTTGAAAAGTCCGCTTTCCAGAAGTCAAGGTCCAGTAAGTGGTTGTTCTTATCACGGGTAAGGGTGATAATAACCTCAACCTGATCCGAATCGGTATATTCCACCTGTATAAGGTCGCCCGCATACTGATCAGGATCGCTGCCTGCCAGGTTGATGCTGCCCATAATCCCGCCTTCATATTCATAAACTTCACCGGCAACGGGATAGATTTGTTCATCAGCACCGCACTCCGCGAGCAGAAACAGGATGAAAGCCTTCTCTTCTACCCTTATTTTCCTGGTTTTGTACATAGTCCCCGTTTTGTAATGAACTCTTCCCCCTGAGGTCAGATAATCCGCGCCTTAACAAGGTTCAGCAATGTATCCGGCCGGAAGGCAAATTTAACAAACTTTGGTTTGTTCTTCATTCTGCCTGCAATATACCTGCAAAACCATTCAGTCCCTGTGAGCAACAGATCTGTTAACTATGAAGCCATAAAGGAAAATAATTCAGGGAGCCCCGGATTTTCACCGGTCTAATTTCCCGGGCTGATGAGCCGCCGGTCATTTCAGCGCATATTCGCCTGTCTTTATGGATATTACAAACCAGTCAACTCAGAGATGTAATTTGTTATGGACGGACAATTCCTTCAAAACAAACAACTAATTTTGCAACTTTCTGTTCTGAAGAAAGTTTATACTGAATCTTGCTGAAGAGACTCAATATTGCCTGCCATCATTGACAAAATATTTATGCCCGAAAAAAAAACCTGGTTTCCCTGGTTAATACTGATAATTCTTGCCCTTGTCTGGGGAAGTTCCTTTATTCTGATCAAGCGTGGACTCGAAAGCTTCAGTCCGGGAGAAGTAGGCGCATTAAGGGTGGTCATCACATGGCTGTTCCTTGTGCCGTTTGCAGCAAAAAGGCTCAAAGGCATCCCGTTGAACCAATGGAGGGTTTTACTTGCAGTAGGGATGGTTGGCAGCCTGATCCCTGCCTTTCTGTTCGCTGCAGCCCAGCGTGGGATTGACAGTTCGCTGGCAGGTATCCTCAACTCACTTACACCGCTTTTTACTTTAATTGTAAGCATTGTTTTCTTTAAAAGCAGGCCGAAATGGTTCAACGTTACAGGGGTAATCATCGGACTGGCAGGGGCCATAGGGCTGGTAAGCGTCAGTGGTACGGGCAATTTCACTGTCAATATGGGTTATGCCATCCTGATCATCATTGCCGCTATCTGTTATGCAGTCAATGTGAATATTGTGAAGGCTTTTCTTCAGGGAGTTGATCCGGTTGCCATCACGGCTTTATCTTTTTTCACCGTAGGCCCTATGGCAGCCATCTATCTGTTCGGGTTCACTCCTTTTGCTTCAGGAATCGAAAATAACCCTGAATCCTGGAAAGGACTGGGATATATTGCCATACTGGCTATTGCCGGAACCGGTCTGGCCCTGATGCTGTTTAACAGGCTGATTCAGATGAGCAGCGCGGTGTTTGCCTCGTCGGTCACTTATTTTATTCCCGTCATTGCACTTTTGTGGGGCATAGCCGATGGTGAAAAATTCCGGCCGGGTTTTCTTTTATGGGTCATGCTTGTGATCACAGGGGTGTTACTGGTAAACACGAGCAGCCTGACCAAAAACCGGATTGTAAGGTTAATTGCAGGGGTTGTAAAATTTTCGCATTAAATCGTTTGGAATTAGAAAAATATTCCTATTTTTGCACCCCCGATAATAAGGGGGACCTTAACCTATTAAACAATTCACAATGTACGCAATCGTAGAAATCGCCGGCCAGCAACACAAAGTGGTAAAAGACCAGGTGATCTTCGTGCATCGTCTTGAGGGTGAAGAAGGCTCAACCGTTGAACTGAACAACGTAATGTTGGTTGACAACGACGGAGCTGTTACCATCGGACAGCCGACGGTTACCGGCGCTGTCGTTACGGCTAAAATCCTGTCGCATTTACGTGGCGATAAGGTGATCGTCTTCAAAAAGAAGAGGAGAAAAGGTTATCAGAAGTCAAACGGTCACAGGCAGTACCTTACCAGGCTGCAGATCGATGCCATCACCGCCTGAGAAGGCTGTATCAAAACCATTGTATAACCGCTAAAAACGAAAAGATATGGCTCATAAAAAAGGTGCCGGTAGTTCGCAGAACGGTAGGGAATCACACAGCAAACGCCTCGGCGTTAAGATTTATGGTGGACAGGCCGCACAGGCAGGTAACATCATTATCCGCCAGCGTGGCACGGTTCACAATCCCGGCCTGAATGTAGGCATGGGCAAGGACCACACCCTGTTTGCCCTCGTAGATGGTGTCGTTGAATTCCGCCGCAGGAAAAACGACAAATCCTACGTTTCCGTTCTCCCCATCAAGGATGCTGAATAATCTGTAACCCAGATTTAACATACCGGAAAATAACAACTCCTGTCCGAAAGGCAGGAGTTTTTGTTTTGGCACCGGCAGGCTTAACTGTGACTAATTCATTAAAACGTATGGCGCAGTCTGCGACTATTTCGAAAAATAAACACAGCCCGGCGTAATCTGTGACTACGTCAACAAAATCGTCAATCCATTATCTACCACGCCTCGGCGTAGTCTGCGGCTACGCTTACAAAACCGTCATTGTATAATCTACTCCTCCCTCAATCCTTTCACCTTGGGCACGCCGGCCACAAAGTCCTTCAGGTAGTAAGGTTCAAAATAGGCGGTATCTTCAAACAAACCTTTCCTGAACCTCTCATAAGCCAGCGGAGCCATATACCGCGCCGAAACACTGAATTGATCAAGGTAATGTATATTCGGATGTATCAGCACCTGCCGGCATTTTCCGGCGCCATCACCGGCAAGGCAGATGATATGCTGATCCCTGAAAGCGGCAAAACTGCCGGCATCAATGATTTCGGCCTGTATCTCCCTGACATTTTTTCCCTGTGCATCGAAAATGGCCGTGTACACTTCCATCCGCCTCGCGTCAATCACAGGTGCAAACAACAAAGGCAGTGCTGTGTTTTGTTCAGTCATACGGGCCATGCCATAAGCCATTGCTTCCAGCGTATCCACGGCAATCAGCGGTTTATCCAGGGCATAGCACAAGCCTTTGGCGGTTGAAACCCCGATGCGGAGACCGGTGTACGATCCGGGACCCCGGCTCACTGCGACGGCATCAAGGTCTCCGGGCTGCAGTCCGCATTCTCTCAGCAACTCATCAACGAAAACCGTAACCACCTGTGAATGCGAATTCTTCTCTGATGTTTCCCTGATGCCCAGCACATTTATACCGTCAGACAATGCCAGGCTGCAGACGGGGGTCGCAGTTTCAATGCTTAAGATAAATGCCATAGGGGTCTAAACGATTATTTCTTCTTCTCAAACAGTGCAGATTTGTCAACCACCTTCACTCTATCTCCGTCTTTCAGCGTTCTCGAAACTGCGCGGTAAGGACCGGTAATGACTTCATCTGCTTCAGTAAGCCCTTCAACAATACGGATAAAAGAATTATCCTGAATGCCGGTTTTCACCTTTTGAAGTTCAGCCGTGCCTTCCTTTATAACAAAGACATACTCCTGCACGGGTTCAGCAGACTTGTTACTGACAACTTCTTCCGTATTCCGCTCCGGCGGGCCTTTGGTTTCTTTTTTTACCGTGTCCTGTCGGGTGGTGACTGCCTGAATCGGCACGGTAAGCACGTTGAAAGCCGATTCCGTCTGGATATCGACCGTTGCCGACATGCCGGGCCTGAAGGGAGAAGCCGTGGGTTGTCCCTTTACTTTCAGGTCGCTGTAAGATTCAGGGAGCATCCGGATTTTTACATCAAAGTTGGTTACCTGGTCTGCGCTAAGTCCGGTGACATTGGCCGATGTGGCTATCTGGGTGATGATGCCTTTGAACTTACGGTTCAGGTAGGAATCTACCTCGACAAGGGCCGTATCATTAATGGCAACGCGGACAATATCATTCTCATTCACACTAACAATCACTTCCATTACCGCCAGGTTGGCAATTCTGAGGATCTCCGTCCCGGAAGAGAACTGCGAAGCTCCGGCAACGCGCTCCCCTTTTTCAACATTCAGTTTAGAAACGGTACCGGATACCGGCGCATAAATGGATGTTTTATAGAGGTTCTCGCCCGCTTCCTTTACCGAAGCCTCGGCGCTCTTCACCGAATACTCGGCTGCTTTTACGCTCTCTTCTGCAGCGGTAACTTCGGCTTTGGCAACTTCGAAAGCCGACTTGGCCGCATCGAATTCTGAAGCGGAGATCGCATTCTCCTTAAACAAGCGGTCGCTGCGTTCGAAACTGGCCCTGGCATTGATAAACTGTGCCTGTACCTGTGCAACCCGTGCCCGTGTATTCGCCAGGTTGGCTTTTTGGGTGTTCAGCCCGGCCAGCATGCGGTCGTAGTTCGAAGCGTAAATTTTCGGATCGATACGTGCCAGCAATGTTCCGGCCTCAACCTGGTCTCCTTCCTTCACAAACAACTCAACAACCTCGCCGCTCACATCAGGAGAGATTTTCACCTCCACCTCCGGTTGGATCTTGCCATTTGCCGAAACAGTTTCGGTGATTGAGCGCAAGGCGGCCTTTTCAGCCGTAACCTGAATGAGGTCCTTTTCGCCAAGCCAACCCTGTTTCCTGGCCACAGCCAGAAATACAATAAAAATTGCAACTGATGCAATTCCAATCCTGATCATTCTTTTCTTATTCATCGTCCGGCTGATTTTGATTGCATAAAATTAAACACTTTACCTTTTATATTTGAAATTATACAAACTTTTGACTGATAATAAACAGAGCAGCTCATGCAACTTGAATCCATTCCGGGCGGCCAGGCGAAGCATTTCAATAAAACCGGAAACTCTTTTGCACCCAATACCGGTGTACAGATCTGTAATTGCCATCCCCTTCTCTGTGCAAGTATCGGGTAAAACAAATCGAACCATCCTTTCCGCAACGCCATATGTACCCCTAAAATAAAATCCGCCCGGAATCCTCCGGACGGAAAATATCTGAAACCAGCCAGCTGATTACTTTTTCAGCGTCAATGGCTTGCCCATATAGAAATCAAGCACCGTAGTCTTAAAAATAAAGTCAAACTTGCTCTGCAAAACTTCCGATTCGGCATTGGTCATATCTTTCTTGGCATTATTATAATCCACCGAGTTCATCACTCCGACATTGAACTTCTGCTCAGCATAACGAAAAGACTCCTGCGTGGCATGCAGTTTCTTTTCGGATGCATGATAGTTTTTCAAAGAAGCCCTTGCATCAGCCCAGGCCTGCTGAATTGTTTTCCGCAGGGCCATACGCTGAAGTTCCAGATCGAGGCGTGAGTTTTCGAGCGCTATTTTTGACTTGCTCACCATAGTGCGGGTTTGCCAGCCGTTAAAAATGGGCAGGGTCAGGTATAAACCAATTGTCTGGTTGTTGTTATCCCTGATCTGATCGCCCCAGGAGGTGGTTTTATAAGTAAAATCCGAGTTAAAGGCATACACATCCAGGTTTTCACCTCCGTTATTCCGGGCAAATCCGATCAGAGCGGGTTCTGCCGGAATTACCTGATCCACTTCCTGCCTGGCTCCCGAATATCCGGTTCCCCAACTTCCGCTGAGTGCCAGTGAAGGATAGAAAGTCCCGCGGGCGCGCGACAGCTGTTTTTCAGAACTTTGCAAACGGTATTCTGCAGCCCTGATTTCAGGCATACCGTTAACTGCATGGTTAAAAATCTGATCCGGGCTTCCGGCGAGGCCGGGATCTCCTTCAATTGAAAGAACAGGGATTTCTATATCAAACCCATCGGTCGAGGGCAGGTCGAGCAACTGGGCCAGGGTAAGCAGTGAAACCTCAAGGCTGTTCTCGGCACTCACCAGGCTTGACTCTTCCCCGGCAAGCTGGGCCTCCACAACAAACAAATCGCCTGCGGCCATCGTACCTGCATCTATCAGTTTCTGCATACGGGCCACCTGCTGACGGGTAATATCCAGCTGGTTTGAACGGATCTGCACAAGTTCCTTGTAAAACAATACCTGCAGGTAAAATGTGGCAATATTGATGGAGATGTCGTTCATAAACTTCTCGGCATCCTTCTCACTGGCCAGCAGGTTCAGCTGATTCTGCCTGATCAGGTTCATTTTCTGGAAACCGTTGAACAGGGTCACTCCGCTCTGAAGATAAAAGTTGTTCGACTGCACCCGGCTGGTCGCAAACTGATTGGTATAACGGTCAATCGTCTGACCATAATTATATGCATGCGAAGCATTTCCGGTGATCCCCGGCAGCAGGTCGAGTTTCGATTGTAAAACATCGGCTTTGGCGCTTTCAACCAGCAGCATCGACTGTTTCACCTGCAGGTTGTTGGTCAGGGCATGATCAATACATTGCTCCAGGGTCCATACCCGCTGTGCGGACACCCCACCGGAAATCATTCCGGTAAACAGGAGAAATAAAATGGTTTTTCTTATCATCTTGAAACAATTAGCTATCCGTTATAGACGGAGTTCATGAATAAAGCCCGGCAAAGATTTCACCACACAGTTATTAAAGATCGTGCCATGAAAATATCACTCTGTTTTATAGCAACTTACAAATTCATTCTTTTAAACTGCTGTTCGGTTTCGCTCAGTTTCAGGTTCATTAATGAACACATAAACCAGGTATAGAAGGTGTGCAAACACCTGAAAACAAACTTTGGTCAAATTTATGTGATTGGTTGTTCACATTGGGTTAAATTTACAAAAATTTGCAAACCGCCGGTTTTCATTTTCATCCGGCCGACACAAACTTTACGAAATATGATGAGGAAGTTCCTGCAATTCCTTTTTCCGGCTGCTTTGACGCTTAACCTGTGCACCGGGTTACACACAGCGGCACAAAACATGAACGAAAACTTACTGAACGACACAGTGGATGTGGTAAGTTATTCGATAAATCTTTCAGTTGTCAACCTCTCATCGCAGCAAATTCAGGGGATGACCGAAGTCAGATTTACCACCCCGCTGAGCAACATCAGTTATCTGCCGCTGGCTTTGAAACAGTTGCAGGTTGACTCTGTTAAGACGGATAGTTATGGGCCACTGAACTATACGCATACAGCTGATCTCCTGCACATACAGCTTGGGCAGCCCATTTCGGCCGGCGATACCAGCCTTGTCAGGATTTATTACCACGGAGTTCCATTCCATGAATCATGGGGAGGATTTCATTTTTCAGGTTCATATGCTTTTAATCTGGGCGTAGGTTTTGAATCCATCCCCCACAATCTGGGTAAAGCCTGGTTTCCCTGTAATGATAACTTCACCGACCGGGCCTTTTACGAATACCGGATCAGGGTGGAAAACGACAAGCTTGCCGTTTGCGGAGGGCTGCTCAGGTCGGTATCTTCCATGTGCGACGGCACCAAAGAGTTTTACTGGAAGTCGGACCGCAGTCTGCCCACCTACCTGGCTTCGGTGGCGGTAGGGCCATATGTGATGCTTTCGGATACATTCCCGGGAACGGAACAGGATGTTCCCATTACCTGGTTTGTGCGGCCTCAGGATACAGCACGGGTTAACGGAAGCTTTCAAAATCTGAAAGAGATTACCCATATTTATGAAACCTGCTTCGGGCCTTATCCCTTTCAACGGATCGGTTTCACCGGAACGGCCCTGGGAGCCATGGAACATGCCGAAAACATTGCCTACCCGAATGGCAGCATCAACGGCGGTCTTTCCGATGAATGGCTGTATGCCCACGAGTTGTCACACATGTGGTTCGGCAACAAGGTTACCTGCTCCTCGGATGCCGATATGTGGCTGAACGAAGGCTGGGCGCGCTGGTGCGAAACACTTTACCGGGAACACCTTTACGGTGCATCTGCAGCACGCGACAACATGCGCAGCCTCGCGCGCGAAGTGCTCCGCTATGCCCACATCAGCGAAGGGGGTTACCTGCCCCTCTCCCCTATGCCTTCCAACCTGACATACGGAACCCATGTCTATGACAAAGGCGGTATGGTGACCCATGCCCTGAGGGGCTACCTGGGCGACAGCCTCTTCTTTAACGGGGTCAGGGCTTATCTGGATGAATATGCTTTTCAGCCGGCCAGCTCATACGACCTGCGCGATTTCCTCAGCCAGTATACCGGTACCGATCTGACCGGGTTTTTCGATTTTCATGTTTTCGGCCCGGGATTCAACCACGTTTCCGTGGATTCATTTCATGTAACACCGGCAGGCGGCCATTTTGATGTGGAGGTTTTTGTGCGGCAGAAACTTAAGGGCGCTGAACTGCCGGCCGATAACTGCCGCAGCGAGCTTGCATTTATGAGCAGTGACCGCATCGTGGAAACGCGCATCATCACCTTTTCGGGATGGCAGGGATCTTCAGTATTTCAGCTTCCGTTTGAACCGGCTCTCGTAATGGCCGACCTTTACGAAAGAAACGGCGATGCCACCACCGATAATTTCCAGACTATCACGGCCACGGGCCTTTTCGATTTCCCTGACACCTATTTCAAAATGGATGTCATCAATCCGGGCGATTCTGCCTTTGTCAGGGTTACCCACCACTGGGTAGCCCCCGACGGCATGCTGGAGCCCCGACCGGGGTTGACCCTGAGCGATTACCGCTACTGGAGTGTAGAAGGCATATTCCCCGGGAACTTTCAGGCCACCGGACGTTTCACCTACAACCGGGGCAACGCGCTTGATAATACCCTGATTACTTCATCGGCCGATTCCCTGGTGATTCTTTACAGGCCGGGAGCAGGCCATGAATGGCAATCTGTCCCGTTCACCAGACAGGGCCCATGGCAACTGGGCATAATCTATGTGCCCAACCTCCTCCCCGGGGATTACACCCTGGCCGTTTGGGATGAATTATATGTAAATACCGGTTCAAAAGAACCCACCAATACTTCTTTTTTAAAAATTGTCCCCAATCCGGCATCTGATCTGACTGAAATCATCCTGGCAAAGCCGGGCACCGGAAGGCTGACCATACATGATTCAACCGGAAAGGTCATTTTTTTCAGGGAACTATCTGCCTTAGACAAATCATTACAGGTAGAAACTTCCGGGTTCAACTGCGGCAACTATCTGGTAAATTTCGTCACCAGTCAGGGAAACCGGTACGCAGCAAGACTTGTAATCGTCAGGTAGCCCGCCTTTCTGCAGGATGCAGGATGCAGTAAACAGATCAATCATGAAAACCGGCTGAATATGGATGCCAATACCTATGCAGATAACCTCAGGGCACTTTTTCAGGAGAAGGCCAACCCATTGCATGCCCCGGCAATGGAAAAATATATGCTCAATCAGTTTCGTTTTTTCGGGATTCCATCGCCTCAGCGGAAAGTGCTGACCAGGGAATTCAAACATCAATGCGGCCTGCCTGATCCCGCGCATTTCAATGAAACGGTCAGGCTGATCTGGGAAATGAAAGAAAGAGAGTTGCAATACGCCATTATGGAAATTATTTCCTCAAAGCAATGCCTGAGAGACCCGGAGCGCATCCTTTTACTGGAAGAAATGATCGTCAGCCGTTCATGGTGGGATACGGTGGATTACATCGCCAGCAACCTGGTTGGCCCCTGGATGTCGCTTTTTCCTGAAAGGGCTGCTAAGCTCACGGAATCATGGCTGAATTCAGGCAACCTCTGGCTGCAGCGCACCGTGCTGCTTTTCCAGCTGAAGTACCGCGACAAAACAGATGAACAGCTTCTTTTCAGGGCAATCAGGCAGTTGGCCGGATCCCGGGAATTCTTTATCCGTAAGGCCATCGGCTGGGCATTGCGCGAGTACTCGAAAACGAGGCCCGAACGCGTGGCCGCTTTTGTGGAAGACAACCCCCTGTCGCCGCTCAGCAGGCGTGAAGCCTTGAAAGTCATCCTGAAAAACAAAGACCATGAATGAAATAGCTGCCACTACCTGGTGGCTTCAGATGAATTCGTCACCGGCGGATCGACCGGGGAGAGCCCTTCCGAAAAAGTGCAAAGTAATGCAGGCTGTTAAACCGGTTCGTTCATTCTATCTCTATTTATATACTTCAGTTGGCCGGCCATACCAATGGTACAACCGCCTCATGTGCCCGGCCGACGAGCTTCAGCAGATGCTCGACAATCCAGCCAACAGCATCTGGGTGTTGTATTACAGCGGTGTGCCGGCCGGTTTCGCAGAATTTGACCTGTCGGCAGCAAACGAAACTGAAATTATTTATTTTGGACTCACCTGCGAGTTCACCGGAAAGGGCCTGGGCATACCTTTTCTACATTGGTGTATCGGCAAAGCATGGGAGAGACCAATTAAACGCCTGTGGCTGCACACCTGCAACCTCGATCACCCTGCAGCGCTGGGACTTTATCAGAAAGCCGGCTTTGAAATATACGATCAGGACACCGTCATGCAGCAGAAGCCGGATCCGGAAGATGACCCTTACCTGCTGCTTCCCTGGTAATTGTTTGTCCTTCCCTTGACAGGAATCACTATTTTTGCCCCGGTAATCCAACTACACCATGGAATCGAAAATCGCCCGGCTGATTTCCTATATCCTGCACCCGCTGCTGATGCCAACCTATGCGCTGCTGCTGCTCTTTAACCAGAACACTTACTATGTGCTGATTCTTCCTGAGAAGCTGAAATGGGCACTTACCGGACTGATTTTGGGCAACACATTTATTCTTCCGACAGTGATCATCTGGCTGATGCTTCAGAAAGGACTCATCAGCAGCCTGCAACTCCCCGAAAGGAAGGAAAGGACTTTCCCGTTTGTGATTGCGGCAATTTCATATTTCGCAACATATTTCATGCTTGGCAACATGGGGTTGCCATCGGTTTTCCTGCTTTTTCTGCTGGGGGGTGCCATACTTGTTGTTGTTGCCGCCATCATTAATCTTTTCTGGAAGATCAGCATCCACATGATGGGCATCGGAGGCCTGGCGGGTGGATTCGCCGGGCTGATGTTCACCCATCACCTGAACGCCCCGCTGCTGATCATTCTCCTGATCATGCTTGGTGGAATAACCGGGTTTGCCCGCCTGAAATTAAACACCCACAACGAAGCCCAGGTTTATACAGGCTATGTTGCGGGTGCATTGATCATGTCAGGAATTTTTATCCTGCTCTGAATCAGAAGGGGCGCAGGGAGATTCCTACTGAAACCGGATAAATCTCCGGTCCTGCATTTTCTTCAAATATCTTCGAAAGGGAATAGAAGGCATTAAGATTTATCCATTTGTAACCAATCTGAAAACTCGGGCCAAAACGCCACGTCTGCAGATTGGGAAGCTGACTTACTTTAATCTTCGTTTTACTGCCATCAGCCTGATCATTGCCTTTGTATTTGGTATGGGCATTGATGAGCAGACCAACCTTCAGCCCTAAGGCAACTTTAAATCCGCCTTCCGTTTTAAACCGGAATTCAGCCGGCACATCCAGATAGGTAAGGCTCAGCTTGCTCTTTTTATATTTCAGGTCATCGGGAATAGCCTGAAAGAACGAAATACCGGATGTATCCTGAAGGGTGGCATCACTAAACAGGTTATGCATGCCAAGCCCCAGACCAATGGCAAAAGCAAAATTTGACTTTTTCACAGGGAAAGTGCGCATGCCGTAAATATTGACACCCGGATTGATTGCGCGGAATTTGATCCCGTCGGGGGCATCCATGACAAAATCATTGAAAACATCTATGCCGGTTGCAAACTTATCAGAAAAAAGGCTCTCCGAAGGTTTCTGGGCTAAGAGGACTGCATTTAATGCAAAAAATGAAATTAAAAACAGAAATAACTTTTTCATCTGAAATGATTTTATGTTTAAAAGGCTTAAAAATACCGGGCTTGCCAATGAATGACATAAAAAAACAATGCCTGCGCAACAAAGATAAAGAAAACCCGGCGTTTTTAAGATAAACACCGCTGACAATAATTAATCAACGGCTATAATACACTGTTTTATAATTATTTAACTCTGTTCTCGGATATGACAACGATTAAACGACCAGTTATTTTATACAGTAGTCCGTTAAGAATTTTTAATAATTTGATTTACAGCGGATTATAAACTTGTCTAAAGATTACAAATAATTCATGATCAAGCCATTGTTGCCTGCCCCGCCACTTTTGCGGGGTCTCAACAGCTTGCCCCGCTGTGGCGGGGTACTTGCGTGATTCTTAAATTTAACGGACCATTGTGTTTATAATCAGTATAATTATCATTGTGCTGAACAAGTACTGCACCGGGATTGCCCTCATGGCATTCAGGGTTATGTCCTGATTTGCTTTCCGATAATCAATCCGGGTTCAGGCTGTTCAAAAGAATCCATGGTAATCCGGTTAATCAATCCGGCCGGAACGTAGCGGGATAACTGACCCCTGAAAACAATGAAAGCTGCCTGATAACCGGGCAGCCTTCATTGTTATAAACTAGTTTTTTCTGATGGGTCTAGAAACATAACCATGACATCATAAAACCGGATCTTTGTTTAGCCGGCAACCGGATTGATCGTCCTGTCACCTATAATTTCACTATGGTTTTCTAATACCCAGGCGTCGAGCAATTCACATTCTTCCGGGGTGAGCCATCGCCTGTGTTTTTTAAACTCATTCAGGAAAAGTTCTTTATCAAAACTAACCCTGTTCAATATATCTTTGAGATAGTCCTGCATAAAAAGGCATCATGCATCATCCAGTGCATGCAAATATGCGTCAGAATAATGTTCGGAACCGGACAAATTATCAAGCGCACGGCTTTTTTTATCATGCGTACCCGTTTTGCTGATATTCGTAGTAAAACCGGAGAAGAATTCCAGGTATTCACCTGCGGTGGGCGGGGAATAATCCCGAAGGCTGCAGATGCTAAAATAAAAAAAACGGCAAAGCGGGAAATCCCTGTTTGCCAGGATAATTCTTAAACGGGACAATCAACCCGGAATCCGGTCAATGTAAACGTTTTCTGAGCTCTTCGGTCTGCTTTTCGAATCCGGGTTTACCCAGCAGCGCGAACATGTTTTTCTTGTATGCTTCCACGCCGGGCTGATCAAAAGGATTCACATCAAGCAGATATCCTGAAAGGGCACAGGCGAATTCATAGAAATATAACAGTTGGCCCAGGGTATGCTCATTGATTGCCGGCAGGCTGATGACGATATTGGGAACCTGTCCGTCGACGTGGGCCAGCAGGGTGCCGAGCTCCGCCTGACGGTTGACCTCGTGGAGACGCTTTCCGGCAACAAAGTTCAGTCCGTCGGCATCGTCGGTTTCAGCCGGAACTGTTAATTCACGTTTGGGCTTTTCGATGCTGAGTACCGTTTCGAAAATAATCCGAAGCCCCTCCTGAACATACTGGCCCATGGAGTGAAGATCGGTGGTAAAACTGACGCCCGCCGGGAAAATGCCCCGGTTTTGCTTGCCTTCGCTTTCACCGTATAACTGTTTCCACCATTCCGTAATGTAAATCAGTGATGGCTGATAGTTTACCATAATCTCCACCGGCTTTCCGGAGGCATACATCGCGTTGCGCGCTGCGGCATAGAGGAAGGCCGGATTTTCGTCCATGGTTTTGGCAGTGGTTACCAGTTGTTTCATCGCACGGGCGCCTTCCACAAAGCTGCGGATATCGAAACCGGCAACGGCAATTGGAAGCAGGCCCACGGGAGTAAGCACCGAATATCGTCCTCCGACATCATCGGGAACAACATACGTTTTATACCCTTCGGCATCGGCCAGATTTTTTAAAGCGCCCCTGGATTTATCAGTAATTGCAATGATCCTTTGACGTGCTTCATCCTTTCCATACTTCTGCTCCAGATGCCTGCGCAACACCCTGAATGCAATGGCCGGCTCGGTAGTGGTACCCGATTTTGAGATCACGGTCAGGGCATAATCATGCCGGTCAAGCAAATCAATCAGGTCGGCCAGGTAGTCTTCAGAAATATTGTTACCGGCATAAACGATCAGGGGCGCTTTCCGTTCCCGCTTTGTCAGCAGACCGGCAAAATTATGCTGCAGCGCTTCTATCACTGCCCGGGCGCCCAGATAAGAACCTCCGATGCCTATCACAACAAAAATCTCCGCCTTGTCTGATATTCTCCCTGCATCCTGCATGATTGATTCAAGCAATGCATCATCAGTTTCATCAGGAAGGTTGATCCATCCGAGGAAATCATTTCCTTTGCCGGTTTTATTGAGGAGTGCGCCCTGATGAAGCAACAGCTGGTTTTCGTATGAATAAATTTCTGCTTTGCTTACAAAGCCTTCGAGTTTATCTGTATTGATTTTCAAATCAGCCATAATTCAATATTGAATGAGAAAAGTTTTGGCAAAGATACATCAGACTCAACAAAAAAAGTGCAGACCTGTGGGGAGACTGCACTTTTTCACACAACACATTGGTAGCATTTACACACACAAAACACACCAAAACAAAACACAATAGGGTCAGAACACTACTGTTGTATTTTTCACAAAGCAAAAATACACCATCAGCCCCGGGCAGTATGTTAATGAAATAAAACAAACGTTAAAAGTTGTTAATGCCCTGAGGTTTATGCCTTCAGCCCGCTTACCTTTGCACATATGAATAAACGTCACATCATACTGATTACGGCACTGGTAGGGGTTGCCCTTATCATTCTGACGGGTATACAGACTTACTGGATCCGCAGTGCCGTGAAACTGCGCGAAGCCGGGTTGCAGCGCAGCGTGGCCGAAGCCATGGGAGATGTGATGAGCCGTCTGGAGAAGGCCGAAATGAGCCGTCAGATGAAAAAAAACAAGGAATACAACAACCTGCTCAGGGCGATAGATTCGCTCGATTATCTGATTTATCAGGAGACCGGGAGGATGCCTGACGATGAAAAATCCGGCGGATCGTTTAACTACCAGCGGCAACAGGAATGGGGTGAAGTGTTTGAGGATAACCAGTGGAAGCTTGTGAAGAAATCCGATTCCGCGCGCATGAATTTTCCGGGATCCGATTCTGTGCGTATTGCCCGCTCCGACCTGAGCGAAAGGGCGAGGCAACTGAACCGGAAAAAAGCATTTCTGCTCAATCAGGTGTTTGATGAAATGTTTAACACCCCTTTTGCGCCAAGTATCGAGAGCCGGGTAAGCAAGGGCCAGCTGGATACCCTGATCAATATCGCACTCAAAGCCAAGGGAATAGATGCCGAGTATGAATTTGGCGTCTTCAGTGAAGCCAGGAATATCATGGTCCTCGAAAAGGATGCGGCATACAGAAATACACTGATGGAGGAAGGACTGTTCTTCCCCATGTTTGCCGGAAACGGCTACCCTTCAGGCGACTACCTCCTGATCCACTTTCCCAGGCAAACCCGTTACCTGCTCCTGCAGATGAGCGGCATGCTCATCATCTCAGGCGGATTGATGATATTGATTGTGATCGCTTTTGCCGTGGTGATTATCGCCATTTTCCGTCAGAAAAAACTCTCGGAAATGAAAAACGATTTTATCAACAACATGACCCATGAGTTCAAGACCCCCATTTCTACCGTATCACTGGCCTGTGAGGTGCTGAACGACCCCGATGTGCCCAAGACCGATGATCTGCTGCACTCCTACATCGAC